>WNGB01000027.1_pt1 | contig 175954 bp, 170 predicted proteins | sample 5400681 | NCBI WGS metagenome assembly WNGB01 (sample SAMN13153367, study PRJNA577476) | soil metagenome | isolation source: 115 cm soil or saprolite under grassland replicate 2 | place: USA:California | collected 2016-06-15 | reverse complement strand
ACGGGCGCCGCGGGTGAGTCCCTGAAGTCCGCGACCACGGGGCAGGACACCGTCGTCCTGCAGGCGGACTTCTACCGGGCGGGCGACGCCAACGACGAGTCGTTCAGCGCGCAGATGGTCGTCTCGACGCGGGATATCGCCGGCGACATCGACGGGTCCCAGAACGTCTGGGTCCAGGGTGTCGGTTGCGGATCCGCGACCGTGCACTTCGGCGCCTGATCGCATCGACGAGTTCATGGAGGTGGTCTGTATGAAGAAGATGCGTGTTCCTTCGAGGATCGGGATCGTCCTGCTCACGGGCGCCCTGTTCGTCGGTCTCACGGCCGGGGCTGCACTCGCGGCCCAGGGGAATCCGAACGGTGCGAGGGGTCAGCGACCCGTCTATTACGAGGGCCGTCTGGTCACGGTCAACATGTTCGAGGTTCCGGCTGCCGAGGGCTCGCTGCTCGACAAGAACCCGAGAACGAACACGATCTATGCCTCGAACGATCTGGACGAAGAGCAGGACTTCCTGTCGGTGATCGACGCTATCCAGGGTGAAGACTTCAACCCTTTGTGGCACCAGGTCCTGATCGTCTTCAACCAGGGATTCACGCCGCACCAGTTCACGTCCGAAGACCAGATCCTGGCGGCTGCGGGAGGAGCCCATCCCGAGATCACGCTCGTGTCGACCGACGAGGTGTACCGGTGTTCCGTCGTCGGCCATTCGTAGCCACGGGTATCTGAATCGCACCCGCCAGTGAGCGTCCGCCGCGTGCCTCCAACGAGCGTTGGGGGCACGCGGCCCGACGCCAGGAGAGGAGCGCCTAGGGCTCCTTTGGTGTGACGGCGTGGAGAGCTGAAGCAAGTTTCATGCGGCAGGTCTGATGCGGGCTCCGGTGACGTAATCGTCCACGGAGCGATCGATCTGCTTCAGAGCGGAACGAAGCTCGATCGGTGCCGGTGGGCGGTCCGCGGCGAGCAGGGGCCCGAGGAGCCGGTCGTGGAGTTTGGTGTAGAACAGCGCGACGCGGATCCCCTCCGGGCTGAGCACGTAGGTGTTGGTGTGCTCCAGCCGCCGGATGAGCCCCTTGAGCCGGAGGCGACGGAGGTCGTACGTCATCTGCGCGCTGGTGTAGAGGCCGCCGAGCAGCGAGCTCACCCGGGCACAGAGGCTCCGATTGGTGAAGCCGACGGCAGCGTGCACCAGCGCGCAGAGGGCGCCGGCCAGGGCCATGACGCGGGGGTCCCCGAACCGAAGGGCCGGGGCCCGTTGGCCCTCCTCGACCGAGGGCAGTCCGACCCGCTCGAGCAGAGCGGTCGAGATGGCACAGTCCTGGCCGACCCGCTGGACCTCGAGCAGCCTCCGGTTGGCCGCTCTGGCTTTGGCCTGGAGCTCCGGGAGGTTCCGGAGGCGGCGCTGGCATCCCAGGTCACCCGGGGAGTTGACCACGGTCTCGATGCGAAGGGCTCGACCCTCCTTCAGGTACTCCTTGATCCGGGAGTGCCGGTAGAACACGTTCACGATGACGTCAGTGCCCCGGGTGACCACCTTGGTGGAGAACACCCCCTTGGTGTTGCGGCGGACCTGGCGGGCGAAGACGAGCTGTACCTCGTCGGGGCGGCCGAGGTCGAGGTTGTCGGCGACGGTGGCCTCGAAGAAGGCTCGGGCCCGGCGGGGCTGATCGAACACCACGGTGCGCGAAACCTCCACCTGGCGCAAAGAGAGCTCCCACCAGTACCCGGCCGCCCGGTCGGCGTCGGTGAGGGGGGTGGGGATGCGACCGATCCACCGGTCGAAGAAGGCCTGGATGTCCGCGGGCCCGAGACGGTCACAGATCCCCTGGAGCACCTCGGGGCGGGAGCAGGAGGCGAAGCCGTTGGCAAGGGGGATGTACGCGAGGCGAGCCCGATCGGCCTGTGTCTTGGCCCACTCGTGGCCGTTGACCCAGACCTTCCCCGGGTAGGGGAAGTAGCTGCAGAGCTTGATGAAGCCGGGGCCGAACTCGCGATCGAGCACATAGAAGTAGTAGACGGTGACCCTGCGCTCGGCTTTGGAGAACCCGAAGCACACCGCCCCGGGCTTCGTTGCGTGGTCGTAGCCCGTGAACACGGACTGGAACTCCTGGGCCGCCCCGATGGCCACCACTCCGGGCTCAGTGGCCCGGTCGAGATAGGGACGCATCACCTCGATGTGCCGATCCCCCTTGCTGAAGTGGATGAGGGGGATCCCGTTGTCCTCGGCGAACCGGCGGACCGAGGCGCGGAAGGCGTTGCCGATCCTCGCGAACAGGGCCGGGGACGGAACGGGGTTGCCGAGGTGCTCGGTGAGGAAGCTCACCACCTGGCCGCCGACCTGGAGGTTGGGAACGTACGCGTTGAGGTACACCCGGTCCAGGCATTCGATGTCGAGGGCGGCGTGGCCATCGAGGAGATCGTTCACGTTCACCGGCTCGGCCACGGCTCCACCCCCGCTGTGAGGACAGCATCGGACACACGTTGCGGCGGGCGGAGCGTAAGGGAACCTACGGCGTCAGCTCATCTCGGCGGTCCGAGGCTGGCCTCACTGGGAGACTGCTGAACAAATCGCCCTGGGGTGCTCGCGGTCGCGTGCGTACAGCGCGAGACTCCGGGCATGCAAGGACGAAGCGAACCCAACCGTGAACTGCTCGACGCGGCCGCCCTGTGTCGACAGCTTGTGCCCGAAGGATCGGTCGAGGCGTTCCTCGCGGACCACCGCCAGGAGCTGTTCCCCGACTCCATGTTCGAAGACCTGTTTCCCTCGGGCCGGGGACGCCCCTCGGTCCCGGCCGAAGTCATGGCCTCGGTCATGGTGCTCCAGTCCCTGGAGGGACTGTCCGACCGCGACGCCGCCCGGGCCCTCACCGACCGCATCAGCTGGAAGGTGGCCTGCGGGTTGGCCCTCGATGAGGAGGGGTTCCATCCCACGGTCCTCACCTACTGGCGGAACCGACTGCGGGCCTCCGAGCGCCCCGAGCGCGTCTTCGACGCGGTGCGTCGGGTGGTGGAGGCGACGGGGGTGCTGAAGCACAAGACCCGCCGGGCCCTCGACTCCACCCTGCTCGACGACGCCGTGGCCACCCAGGACACCGTCACCCAGATCATCTCGGCCATCCGTCGGGTGAGAAGGGAGGTGCCGCAGGCCACCGGGATCACCCTCGCCGCCTACGACTACGACGCGGGCGCCAAGCCGATGATCGCCTGGGACGACCCCGTCGCCAAGCATGCCCTGGTGAGCGCGCTCGTGACCGACGCCCTCGCCCTCTTGGACGCCCTCACCAAGGAGGAACTCACTCCCGAGCAGACGGACTCTGTCGGTCTGCTCGCCCTCGTGGCCGGTCAGGACGTCGAGCCGGGCGAGGATCCCGGGACGTGGCGGATCGCGCAGAAGGTAGCCCCCGACCGGGTGGTCTCCACCGTGGACCCCGAGGCTCGCCACATGCACAAGTCGTCCTCTCACTACCGCGACGGCTACAAGGCCCACATCGCTGTGGAGCCCGACACCGGGATCATCACCGCGGCGGCACTCACCCCGGCCAACGCCGCCGACGGCCCCACCGGGGTGGCCCTCCTCGAAGGGGAGGCGCCCGGCCTCGAGATCCTGGCCGACTCCGCCTATGGCTCGGGGGAGACTCGGGCAGCGCTTCAGGAGGCCGAGCACCGGAGCACGATCAAGCCGATCCCGCTTCGCTCTGCGGTCCCTGAGGGGTTCACCATCGACGACTTCGCCATCGACACCACCGCGGGGACCGTGACCTGTCCGCAGGGCCAGACCGTCCACATCAACCGGACCGGCTACGCGAGCTTCGGCCCCCGGTGCCGGGGCTGTCCCCTCCGAGATCGCTGTACTCGCTCGCCGCGAGGTCGCAAGATCAACGTGCATCCCCACCACGACCTGATGCTTGCAGCGAGACGCGCCGCGGAGACCGAGGAGTTCAAGGTTCCGTACCGCCGGCACCGACCGATGGTGGAGCGATCCATCGCCTGGCTCGTCGCCGACGGCCATCGAAGGGTTCGTTACCGGGGGGTGGCTCGCAACCAGCTCGGGTTGTCGATGCGGGTGGCGGCCATCAACCTCCGCAGGCTCATCAACCTCGGGCTCGACCACGAGGGAGGATGGATGCTCGGGACCTGAGCGGTCCCGCTCACACCTACGCGGGTGCCAGCACGACGCTCCGCAAGTTCGATCGATCGGTGGACCCAACCAAAACGGGGAGGTGGGACACGCCGACCTCCCCGAAGTCAGTTGTTCAGCAGTCTCCCAGTGAGGCCAGCCTCGGACCGCCGAGGTGAACCGACTCTGTAGGTTCCGCCTACGCTCCGCACGCCGCAGCGTGTGTCCGAGGCTGTCCTCACATCGGGGGTGCGAGCGTGACTGAGCCAGTGAACGTCAACGACCTCCTCGATGGCCACGCCGCCCTCGACATCGAGTGCCTCGATCGCGTGTACCTGAACGCCTACGTCCCCACCCTGCAGGTCGGGGGCCAGGTGGTCACGTTCCTCACCGAGCACCTCGGCAACCCCATCCCCTCACCGGCCCTGTTCGCGAGGATCGGCAATGCCTTCCGCGCGGCCGTCCGCCGATTCGCCGAGGCGGAAGGGATCCCCCTCGTCCACTTCAAGAAGGGGGATCGCCACATCGAGGTCATGCGTCCCTATCTCGAGCGGGCGCAGGAGCCCGGGGTGGTGGCCATCGGGGTGGCCCAGGAGTTCCAGTCGGTGTTCACGGGCTACGACCGAGCGCAGAAGCCCGGGGCGGTGTGGTTCGGGTTCTCCAAGGCGGACCGCCGGGTCACGGTGTACTACCTCTATGTGCTCGACCGGGAGTTCGGCCCGGGGTTCATCAAGATCTGCAGCTACTTCCCCTACCCGGGGAAGGTGTGGGTGAACGGCCACGAGTGGGCCAAGCGCCAGGCCGACCGGGCACGCATCCCCTACACCCCCCTCGCCAACGGGTTCGCTTCCTGCTCGAGGCCCGCGGTGCTCCAGGCCATCTGCGACCGGCTCGGCCCGGCGGACATCCAGGCCTTCTTCGACCGGTGGATCGGGCGCATCCCCACCCCCCTCTCCGACGCCGATCGCGCGGCAGGGTACTGGTGGGAGCTGTCCATGCGCCAGGTGGAGGTGTCCCGGACCGTGGTGTTCGACGCCCCCCGGCGGGCCCGGGCCTTCTTCGAGGCCACCGTGGCCGACAACCTCGATCTCGGCCGCCCCGACGAGGTCCAGCTCGTCTTCGCCCGCCAGGTCCGACGGAACACCACGGGGACCTTCTCCACCAAGGTGGTCACCCGGGGCACCGACGTCACCGTAAACGTGTTCTACCGCCACTCCCGGATCAAGGAGTACCTGAAGGAGGGCCGGGCGCTTCGCATCGAGACGGTGGTGAACTCGCCCACCGACCTCGGGTGCCAGCGGCGCCTCCGAAACCTCCCCGAGCTCCAACGCAAGGCTCGGGCGGCCAACCGCAGGCTGCTCGAGGTCCAACGGGTCGGCCAGGACTGTGCCATCTCGACCACGCTATTGGAGCGGGTCGGACTGCCCTCGGTTGAGGAGGGCCAACGGGCCCCCGCGCTCCGGTTCGGGGACCCCCGCGTCATGGCTCTGGCCGGCGCCCTCTGCGCGCTGGTGCACGCCGCCGTCGGCTTCACCAATCGGAGCCTCTGCGCCCGGGTGAGCTCGCTGCTCGGCAGCCTCTACACCAGCGCGCAGATGACGTACGACCTCCGTCGGCTCCGGCTGAAGGGGCTCGTCCGCCGCCTGGAGCACACCAACACGTACGTCCTCACCCCCGAGGGCGTCCGGGTCGCGCTCTTCTACACCAAGCTCCATGATCGTCTGCTGGGACCGCTGCTCGCGGCCGACCATCCTCCGGCCCCACTCGAGCTTCGCCGGGCTCTTCGCCAGGTCGATCGCTCGATCGATCAGTACGTCGACCACGCACGAATCAGACCTGCCGCATGAAACTTGCCTCAATCCTCAAGACTGTCGGACCCAAGGAGCCCTAGGTGGAGGGGTCGTAGGGATCGCTCAAGGAGATGATCCGCTCAATCTCCTGTTTCATGTAGATCGCCAGTTGCCGACAAGGGTTTGCCCCCACGTCGACGCCGGCAACCTCGGCATGTGTCGACCCGAGCACGAAGATGTTCTCGTCGTTGTACTCGTTCGCTGGCTCGGTGTAGTTGAAGCTGCCGGCGACCACGATGAGCTCGTCGATGACCATCACCTTGTGATGGAGCTTCCGGAGCTTCGCGAATGCGCCCTGTCGTCTAGGCACGAAGAGCTCGAATGTTCGGATGCACGGCTTTCCGGCTCCGTACATGCGACGGGCGCCCAAACGGGACTCGCTCATTGCTCAGCAAGGGTCGCCCACACGTCGGACGCGGGTTCTCCCGGAGCTGGCAGGCGACCACGAGCTATCGACCGTGACCACGTCCGATCCTGGCGAATCCCAGTGATCGAGTTCTCGGAGCCTCTCAAGTCGCAAGAACAGCACCAAGACATCACTCGAACGACCAGAAGTCCGAAACCAACCCGACACTCGCAAACAGCGATCGAGATTCCGCTGCTGTCCTCTTCTTCCACGACGGGAGATGGCGACCACGGAACCATGCCCGCGCAAGGTCCCATTGCTGTTGCACCGACAGCGCCTCGCCGGCCGGACTGCCGATCTTGATCCACGCTTCTAGATGTTCTTCCGACCGGAAGAGAAGCATGTGCGCTCAGGTGAACCCGACATCCTCATACCAGCGCGACACGGGAACGCCAAAATGCACGATAGCACCGGGTGGCGCCATGACCTCACCACTAAGGATTTCAAGAACGATGCCCTCGCCACAGTCAGGACAAGTCGTGGACAACGATCCATCGGAATCAAGGAGTGCAAGGATCCCGAGTGCATCCCAGATACAGATCGCGTCCCATCTGCGTTTCTCCACGGTGACCTGGAATGGGGCCGGTGTCGCGCAGAAGGGGTGCACCAGCCAGATGTCCTCCGTATCAGGCAGGAAGGCGATGACATCTTCGTCCGCTAGCGTGCGAAGCGCAGAAGCGACTACGCCGACGGGCAGCTGGAGGCGATCAGCGATCTCGCGTGGCTCGGGGGCGCGCTCTTCCTCCATAAAGGATCGGTAGAGCTCGACCCGTACCTCGTTGACCGCGCTCACGGTGCTGATGTTTCGATCACGCCATCACGCAGTGTCAGACGCAACGCGCGGGTGGCAGGCGGCGTGAGAGTCGCGACGAGTGGAGTAGGCCGGCAAGGATTTCGACGCCATCGACCAGACGAGGACCCGACCGAGAGAAGTACGACGAAGAATCCGCGACGAAGACTTGCCCATTCTCCACCGCCGGCAGGCTTCTGAACTCATCGACATCGGCTCTTTCTTGCCGGCCGAATGGGCGCCTGGTGATGGCCGGTTACGGTCGGTCGGTAGCCAGTCGCAACCAGAGATGCGACAGGAGCAAAAAGTGGTTGGGGCAGGTCGTCCCATCCGTGCCAACTCCAACTCTCCGTCTTATCTGGCTCGCGAACGCGGGGTTCCCCCTCCAGTCGGTCCACCTCGACGAAGCGCGTGCGATAGACCAGGCGCGAATCCGGGAAGCCGTCGAGGGTCTCGGCGACAATCCGGAGTGAACCAGCCTCGAGGCTCGTCTCCTCGCAGAGCTCCCGGATCGCACATGCCACGACCGTCTCGCCTTCGACCGGCTTGCCACCCGGGGTCGACCAGGTACCCCGGCCGTGGGCGGCCAGCCTCCGTCCCAGGAGCACTCGCTCATCGCGAACGACCACGACGCCCACCCCGGGAGCCTCGTCGACGGGATCCATCGAATCACCGGTCCGGATCACGCCGCGCGTGAGCACATCGGCTCGAAGCCCACCGCGATGGATCATCGGCCGGAGCAACCGTTGTCCTGTCAGCTGCTCGAGGTGTCGACATGGCTCGCAGAGTCCTGTCCCCGCGCACAGCACATCCCCGATCCAGAAGTGGCGACCGACGAGGTCGTTCAAGCGAACTCCCTTAGTCGTTACGTTCCGCCTCGTCCCGCCCGGAGCCAACGTGACGCCGTGCTCCCGCGAGAGCTCCTCGACCACTTCCGATTCGATCAGCGTGAGGTCGCGACTCACGCGCGCGTCGCTCCAATACCCTTTGCCATTGGCGTATCGATCCCCGGCCAGGCCTGAGCCCCGCACGGCCGAGGCCTCCTCCAGCGACTGCATGGGGCCCCCGGCTTCAGCCGATACATGGATGTGTTCGACCACTCCCATCGTCATCACTCTACGACCGGTCAGATGCCCGGCCACGGTAGGCCAGCGATCAGGGCGATGAAAGACGCCAAGTCCTCGGTCGCATCCATGGGAGACGGACGGGACCGGCAGATGTCCACGAACGGTGGCTCTCTCGTCCGGCCCGCGGCGAGCAGAGGCAGCTGCGATCGCTCGGATGTCGTCTCCGAGTGGCGAGATCGCGGCGCCAGCCAGAAGCGCCGGAACCTCATGCCTAGCGGCATCCTTCTCATCGGTCGGCCTGCGCCATCTCAAGCCTCGGCAAGGAGCACATCAAGCGCACATCGGATCCGCCGTGAAGACGGCCTCGATCGCCACGCCCGCCGCACTCGCAAGGAGGAACGCCAGGTCGACCTTGCCGCTCCTGGTTCGGATCTCGGACCGGATCGCGACGAACAACGTGGCGCAGCTAGATGCCAGCGCAAGGAATGCGAGGACCATGAGCCAGTCCGTGATCCCCGATCGCGTACTCGCTGATGAAGCGCCCGCGGCGGGGCGGTGGAGCTGTGCGGAGGCGCGAAGGCCGGAACGCTCGACTCGGCCAGCTCGGTGAGGGAAACAGCGGAAGCCATCCGCCGCGAAAGACCTTGTCTACCTTCTCCCCCGATCGACAGGGTCGTTCCAGCGAGTTTGCGCGAGTCGAGGTGGGGCGCAAGCGCTGGAACTCGCCGGGGGTTAGTCCGACCCCTTCGCTTGAAGACGCGGCGGAAGTAGCGCTTGTCGCGGAACCCGACCTCGGACGCCACGCGCTCGATCGGCCAGCCGGTGGATCGGAAGAGTATGCGCGCCCGCTCGACCCGCAGCCGATGGATGTGCTCGGTGAGGGTCTCGCCGAAAGCCACGCGGTAGGCGGGCCCGAGGTAGTCGGCGTTGAAGGCGAGCGCGTCGGCGATCTCAGGTCGGGGTCCGTCAGATGATCGACCATGAAGGCGGCCGCCCGGCGCGCGAGCTCGTCCGTGGCCGTCCCGCTCGTGACGGCCGGCCGCTCCAGCAGGATCTCGGCTAGCACGAGCTGCAGGTATCCGCGAGTGGCGCTTGGCGTGGGGATCGGCGCCTCCTCCGCTGCGACACGATCCTGCGTTCGACCAACCGGTCGACATACACAGACCCGACGCCCGCCCGCAGGGCGAGGCCCCCCTTCGAGTACCCTCCCACGCTGCATAGCATAGTGACCGCATTTGCGTTTCCGAGCGCGCCGCAGCAGGCCGGCCCGCTCGAGGAGACGACCGGCCTCGTTCCCCTTCCATTCAAGTCGTGCGGACCTGGAGTCCGATTTGCGCGTCCAGTTGGGAGGCCATCTCCTCGGCCAACTGGATGAAGGCCGCGGCCGCGGGGCTCTGGAACCGATCGCGATGCCAGACCAGGCCGATCCGCCGGTTGGGTATCCATTCCGCCAAATCGACGGTGGCGACATCTTCCCGAACCCAGTCGATGGCGAGGAAGGGCATGATCGCCGCCCCGATCCCCTCGGCCGCGAATCCCTGAAGCAGATGATTGTCCTCGGCGCGCAGCACGACGCGCGGCTGGAGCCCGCGAGCGCGCAGATACCGCTCGACCTCCGCGTTGGCCCGGCAGAACCGATAAGCGACCAGATCGATCTCCCCTAAGGTCTCCAGGCGGGGAAGGACCCGGCCGACCGCGAGCGCGTGATCCTGGGCGACCACGAGGAAGTAAGGGTCGGAGAGGAGATCGACGTATTCGAGGGGCATGCCATCCGGAATGGGGGGATGCGTGAAGGCGAGGTCGAGGGCGCCCCGTTCCACCTGATCGTCGATCTCATCGTGCGAGCCCGACTCGAACAAGGTCACCTCAATCCGTGGCCAGGCGGTTCGGAACATGGCGAGCAGCGACGGAAGCAGCTTGGTCGCAGCGCTCTGGAAGGTCCCCACTCGAAGGTCCCCAACGGCACCCTGCGCCAGGGCGTCCAGATCGACGCCTACGGCCTCCATGCGTGCGAGCAGGGAATGCGCGTGTGTCAGGAGCACCCGGCCCGCCTCCGTTAGCTCGACCCGTCGCGGACCGGCGAAGCGCTCGAACATCCGGGCACGCGCGATCCGCTCCAAGTCCGCCACCTGCTGGCTGATGGCGGACTGCGTGTAGCCGAGCTCCTCGGCGGCCCCGCTGAACGACCGAAGGCGGGCAACGGCCTCGAAGGCGACCAGATGCCGCAGCTCGAGTCCTCGAAGCCGAGCCCCATTAGCGCTCGTGATCTTGGGCATAAGGAACCGCCTCTCGACTTATGGACGCAGCATACCTACCGTGGTCTTCCATGGACCAGGATCATTCGATCGCGATTACCGGCGGCGGCACCTCGGCGCCGGTCCCAGAGGGGCAAAGACACCAACGAGCCGCCGCCCGATTCGCCGAGAAGGCTCCTCCCGAGAGTTTCTTCCTGGTCAGCGCCGTCTTCCACTACCTGGGACCCGCCTTCGCGGTGCTCCTATTCTCTCGCGTCGCCCCCCTGGGAGTAACGTGGCTCCGGATCGCGTCCGCGGCTGTTGTCTTCGCGGTGTGGCGCCGCCCGTGGCACTCCGTCGCCGAACTCGAGCCGGGAAATCGGCGCTTGCTGCTCAGGTGGGGGCTTGTGCTGGCAGCCATGAACTCCACCTTCTACCTCGCGATCGATCGACTCCCGCTGAGCACCGTCGCCGCAATCGAGTTTCTCCCGGTGATCGCTCTCGCAGCCGTCGGAACTCGGACGGCTCGGAACATCGTCGCGCTGGCTCTGGCGGTGACTGGCGTCTATCTGCTCACGGACGTGCGGTTGGCTGGCGAGCCTATCGGCTTCGTCTTCGCGTTCGCGAACGCCGGGCTGTTCGCCTGCTACATCGTGCTTGGGCATCGGGTCGCTCGCAATGGCGCGACCGCGGGGATCGACGGACTGGCTGCAGCGATGCTGATCGCTCTGGTGGCAACGACGCCGTTCATCGGATGGGCAGCGGTCCCCGCCCTTGGGGATCCCGTGGCACTCCTGGCCGGGATCGGGGTCGGGATCTCATCGTCCGTGGTCCCCTACGTCACTGATCAGCTGGCGATGGCCAGGATCGCGCGAGCGACGTACGCGCTGCTCGTCTCCCTCCTGCCCGCTACCGCGACGGTCGTCGGCATCGTGGTCCTCACCCAGATCCCGGCTTTGATCGAGATCGTCGGCGTGATCCTCGTCATCGGAGCCGTCGCAGTCCATCGGGACTCGGGCTCCGGATAGCCCCCCCGTCGACACGGAAGGAGACGAAGTTGGAATACACGCGGCTGGGATCTTCGGGGCTGAAGATCTCGCGGATCTGCCTGGGCATGATGAGCTTCGGCAGCCTCAAGGATCGGAACTGGCATCTGGACGAAGACGCTGCCGAGCCGATCGTTCGGCGGGCGGTCGAGGCCGGGATCACGTTCTTCGACACCGCGGACATGTACTCGAATGGCCTGACGGAGGAGATCACCGGACGGCTGCTCGGCAAGCTGTTCCCGCATCGTGACGACTATGTGCTCGCAACGAAGCTGTACTTCCCGATGGGACCGGGGCCGAACGACGGGGGGCTCTCACGCAAGCACGTCATGTCCGCCATCGACGCCTCGCTGAGGCGGCTGGGTGCAGATTACGTTGACCTGTATCAGATCCACCGCTGGGACGACGAGACCCCGATCGAGGAGACCATGGCGGCGTTGCACGACGTGGTGCGGGCCGGAAAGGCGCGCTACATCGGGGCCTCCAGCATGTATGCCTGGCAGTTCGCCAAGGCACAATATGTGGCTCAGGCCGCGGGGTGGACCAGGTTCGTCTCGATGCAGAACCACTACAACTTGGCGTATCGGGAGGAGGAGCGGGAGATGATCCCGCTCTGCCTCGACCAGGGAGTCGGCGTGATCCCGTGGAGCCCGCTGGCGCGCGGTCTGCTCGCTGGCTCCCGCGGGCGTGGTGGGACGCCAGCGACCGTCCGAGCAACCAGCGACCCGTATGCGGAGGAGCTCTACGGTGCCGCCGACTTCGACGTCGTCGATGTCGTGGCTGCGGTTGCCGAGGAGCGCGGCCTGGCCCCCGCACAGATCGCGTTGGCGTGGCTGCTCGGGAAGCCTGCCGTGAGCGCGCCGATCGTTGGAGTGACCAAACCAGAGCACCTCGAGGACGCAATCGCCGCGGTCGACGTGAGGTTGAGCAAGACAGAGATTGAGCGACTCGAAGCGCCGTACCGGCCACACCCGATCCTCGGTCACTCTTGAGGGATCGGAGTCAGTGACGCCATGACACCGACGGCTGCCGACTGGGAAAGGCTGAGCGGGCGATCGATGGCAGCGTCGTCATCTGTTTCAACGCGGTCCCGAAGCTCTGCGTCACCTCACGCCGAGCTCGCCCGACTCGATCTGGAGGCGCTCGCCGGCGCATGCGCATGGAGCCATCCGAATTCGACCCGGTTGCACGGAAAGGAGCGATCGCATGACTAATGCTGAGTCCTTCGTGACGAGGTGGGCCACGGTGTGGCGGGGACCGGATAGTGATCCCAACCTCTACATGGAGCTCCGGCACGACGGCTGTCCCCGATCAATCCGCTCAACCCGACCACGCGTGAGGACCTGCCGCAGTTCTTTGAGTCGGTCCTCGCCCTGGTGCCGGACATTCGTGTCGTCCCAACCCATTGGGCCGAGACGGACGACGGCAGCGTCCTAATCGAGTGGGTCAACACCGGCACGTTGCACGGCTCCCCGATCGAGGTTCGCGGCGTCGATCGGTACGCCCTTCGGGAAGGCAAAGCCTGGAAGGGCTACTCCTACTTCGACCCGCGGCCGTTCCTCGGGCCTGCGCCGACGGCGCCGGAGATGTAAGCGCTCGAAGATGGTCTACGTTTGGCTCGCGGGTCGCGGACCTCGACCCTGCTCAAACTATCGCCGCTCTGCACGGTGGATCGTCCAGTTCATCGTTGTTCGATACGGTAGCGCTCGAGCCGGTCAACAAGCTCGGGCGAATACAGCTCTCGCCTGCGTGGTCGCAGGCGTCAAAGTCCACCCATTTGACGAGACACGACCTGGCGACATCCCGGCGTGAGGTCCAACCTCCCGTCAGCCTTCGGACATCTGCGCGGATCTCCGCAAGCGATAAGCCGGCTGCATCTCGTCGAAACCCTTCAGCTCGAGCTCCTCCAGCTCGACGGTCAGTCCGCGCTCGCTCAGCCACGCAGCGACCCGCCGAAAGGCCTCGTCGCTGAGGAGGATCTCACGACTCTCGGCGGCGGTTTGCAGCCGAGCGGCTAGATTCGTTGTAGCTCCAAGGACACTCACATTCGCCTCGGCCACTGCTGCGCGCGTGACCACGGCCGGGCCGACGGCGATGCCGATACCGATCGGGAGATCCATGAGCGCCGGCTTGTCTCGCAACGCCAGGGCCGCCTCGAGAGCAAGAGTCGCATGATCGATGCGTGCACCCGTCGCGTTGAAGGTCGCCATCACTCCGTCGCCCGCGAATTTGTCCACGATCCCGTGCCGCCGTCCGATCTCTGTTGCGGCCCACCGGTAGAGCGTCACGATTCGGTCCACGAGCTCTTCCGGCGAGCTCGCCGCCGCGAGGGGCGTATACACGAACGTCCGCGAACATCGACGTCACGAACCGCTCACCGGCGCCGAGGATGTCGGGCTCGGGGGGTCGGTCACCCGGCGCCTCGGGCAAGGATGGGACATCGAGAGCGTGGCGCGCAGCCCTACCTTGAGCATCCTCCCGAGGTCGGAGCGCACCAGCCATGTGAGCGTCATGGATGCACGATGCAAAGAGCGAGGTCGCGGTATCGCGATCGCCACTTTGAGCAGCCGCCTCGGCGGCGAGCGTTCCGGCCCTCCACGCCCAGAGTCGCAACCCCGCGCCCTCGAATCGGCGCATGGCACGCTCAAGGTGGGCCCGGGCCTCGGCGGGCTTCCCCGAGGCGAGGAGAATGCGCCCTTGGGAAATCTCGAGGCCGGGGCCGCCCAACTCAGAAGCCCTTCGCTCCGCCCGGCTAAGGACATCTTGTGCCTCATCCAGATACCCGCCTGCCACGAGACCCTCCACCGCCACAGCTACGGTCTCCCGAAAGATCAAGAGAGCGTCCGGACCAGTAGCTCGTCGCGCGAGCTCCACCGCCTCCTCGATGCGCCCAAGCGCGAGAGCGATCGTTACCCCTTCGGAGCCGGCCAAGCGACCTCTGCGATACGAACCGCGTTCGTGCATCCGGATTCGCGTGGTGGTTCGCCACCCTCTCAGGAAGCTCATCTGAAGGTGCGCGGTCAGACGAAGGTCTGTGGTCGAGAGCCGAGACCAGCCTCTCCACTCCCTCTCACCACTGGGGATTTGGCACGGGACTGACAACTCGAGTTGTCACCGGAACTAACAACTCGAGAGGCGCGAAAGTCGCCGCGACGAGACGTGGTGAGAACCGTTCTCATACCGCCGCGGGACCACCGCGGGACACATTTGGTCCGGGCGTGAACCCGTCCGCCAGAAACCGGCTCCTACCTGCGGCTTTACAGCTCCGGGGGTGGGACTCGAACCCACAACCTACGGATTAACAGTACGTTGCATCTCGTCCAGGCTCGTCCACCAATGTCCGCCGCGTGACTCCTCGAAGTCAGCGGTGTCAGCGATCGTCCACCATGGTCCGCCTCCGACCACCGGCTCGGCTGTCAGATCGGCTGTCATCGGCGGGACGACCACATCACGCATCAGCCGGCGATCCAGTGGTGCTTCGGCGCGTCCGCCGGAGCATGCGGGAGCGAGACGAGGTGGCAGCCTGCGAGCTCGGTCTCAAGATGGGAGGCGATCAGGGTCACGAAGACACCGCCTATGGCGGCGAGGTCCGCCGCCGACCCATGGAACGTCGGTACCGAGCAGCCGGGCTCGGCCAAGATCTCGTCTGAAGACGCAGGCGGGTCCCAGAACACTCGGAACGGCTCCAGGGCGCCGGTCGATCTCACCTCCCGCTCGGCTCGCTGCTCGATCGCGGTGAGCGATGGTCCGGTCGGCCGCGCGATCGTCGCCATGCCGAGCGAACTGCTCGGTCGGTCTACGAACACTCGTGCGACGGTGATGCTCGGGCTCGACGTGGGCCACACGAGCTCGGTGAGCTCGGCCACCGACCGGTTGACTGTCGCATCGACCAGGAGCTCGCATTCCGGCAGAGAACGGGTCACGACGTCGATGCCGAGCAGCCCCTCGACCACCTCAACCTCGAGATCGTCACGGATGGCCAGGGCTCGGGAGACAACCTGTGGGGTGCATTTATTCGGATCACGCGGTTCACCTGCCCATTTGGCCCATCGCGGGTCTGGTGCCGGGAGGGCCTGACGAACCCTTTCAGGGATGCCCGATGCCCTCGCGCCCGGCGTTCCTGGGGCGAAGACCTGAGTCTCTCAGACTCAAGTCTCGGCTCAATGTGATCCAGGCATAGATGCGGGCGTTCCGGCAGCACCCTTACGCGGTCGCGCGGCCCGACCAGCCGCCTCAAGCCTGGGGAAACCAGGACCGCAGATCGCGAAGACGCGCAGGTCAGCGCCGTGATCTGAATAAATGCACCTCACAGGCTGCGGATCGACAGAGACGGAGGCGACTCCCGGTCACCCGGCGCTGCAAGATCGAGCCCGCGATGCGGCCTCCGGTCGTTGTAGTGGCGGGCGTAGGCGCGCAGGACCCGTTCGAGATGCCGGATCCCGCGTACCAGGACCCAGTCCAGGCATTCGTTCCGCACCGTTCTCACCCAACGCTCGGCGAAGGCGTTCGCTCGAGGAGCACGGATCTTGATGATCCTCACGCCTTCGGAGCGGAAGACCTCGTCGAAGGGACCGGAGAACTTCGAGTCCCGGTCCCGGATCACGAACCGGATCCCTTCAAGCCGCTCCCCCACCGCGAGGTTGCGGGCCTGCTGCGTGACCCACGCCGAGTCGGGGGTCCCGGTGACGCCGAGAACGTGCACGCGCCGGGAGCCCAGGTGGACCGCGAACAGCACGTACATCGTCCGAAGCATGATCGTCTCCACGGTGAACAAGTCGAAGGCCAAGATGCCCTGGGCCTGCGACCTCAGGAACTCGCTCCAGGTCGGACCGTTTCGCCGGGGAGCCGGCCCCAGCCCGCTCGCCCGCAGGAGCGTCCGGATCGTGGTCGCCGAGGCCCTGATGCCGAGCTTGGCGAGCTCGCCCCGAATCCTGATGCAGCCCCACCTGGGGTTCTCCCTCCCCATCCTCAAGATGAGGTCTTGAACCTCGTCTGGGATCGGTGGCCTGCCGCCGGCCGACCTCCGCAGGAAGGTCCACTTCCGCCTCACGAGCTCTCGGTGCCACCGAAGGAGCGTCTGCGGGCTGACCAGGAACCACGACCACCGTGTCCGAGGCAGGACCCTGCTGATCGCGGCCATGAACACCCGGTCGCGACGGCGAAGCTGGGGCCTGCCGAATTGGCGCTTGAGGACCATCAGCTGGTGACGAACGGCCAGCAACTCGACCTCGGTGTTCATCTGGTCGCTTGAAGAGCCAGCGATCAACCGGACTAGATGGCGCAGCAACAGATAGACGAGAGCGAAGAGCACGAACAGAACCTCCCACGAGACGGAGGCCCGATGGTACGAACGCTGGTCGAGGCGACGATCAGGAGTTTGTGTGCCCTTCAGGCCAAATCACATCGGTGTCGTTCTCCCCAGAGAACGTACGAGAAGCAGTGTTCTGATGAGCGAATACCCGCCGAAGGCTCAGCGTGGGGCGAGTTGCACGGCAACCTCGGCAAGACGTGGCCAGTCGGGTGACTCCTGCACGCACCGGGCGAACAGCCAAAGGGCGAGTCGATCTCGATCGAGGTCGAGCAGGTGCGCGAGGCGCGTGGCGAGACCGTGGGGATCCGCTCGGAGACGCTGCCCACAGTTGAGGAGATGCTGCAGCGGGTCGTAGGTGGGGTCTCCCACGTATGGCTTCGGGTCAATGAGGAGCCACGGCTCCCGTTCCGCGGCGAGCACGTTCTCAGCGTGAAGATCGGTGCACAGCAACACCTCGCGGTCCGCGGTTCTAGGGAGAGAGCGGAAGAGACCGATGCCCTCGCGTGCCACCCCGCGGTCCAGGCTGCTCCTCCCGGCTCCGACCTTCATCTCGAACTCGTCTGCCCACTGGTCGCACATCACCTGGAGGGACCGGAACGGATGCCCCGGTGGCGGGACGATCCAGAGCCGCCGAAGGAGGTCGGACACGACCAGGTCCTGCTCCTCCTCGGGTCGGGAAGCCAACGGAGTTCCGGGCCGACACTCCTCGATGAGCAACCCCACGGTGTCGCCGAGCTCCTCGGCGGCGTTCAGCCGGACCGCACCGCGTCCCGCCCACGTCCGGAGCCCCTCCGCTTCGTGGAGCGCCTCGGGATGCCGCCACCCCACCTTCAGCACCATCGCGTTGCCGGCGGAATCACGCGCGGGGGCCACCCAGGCCGTCTGACCACCCGGCTGGAAGGGCGCTCCCACGGTGAGCGACCACTGCTCCGCGAGCTTGGCAACGGTAAACGGCAGCGTGGCTAACCACGCCTCCCGCTCCTCTTGCTTCGCCGCCGCCACGAGATTTCGCGGCAGGGGTATCGGGTGTTCTGCGCTCGGCATCGTCATCGGCAGCATGCCGGAACCGGCGTCCCCCCGGGACGCGCACACCGAACCAGCGACACTGCCCATAGAAACCGTCGGCCCGTTTGCGTCACGCTGAACGCTTCAGGCGCAGTCGCAGCCGCTGCCGTAGCCGCACCAATCTGCGGAGGGTCTGGTCCCACGCAGCGCCGAACCTGCCACTACTTCCAGCGGTGTAGTTTCTCTCCAGAGACGGCTAGCAGGTGTCTCCACGGTCGAGGAGGTGAAATCGAAGTGACCAAGAGCGATAGACGACGTCGTCCTGTGGCCGATGATCGAGCCTGGGCCAGGGAAGCCGGCGCAGAGCTTGCTCGGCGTACGCGCCGAGAGCAGGGCCTGGATGATGTGGTCAGGGACCCTGGGGCCCTGGCCCGCATTGCCGCCCTCATCCTCGCGCCGGCCGCTGGCCGCGGCCAGGCGAACAACGACGGATTCCACACGACTGGATCATCCAGACGCTGATCCCCGCTCCGGCATGAAGGGCTCCCGAGCGAGCCCGGGGATAGGACCTGTAGGACCGCTCGCAAACCGGAATTGCGAGCCTGGCCCGGGACCAATTCTCGCAGTGTGGCGTTCGCGGAGGTACCGCCCGGAGGCAAGCCGATCTCCGCAGGGGTCGTCTGCGCTCCGGGTATCGGACCGGTATCAGAGCCCCAGTTGCTGCAGGTAGACGCGTCGCTGCTGGTCGCCTCCCCCAGAGACTGCACATCCTCCCCCGTGGTCGCGATTCGGAGGAGGCGCGGGATGAGAACGGGCGTGGTGGCCAAGCGGTGCTCGTGCGGGTCGTTCTGGAGGAACCGCGCCCCGAGGTGCAGGCGGTGCGGGTCGACGAGGTTCGCCAGCTGGGGCTTCTACGTCGACACGCACCCGAGGGGGGCGACCGAGCGCAGAAAGACCGTTCGCTCGGGATTCCCGACGAAGGACGCGGCGGAACGGGAGCTCCTCAGGGTGCTCGAAGCCGTCCAGGCTGGCGCGTACGGCGCGCCCTCCAAGCAAACCTTGCAGGGGTACCTGGGGGCCTGGCTGGAGGCGAAGACCCACCTCCGGCCCACCACGCGCGACACGTACTCGATCCTGATCGAGCGCTACATCTGCGACGGCGACTACGGGATCGGCACGGCGCCGCTGTGGTCGCTCACCCGACCCGGGATCAAGCACTTCTACGCCGAGCTCGAGCGGCGCGGCCGGATGCGGGGCGACCGGCCCCTGCACCCCAAGGCCGTGCACAACGTCCACCTCGTGCTGCGGAAGGCCCTGGAGGACGCCGTCGACGACGGGCTCATCCTCGAGAACCCCGCCAGACGTGCCCACAAGCTCTCGGTTCACCGCCCGGAGATGAAGACGTGGACGGAGGATCAGGTGGCCTCGTTCCTCGCCCACGTCCGGGGGCACCGCCTCTACGCCCTGTGGCGCACCGCCGCGACCACCGGGATGCGCCGCGGAGAGCTCCTCGCCGTCACGTGGCCCGCGCTCGATCTCACCGTCGGCAGACTCCACGTGACCCGGGCCCTGGCGAAAGGCCCCGCGGGCGAGCCCCCGCGGTTCGGTCCGCCGAAGACCGATCGCGGCCGGAGAGCGGTCCCCCTCGATCCGGAGACGGTGAGCGTGCTCAAGGATCATCGCCGCCGTCAGCTCGCGGAGCGTGAGACGACCGGCGAGACATGGCGGGACTACGGATTGGTGTTCTGCCGCCGGGACGGCCGTCCTCTCGATCCGGACTGGACAACGCACATCTTCGAGCGACTGGCCGCTCGCGCCGAGCTTCCGGTGATCCGCTTCCACGACCTGCGGCACACCTTCGCCACGCTCAGCCTCAAGGCGGGAATCGCGACCGAGGTGGTGAGCCGGATCCTGGGGCTGCGGGTATCAGACGGGTATCAGAGCGGCGTTCGAGAACGAGGTCGGGCCATCCCGGTCCCGTCGCGCACCTACGTCTACCTGCGCGTTCGCTTCGTCGCGGGGGCAGGATTTGAACCTGCGACCTCTGGGTTATGAGCCCAGCGAGCTACCGGACTGCTCCACCCCGCAGGCTCATGCTAGCAACCGTGCCCGCTCCCGCCAATGACCCTGTGCGCTTCGCCCCAGTGCTCGACGGCGTCAGCTGACGGCGAACCACGCGGCCCTGGTCGGCCGCACGGCCTTCACGGTGAGCACGATGGTGAACACGTTCGCGGTCGTGTTCTTCCGGATCCACTGAATCGTGGTCGTCCCGCCGGGATGCGTGTGCAGCGCGCAGAAGATCTTCGTCGAGACCGTGATCGGGATCTCCGGGTTGACCACCACCCGCCGCGCGCCCTTCGCGATCGTGGCGATCCCCGAGGTCGAGAACCTGACGCGGCCGACTGTCTCCAGGGCTCGCCGTCGCCTCCCGCTCCTTCGGCATGGACCCGACTCCATTCGGCGACTTCGCCGTGCCACTGACGCCGATGGTGGATCCGGTCGACGCGACCGCCCGCCCGGTCACTCCGATCCCCCCGGTCGAGAAGGATCTGCCGAACACGCCGTGGCTGAGTCCCGACGCGCCGTTCGCTTCCCCGGCAACCCCCGCCGGCTCGGCTGTTGTCGAGGTGGCCACTCCGCTGATCCCCACCGACCCCTCACCGGTGGCGCGCCCCCCTGAACACGACCTCCTGCACCGCGGACGACTCGACGGTCGTCACACCGGTCCCGGTGACCTTGTCGCTCACGGTGACCGGATCGTGGTCGTCCGCGAGGGCGGGCCGGGCGCGGGCGACATCCCCGACAACGGCCGCCGCCACGGCGGCGGCACCCCCCATCAGCATGGCTCGGCGCGACCTCAGCCGTCGCTCGTCGGGCAGGGTGGAATCCGCCATGGGGCACCTCCTTGGCGTGCACTGCGCCGAGCGGAAGGTGCCCCGCCGGGCATCCCCGGTCAAACGCCGCGCGTGCCTTCAGGGCGGCGCGCTCCCGGGGAGCGCGGCCTCACGAGGGAGTCGCCGGGGGGGAGAGGCTCGGTGACGGCGTCGCCGAGGGTGAGCCGGACGGGGTCGGGGTCGGCGTGGGACTACCCTCGGAGGTGAGGCGCTGGGCCGCCTCGATGTCTTGCTGGGCCGCATCGATCTCGCGCTGGTATGTGGCCAGGTCGCCGTTTCGGAGGGCGGTCTGGGCCGCCTGGAAGTGCTGCACGGCGCTGTCCAGCAACCGGTGCACCTGCTCGCTGACCGTCCCGCCGCCACCGCCCTTGGGCGGCGGAGGAGGCGGCGCGGCCCCGAACGAGTCCGCCAGGGCCTCCTCCAGCGTCGCGCCCAGGCCGACCTCGCCGCCATGCACCACGACCACCCGCTTCAGCTGGGGGAACGCCCCTTCGGTGCTGCCCTGCACGAACACCGGCAGGACGTACAGGAAACCGTCGTTGAACGGGATCACCAGGAAGTTCCCGAACAGCACCTTCGAGCCGCCCCGGCTGAGCAGGGTGCGCTGGGAGGAGAACTCCGGATCCGAGTTGATCTGCCCGAACACCTGGAGGGGGCCGGGGATGTTCTCACCCGAGGGGAACTCGAACGTCTCCAGTTTCCCGTAGTCCTCGGGATCGGACGGCGCCGCCATCCAGGCCACCATGTTGTTCCGCTTGGCCGGAGTGAACGGCAGGATCAGCGCGAACTCCTCGGTGCTGTGGCCGGGGAGCAACATCTGGACGTAGTACGGCCGGAGCGGAGGCGGCTTCCTCCCCGCCCTCTTCTCCTGGTCGCTGATCGGGAACGAGGGATCACCGGGCAGGGCCCAGAAGTCCTGCTGGCCGAAGAACACCTGGGCGTTCTGGACGTGATAGTTGGCGAACTGGTTGGCCTGGACCGCCAGCAGGTCCTCCGGGTACCGGAAGTGCGCACGGAGATCCTCCGGGGCCTCGCTTCCCGGCGTGAACAGGTCGGGGAACGCGTTCTCCCACACCCGGATGATGGGGTCGGTGTCGTCGACGACGTAGTACGTCATCCGCCCGGTGTACGCGTCCACGACGACCTTCACCGAGTTCCGGATGTAGTTCGCGGAGCCCGACAGGTTCCCGTTCGTGACCGTTCCGAGGCCCACGCTGCGGGAGTACGGATACATGTTCGTCGTGGTGTAGGCGTCCTGGATCCACACCAGGCGCCCGTCCACCACCGCGGCATACGGGTCGCCGTCGTAGCTCAGGAACGGAGCCGGCTTCCGGATCCGCGCCGCGACGTTGCGGAAGATGAGGACCCGGCTGTCGTTGTGGACGAGGCCGGAGATCAGCAGGTTGATGTCCTTGTACCGCCACGCGAAGAGCAGCTTGCCCAGGAAGCCGCCCATCTGGATGCCGCCCTCGTACCCGTCCACCTCCCGGTACGGAGGCGCCGTCTTCTGCGTGGAATCCGACTGGTAGTCGAGCTCGTCCGCGCCGGTGTTGACCACGACGAACGGCACGTCCTCCCGCTCGCCGAAGTACACCCGCTGGCCGAAATCGTCGAGCTGGAAGTCGGGCAGGGTCGTCGACGGCGGGATGTCCCGGACGAGGAACGCCGGCTCTCCGTCCGCGGTCGCGGTGTTCACCTGGCTGGCCACGGCGCCGAATCCGTGCGTGTACACCAGGTGGATGTTCTGCCAGGTGCCGCCCGAGCCGGGGATGCCGTCCTGGCTCACCTCGCGGGCCGATACCATGACCACCCGCTGGTCCCCGTCCACCTGGTACCGGTCCACGTCCACGTCCTGGAACTCGTAGAACTGCCGGATCCGCTGGAGGGCGTCGTAGGTGTCCTTCAACAGCTTGGGGTCCCACAGGCGGATGTTCGCCACCGTGCCCTGGTTGCCCTCGACGTCGCCCTGCGTGATGTCGCTCGTGGGACTCACCGACGTCGGCGTGATCCCGTCGAGGGCGAACGCTTTTCGCGTGAACTCGATGTGGTCCTCGATATAGGGCCTCTCGCGCTGCAGCTCCTGCGGCTTCACCGAGAACTGCTGGATGGCCGCGGGGATCACCGCGCCCACCACCACCGACACCGCCACGAGCAGTCCCAGCGCGATGGACGGCGCGGCCCACCCCCGGAACCTGATGTTCACGAAGAACACCAGCGCGCAGATGATCGCCACGATCATCAGGACGAACAGCGCCGGCTTCTGGGCGTGGAGGTCCGTGTACGACGCACCGCCCCGGACCACCCCCCGGGTGCTGTACAGCAGGCCGAACTTCCCCAGGAAGTACCCCCACGCCTTCACCAGGACGATGACCCCGAGCAGCACCGAGAGGTGGGCCTTGACCTGCGGGGTGACCCGCTCGGCGGTGCCCTGGAGCCGGATGCCGCCCCACAGGTAGTGGGCGACGGCGACGATCACGGCGATCCCCACCAGCGCGGAGAACAGCCACCCCTGGACGAATTGCAGGAACGGCAGCTTGAACACGTAGAACGCGATGTCGCGGTGGTACACGGGGTCCGTCTGCCCGAAGTTCACGCCCCCCGAGTTCCGCCACAGCAGGAAGGCCTGCCACTGCCCGGAGGCGCCGATGCCCACGAACAGCGCGATCACGAACGACAGCCCGGGCAGGATCCACTTCGCGTACGGCTCGATGGCCACCCGGTAGCGCTCCACGACCTCCTGCTCGGGAGTGAACGTGCGGTAGGGCGGGACCAGCCGGCGCACGATCAGCAGGTTCGCGAACAACAGCGCGAAGAAGAGGGACCCGAACAGGAGCCCCAGGAGGACCTTCGACCAGAAGACCGTCCAGAACACGCTCCCCATGTGGACCTCGCGGAACCACAGGAGGTCGATGTAGAAGCCCGACAGCACGTTGAGCGCGATGATCGCCAGGACCAGGACGCCGACCAGGATCAGGATCCAGCGTCTCCTGCGTGTCACGATCGCCTGGGCCACGTCGAGGGGTCCCCCGCCCGCCCGTACCTCGGGCCGGCTCAGCCTATCACCGGCCCCTCCGAAGCTCGGCCCCTTCGGATCGGCGGGCGGCCTGCTATCCCCCGGCCGTCTCCCCCTGGAGGTAGTCGAGGGCGTCCTGGAAGGTCGTGACCGGGATCAGCGGGAGGTCGCCGGACACCTGCCGGGCCTCGTCGTAGTTGCCCTTCGGGACCAGGAACGCGTCCGCGCCCGCTTTCTTCGCGGCGAAGATCTTGTTCTGGACGCCGCCGATGATGCCCACCGTGCCCGTGCCGTCGATGGTCCCGGTCCCGGCGACGGTCCGGCCGCCGGTGAGGTCACCCGGGGTCATGAGGTCGTACAGGCCGAGGGCCCACATCAGCCCCGCCGAGGGGCCGCCGATGTCGCCGCTGGAGAACGACAGGTCGAAGGGGAAGTTCGGGATCGAGCTGATCCCGATGAGGGGGCGGCCATCCTCACCGCACGGCCGCCGGGTGAGATGCAGCGTGTTCGTGTGCCCGCCGGCCCGGACCTCGATGGCCAGGGGCGCGGATCCGGCCAAGCCGTCCAGGACGCGTTCGAACGCCCACTGGTCGGGGATGTCCTGATCGTTCACCCGGACGATGAGATCTCCTGGGAACAGCACGCCGTCGGCCGGGCATCCCTGTCCCTGAGCGACGGACTCCACCAGGACCCCCTCGCGGTGGCGCTTCGGGTAGCCGGAGAGCCGCGACAGCACGACGACCGCCGCATCGATCTTGCTCTGGTCCATGTCGGAGATCGCCCGCAGGTCCGCCTGCTCCTGCGTCTCGCCGGGGAACAGCAGGCTCGACTCCCGAGCGACAGATTCGACCGGGTCGATCCAGGCCTGGATGAGCCGGGGCAGCGTCGCCGTGCTGAACGACACCGAGGTCAGCACGAAGTGGCCTTCTGAGGCGTACGTCTGCGGGCCCGTGACGCGGATGCGAGGCTCGACGTCGCGGGCCGGGCCCGGGCCCTCCGCGTAGTACGGCAGCGGCACGACGAACAGCGTCAGCACGAACGCCAGGGCGGGGATCGCCGCCAGGTACCGTCGGGACATGGTCCGATGGTACGGGCCGCCGTTCCGGATCGGGGGCGGGACGGGCCGCTTTCCTTGCCAGACGGAATCAAGCGGGAACGCCGGATTCCCGATCTACAGTGGTGACGATGGTCGTCGTGCTGCTGATCCTGGTGCCCGTGGCCGTGGCCGGGCTGACCTCCCTGCTCCTGGTCCACCGCGAGACCGTCCAGGACGCGGGGCGGGCGGGGATGCGGGGCCTGCTCCACCGCGCCCCCCGGGCCGCCGGGTTCGGACGCGGCGGGGTGCCGGTGCCGGTGGCCGGAGTGGGCGACGAGGCCTCCCTGGATGCGTTCGTGGTGGACGCTCGGCCGGTCCCGTGGCGGACCCGCATCCTGCGCCTGGTCCTGCTGGCGCTGGTGGTGGTCGTGGCGGCCTCCGTCGTCGCCGGCCTGCTCTACCTCCTGGGCCACTGGTTCGGACAGGCCCTGAATGACTACGTCACCGAGCAGCGGGGGTAGGGCGTCTCGTTCGCCCTGCGGAGGCCGCCTCAGGCGCCGCGGGTGAACAGGAACGACGAGCGGTACTCGCTGTAGTGCTCGAGCATCCGGCCGGCGCCCAGCACTACCGTCTCCAGGGGCTGCTCGGTGAGGTGCACCGGCACCTCGCACTCCCGGGCCAGCCGGACCTGGATGCCCTTCAGCAGCGAGCCGCCGCCGGTGAGGAACATCCCGGTCTCCAGCACGTCGTGGGCCAGCTCCGGCGGGGCCTCGGACAGCGAGTCGCGGGCGGCTTCCACGATCAGCCGGACCGGCTCCGCCAGGGCCTCGCGGATCTCCTCCTCCTGGACCTCCACCTGCTTCGGCATTCCCGTCGAGAGCTCCCGGCCCCGGACCCGGGCCGGGGGGATCCCGGGCGTGGGGTAGGCCGACCCGATGGCCATCTTGATCTGCTCCGCCGTCCGCTCGCCGATCGCGATCCCGTAGACCTTGCGGATGTGGGCCTGGACCGCGCCGTCCATGTCGAACCCGCCCACCCGGATGGCCTTCCCCGCGATGATCCCGCCCATCGACACCACCGCCATCTCCGACGTGCCGCCGCCGATGTCCACGACGAGGTTGCCCACGGGCTCGTGGACCGGGAGGTTCGCGCCGATGGCCGCGGCCAGGGGCTCCTCCACCAGGACCACGTCGCGGGCCCCGGCCAGCCCGGCGGCCTCCTTCACCGCCCGCCGTTCCACCCCGGTGATCGCGCTGGGCACGCAGATCAGGACCCGGGGCTTGGGGAACCGGCTGACCCCGACCCGCTTCAGGATCAGCCGGATCATGTGCTGGGTGATATCGAAGTCGGTGATCGCCCCGTGGCGGAGGGGCCGCATGGCCACCACGTTGCCGGGGGTCCGTCCGATCATCTCCCACGCATCGTCGCCCATGGCCAGGACCTCGCCGGAGCGGGTGTTGAGGGCGATGACCGTGGGCTCGTTGAACACGATCCCCTCGCCCTGCCGGTAGACCAGCGTGTTCGCCGTCCCCAGGTCGATGGCCAGGTCGCGACCCATCAGCGGCCCACTCCGGCGGCGCCGGATCCCGGCCGGGGCATCAACTGCCCATCACCCAGTGGCTGTCCCCGGAGGCCAGGGCCTCCTTCTTCCAGATCGGGACGTCCTCCTTGAGCCGCTCGATCCCGTGCCGGCACGCCTCGAACGCGTCCGAGCGATGGGGCGCCGAGGCCGCGACGGCCACCGACACGTCGCCGACAGGGAGCGAACCGGTCCGGTGCAGCAGCGCGATGCGGCGCACCGGCCACTTCCCGAACATCTCCCCCGCGATCTGGCCCAGGCGTTTCTCCGCCTCGTCCTCCCAGGCCTCGTACCGGAGGCCGGTGACGTCCCCCGCGGCCGAGTGGTCGCGCACCGTTCCCAGGAACAGGCACGTCCCGCCCGAGCGTGGGTCGGCCACGAAGGCAAGGGCTTCGGACGGGTCGAGGGGATCGGGGGTGATCCGCACGAGGAGTCGGTCGGACATGGGGCCCATTGTAGGGGCGGCCGGCGGCCCGGCCCCCGAACGCACCCGGCATCCGAGGGGACATCCCTACAATGGCTGCATGGCATCCGAGGGGCCGATGCAGCCGGGGGGCGGCGACCCGTTCGCCGACATCCCGCTGTTCCGGGAGCTGCAGCGGGTCCTGATGTCCGGAACCGGGCCGGTCAACTGGGAGCTGGCCCGCCAGGTGGGGATGGCGGTCGCCGCCTCCGCCGGCGAGGACCCCGCGCCCACCGACGACGACCGCAGGCAGCTCGAGGAGACCGTGCGGGCCGCGGAGCTGCACGTGGCGGAGTTCACCGGACTCCCCCAGCCGCCGGACGTCGTGGAGGTCCGGGCCGTACGGCGGACCCAGTGGGTGGCCGAGGGGATCGGCGGCCTCAAGGACCTGGTCGAGCCGTCGGCCGCCCGCATGGGCGAGGTGTTCTCGAAGCTCCAGGTCGAGGAGGGCCCCGACGAGCAGCCGCCGTTCGCCGCGGCGATGCTGGGCCAGGTCGTGCCGCTGCTGCTGGGGGCGCAGGCGGGGACGGCGTTCGGGCTGCTGGCCCAGCGCGTCCTGGGGCAGTACGACATCGCCGTGCCCCGGCCCGGGCCGGGCACAGTCGTGTTCGTGGTCCCGAACGTCGCCGCGTTCGAGCGCGACTGGTCGCTGCCGCCGGTGGAGTTCCGGGCGTGGGTGGCCCTCCACGAGGTGGCCCACCGGTTCCAGTTCGCCCGGCCCTGGGTCCGCGAACATCTCCTGTCACTGGTGCGCGAGTTCGCGTCGAACCTCGAGGTGGACGTCAACCAGCTCATGGAGCGGCTCCAGGGGATCGACCCGTCGAACCCGCAGGCCCTCGAGGAGCTCATGCGGAACGGCGACGACCTCCTCACGCCGACCCTCGACGACGAGCAGCGCCTCCAGCTGGCCCGGGTCCAGTCGTTCATGGCGGCCGCGGAAGGATACGGCGAGCACGTCACCCAGGCCCTGGGACGGCGCATGCTGACCTCGGCCGACCGGATCGAGGAGGCTGCCAGGCGAGCCCGGGAGGGCGAGGCCGGGGAGCCTGTGTTCGAGCGGCTGCTGGGGATCGACATGTCACGCGAGCAGTACGAGCTCGGCGCCCGGTTCTGCGAGACCGTGGTGGAGCTCACCGACGAGCCCACGCTCACGCGGATGTGGGACTCGGCCGAGTCGCTGCCCTCGAAGCCGGAGCTGGAGGAACCGCGGCTCTGGCTGGCCCGCATCGCGTAGCCGCAGCCGTTCGCAGACCTTCGATATCCTGTGGCCGCCATGCCGGTCGGTGAGCTCGTCTTCGCCAACGTCGTCGACCAGCGCGTCTACCAGGCCCAGGGCCGTGAGGGCCAGCCGGGGATCTACGTCCTCAGCCTGCCCGGACGCGCCCTGCCGTTCACGGCCTACCGCGCATGGAAGGTGCCCACCGGCCTGGTGGGCGAGGAGATCCGCCTCACCGGGCCCTCCGGGCGGGTGGCGTACCGCTGGGGTCCGGCACCCCGGCGCATGCGCGGATCCATGGACCTCACGATCGAGGAGGACGTCATCACCGACGCCGTGCTGGGCGAGGCCGGGACGTACGTGGCCTCGTTCATCCTCGACGACCAGATCATCGGGGAGGTCGAGGTGCCCGTGTTCCTGCAGGAGGCCCCCACCAGCCTGCCGAAGCACGTCGAGGACGGGCTGAAGCGCTCGGACGTGATCTGGGTGGGGGTCCCGTCGAACGGCCGGCCCCGCCGGGGGCTGCTGAAGCGGCGGCCGGGCCGTCCGGGTCCGCTCACGATGGTCCCGGCCTGGTTCGCGTACAAGGGCGGGAAGATCTATGTGCTGTCGCGGCGGGAGCGGGGGGACGACGAGCAGACCGTCCCCGGCCTCGGTGAGGGCCCCGAAATCACCGTGATCACCCGCCGCAAGGGCCGGGACACCTCCCTCGACCAGCTGACCGCGAGCGTCCGGATCCTCACGGAAGGCCCCGAGTACGAACAGGCCCTGGCCGTCCTGGCGGACCGCCGGCGCAGCCGGGTCGGCCCGCCCCAGGACTCCATCGAACGCTGGCGCGACACCTGCGTCGTCGCCGAGCTCACCCCGATCGTCTCGCTGTAGCGCTCCCCACGCCTCGGGTCACGCCATGGGGCGGCCCAGGGCCGTGGCCAGGGCGGCGAGCTCGGCGCCGAGGGCTTCGACCTCGGGCGGCGTCAGGGCCTGTGGGCCGTCGCACAGGGCCTCGGACGGCTCCGGATGGACGTCCACCATCACACCGTCGGCGCCGGCGGCAAGCGCGGCCCGGGCCATGGGGGCCACCAGGTCGTGGCGCCCGGTCGCGTGCGAGGGGTCCACTACCACCGGGAGGTGGGTCTCGATCTGGGCGGCCACCATCCCGGCCAGGTCGAGGGTGTTCCGGGTGGCCGTCTCGAACGTCCGGATCCCGCGTTCGCACAGGATGATCTCGGTGTTGCCCTGCTGCGCGACGTATTCCGCCGCCATCAGCCACTCCTCGACCGTCGCCGACAGCCCCCGCTTCAGAAGGACCGGCTTGTGGACCCTGCCCACCTCCTTCAGCAGCGCGAAGTTCTGCATGTTCCGGGTGCCGATCTGGAGGGCGTCGGCCACCTCCGCCACGTGCTCCACGTCGCCGGCGTCGAGCACCTCGGTCACGATGGGGAGGCCGGTCTCGGTCTTGCACTCGGCCAGGATCTCCAGGCCCCGCCGGGCCAGCCCCTGGAACGCGTACGGCGAGGTCCGGGGCTTGTACGCGCCGCCCCGAAGGACCGTGGCTCCGGCGGCCTTCGCCGCGCGGGCCGCGGCCAGGGCCTGATCGCGGGTCTCCACGGCGCACGGACCGGCGATCATCGAGAATGTGGCCCGGCCGATCTCCGCGTCCCCCACGTGCACGGTGGTGAGCTGGGGGTGAAGCTCCCGGGCCACCAGCTTGTAGGGCTTGCCGACCTTCACCACCTGGTCCACGCCGGGCAGGGTGGCGAGGGGCATCGACAGGAAGGCCTCGGTGTCCCCGACCAGCCCGATGATCGTCCGGAACTTCCCCCTGGACACGAACGCGTCGCCGCCGGCCTCCCGGACCCGGTCCACGACGTGCTCGACGTCGGCCTCCGTGGCGTCCGTCCTCATCACGACCACCATTCCGACCTCCCGTTCGGCCGGGCCACCCGGGGAAAGAGAAAGACCCCGGGTCTCGTGCCCGGGGTCCCTGTGCTCTTCCTCGAACAGGTGACTACGCCGGGCGACGCCCCGCGAAATACCACCAGGTAAAGAAGAACGACTGCATCGTGGGGAGATTGTGCCCGATCCCCGGCGGTTCAATCAACCCCTTGTTCGGGGGACACGCCCGGGCGGCCGGCGCCCTTGCGGGGCGAGCGCCGGCCCGGAGTAGGATTCGCCCGCCGTGACGCTCACCGTGGTCGACCATCCCCTGGCCCAGCACCTCCTGACGTCGCTGCGTGACTCGCGCACGCCGCCGCCGGTGTTCCGGACGCTCACGAAGCGCCTGACGCTTGCCCTGGTGCTCGAGGCGGTGCGGGGGCTCCCCACGCGGGATGAGGACATCCGGGGACCCCTCGAGGACAGCCGGGGCCGCCTCATCGACGCCGACCTGGTGGCGGTCCCCATCCTCCGGGCAGGCCTGGGGATGCTGGAGGCCGTCACCGAGCTGTTCCCCGAGGTGGCCGTGGGCTACGTGGGGCTGGAGCGCGACGAGGCCTCCCTCCTGCCGCAGTCCTACTACCAGAAGATGCCCCCACTGGCCGGGCGGCAGGTCCTGGTCCTCGACCCCATGCTGGCCACCGGGGGCTCGGGCGCGGCGGCCTGCGCCGCCGTGAAGGAGGGCGGGCCGGCCGGGATCAGGTTTGTGTGCGTGGTGGCCGCCCCCGAAGGGGTCCGGAAGCTCGAGACCGAGCACCCGGACATCCCGATCTTCTCCGCCGCCCTGGACCGTCAGCTCAACGACCGCGGCTACATCCTCCCCGGCCTCGGCGACTTCGGCGACCGCCTGTTCGGCACCGAGGGCTGAGCGGGGGATCGCGGGCGCTGCCCTGACCGCACCCGACGCGGCAGCCGTCTCTCAGCCGTGGCCGGTGGTCCACAGGGGGGACACGGGCATCAACGTCCGGGCCGTTCAGGGACTGCTCAACTACCATGGCTACCACGTGAAGATCGACGGCACGTTCACGGCCGACACCAAGGCGGCGGTGAAAGGACGGGAAGTGCGGATGAACCCCGGAATGGGACAGTTGGGACCTTGACCCGATGAGGTGGACGCGACAGAGTATGCGCCCAGTCAACCGGTAGGGGGAGCGGCTCCGTATGACATGGGTGGACGGGAGTGCGCTCGAGGGGAAGGAGGCAGGATGAAGAAGCTGATCCGCGTGGTCGCCGTGCTCGCGGTGCTCACGCTGGTGGCGTCGGCATGCAAGAAGAAGACGACGGAGACGAGTCCGATCCCGCCGCCGACCACCAGTGCGGCCACCAGCCCGTCACCGTCGCCCAGCGCGCTGCCAGGCGCCGGCCTGACGGGGTGCGAGGTCACGGACACCGGCGGTATCGACGACAAGAGCTTCAACGCAACGGCGTACAAGGGCCTCACCGACGCCCAGACGAAGTACGGCATCACGCCGAAGTTCCTGGAGTCCCAGACCCAGGACGACTACGCGCCGAACATCCAGGCCTTCCTCGGCAAGTGCGACCTCATCGTGAGCGTCGGGTTCCTGCTCGGCGACGCGACGGCGGCCGCGGCCAAGGACAACCCGGACCAGGACTTCGCGATCGTCGACTTCGCCTACGACCCGACGATCCCGAACGTGCTCGGCCTGACGTTCTCCACGGACCAGGCGGCGTTCCTGGCGGGCTACCTGGCGGCCGGCATGTCGCAGTCGGGCAAGATCGGCACATTCGGCGGCATCAACATCCCGTCGGTGACGATCTTCATGAACGGGTTCGCGGCCGGCATCCTGGCGTATAACCAGGACAGCGGGACCGACGTCAAGCTCCTCGGGTGGGACCCGAAGAAGCAGGACGGGACGTTCACCGGCGACTTCGAGGACCAGAACAAGGGCAAGCAGGTCACGGAGCAGTTCATCTCCGAGGGCGCCGACATCATCCTGCCGGTGGCCGGGCCCGTGGGCCTGGGCGCCGCGGCGGCGGCCAAGGATGCCGGGAACGTGCTGATGGTCGGCGTCGACACCGACCAGTTCATCTCGGCTCCGGAGTACGGCGACCTGTGGCTGACCTCGATCCAGAAGAACATGGACGTCGCCGTGAGCGACGCCATGGGGCAGGTGATCGACGGGTCGTTCAAGGGCGGCATCTACACCGGCACGCTGGAGAATGGCGGCGTCGGCCTCGCGCCCTTCCACAACCTGGAGAGCAAGGTCCCGGCCGACCTCGCGAGCAAGCTCGACGAGCTGAAGCCGGGGATCATCGACGGGTCGATCTCGGTCGACCCGAAGGACTACCTCAAGAAGTAGAGGCACGTCCGTTGCGGGGAAGAGGGGTGCCGGCGACCCGGCACCCCTCTTCTTGCGCCTTCGGACGCGTTCGGCCGATGATTCGCAGGGGGAGAGCGACTCCGTGCGTCTCGAGCTGAAGGACATCGCCAAGCGGTTCCCCGGCGTGATCGCCAACGACCACGTGAACCTCGCGGTGGAGCCCGGGGAGATCCACGCCCTGCTCGGTGAGAACGGCGCCGGCAAGACCACCCTGATGAACGTCCTGTACGGGCTGTATCACGCCGACGACGGCGAGATCCTGATCGACGGCGAGCCCGTGAAGTTCTCGAGCCCCGGCGATGCCATCGCCGCGGGCCTCGGCATGGTCCACCAACACTTCATGCTGATCCCGGTGTTCACCGTGACCGAGAACATCATGCTCGGCGTGGAGTCCACCCGGGGCGGCGGGCTCCTCGGCCGCCTGGTCGGGGTGCTGGACCGGTCGGCCGCCCGCAATCGGGTCAGGGAGATCAGCGAACAGTACGGGCTCCACGTCCCGCCGGACACCCTCGTGGAACAGCTCCCCGTGGGCGTGCAGCAGCGCGTGGAGATCGTGAAGGCTCTTTACCGCGAGGCCGAGGTCCTCATCCTGGACGAGCCCACCGCCGTCCTGACCCCGCAGGAGACCGAGGAGCTGTTCGCGGTCATGCGGTCGCTGAAGAAGGCCGGGAAGTCGATCATCTTCATCACCCACAAGCTGAAGGAGGTCCTGGCCATCGCCGACCGCATCACGGTCCTCCGCCGGGGCCGGGTGGTGGGCACCACCACCCCGGGAGACGCTTCCGAGGAGGATCTCGCGGCGATGATGGTGGGCCGGGCCGTCCAGCTCCAGGTGGACAAGGAGACGGCGAAGCCGAAGGACGTCATCCTCGAGGTGGACGACCTGACGGTGGTGGACCAGCGGGGGCAGGCCGTCGTGAACGGCGTGTCGTTCGAGGTCCGGTCCGGCGAGATCGTATGCGTGGCTGGGGTCCAGGGCAACGGCCAGACCGAGCTGGTGGAGGCCCTGACCGGCCTCCGGCACGTCGATGCCGGCCACGTGCGGTTCGCGGGTCAGGACGTCACCAAGGCTTCGGTCCACCGCGTCCTGGGGTCGGGCGTGGGCCACGTCCCGGAGGACCGCCAGAAGGACGGGCTGATCGTCGACTTCACGATCGCCGACAACCTGGTGCTCGACACCTACGACCGTGAGCCCTTCGCCAGGTGGATCGTGCGGGACGACAAGGCCGTGCTGAAGGCGGCGGAGGAGCGGGCCAAGAACTACGACATCCGGACGCCGTCGGTCCTCCTGCCGGCATCGACCCTGTCGGGCGGCAACCAGCAGAAGGTCATCGTGGCCCGGGAGTTCTCCCGGCCCATCAGGCTGCTCGTCGCGAGCCAGCCGACGCGCGGTCTGGACGTGGGGTCGATCGAGTACATCCACGCCCGCATCGTGGAGAGGCGGGACGAGGGAACAGCGGTGCTCATCGTCTCCTCGGAGCTGGACGAGGTCATGTCGCTGGCCGACCGCATCGCGGTGATGTACCGGGGTCAGATCGTGGCCGTCGTTCCCGCCGGAGGGGCCACCCGGGAGCAGCTCGGGCTGCTCATGGCTGGGGCCTCGCTGGAGGAACCCGCGAGAGAGGCGGCCGGTGGCTGAGATCAAGCAACGCGGCAAGGACGGCGAGCCGGAGGACGGCGCGCCGGTGGCGGGGGACGCCGGGCCGGAGGTGGACCCCTTCGCGGCTCACGCCTCCGCGGTGGCCGCCGAGGCGACGGGGGCCCCCGCGCCGGCCGGCGACCTGGTGGCGGGGGGCAAGGCGGGATCGATCCTCAACGCGCTGTCCGTGCCGAGCCTGGCCATCATCACCGCGCTCGTCATCGGCGCGCTGATCATCATCGGCACGGACCAGACGGCGCTCGACAACTGGCCGTACCTGTTCACCGACCCGGGCGGGACCCTCAAGGTCTTCGGCGACGTCGTGTACAACGCGTACAAGGCGCTGTTCCTGGGGGCGTTCGGCAGCGCCGGCGCCGTCTCCGAGACGCTCCTCGTCACGACGCCGCTGATCTTCGCCGGCCTGTCGGTGGCCCTCGGGTTCCGGGCCGGGTTGTTCAACATCGGGGCAGAGGGGCAGATCACCGTGGGGGCCATCGCCGCGGCGGCGGCGGGGTTCTCCTTCGCCGGCATGCCCGGGCCCCTGCACCTGGCCCTCATCGTCGGCGCCGGCTTCCTGGGGGGGGCGATCTGGGGGGCCATCCCCGGCATCCTGAAGGCCAAGACCGGGGCCCACGAGGTCATCACGACCATCATGCTCAACTACGTCTCGTACCGGCTCGCCGACTACCTGCTGACCACGCACTTCTACCGGCGACCCGACCGGTTCGACCCCATCTCCAAGCCGGTCACCAACCTCATGCCACACCTGTTCGGGTCGGGCTATCGGGCCAACATCAACATCCTGATCGCGATCGGCGCGGCGGCGGGGGTGGCCTGGCTGCTCAACCGGTCCACGATCGGGTTCGAGTTCAAGGCGGTCGGGGCGAACCCCGCGGCTGCCCGGGCGGCCGGCATGAGCCCGACCCGGACCTTCGTCACCGTGATGGCGCTGGCGGGGGGCATCGCCGGGCTGGCAGCCTCGGCCCAGCTGACCGGTCCCACGCCCAGCCTGACCCCCGGGTTCTCCTCGGGGTTCGGGTTCGACGCCATCGCCCTGGCCCTGGTGGGCAAGGCCAAGCCGGCCGGCGTGGTGGCGGCCGCCTTCCTGTTCGGGATCCTGAAGGCGGGGTCGCGGAACATGCAGGCGGCGACGGCCACCCCGGTGGACATCGTCACGATCATCCAGGCCCTGATCATCATGTTCGTCGCCGCGCCCGCCCTGGTCCGCGCGATCTACCGGATCCGGGCCCGCCGGGTGGTCGGTCCCGAGGTGTTCACGAAGGGGTGGGGAGGATGAGCGCCGTGGCCACGACCGCCGCCGTTCCCGTCGCGGTGAGCCGCCGCCAGAAGATCCTGGGGTTCTTCTTCCTGGCCCTCGGAGCCTTCATGATCCTCGGCTTCGGCTTCGGGGCGAAGGGCGGCCTGAGCTCGACGTTCGGGCTGAACCCCGTGAATGCCCAGCAAGCCTGGCACATCGGCGACCTCGACCTTCCGTCCCGTGCCACCTCCTACGTGCTGGGGGCGGCGTGCCTGTTCCTGGGGGGCTGGCAGCTGGTCAAGGGGTTCGGGCGCAAGGCCAACGCCGTGCTCGGGATCGTGGTCGCGCTGTTCGTTGTGGCGTTCCTGACCTGGGCCGCCCGGGACAAGTCCTTCAACCTGGTCGGGATGCTCCAGACCACGATCGGCCTGTCGGTGCCGATCACCTTCGGGGCCCTGTCGGGAGTCCTGTGCGAGCGGTCGGCGGTGATCAATGTCGGGATCGAGGGCATGCTCCTGGCCGGCGCGTTCACCGGAGCGTTCGTGGGCAGCGTGTCGCACAGCCTGTTGGTCGGGCTGATCAGCGGGGCCCTGGTCGGGGCGTTCCTGGCGTGGCTCCTGGCGGTGCTGGCCATCCGGTACCGGGTGGACCAGATCATCGTCGGCGTGTTCATCAACATCCTCGCCCTGGGGGCGACCAGTTACCTGTCGGCCCGGTTCCTGCAGCGGAACGTGTCCCTGAACAGTCCCGGGACGTTCGATCCCATCGCCCTCCCGGTGCTGTCGAAGATCCCCATCATCGGGCCGGTCCTGTTCCGCCAGAACATCTTCGTGTACCTGATGTTCCTGTTCGTGGCCGCCATCCACTTCGGGCTGTACTACACGCGGTGGGGGCTGCGGGTCAGGGCCGTGGGCGAGCACCCCAAGGCCGCCGACACGGTGGGCATCAGGGTCCTGTTCACCCGGTACCGCAACGTCATCCTGGGCGGGATCGTGGCTGGGATCGGAGGCGCATACCTGACGCTGGGGTCGGTGGGCCGGTTCGACGAGAACATGAGCGCCGGGCGCGGGTTCATCGGCCTCGCCGCCATGATCTTCGGCCGGTGGAACCCGATCGGCGCGTTCATGGCCGCGCTGGTGTTCGGCTTCGCCGACTCCCTGCAGACGAAGCTGTCGATCCTGGCCGTGCCGATCCCATCGGAGTTCCTGCTGATGGCCCCCTACCTGGTCACGATCCTGGTGGTGGCGGGGGTGGCCGGACGGAGCCGGGCGCCGGCGGCCGACGGCAAGCCGTACATCAAGGAGTAGCTCCGCCTCGGATCAGGCGGCCTCAGATCGCCGGCCGGACGCGGCCACGCCGTCAGGCGTCGGGCACGCCGAGGTCGCGGAGCCGGGTCAGCGCCTGTTCCTGGAGCGCCATGTTGCCCGCGGCCCGGGCCTCGGCCAGGGCCTCGCGGAGCAGGCCCTCGGCCTGCCGGCGGCGTACCTGGGCCTTGTCCTCGGTGGCGTACTTCAGGGCCTCGTCGGCCTTCACGATGCGCTCCCAGATCTCGCTCGGTTCCACCGCCTCGTCCTTTCGTCCGGCCCGTTTCGCTGGAGTATCCCGCGATGCACTAGTGTCCGGCGCGGACGGACGGGAAGGAGGGCATGGACGGCGACGACGTCTCCCAGGAGCTCGACCCGCGCTACCTGGAGGAGCTGAAGGTGCGGGTCCGGAACTCGCCGTTCCACCAGTGGGCCGGGATGGACCTGCTGTCCGTGGGCGGAGGGCGGGCGGAGGTGGCCATGGAGCTCGCTCCCCAGCACTTCAACCCCCAGGGCATCGTCCACGGCGGGATCATCGCCGCGGTGGCCGACACGTCGATCGGCCTGGCCCTCCGCTCGATGCTCCGCCCGGGGTTCACGCACCGCACCGCCCAGCTCAACGTGCACTTCGTGTCGAAGGGCGAGGGGACCCGGATCATCGGGCGAGGCCGCTCAGTCCACCTGGGCCAGCGGATGGGCTACGGGGAGGCCGACGTGGTGGACTCCGGGAGCCGCCTTCTGGCCCGGGCCAGCGCGACGTTCATCGTGCTCCCCGCCCCGGGCGCGTTCTGACCCGATGGTCAGGATGACGGCGGCTCCGGCACCGGCGTCGGTGTGGTCGTCGGGGAGGGGAGCGGCTCCGGGGAGATCGTCCCGTCGGCCAGCCCGGCCCGGAGCGCGTTCAGCGCGTACCGGACCCGGCCGCTGAAGGAGGCCGCCGGGCCTCGGAGTGCCGAGAGCCCCACGCCGCCGTTGGCCAGCGTGGCCTCCAGCACCCCCGGCCGGAACGACCCCCGGACCTCCCTGTCCACCAGCTGACGGACCATGCGCGATGCATACTCCAGGACGCTGGTGAGCCAGGCGTCGGGGACGTGGGCGGTGGCTCCCTGGTCCGTCCCGAACCCGATCATGGCCACGTCCCCCACCCCGATGGCGACGACGGCAGCGCCCCGGCCGGCCCGCCCCGCCGCGGCGAAGATCACGTCGGCCCCGTGGGTCACCAGGACCTGGGCGGCCTTCCGCCCTCCTTCCACGTCGTCGGGCGAGTGGGCGAACCGGCCGACCCGGGTCTCGGGATCCCACCCCAGGAGCCGTCCCCTCCCCACGTCCAGCTGGCACCGCTGGACGCCCGCGGCGAACCCGTCGAGCGTGGCCTCCACCTCCGCGGTGGGGGCACCCCCGAGCGCCCCGACGATCCCGGTGGCGGACACCGAGCACGCCAGATACCCCGCGAGCACCGCGGCCTGGTCCGGATGGAACCGCACCGCGAGGACGTTCGGGCCGTCCGAGGGCGCGGAGGCCCCCAGGATCGCGAAATGCGTCTCCGGGTGGGCTCCGGCGGCGGCCTCCACGGCCGCCGGGGCCTCGGACCCCGCCGCGATCACCAACCGGCACCCCCCAGCGGCGAACCGCTCCAGGGCCTGCGCGAAGTCCTCTGGGCCGGTGACCGCCTCCAGCGACGTGGAGACGGCCAGCCGGTGGTGCGCCGTGCGGAGGGCCCGGGCCACGGGGACCCGGAACCGGACGCCGTCCGTGCCCGGAGAGCCGGCCACGGCGCACACCCGGACGCCGGCGCCGGCCGTGGAGGTGGTGGTGGGCCGGGCCGGGGGGCCCTCGTCGCCGGTCGCCCGGACCACCGCGACGACCCCCGCCACCACGGCCAGGGCGGAGAGGACGGCCCCCGTGACGAACAGCGGGCCGGTGCGTCGTCGCCCCGGCCCGCTGGTGGTCCCCGGCCCTCCGGGCTCAGTACTCGACGTCGATGTCCTTGAGGGCCTGCGGGAGCTGCCCCAGGACCCCCTGCAGCTGCATGAGCTTCATGAGGTCGCCCGACACGCGGAGCTTCCCGCTCATGTACGCGGCGGTCCCGGTCAGCTCGTTCTTCGACAGGGCCGCGGCCGTGTCGTAGTCCTGCGTGATGGTGGCGTCGGGGGTCTCGATCTCGCCGAGCCCGAGGTCGACGTTTCCGCCCTCGAGCTTGAACCAGTACTTGGTCTCACCGTCGGGTCCGTTCACGACCTGCTGGATCCGGGCGACCATCGATCCGGCCGCCGACTTCACGGCGTCGCTCTGGGAGAGGGCGTTCTTCACTTCGCCTGCCCACTCCTGGGAGAGGAACTTCACGGCCAACGCTGCCTCCTTGGTCATAGGACGACCCGCGCAGTATAGCGGGGCGACCACCCCCCAACTGACCGCCGGTCAGTGAGGCCGGCCGGCGGGTTCGTCCGGCCTGCGATCCGTGCCCTCCGCCCCGGCCGGGGGAACGAACACCTTGGGGTCGGTGACGTGGCGGATGTCGTTGAGGAACCGGACCCGGCGTCGCTCCTCCTCCACGATCACCGTGTTGATCGAGGTGTTCTCCGGCAGGAAGAACATGTCCTCGTCGATGCCCAGGACGTGCGCCAGATAGGCGTTGATCACGCCGCCGTGCGTGACCACCAGCACATCCCCCCGGGGATGCCAAGCCAGCATCCGTTCGACCGCGGTGACCACGCGCTCCCTGAGCTCGGCGGCCGACTCGCCCCCCGGGGCCATGCTGAACATGGCCTCGAACTCCCGGAACCGCCGGGCCAGCTCCTCGTTGCCCCCGATGATCTCCTCGAACGACAGGCCCTCCCATCCGCCGATGAACACCTCGCCCACCTCCTCGTCGACGGTCGGTTCGATGCCGACGTCGTTCGCGAACGGCTCGATAGTCTGCAGGCACCGGGTGAACGGCGACACGTACACGCCGGCCGGCGGTGCCATCAGGCGGAGGCGCGCGGCCAGGGCGGTGGCTTGCTCACGCCCGGTCGATCCCAGCGCGGGATCCCACTGCCGGCCCCGGGGCGAGGTCCGGAACTGCCTCGAGTCGAAGTCCACCCGCCCGTGGCGGACCAGGAACAGCCGCCGGTTCCCGGCACCGCGTTCGGTCACATCATCGCCTCCTCAGCGTGGTGTCCGCGCGGCATCGGAGATCGGCGGCGGACGCAAGGCCCCCGGCCGCTGGGCGCTTCCGGACGCCGGCCGCTTTCCGAGCGACCTACGACGCCTTGCGCTGGCCGGCGCGGCCGGCCCGCGCGAACACCTCGACGATCTTCGCGCAGAACGCGGGGAGGTCGTCGGGCTTCCGGCTGGTCACGAGGTCCCCGTCCACCACGACTTCCTCGTCGACCCAGTTGCCGCCGGCGTTGCGGATGTCGGTCTTCAGGCTGGGCCAGGAGGTGAGGGTCCGGCCCCGGACCACGTCGGCCTCCACCAGCATCCACGGCCCGTGGCAGATGGCACCGGCCGGCTTGACCTGGTCGAAGAACGCGTGCACGAACTTCACGGCGTCCTCGCTCATCCGCAGGTTGTCGGGGTTGGCCACCCCGCCCGGCAGGACCAGCGCGTCGTAGTCGTTCGGATTCGCCCGCGGGACCACCTCGTCCACCTCGAACGTGTCCGCGGGCTCCTTGTGGTTCACGCCCTGGATCGAGCCCTCCTTGATCGAGACCAGTTCGGGGGTACCCCCGGCCTTCTCCACGGCCTCCCAGGGGTCCGTGAGCTCGACCTGCTCCACCCAGTCCGTGGCCAGGAACGCGATCCTCATGTCCTTCAGCTCGTTCGCCATGGCCGCCTCCTTCCCGACGCGTCGCTCCCCTACCCTGGGACCTACCCGGGGCGGACGTGGGGGTAAACAGGTTCGGCCTCGGAGCGGGCCGGGCAGGCAGTGGTTACTACCAGCCGCAACAGGGCTCGATGTAGCCGCACGCCGGGCACTTGTGGTGGGCGTGCTCCGGCTCCATCGGCGACTGACACGCGGGGCACGGCGGCCGCCGCGACTCCCTGATCGGCGAGCACGCCGGCACGCGCCGCGGGACTCAGCCGCGGTGGAGGCGGAGCTCGCGGCGCCAGCATTCCGTGTGCCAGTGGCGGCGCTCCGTGGGGTCGTCCTCCGGTACCACCACCAGGTGGGAGACGCCCTTGCGGATCTCGTGGTCGCAGCCGGGGCAGCGGTAGACCTTGTCGCCGATCACCGCGCGGACGTCGGCCCACGGGACCAGGGCCCACACCGGCGCGGCCAGCCGAGGCTCGACTGGGGGCGGCGGCCCGGCCCTTTCGCGCGCTGCTCTGTGCTTCCTGGGCATCAGATCTGCGCGCCCTGGATGAACCGCGCGGCCACCGAGCCGAGCAGCCGGCCGGTCTCCTCGTCGGGCTTGCGGGAGCCCCGAACCCGGAACGAGTGGTCGCCGCCCTCGACCTTGTGCAGCTGGGCCCACGTGCCGAGACGCTTCACCACGGCCTCCAGGAGCTCCCACTGGGCGAACGGGTCGTCGGTGCCCTGGAGGAACAACATGGGGACCCGGATGCCGTACAGGTGCTCGTCGCGGACCTTCTCGGGGTTCCCCGGCGGGTGCAGCGGATAGCCCACGAAGATCAGCCCCGACGCCTCCATCCCCTCGGCCACGGCCATCGAGGCCATGCGCCCGCCGAGCGACTTTCCCCCCGCGAACACGGGCCGGTTCGGGTCCCGCTCCCGGGCCACGGCCATGGCGGCGCGGAAGGCCTCCATCAGGGCAGGTGGACGGTCGGGGGCCTTCCGGCCCTGTTCGGCGTAGGGGAAGTTGAACCGGAGCGTGTCGTAGCCGGCGGCGTTCAGACTGGCACAGAAGCCGTCGAGCAGCGCGGAGTCCATCGTGCCGCCGGCGCCGTGGGCCAACACGACGGCCGCTCGTGCACCCGCCGGCCCCGCCCACAGGCCGGAGACCGGGCCCTTCGCCGTCTCGATCTGAACGCGTTCCTCCGCCACCGCCGCTCCCGTAGACTGCCGGCCCATGACCGGGACGCTGTACCTCGGGACCTCAGGTTACGCGTACGCCGAATGGAAGGGCGTGTTCTACCCCGACGACCTCAAGACCAAGGATCAGCTCCGGTACTTCGCGTCGCGGTTCCGCTCGGTGGAGATCAACTACACCTTCCGGAGGCACCCCAGCGAGACGACGCTGGCCGCCTGGCGCGAGCAGACCCCCGAGGGGTTCCTGTTCACCCTGAAGGCCCACCAGAACATCACCCACCGGCGACGGCTGAAGGAGGCCTCAGAGGACGTGGGGTTCTTCCTGCAGCGCGCCGGCCTGCTCGGTGACCGGCTGGGCGTGATCCTGTTCCAGTGCCCCCCGAACCTCCGGTTCGACGAGCGGGCCCAGCCGTTCCTCGACGCGCTCCCGCCCGGCGGGCGGTACGCGATGGAGTTCCGGCACCCGTCGTGGGAGGACGCCCGGGACCTGCTGACCGAGCGCGGCGTGGCGTGGTGCACCGCCGAGACCGACCAACAGGCCGCCCCCCGCGACTCCTGGGAGCCATTCGCCTACCTCCGCCTCCGCAAGGAGCTCTACACAGAGGACGAGCTGGCCGCGTGGGCCGCGCGCATCCGTTCGGGACTGGAGTCCGGCCACGACGTGTTCTGCTACTTCAAGCACGAGGAGAAGGCCATCGGCCCCAGATACGCCGAACGGATGGCCGAGCTGCTCGGGTTGTCGGCCCCGGCTGGGTAAGCGAACCGGCGGGTTCGGGGCTGGATGATCGGTAGGAGGACGTGTGCCCGATGCCGCATCGTTCGAAGCCTTCTGCCGGGAGATCTTTGCCCGCATCGTCCGCGCGTGCGCGCTGGTGACCCTGGACCGCGCGCTCGCCGAGGACGTCGCCGCGGAGTCCTTCGCCCGCCTGTGGGCCAGGTGGGGGCCGGTTGGGAGCCTTCATCTCGAACGTCCAGTTCCCGTGGCGCCACCCGGACGGGACCTCGACCGGAAGTGCAACGGCGGGCGGTGGGTCTTCGCGAGCTTCCCGAGGGAGGGTGTCGCCCTCGAGATCGAACCTGTTGGAATGATGATCGGCATCCTCCAACCCGAGCCAGATACGCCCTTCCCGATCCGGAAGAAGGATCTCGTAGTAACAGGGGGCATCCGCGGCCGGCCGGCGCACTCCTACCTCTCGGTCTGGCGAGACGAGAACCCGCTGATGATCGTCCGTCCTTTCGCGGGCTCGGACGCTTCGAAGGCCGACCGTGCGGCCGCCGATCGATCCGTGGGTGACAGCGCCTCGGTCGTCTTTGCCGGGACTTCGCCAGCGCAACGAGGTCCCCTGCCGCCGGCCCTGAACGCGCCAGTCAGTCGGTGAGGGTGGCGGTGATGGCTCGGACGATCTCGTTTCTGTGGTCGTCGTCTTCGATCTTGCGGCCGAGGACGTCGCGGACGTAGAAGGCGTCGATGACGCGCTCGCCGTACGTCGCCACCTTGGCGATGTGGACGTCGAGCTGGAGGTCGGTGAGGGTGCGAGTGATGTCGAACAGCAGGCCGATGCGGTCGGCGGCCGCCACCTCGATGACCGTGAAGAAGTCGCTGGCGCCGTTGTCGACCGTGACCTTCACCGGGATGTCGGCCCGCGACGCGGGGTAGAACGTCCGCTTCTCGCGGACCCGGTACTCGAGCGACAGCCTTCCCTCGACTGCCTTGCGCAGCGTGGCCCGGAACTTTCTCCAGCGTTCTTCGTCCACGTCGCCGTGGAACGCGCCCTCCACTTCGAACAGGTCGATGGCCTCGCCGTCCTCGGTGGTGAACACCTGCGCTGACAGGATCGAGAGCCCGGAGAGCGCCAGCGCCCCGGCGATCCGCGACAGCAGCCCCGGGCGGTCCCGGGCCACCACGGCCAGCCCGTGCGTCCCGGGTCGCGCACCCGGCTCGTTCGACGCCCGGACCTCGAACGCGCCCAGCGACGGCGACACCAGCGGGAAGTGCCTGGCCACGCGCTCCGGCGGCACCGTGAGCAGGTAGTTCCGGGGAACCCGGACCAGGAACTGGTCCACGTCGCCCGGCCGCTCGCCCCGGAGGTGCCCCCGGACGTCCTCGGCCCGCTCGGCGAGCCGCTCGGCGGCCTCCGGCCCCATCTCGCCGCGCTCCAGCGCGTGCTGGACCTTCGCCACCAGCTCGCGAACCAGCGTGGCCCGCCACGGCGTCCACGCGTGCGGCCCGGTGGCCCCGGCGTCGGCCACCGTCAGCAGGTATAGCGCCGCCAGGCGTTCCTCGGTCTCGATCCGCGAAGCCACGTCGAGCACCAGGTCCTCGTCCTCGAGGTCCCGCCGGGTCGCGGTGTCGGCCAGCAGCAGGTGGTTCGCCACCAGGAACAGGGCCAGGTCGCGCGTGGCCTCCGGCAACAGCATGGCCTCCAGGGCCTCCCCCGCGATCCGCTCCCCCGCCGCCACGTGGCCCCTGTGCCCGGTCTTCCCGATGTCGTGCAGGAGGGCCCCCAGCAGCAACCCGTCCGCGGCGTCGCCGAGCGACGCGGCCGCCCGCGGCACCACGGGATCGTCCGTGGACTCTCCCCGCAGCAGCCGGCCCACCCGGTCCAGCGCTTCCAGCAGGTGCACGTCCACGGGGAACCGGTGGTAGGGGTCGCGCTGGGGCCGGCATCGCACCGCCGCCCACGCCGGCAGGAACCGCACCAGGAGGTCGGCCCGGTCCATGGCCTCCAGGGCCACCACGCCCGCGGGGCCGGCCCGGAGCATGGCCAGGAACGACTCCCGGACTCCCGGCGTCCACTCCACCACCTCGGGGAGGTCCGCCGCGTCGATCCGGTCGAGGTCGGCCGGCGCCACCGCGGTCCCCCGCGCTGCGGCCTGGGCGAACGCCGCCACCACGGCCTCGGGCGTCCCGCTCACGCCGGGCACCGCGGCGCCCGTCGACGCTTCCCGCCACACCCGGTCGAAGGCCTGGCCGAACGCGTGCTCCACGTCGCGGGCGTGCTCGAACACCGCGCGCATCAGGCCGTCCACCGCGGCGAGGCCCGGTTCGTCCGTGAACCCGAGGTCGCGGGCCAGGTCGGGCTGCCGGTCCAGCCTGAGCGCGTCCACCTTCTTCCCGGCCTCCAAGTGCATCGCACTGCGCACGCGAACCAGGTACTCCTCGGCCGCCTCCAGGGCCTGCCGCTCGGCCGCGCGCAGCACGCCGGCCGATTCCAGGCCGCGCAACCCGACGTCGCCGGCCGTGGGCACCGCCAGCCACCCCAGCGTGTGGATGTCCCGGAGCCCTCCGGCCCCTTCCTTCACCTCGGGCTCCAACATGCGCGAGACCGAGCCGAACCGGCCCTGCCGTTCGGTGGCCGCGGCCTGGAGGGCCCCCACGATGGCTCGGCCGTCTTTCCGGGCCCACTCCCACACCCGCTCCCGCAACCCGTGGAACAGCTCGCCGTTGCCGTCGAGGAGCCGGGCATCGAACATGGCGGTGGCGGCGTCGAACCGCTCCCTGGCCAGGGCCGTGGACTCCTTGATGGTCCGGACTCCGTGCCCCACCTCGAGCCCGGCGTCCCACAGGGGGTACAGCAGCTGCTCGGCCACCTCCCGGACGGCCTTGGGGTCCCGGAGGTCGTGGAGCACCAGCAGGTCGATGTCCGAGGCCGGCGCCAGCTCACCCCGGCCGTAGCCCCCGAGGGCGACCAGGGCCACCCGGTCGGGGACGTCGGCGGCCCGGAACAGCTCGACCAGGCAGCCGTCCACCAGCCCGGCCCTCCGGCGCGCCGACCACCGCCCGTGATGGCCGCGTGAGTACGCCCGATCCAGGGAGTGGAGATCCTCGAGCAGGCGGGCCACCGGGGCCGGACGCGTCGCCACGTCCGGCACCGGCGGTTCCCGCCCCACGGTGGGGGAAGCGACCTCGGTCACGTCAGGCGTCGGGAACGACACCTCAGATGGCGTCCGGTCCTCGCTCGCCGGTCCGGATCCGGTAGACCTGGTCCGCCGGCAGCACGAAGATCTTGCCGTCGCCGATCTTCCCGGTCCGGGCCGTCTTGAGGATGACGTCCACCACCTGCTGGACCTGGTCCTCGTCGGCCAGCACCTCGATCTTCACCTTCGGCACGAAGTCCACCTGGTACTCCGCGCCCCGGTACACCTCGGTGTGGCCGCGCTGCCGCCCGAACCCCTGCACGTCGGTGGTGGTCATCCCGTTGATGCCCACCGACCGCAGGGCCTCCTTCACCTCGTCGAGCTTGAACGGCTTGATGATCGCTGTGACCAGCTTCACTCGATCACTCCCTCGTCTCGAGGTTCACCGCAGTGCCGCCGTCGGCCGCGCTCCTGGCGATGGCGGATGCCTCCACCACCGGCGACTGCACCAGCGTCCCACCGCGCTCGGTGAACACGTACCCCACCTCGGCGTGCTGGGCCAGGTCCAGCCCGGTGGCCTCATCCTCCTCGGTCACGCGGAGCCCGACAAGCAGGTCGCTCACCTTCAGCAGCACCATGGTCATGCAGAACGAGAACACGAGGGTCACGCCCACCGCCACGGCCTGCTTCCCGAGCTGCCCCAGCGAGCCCTCGGCACCCCCGGGGTTGATGACGAGCGAGGCGAAAACGCCGGTCAGAAGCGCGCCGACGATCCCGCCGACCATGTGCACGCCCACGACGTCGAGCGAGTCGTCGTAGCCCAGGCGCGGCTTCAGGTTCACCGCGAAGAAGCAGATCGCCCCCGCCACGAACCCGATGATGATGGCCGGGATCGGCGCCACGAACCCCGACGCCGGGGTGATGGCCACCAGGCCGGCCACTGCGCCTGTGGCCGCACCGACCGTGGTGGCCCGCTTGTGCTTGATCCACTCCGGGATCAGCCACCCGAACACCGCACCGGCCGTCCCCAGCTGTGTGGCCACGAACGCCGAGCCGGCCAGCCCGCCCGAGGCCAGCGCCGAGCCGGCGTTGAACCCGAACCAGCCGAACCACAGGATGGCCGCGCCCAGGATCACCATGGGCACGTTGTGGGGCCGGAACGCCTCATGCCCGTACCCCCGGCGCTTCCCGATGTAGATCACCGTGGCCAGGGCCGCCACGCCGGCGTTGATGTGGACCACCGTGCCGCCGGCGAAGTCGAGCGCTCCGAGGTGACCCAGCCCGAGGAACCCGCCGCCCCACACCCAGTGGGCCAGCGGCGAGTACACCAGCACGGACCACAGCCCCAGGAACAGCAGGTACCCGGAGAACTTCATCCGCTCGGCGAACGCGCCGGTGATGAGTGCCGGCGTGATCACGGCGAACATCATCTGGAACACCATGAACGCGCTGGCAGGGATGGTCGGCGCGAACCCCACCGGGTCCGCCCCGACGCCGGAGAGGCCGAGGTACTTCAGCCCTCCGATGATGCCGCCCTGGTCCGGCCCGAAGGCCAGCGTGTAGCCGATCACGGTCCACACGATGCTCACCAGGGCGAGCGCGATGAACGACTGCATCACCGTGGCCAGGACGTTCTTCGCGCGGACCAGGCCACCGTAGAAGAACGCCAGGCCCGGTGTCATGAACATGACCAGCGCCGTCGACGCCAGCATCCACGCGGTGTCGCCGGAATTCACACGCACAGGCACCTCCTCGCCACATAGGTCGTTCGGGACCATCGATTTGTAGGCGAACGAGGTTGCGCCGCCGTTTCCCGTTGGTTTCCGGCGCGTAAATTCAGCCCCGTTCGACCGGTGTCGGTGACCGGGAACGCACGGGGAACACTCGGTCGGTAGTGTCCGACGGGGCAGGCCGGCGGGGGAACGGGTCGACCGCCTGGACATCCAGGCCGACAGGACCTCGCCGACCACGGGTCGTACCGTCGCCCGGTTCGTCGCCGTGCGGCCCGGGTCGGTCGTGATCCGCGTCGGCCAGGTCATCAAGGTCAGCGCTCTCCGGGATGTCGCGCGCGATGCGTGTGCCGTCGACATCCTCGGGGTCGCGAGCACCCCGACCGTCGGTGGATCCCCCACCGCGCAGACATCCCCGGTCCCGTCGACGTCCCGGCGCCCGAGCTCCTCGATGCGCGCGGGCTCCTCCGAGTCGCGGACGTGAGCAGAACGCTGGGGGGCCGGGCCTCGACGGCCCCCCGGCGGTCCCCGCCCCCGGCCCACGACGACCTGGTGCGGCTGCTCCGGCTCGCGAACTCCCGCCTCGAGTCGCTCAGCGGGTGACGACGGCCCCCGTGCTCCTCGGCGCGCCGAACAGGGCCTCGCGGTCGACCTGCTCCAGCTCCTCCTCGAGCCCCTTGACGCCGCCGTTCGCGCCGAATAGCCGCTTGCGCCACACCAGCCACACCAGCACGGCGACGTTCACCACGAGGGCACCGATCCGCAGGACCGTGATCCGGTCGATGAGCTCGTGGATCTCGAACGGCAGGAATCCGGCCGTGGCGACGGCCGTGAGGTACTCGGCCCACCGGCGCTCCCGCCACAGCCCGACGGCCTCCACGCCCTCCACCACGCAATACGCGACGGCCGTCCCCGCCAGGATCAGCAGCGTGTTCTTGTTGAGGTTCAACAGGTTGGCCAGCTCGTCGACGATGAACCCCCTGCTGGCCTGCTGCCCGGTCTGGTTCGTGAGGTCGAGGATCCGCTGGGCCTCCGACCGCAGCGCCCCCAGGTTCAGCTCGAGCAGGATCAGCACCGCGGCCAGGACCCCGAACAGGATCGAATGCAGGCCCCGGTCGATCGCGATGAGCCGGATGATGATGGCCTCCCGCAGGGGCTTGCCCCGACGCGGGACCTTCATCTGCTTGAGGGGCGGCAGCGTCTCCCGGACCGGCTTCTCCGGCGGCGTGGTGGCGAGCCACACGTCGCACCGGGTGCACCGGGCCATGCGACGACCGTCGGGGAGGTCCACGCCGAGCCCGGCATCCTCCGGACGGAGCTTCTCGACCAGGGCCGCCGGGGCGACGTGGCCCCGGCGCGAGCATACGAACGTCTCCGGGTGCCACCCCGCGACGTGCGTGCGGTGCTTCCGCTTGCGTCCGAACACGACAGCCCCCGGTTCGACCCGGATCCGCTACCCGGCCTTGCGCTTCCGGGCCCCGCCGGCCGCCTTCTTCGGTGACGCGGCCTTGGCGGCGGGCTTCTTCTTCGCCGCCTGGACGCTCGCCTTCAGGGCCTCCATGAGGTCGACGACCTTGGCCTCCTCCTCGGGCTCGGCCACCACGATCTCCTCACCGGCGGCCTTCTTCTCCACGATGTCCATGAGGGCGGCCCGGTACTCGTCGGTGAACTGCTCGGGCTCCCAGTCCTCGGTGAGGTTCTCGATGAGGGCCTGGGCCATCTGAACCTCCTGGGGTCGCAGCTTCACGGGCTTCTGGAGCTCCTCGAACTCGGCCTCCCGGATCTCGTCGGGCCAGTACATCGTCTCCAGGACGAACACCTCGTCTTTGAACCGCAGCGCCGCCAGGTGCTCCTTGTCGCGAAAGCTGACCTTGGCGATCCCGACCTTCGAGGAGTCGGACATGGCCTCCCGCAGCAGCGTGTACGCCTTGACCCCGGTCTCATCGGGGACCAGGTAGTACGTCTTCTTGTAGTAGATGGGGTCGATCTCGGCGAGGTCCACGAACTGCACGATGTCGATGGCCCGGGAGGACTCCACCGGGACCGCGTCGAAGTCCTCGTCGGAGAGCATCACGTAGCGGTCCTTCTCGTACTCGTAGCCCTTCACGATGTGCTCGAACGGGACCTCCTTCCCGCAGACCGAGCACACGCGCTGGTACTTGATCCGGCCGCCGTCCTCGTCGTGCAGCTGGTTGAACCGGAGGGTCTTCTCCTCGGTGGCGGGGAACACCCGGATGGGGATCGACACCAGCCCGAAGGAGATGGCTCCCTTCCACATCGTCCGTGGCATGTGCGTGTCCTTTCGCGCGCGCCGCCCTGTTCGTGCGGGCGGCGAGTCTTCGATTGTAGGTCCTGAGGCCCTCCGTACCAGCGCATTCATACCCCGGAGGACCGACATCGAGAGGTCGGGCTAGGATCGGTCGATGGAGGCGACCCGGGCGAGACCGGCGCGGAGCCGGGCCCTCACGCCTTTCGGGGGGACGGAAGCCACGACGCGGAGGTCGGCCCTGGCCCCATTCGTCCGGGCCGGGACGCTCGAGGTGATGCTCCCGGACGGCTCCCGCCGGGTGGCCGGGGGGCACCGGCCCGGGCCGGCGGCCGAGATCGCGGTGTCCCGGCCGGGCCTGCTGCGGCGCCTGGTCCGCTCGGGGGCCATGGGCCTGGCGGAGTCGTACCTCGAGGGATGGTGGGACTCCCCGGACCTGGCGACGTTCCTGGAGTTCGCCGCCCGGAACGCCGACCTGTGGCTTGGCGGGCCGGCAGGGAGGCTCCGCGAGCCGGTCGCGTCGATGTGGGACCGGCTCAAAGGAGCGCGGCCCGGGGCCGTGCCCTCGATGCGGGAGCACTACGACCTGGGCAACGAGTTCTACTCGCTGTGGCTCGACGACTCGATGACGTACTCCTGCGCGGTGTTCGAGTCGCCGCACGAGACGCTCGAGCAGGCCCAGGCCCGGAAGTACCGCATGCTGGCCGAGACCGCCGACCTCCGTCCGGGCCACCGGGTGCTCGAGATCGGGACTGGGTGGGGCTCGTTCGCGGTGTACCTGGCCCGGGACCTGGGCTGCCACGTCACCACGGTCACGATCGCGCGCGAGCAGGCCGCCCACGCGCGCGAGGCGGCTCGCCGGGCCCGTGTGGCCGACCGGGTGGACGTCCAGCTTCGCGACTACCGGGAGATCACCGGTCGGTACGACCGCGCCGTGTCCATCGAGATGATCGAATCGATCGACGAACGGCAGTGGCCGGGATTCCTGCGCGCCGTGGCCCGGGCCCTGGAGCCGGGCGGCCGGTTCGGGCTGCAGTCGATCACGATGTCCGAGCGGCACTGGAACAACCACGCCAGGCACCAGGACTTCGTGATGGCCTACATCTTCCCCGGGGGGCGCGTGCCGGCGGTGTCGGTGCTCCGCGAGCTCACCGCGGACGCGGGGTTCCGGTGGGCGGGGACGCGCGAGATCGGCGCGTCGTACGTCCTGACCCTGGCCGAGTGGCGCCGGCGGTTCGAGGCCGCGACGGCGGAGGTCGAGGCCCTCGGGTTCGGCGAACGGTTCCGCCGGATGTGGCGCTACTACCTGGCCTACTGCGAGGCGGGGTTCCGGACCGGCTGGCTCGGCGACCGGCAGATCGCGCTGATCCGCCGCTCACCGCGGCGGTAGACCCGGAGCGCCATCTACCATCTGTTCCATGGCGTCTCGGAAGACCCCTGCCGGGCCGGCGTTCACCGTGAAGCTCCCGCGCCCGCTGCCCGCGGAGAAACGCGGCGAGTACTGGTGGATGGATGTGGACGGCCGGACGCTCCGGCTATCGAACCTCGACAAGGTGTTCTGGCCGGACGAGGGGTACACGAAGGGCGACCTGCTCGCCTACTACCACAACGTCGCCGAGTACATCCTGCCGTATCTGGCCGGTCGGCCCCTGACCATGAAGCGGATGCCGAACGGCGTGTCGGGGTCGTTCTTCTACGAGAAGTCGGCGCCGTCGCACACGCCGGACTGGATGCGGCGGTGCCCGGTGGAAGGGGAGGACGAACGGGGCCGGCCCAAACGCATCGACTACCTGCTGGTGGACGACGTGGCCGGCCTGCTGTTCATGGTGAACCTGGGGTGCATCGAGTTCCACCCGCTGCACTCCCGGTGCGACGCGTACGAGTACCCCGACTACGCGTTCTTCGACCTCGATCCGTTCGACGTCGAGTTCGCCGACGTCCTGGTGGTGGCCCGCCACGTCAAGGCCGCCCTCGATGCGCTGGGGGTGCGGTGCTACCCGAAGACCAGCGGCGCCACGGGGGCGCAGATCTACGTCCCGGTGGAGCCGCGGTTCACTCACGACGAGATCCGCGAGTTCGTCCGGCTGATCGGCGTGATGATCCGCCACGCCGACCCCGACCGGGTGACCATGGACTGGGAGATCAAGCGGCGCACCGGGAAGGTGTTCATCGACCACAACATGAACCGCAGCGGCGCGAACATCTCCGCCGCGTACTCCATGCGCCCCGAGCCGGGGGCCCCGGTCTCGACCCCCCTGAAGTGGGAGGAGGTGGCCCGGGGGGTCACCCCGGGGGACTTCCGGATCGACAACGTCTTCCGGCGGCTGAAGCGGGTCGGGGACCTGTTCCGCCCGGTGCTGGCCGAGCCGCAGGACATCGGGCCGGCCATGAAGACGCTCGGCGTGGACCTGTCGAAGGCCCCGGCGCTCCCCGGAGTGATCCAGCGGGACCGGGGGCGGGCCCGGAGCCACGTGGCGAACCCTCCCCCGCCGCCGACCCCGCCGGCGCCGCCCGCCGGTTCGCCGGCGCGGCGGCCCGCGAAACGCCGGGACACGAGCGGGGAGGTCATCGCCAGGTCGAGGGACCCCAAGCTCGGCGAGTACCTCCGCAAGCGCGACCTCGCCGCCACCCCCGAGCCGGGCCCCTCCGCGCGGACCCGCGCCCGGGGGGACTCGTTCGTCGTCCAGAAGCACCGGGCCACCCGCCTGCACTACGACACCCGCCTGGAGCGCGACGGGGCGCTGGTCTCCTGGGCGGTGCCTCGCGGGCTTCCCGTGAAGAAGGGCGAACGGCACCTGGCGGTGCACGTCGAGGACCATCCGCTGGAGTACGCGACGTTCGAGGGCGTGATCCCCGAGGGCCACTACGGCGCGGGGCCGGTTCGCATCTTCGACGCGGGCACGTACGAGGCCCTCGAATGGACCGACAGGAAGGTCACGTTCCGTCTGCACGGCGAGCGGTACCGGGGCGCGGAGTTCCACCTGGTGAAGACCGCCACGGACTGGCTGGTCTTCCTGTCGAAGCCCGAGATGATTCCAGAGGGTGCGACGCCCCGCGGCGTGTTCGCGCCGATGATGGCCGAGGGGGGCTACCAGCCGTTCGACCACCCCGGGTGGCGGTTCGAGCCGAAGCTCGACGGCGTCCGGACCCTCATCGAGGTGGACATGGACTCCACCCGGCTGGTGTCGCGGAGCGGCCGGGACCAGACGGCCCAGTACCCCGAGCTGGCCACCGTCCACGAGTACGTGACCCAGATGTCGGCGGTGTTGGACGGCGAGATCGTGGCCATGGAGGACGGCCGGCCGTCGTTCGAACGGCTCCAACAGCGCATCAACCTGGCCTCCCCGGGTGACATCGAACGGGCCCGCAAGCGGATCCCCGTGGAGGTCTACGTGTTCGACATCCTGTGGCTCGACGGCGAGGACCTCACGAGGCGGCCCCTGGAGGAGCGGCGCGCGATCCTGGAGCCGCTGATCGTCCCCGGCCACCGCGTGTTGACCACGCTGTACGTCGACGGCGAGGGCACGCCCCTGGCCGAGGCCGCCCGGGCCAACGGCTTCGAGGGTGTGGTGGCGAAGAAGCTGGGGAGCATCTATCGCCCCGGCCGGCGGTCAGCGGATTGGCGGAAGATCAAGCTGCTGAACCGCCAGGACTGCGTGATCCTCGGATGGACGCCGGGGACCGGGTCCCGCGAGCGGTCCTTCGGCGCGCTGCTGCTCGGCGCCTACGACGGGCGGCTGCTGTGGATCGGCCAGGTCGGGACGGGGTTCACGGACCGCATGCTCGACGACCTCATGGCCCGGCTGAAGCCGTTGCAGTGCAAGGACCCCGCCGCCGACGACCCCGAGCTCCGCCGAGTCAAGGGAGCGTGCTTCGTCGAACCGGAGCTGGTCTGCGAGGTGGAGTTCCTCCAGATGACGGCCGCCGGCAAGCTCCGAGCCCCCAGCTACAAGGGCCTCCGCCCCGACAAGGCCCCGGACGAATGCATCCTGGAACGCCCCAAGCGAGCCCCCGCCCGAAGGTAGTCTGGCTCAGACTACAGAGGGTCGAAGCCGGCTCTGGTCAGCGTGGCTCGGGCTTCGCGTTCGTCCATACCGCCCTCGACCAGCTGCCGGAACAGGCGGGCCGGGGCCAGGTGGCGGCCGCAGACCGGGCAGAACGCGAACGTGTCCTCCACCGGCGATTCGCACCACGGACAGGCCTTCATGTCCACCGGGCCGACGTGCTCGACGCCGGCATCGGCCAGGGCGTCGATGTAGCCCTTGCCGTAGTCCCACTGGACGTAGTCCTCCTCGCGGGGCTCGAAGGCCGGCTCGTGCATCTGGGGCTCGCCGGTCTTCAGCACGTGCTCGAGGTTCTCCCGGAGCAGGTCCCAGTCGTAGTAGTGGTTCGAGCCGCAATCCGGGCAGGCGATGACCACCCCGCGAACCCCCTGGGGCTCGAACACGTCCCGCATGTCGGCGAGGTCCTCGAGGTCGGACTCGATGTCCTCCCGCTCCCGGGGGTCGAGCTCCTGCTGGTCGTCGTCGTCCTCGGGGTCCATCCCCGACTCGTCGCTATCTCGGTCGTCCGGTGCCATCAGCCCTGCTCCGAGCTCTCCTCGCCGTCCCGGTCCCCCCGCAGACGGAAGGTCCGGAACCCCTCCGCGTATTCCATCCCGGCGGCGGCTCCGATCTCCGCCGCCCGGCGGCGGACCCATTCCTCGTATGGCATGTGCTTCATCTGCGACGCGTGGCAGGCCAGAGCCTTGAGCTTGGCGTCGATGGTGTCGGTGATGTCGACGTACGTGTCGGCGTCCTCGGCCCCCAACCACAGCGCCGGGACCTCGAACGGCTCCAGCCCCTCGTCGAGCAGCTCCGGGAACTGCACGCGGGTGGGCGAGTCGGGCATCACGGCGGCCAGGACGGCCTCCCCCACCGCCCTGTGGTCGGTGTGGTTGACGTAGTCGCGGGTGCGGTTCCACAGGCGCGCGGGGTCCGGGCCGACCAGGACGTCCGGACGGCGCCGCCGGACCTCCCGGGTCAGCGCCCGGCGGAGGTCCATCGTGACCTCCAGCTCGCCGTCGACGAACCCCAGCCACGTCACCGAGCTCACCCCCAAGACCTCCGCGGCGGCCTCCTGTTCGGCCTTCCGGATGGGCCGCATGAACTCGCGGTCCTCCCCCGGCGTGTTGGACCCGGCCGAGCCGTCGGTGACGCACACGAAGTGGACCTCCGTGCCCTCCCGGACCCACTTCGCGACGGTCCCGCCGAACCCGAACTCCGCGTCGTCGGGGTGGGCGAACACGACCAGGGCTCGCGCGAACTCCACAGAGCGAGCGTAGCAGTCAACCCGAGCACGTTCTCGGTCGATGATCCATCTCAGGGATGCGAGCGCACCGACGACCTCGGAAGCTTCGACTGGGCCTGGTGGCCAGGTTCGCACTGGCCAGCCTGGCCGCGTTCGTCGCGATCGCGCTGGCCGTCTCGTTCTTCGCGTCCCGGCAGCTCACGCACCGGGCCGAGGTGTCCGCCCAGTTCCACGCCGTCTTCGTGACGGACAACGTCCTGCGGTACGCGCTGGAAGACGCGAAGAGCTCGTCGATGGAGTCGCCCCTGACCGGTGCCCGGTACCAGCGGGTGAACCGGCTGGTCCGCGAGCGCATCCTGAACGCCCCGGTGGTCCGGGTGAAGGTCTGGTCCAGGGACGGCCTGATCCTGTACTCGGACGCCCACGAGCTGGTCGGCCGCCACTTCGAGGGCGAGCCCGAGCCCGCGGCCCTGGCCGGCGAGCCGGTCAGCGAGGTGTCGAACCTGCAGGACGACGAGAACGTCGCGGAGCGTTCGCTCGCCGCCCGCCTGTTCTCCACGTACGTGCCGCTGTACCTGAACGGTCCCGGGGGGCAGCCGGACGCCGTGGTCGAGGTGTATCAGGACTACGAGCCCATCCAGGACCAGGCATCGTCGTTCTTCCGCGGCCGGATGCTGTCGTTCGGGATCGCCCTGGTGGGCCTGTACCTGGCCCTGCTGCCCATCGTGTTCCGGGCCGGCCGGGCCCTGCGCCGGCAGAACGAGCAGCTGGAGAGCCAGGCCCGCCGGCTGGAGGAGCTCCTGGCCGAGGAACAGGAGACCGTGGGGGAGCTCCGCCGCCTGAACAAGATGCAGAGCGACTTCGCCGCGGTTGCGTCGCATGAGCTGCGCACCCCGCTCACGGCCATCCTGGGATACGTGAAGACCCTCCGCCGCCCCGATTTCGAGACCGACGCGGTGGCCCGGGCGGAGTTCCTTGCGGCGATCGAGCGCCAGGCCGAACGCCTGTTCCGGCTCATCACGAACCTCCTGACGGCGACCCAGGTGGAGCACCACGAGGATTCCCTGGACACCGCCCCATTCGACTTCCGGAGCCTGGCCGACGAGATCGTGGAGGCCTTCAACGACTCGAACGGCCGGCTCCAGGTGACGGTCGCGGAGGGGCTGCCGGAGATCGAGAGCGACCGGGTGATGGTGGGCGAGATCCTGGCCAACCTGGTGGACAACGCGCTGAAGTACTCGCCCGACTCGACCCCGGTGCAGATCAAGGCCGCGGCGGACTACGGGGTGGTCCGGATCTCGGTGCGCGACTCCGGGATCGGGGTGGCTCCCGATCAGCGGGAGCGCATCTTCGACCGCTTCTATCAGGCCGACCAGTCGGCCACCCGCCGGTTCGGCGGGATCGGGCTCGGCCTCCACCTGGTGCGCGAGCTGGCGGAGCGGCTGGGCGGGCGGGTGGACCTCGACAGCCGTCCGGGGATCGGGAGCACGTTCACGGTCACGCTCCCCGTGCGCTGGCCCAGACCGGCCGGCGGGAACGGACCGGGTCCCAACCCACCTCGAAGCGCCGGCGGGTCCCGGCCCCGACGTCCTGAGGTGCCGGGCTACAGGCGCCAGCGGACCCGGACCCAGGTCCGCCGGCCGCACGCGGGGCACCGCATGAACGACGGATAGCGCTTCACCAGCGGGAGGTGCACCGACGGGATCCCGGCCCGGACGAGGTCGCCCGCCCCGATCGGAGTCTCCCGGCGGCACGCCGAGCATTCCACGATGAACGTCCCCAGCGTCGGGGCCCGCTGCTCCGACGACGAGTACAGCGCGAGCTTGCCGTGCGGGTCGTCCGCCTCCAGGTCACCCGGCTCCAGGGCATCCCCGGCCGGCCGGCCGGAGCCCCGCGGCCGGATGCGGTCGAGACCCGGACCGCGGCGAGCGCTCCCCCGGGCCCGGCTCGACCCGGGGCTCGCCCCGCCGCGCCGGGGTCCGGGGCTCGCCGGTTCGGCGGTCGCCACCTCACGTCGGGCGTCCTCGCCGCCATCCGGGGCCTCGGCGCCGGGATCGGCGAGGTCCCCCCGGACCGGGATGCGCTGCAGCGCGTCGCGGCGCCGTCCCGAGCGGCGCCTGGGGGTGGGCCCGCCCGGGTCGTCTCGAGGCCCGCTCACGACGCGAACTGCCCGGCCAGGTCCCGGTAGGCCTGGGCGCCGGGATGCGAGGGGGCGAACCGGAGGATGCTCCGGCCGTCCTGGGGCGCCTCGGCGAAGCGGATGCTCTTGCGGATGGGGGGCTCCAGGACCGGGAGCCCGTAGCGCGATCCCACGTCGGCCAGGACCTCCTTCGCGTGGTTGGTCCGCCCGTCGAACATGGTGGGCAGGATGCCGCGGACCACCAGGCCCCGGTTGGTCAGCCGGCGAACGTCCTCGATCGAGGACAGCAGCTGCCCCACCCCACGGTGCGACAGGGTCTCGCACTGCAGCGGGATCACCACCTCGTCCGCCGCGGTGAGCGCGTTGATCGTGAGGACTCCGAGCGAGGGCGGGCAGTCCAGCAGGATGAGGTCGTAGCCCGCCGCGTCCTCCTCGAGCGCCGTGCGCAGGGCGTACTCCCGGCCCGTCCGGGTCAGGAGATAGGCCTCCGCTCCGGCCAGGTCGATGTTCGCCGGGAGCAGGTCGAAGGCGTCGTCGGGGACCTCCACGATCGCGGCGCCGGCCCCCACCCGGCCCAGCAGGACGTCGTGGATCGTGGGGCTCACGTCGTCGGGCTCGATTCCCAGGCTGAACGTCAGGCAGGCCTGGGGGTCGAGGTCCACGGCCAGCACCTTCCGGCCCCGCTCCGCCAGGGCGGACGCCAGCGCTGCGACGGTGGTGGTCTTGGCCACCCCGCCCTTCTGGTTGGCGACGGCGACGGTCCGGGTCACGGTGCCACGCGTTGTACCGCCCGGGCGAAGGAGCGGCAACCACACCGGCCCGGGGCGGTGCCGCGGCGTCCGATCGCCGTGTCCCGCGACTCGATCCTCGTTTCGCTTCCCCCTATCCCCGTGTCGCGCCCCTCGATCCGGCGACCCGCCGGCCCCACCGGCCCGCTCACGCCTCCGGGTCGGCGAAGACGAGCGAGCGGAGAGTGGCCTCGGCCCGGTCGAGCGCGGCGGTCAGCCAGGCGGGGTCCTGGGGCCCGGTTTCGTCCGTTGCCGGGAACATGAACGTGTTCAGGGCCTCGCTGGACCCCAGCGCGATCCCCTTCGCCGCCAGGTAGTCCACGATGGCGAACTCCCAGCTGAACAGGGCCGTCCCGTCGGGGTACGCGTGGACGGTGTAGGTGAGGTACCGGTTCGGCCGGGCCCGGTACAGGCGAGCGCCCCGGCCGGCGCGCTCGTCGGCCAGAGAGAACCCCAGCCCGGCCAGCGCCTCCTCGAATCCCACCGGCGCAGGGTAGCGCAGGTCCCGGACCGCCCGGGGGTGGGACCCGCTCGAGGGACAACGCCTCAACGCAGGGGACGCCGCCGGCCCACGGCGTCCAGCGCTGCCGGGCAGCGCGATGGCCCATAGGATGGCCCCGACCGTGGACGGCATCGTCGAACCGATCTCGCTGCACCGGCTGGCCGACGCGCTGCTCGAGCCGTGGCGGCCCCAGGACGTCGTCACGGTGAACGACGCGGTGGTCCGCCTGGCCCGGCTCGACGGCGCGTTCCCATGGCACACGCACGACGAGGACGAGCTGTTCCTCTGCTGGCGGGGCTCGTTCCGCATCGAGATGGAGGGCCGCGAGGCCGTCACCCTCGAACCCGGCGACCTGTTCGTGGTCCCCCGGGGCGTCCGCCATCGCCCCGTGGCCGCCGAACCCGCCCACGCCATCCTCCTGGAGCGTCCCGAAACCCTCCAGTACGGGAATCCCGAGCGCGACTGATTCGCCGGCCCGCAGCGAGCTGGGAGCTCCCCACCGGTCAGTCGATGGCCCGGAGCAGCGCGGGGGCATCACCTCCCTCCCGGTCGGGGAAGGACAGCGCCACGGGCTCGACCGTGGAGGCCCGGGCCCGGGCCACCGAGCCCCTGGCCTTGCCCAGCGCGCTGCGGATCTCGTCCGCGCCGTTCGAGATCATGGTGGAGGCCCGGGCCACCTTGTTCTCCAGCACGCTCTCGACCACCTCGAGGACACCGCACACCTCGGTCAAGCACGCCTCGAGGTCGCCGGCCGAGCCGAACCTGGCCACCAGGCTGTACAGGAACAGCAGGACCGGCAGGGCCGCGGAGTAGGGCACGATCACCACGCCCCGGGTGAACGCGTCGGCGTGCGCCCGGCGGAGCACGGCGTAGGCCGCGTCGGGGATGGCGGCCACCGCGACCGGCGCGGTGATCGCCGGGTCCAGGTACTGCGCCACCTCGCGGGCCCGGCCGGCCACGATGCGCTCGACCTCCCGGGCCACCAGGTCCCGCTGCGCCGGCTCCCGGGCCGCCTCCAGCGCCTCGAGCTCGCGGACCGCGGTCCACTTCGAGTCCACCGGCAGCCGGCGCCCGTCGGGAAGCAGCAGCCCGTACTCCACGACCTTGCCGTTGACGCGGAAGTCGCTGGTCAGCATCCCCGGAGGGAGCCCGGCGAGGTGCTCGCGAAGCACGTTCTCACCGGCGCGGCCCTTGGACGCCCCGCCGGCCAGGACGGTGGACAGCCGCCGGATGACCTCGGCGTGCTCGGCCTCGCGGGTCCGGCGTTCGTCCTCTCGGATCCGGAGGGCCTCCAGGACGTGCCGGGCCGCCCGAACCTCGGCCTGGAGGCGCGCATCACCGGCGTCGCGGGCCCGGGACCCGTCTGCCAGCCGGCGGATCTCGGCGGAGTGGGCCTCCATCCTGGCCTCCAGGGCGCCCGCCGCCCCCAGACCCGCCGCCCGGTCGCGCTCGCGGGAGGCCACCCGCTGCCGGAGGGCCAGGGTGAACCCCACGGCCAAGCCGACGCCGAGGGCGGTCAGCCCGATCCCGATCTCACTCATGGTCTCGTCCTTCCCGGGGCCACTGGGGCATCGTAGGAGGGGGGTCTGACATCGAGCTCGCCGTTCAAGATTCCGGCGACTGGCGGTCGATACGGATGGAGGAAGACGCGAGAACGGCGGCTCACCCGGCCGCCGGGGGGATGAGGAGGTCCTGGATGTTTCGATCGATCCGCAAGGTCGCCGCCGTGGGGTTCGCCGCCTCGGTCGTGCTCGGGGCGCTGTCGGCAGAGGCCACAGCCATGCCCCATGCGCCCAACCCGCACAAGCCTCCCGCGGTCACGATGATGCGGTTCAAGCTCGACTCGGAGTAGACGGAGAGCCCCAAGCCGCCGGGCCCCAACCCCGACACCCATCCATCCACGCGGGGCGAAACGGCCGGCGCGCGTGCCGGACGGAGTAGCATGCCGCGGATGGCGAAGCTGACGGCCGGGGTGGACCTCGGCGGGACGAAGATCCAGGCGGTGGTCATGCGGAACCGGGCCGTGGTCGGCACCGCCCGGGTCCCGACCCCCCAGACCGGCGCTCCGGACGTCGTCGCCTCCATCGTGGGCACGGTGAAGTCCGCCCTGGAGCAGGTCGGCGGGACCGTGAAGGAGCTGGCCGGCGTGGGCATCGGGACGCCCGGTGAGATCGACGCCGAGCGGGGCGAGGTCTCGCTGGCGTCGAACGTCCCCGGGTTCGTGGACCCGCCGGTGCCGCTCGGCCCGCGGGTCTCGCGGGGCCTGGCCAGGGTTCCGGTCCGCATCGACAACGACGTGCGGGTGGCCATCCTCGGCGAGTTCAAGCGGGGCGCGGGGCGTCCCTACCGGAACTTCCTCGGAGTGTTCGTGGGAACAGGTGTGGGCGGCGGGCTGATCCTGGACGGCAAGCTCCGAACGGGGCGAGGCGCCGCCGGCGAGATCGGCCACGCGGTGGTGAACCCGGGCGGGCGGCTGTGCGCCTGCGGGCGGAAGGGGTGCCTGGAGGCCTATGCCGGGCGAGGACGGATGGAGGTCCGGGCCCGCGAGCTGGTGAAGAAGGGCCACAAGACGGTCCTGTTCGACATCATGGAGAAGAAGGGGAAGACCCGGCTGGCCTCGGGCGTCTGGGAGGACGCGCTGGAGCGCAAGGACCCGATGGCTCACCAGCTGGTCGACGACGCAGTGTGGGCCCTGGGGCTCGCGCTGGCCTCCGCCCAGAACGTGCTCGACCTCGACGCGCTCATGATCGGTGGCGGCCTGGGCGACCGCCTGGGCGAGCCCTTCGCCGACCGGGTGGCGAAGGCCATGGAGCCCCACCTGTTCGTCCAGGACCACCCGCCGACCATCCTCACCACGGAGCTCGGCGACCTCTCGGGCGCCGTGGGTGCGGCCGTCCTGGCCGGAGGATGACGAAGCGGCCTACCGGCTGACGGACCGCTGCGGCCGACGAACGGGCCGCTTGGCCATGCCCGCCCGGAGCGGGCGAGCTCGGTCCCGATCCGTGGGTCGGTCATGGCCATGGCCTCTTCTATCACCGCCGAACGGGCAAGGCGAGAGCCGGCGGCCGCGCGGCGTCGAGCGGCTCAGGGTCGCCGGAGCAGGCGGATGACCCGGCCCACGTCGCGGAACGACGCCAGGGCCCGGCGAGGATCGACCAGCGGGCCGACGTTGCGGAGGACCACATGCCGGAGGCCCACGGCGGCGTAGGACTGGATCCGGGCCGCGAGCTGATCGGGGGTGCCGTGGTCGAACGCAGCGTGCAGGACCTCGAATGGGACCTCCTCCATGGCCCGCAGCACCGTCTCGGGATCGAGGCGAGACGGGACGTAGTCGATGATCCCCCGGAACCGTTCGCCGAACGGGTGGGTGGCCCCGTGGCGGGCCCACAGCTCGGCCGGCATCACCAGGCCCCCCAGGCGGAGCGCGGCGGAGTCCAGCAGCCGGTGGGCGTCGTCGTGCGACCCCGCCGTCACCACGGTCATCTCGTACGACGGGGTGAACGAGGCCAGAGTCCGTCCCACCTCCAGCCCGGCGCTCCGGATCGTCCGGAGGTGCTCGGCATACTCATCCGGCTCCATCTGGTGCGTGGGGAGCCAGCCGTCCCCGTACCGGCCGGCCAGACGGAGCGTCTTTGGCCCATGCGCGGCCACCCAGATGGGCGGGTACGTCCCCCGGTACGGCCCCAGCCCGATGACGCCGCGGTCCAGACGGAAGTACCGGCCCTCGTACGACGCGTACCCCCGTGATGTCCACAGCAGCCGGATCACGTACAGGGCCTCCTCCAGGCGCGACACCTGCCCCGCGTAGGACAGCCCGTACGGCTCGACGTTCTCCCGCTCCCCAGCGCCCATCCCGAGCACGAACCGCCCGTGCGAGAGGTGGTGCAGCGTCAGCGCGGCCTGGGCGATCTCGGCGGGGTGCCGCCGGATGGCCTCGGTCACCGCGGTCCCCACCCGGGCCTTCTTCGTCCGGCCGGCCAGCCACGTGAGGTACGCGAACGACTCGAAGTTCTCCTCGGGGTTCCGGATCAGCCTCGCCGCCGGGAAGTTCCGCGGCGTCCACACCTCCAGCGGTGCCAGCCACATCCAGTGGTCCGGCGTCCAGAACGAATCGGCCCCCGCCACCTCCAGCCCGCGGGCCACCGCGGCCAGCACCGCGGCGGGCGGCCGCCCCAGGATCTGCACGCCAACCCCGACCCCTCTGGCCATGTCCTGAACGCTACACGCCGTGCGCCCGCTTTGGGATCGTGTCAGTCCTTCGGGGCGGCCTGGTCGAGGAACGGCAGGACGAGCGCGTCGAACTCGGCCGGCCGACGGAAGCTCGGGAGGTGGTCCCCGCCCATCCGGCCCAAGCGGGCTTCCGGGATGCGCTCAAAGAGCAGATCGGCCGCCGAGTGCATCTCGGCCACGTCGTCGTCGGCGATCACCACGAGGGTCGGCGCGGCGATCTCGCCGAGCCGTTCGACGGTGGGGGTCTCGGGGAGCCGATCGGGATCGTCCTCGATCGTGAACGTGGCGCGTGCTCCCTGGGCGATCTCCCACAGCAGCTCGTCGGAGTCACGGTAGACCCCAGAGGGGCACCAGTACTCGAGCTCGATCCGCTGCGCCGCGGCCGCCCCCTCGCGCTCGCGAGCCTCCAAAACCAGCCGTTGCAACTCCTCGTGCCGCTCGCCTCCGGGCCCCTCGAACCCGATCACGCCGGCGCACACCGCCACCGCCGCCCACATCTTGTCCGGGTGGGACACCGCGAACTCCAGCTCGAGCGCGCCGCCCGCGGACGACCCCACCACCGCCGCCCGGCCGGCGCCGCACGCATCGAGCACCGACGCGATGTCGTCGATGCTCGAGTAGGGAGCCGCGGGCGGATCGGACCGCCCGAACATCCGGAAGTCCAGCCGGATCACGTGGTACCTCTCGGCCCACGACTCGAACTGTGGATCCCACATCCGGGAGTCCACCAGCGCGCTGTGGAGGAACAGCACCGCAGGCCCCTGCCCGGCGTCCTCGTACCACAGCCGCCCGGCGTCGCTCGCGAGGAACGGCACCGCCTCAGCCCCCGGCGACGATCTCCCCCGCCTTCATCACGAGCGAGGGCTTCACCAGCAACGAGATCTCGTCGAGCACGTCGCCCGGGTACAGGCACAGGTCGGCGGCCTTCCCCTCCACGACGGTGCCGATGTCCGGCACCCGGAGCAGCCGGGCCGCGTTCGACGTGGCGGCCTGCAGCGCCTTCAGCGGCGTGAGGCCCCAGTCCACCATGCGCTGGACCTCCACCGGCGCGTTCCCGTGAGGGTTGAACGGCGTGCCGGCGTCGGTCCCGCAGGCGTGCGGAACCCCGGCCCGCACGGCCCGCCGGAACGAGTCCCGGGCCCACTGCAGAACCTGCTTGCCCTTCTCCACGGCGTACGAGGGGACCTCGTCCGGGTTGTCGACGATCCCCCGCAGCGCAGAGATGGTCGGGACGTGGAACGTCCCCTGTTCCGCCATCAGCCGGGCCACCGCCATGCTGATCTGCGAGCCGTGCTCGATCGAGTCGATGCCGGCACGGACGGCGTTTTCGATCCCCCCGGCCCCGATGGCGTGGGCGGCGATCGGGCGGCCCCACTGGTGGGCCTCCTCCACGGCCGCCTGCAGCTCCTCCGGAGTGAACGACGTGAAGTCCACCGAGACCCCGGGCGTGAGCACCCCGCCCGTGGCGATGACCTTGATCGAACGGGCCCCCGCCCGCATCTGCTCCCGGACCGCCCGGCGAACGTTCTCCGCCCCGTCCACCTCGTACGCCAACGTCCCGTGTCCGTGGCCCCCGGTGATGGTGAGGGCCCGTCCGGACGCCACCACCCGGGGCCCGTCCGCCACCCTCGCTTCCAGGGCCGCGGCGACCTGGCATGCGTACGCGCTCGGGCCCCCCAGGTCGCGCACGGTGGTCACGCCCCTCTCGAGCTGCCGCCGGCCGTTCCGGAGGGCCTTCAGCGCGGCCAGCGCGTCGTTCCCCACCAGATGGAGCCCTTCGGCCTGGAAGTCGGCCCCGCCGTCGAAGCAGAGGTGGACGTGGGCGTCGACGAGGCCGGGGGTGAGGGTCCGTCCGGCGCCCTCCACCTCGCGGGCCGCGCGAGCCTCCCGCGGCGCCCGCCGGTGCGGCCCCGCCCACGCGATGTGGCCGTTCGACACCAGCACACCGGCCCGGCTGCGCACGGTGAGCCCGTCGAACAGCGTGACCCCGGCGAAATAGGTCGCCACTAGGAGCCCTCCGCCGCGGCACCGGCCCCGGACCCGCCGAGCCCCGCGGCCCGCCGGAACGGCGACGCCGGGGGGCGGTACACGCGCGGCCGGTCGCCGAACAGCTCGTCCATCCGCCCGGCCAGCTCCGCGGGCGTCCACCGTTCGTCCTTGTGCAGCGACGAAACCGGATGCCACCCCTGGTACAGCTCCACCAGCCCGCCCTGTATCCCGAGCACCTGCCCGGTGATCCCCTGGGCCGCGTCCGAGCACAGGAACGCCACCAACGGCGCCACGTTCTCCGGCGCCAGCTGGTCGAACTCGCCTGCCGCCGGCGCCGCGATGTCGCCGAAGGTCTTCTCGGTCATGCGGGTCCGCGCGCCGGGCGCGATGGCGTTCACGCGGACTCCGTACCGCTCCATCTCCATGCCCACGATGTAGCTGAACGCGGCGATCCCCGCCTTGGCCGCACCGTAGTTCGACTGCCCGGCGATCCCCAGGATGCCCGAGGTCGACGACGTGTTCACGACGGCGCCGCGGACGTCCTCTCCCGCCTTGGACCGCTCCCGCCAGTGCGCGCAGGCCTGGTGCGTCACCAGGAAGTGCCCCCGGAGGTGGACCTTGATCACGGCATCCCATTCCTCCACCGACATGTTGAACACCATCCGGTCCCGGAGGATCCCCGCGTTGTTCACCACGGCGTCCAGGCGCCCCCACGTGTCCAGGGCCAGCCGGACCAGGGACGCCGCGCCGTCGGGTTCGCTGATGTCCTCGAAGTGGGCCTCGGCCCCGCCCCCGGCGGCCCGGATCTCCTCGACCACCTGCGACGCCGCCCGGGGATCGGCGCCCGTCCCGTCCCACTCGCCGCCGAGGTCGTTCACGACGACCCGGGCCCCCTCCTCGGCGAACAGCAGAGCTTCCCCCCGCCCGATCCCCCGCCCCGCCCCGGTGATCACGGCGACCTTGCCTTCCAGCATGCCCATGGAGCCCCTCCGGTCCCTCGACGAACGGCCGGCCGAACGCTACTGGAAACCGGCAGGGCCCGGGCGGCCCGGCCCCGGGGAGGCCCAAGGACCGAACCGCCATGTCTTGCCCAACTCCTCCGACGGCGGCGTCAACAACCCGACGGTCAGCCAGACTTTCGCCGGAGGGTCCACCGGGCGGATCAGCGCGATCGGGATCTCGCCGCAGGACGACAAGGTCCGCATGGTCGGCCTGAACGGCGGCGGCGAAGAACTCGGGGCTGCCCGACGTGCCGGTGAACGCGTTGGTGGTGGACCCGGTCAAACACCTCGCACCTGTACGCCGGCACCGACATCGGCGTGTACGCCTCGACCAACGGCGGCACCTCCTGGGCACCGTTCGGGACGGGGCTGCGGAGGATCGGGATCATGTACCGGAAGTGCCCGGGCTGCGGGAAGGTGGACATCCTGATCGGCTCCACGAACCTCGGCTTCGTCGACCTCAACGGGACCGCCGGGAACTTCTTCGCTCTGGTTCCGGCGTTCTCATCGGTAAAGATCGGGACCGTGACGTCCAGGGTCCGCTCGACGGGCAAGAAGGTGAAGATCGACGGCCTGATCGCGAACCTGAAATCGTCACCGACGTTCGGCCAGTCGCGGCGCTCGCCCGCGGCCGTCAGGGCGCTGCGGTAGGGGTCAGAACGGCTTGAACACCATCAGCCACAGGATGGCGAGGAGGACGGCCGAGCCCAGCCAGGCCAGGATCACCGGCCGGGGCGAATCGAGGAGCTCGGCCACCTCCTCGTCCGTCGCATCGTCGAGGGCTCGGCGGACCCGGCGGTAGTACGGCACGGCCACGGGGACGGTGGCCGCGGTGAGGGCCACCAGGAGCCCCAGCGCGGCCCAGATCCATCCCTTCCCGAACCACTGCCCGGAGACCCCTGCTCCGATCCCGCCGGCCAGCAGGACGAGCAGCGAGACGTTCGACAACATCCGCGTCCCCGCGGAGAGCTCGAGCAGGGCCCGGATGCGCTGCCGGTCGCGTTCCCTCCGGACCCGGAGGCCCACGGCGGCCGAGACCCCGTGCGCGGCCAGGAACGCCAGTACCCCCGCCAGATGCAGGAACACCCAGTCGCGATACACGGGGCCCGGCGATCCTCAGGGCGTGAACCCCGCTCCGGCCGGCGGGACCGACACCGGGACCGGCGCCGGCTCGATCGACCGGACGTACCCCAGGCCGCGGGTCACGGTCGCGGTGACGCGGTCCCCCTCGTAGGTCCGCACGTAGATGGTCGGGCGGACCCGCCAGGCCCGGATGCGGTCCTCTGAACCGTCGTCCACCGCGAGGAAGTACACGTGGTTGTCGTCAGAGCCCCTCCTCCGGGCCCGCAGGACCAGGCCGGTGACCCGGTCCACCAGGAACAGGTCGGCCACCGCCCGGACCAGCTGGACCAGGGAGTACAGGGCGAGCACCGCGGCCAGGACGTCGGCCCCTCCGGCCCCGATGCGCATCCCGCGGGCCACGTTCGCGGCGCTCTCGTCGTCGGCCGCGGCGTTCAGCACGACCCCCGCCCACCCCAGCCCGGCGGCCGCCGCGAAACGGACCAGCGACAGCAGGATGACCAGCCACGGCGACGACCCCCATCCCGGGGACCGCCGGTGCGGGTAGCTCACCCGGACCTGGCGCCACCTCCCCCCGGCCGGGCTCCAGGCCCGGTGGTCGTCCTCGGCCCCCATCGAGATCGGCTGGACCGCGCCGGCCGCCACCCCGAGCGCCGCGCCGTAGGCCAGCAGGTGCTCCCACGTGGCCACGGCGGTGGGAGGGAGCGTGTCGAACACCTCGTCGGTGTGCAGGTGCTCCTTGACCCCCAGCCACCGGGAGGCCGCGTCCAGCCCCGCGGGCGTGTGCCGCTGCCGGTTCCCGGCCCACACGGCTCCCAGGACGGTCATGGCACCCAACGCCGCGTACACGGCCCCCATGATCGGATACGCGATGCCGAACGCGACGGCCGGTCCCACCGCCGCCACGGCGGCCACGACCTTGCTCATGGGGTCCCACAGGTCCTCCGACACCCCCCGGGCCTTGGCCTCGGCCACGACATCCTTCGTGAACCCCTTGAACCAGCCCCTGGCCGCCTCCTCCTGGCCGGTGGTGAGGGCCCCTGCCGGCACCACACCGCCCACCGCCTTCGAGGCCAGCACGGTCATGACCCGGTGCTCGTAGGGCCTGAGGTCGCCGGGGTCGGTGCGAAGGACCCGGACCTGGAACTGCCCCGGCGCGACCTGCTCGAACGCCACACTTCCCCGCGCGGCAAGGTCGAGCAGCGTGGCCGGCACGGCGTCCCTGGTCACCCGCCAGTTGTTGGTCAGGAGGTTGGCCACTGCCGGCGGCTCCGGGCCGGTCTCGAGCGTGGGAGGGCCGATCTCGGGCTCCTTGGGCTGGCGCACCGCGCGGATGGCCCCCAGGACGAGCAACCATACGACGGTGAGCGCTGCCCCCACGATGAGCGCCGTGAGCTCGGCCCCCCGGGGGAGCTCGAAGTCGGCGGCGAGGAGGCTCGACACGCCGCGTATGGTGACCGCTCCCGGCCATTCCTTCAACGCGGCCCATTCGGTTCCGCCCGCGGTGTCCCTCGGCATATGCTCCCTCCCTGCGCGAACGGGAGAGGAGCCAATCCATGTCCGAACACGATGGGGAGCAGAGCGGCCACCAGACGATCGATGCCGCCCAGCAGGGGCTGCACGCCGAGCCGGTGCCCGGCGCGGTCCTCGCCGTGCCGTCCGAGGGCCTGGAGCGCCGGCCCCAGCCCCAGAAGCGGGTGATCATCGTCGGCGGGGGCGTGGCCGGGCTGGTGTCGGCGTTCGAGCTGATGCGCCAGGGCCACGAACCGCTGGTGCTGGAGGCCCAGCACCGGGTGGGGGGCCGCGTGTACACGCTCCGGGACTGGGCGCAGGGCCTGTACATCGAGGCCGGGGCCATGCGGATCCCCCGGGTCCACAACCTCACGCTCGAGTACTGCCGGCTGTTCGGCCTGGAGCTCCGGTCGTTCGTCATGGGGAACCCACGGACGCTCGTGTACGTGGGCGGGGAGCTCATGACCATGCACGAGGCCGACCATCACCCTGAGCGGCTGCCGTTCGAGCTGGAGGAGCACGAGCGGGGCCGGACCTACTCCGAGATGTGGGACGAGGCCACCCGCGAGGTCCGGGAGATGTACGAGCGCGAGGGGCACGACGCGTTCGAGAAGATCCTGGCCGAGTACGACCAGTACTCGATCCGCGAGTTCCTCCATATGCGCGGGTTCAGCGAAGGGGCCATCGAGCTGTACGGCGTGATGTCGTTCCGCGAGCAGAATATGAACGCGGCCGTCATCGAACAGCTCCGCGAGATCGTGGGGCGGTCGTTCGAGGACATGCAGGAGATCGTGGGCGGCACCGACGTGCTCCCCTGGGCCTTCTACGAACAGGTCAAGCGGTACGTGCGGTTCGGCGCCGAGGTCCACGCGATCGAGCAGTCCGAGCACGGGGTGACCGTCCACTACAAGACGGCGTCGGGGCGGTTCAGCGTGACCGGCGACTACGCGATCTGCACCGTCCCGTATCCAGTGATGCGCAACATCGAGGTGACCCCGGCCTTCAGCCGCGGCAAGCAGAAGGCCATCCGGGAGCTGCACTACAACTCCTCGACGAAGATCACGTTCCAGTCCCGGACGCGGTTCTGGGAGCGGGAGCCGCTGGGGATCGTCGGCGGGACCACCGCCACGGACCTCCCGATCCGCCGCATCGTGTACCCGTCGTTCAGCGACCCCGAGGAGGAGCGCGGGATGCTGCTGGCGTCGTACACGTGGGGCGGCGACGCCGTGCGGTGGGCCTCGATGGGCCAGGAGGACGCCGTGGAGCAGGCCGTGGAGGACGTGGCCCGCATCCACCCCGAGATCGTGGAGGAGTTCGAGCTGGGCGCCATGCACTCATGGGATGCCGACCCCTACGCGGGCGGCGCGTTCGCCCTGTTCGAGCCGGAGCAGGAGTCGCAGCTCCAGGCCGACATCGTGAAGCCCGAGGGGAGGATCCACTTCGCCGGCGAGCACTGCTCGCTGTACCACGCGTGGATCCAGGGCGCGCTGGAGTCCGGCATCCGGGCCGCGAAGGAGATCCACGAGGCGCCGGCGGTGATGGCCGCCGAGGCCGAGCGGTGAGCGAGGCCGGCGACGAGGTGAGCGCGCCCGGCGACGAGGTGATGGCGGAGGCGGGGCAGCCCGTCGTGCCGGAGCCCGTGCCGGAGGTGACGCTGGCCGTCCCCGCCGAGGGGCTGGAGGATCGCCCGGGGGCCCGGAAGCGCGTGGTGGTGGTCGGCGCCGGCATGGCCGGGCTGGTGGCGGCGTACGAGCTGAAGCGGCAGGGCCACGACGTCGTCGTCCTGGAGGCCCAGAACCGGGTCGGGGGACGCGTGTTCACGTGCCACGACTTCGCGCCGGGGCTGTACGCGGAGTTCGGGGCCATGCGCATCCCCCGGTCCCACGACCTCACGCTGAGGTACTGCGAGCGGTTCGGGATGCCGCTGCGGCCGTTCGCCATGGGGAACCCCAACGGGCTCGTGTACGTCGGGGGCGTGCGCATGACCATGGCGGAGGCCCAGGCCCATCCGGAACGGCTGCCGTTCGAGCTGGCGGAGCACGAGCGGGGGAAGACCGCCGACGAGCTGTGGACGAACGCCATCGCCGACATCAAGGCACTGCTGGACCGCGACGGTCCGGCGGCGTGGGAGGAGATCCGGGCCCGGTTCGACCAGTACTCGCTGCTCGAGTTCCTCCGCGAGGCGGGGTTCAGCGAGGGGGCCATCGAGTACTACGCGGTCATGAACTTCGTGGAGACCGACATGAACAACGCGGTGATGGAGGTCCTCCGGGAGGACCTCGAGGGCGCGTACGTGGACATGCAGACCATCGAGGGCGGGATGGACGCGCTGCCGAACGCCTTCTACCGCGAGCTTCAGGACGAGGTCCGGTTCGGGGCCGAGGTCCACGCGGTAGAACAGACGCCCGACGACGTCACCGTGCACTTCAAAACGGAGTCCGGCCGGTTCCACGTGACCGGCGAGTACTGCGTCTGCACGGTGCCGTTCCCGGTGCTCCGGACGGTGGAGATCGTCGGGACTCCGTTCTCCCACGCGAAGCAGCGCGCGATCCGCCAGCTGAACTACCACGCCTCGACCAAGGTGCTGTTCCAGGTCCGGCACCGGTTCTGGGAGCAGGAGGACGGCATCGTGGACGGCGGCGCGACGGTGACGGACCTGGCGATCCGGCGCATGAACTACCCGCCCTCGTCGCCCGACACCCAGCGAGGCATCCTGCTGGCCTCCTACTCGTGGGGCCAGGACGCGCTGCAGTGGGGGGCCATGGACCCCGAGACGCGGCTGGAGGAGGCGCTGGACGACGTGTCGCGCATCCACCCCCGGATCCGGGAGGAGTACGAGGTCGGCGCGTCCCACGCCTGGTACGGCGACCGGTGGGCCCCCGGCGCGTTCGCCCTGTTCGCCCCGGACCAGCAGACCGACCTCCAGGCCGCCATCGTCGAACCGGAGGGCCGCATCCACTTCGCCGGCGAGCACTGCTCGCTGTACCACGCGTGGATCCAGGGGGCCCTGGAGTCAGGTATCCGGGCGGCCAGAGAGATCCACGAGGCCCCCGCGCCGGCCCCGGCCGAGCGGCGGTTGCCCTGAAGGGAGGAACCCGTGGGCCGGTCGCGAGGCTCCGAGACGAAGACCGACGCGGGGCGGGGGGCCGGTCGCCGGGGGGTCCGCATCGAGGCGGAAGGTCTGGGCGCGACGGTCCGGGGTGAATCACCGTCCTCGACGACGTCTCGTTCACTCCTCTCCTGCATGCGACGAACACCCCATCTCGGGACGCGACCCGGCAACGCCGATGGTCCTGCCGGTGGGTGGCCATCCGGGCCTGGTGCGGGCGGCGGTTCGGAGCGATGCTCGCCGTCGGGAAGTGAACATATGTCGTCCGAAATCAGCGACCGCTCCCCGGCATCACCGGTGCCGGCGGAGGATGCCCGGTACCGCGCGGCCCGGCAGAAGGCCGAGGCCCGCCAGGGCCTGTACATCCACCTGATCATCTTCACCTTGGTGAACGCGGCCCTGTTCGGGATCAACGCGGTCACGCGGGGCCAGGACGGGAACTGGTGGTTCTACTGGCCGCTGCTCGTGTGGGGCATCGGCGTCACGATCCACCTGGCGACCGTGGTGTTCGGGGTGTTCTCGCCCGACTGGCAGGATCGGGAGGCCCAGCGGATCCTGGCCCGGGGGGCCAGGGCCCACCGTTAGCCGTTCGCGGAGGCGAGCGCCCGTACGGCGTCGATCTGCAGCGTGGTGGCGATCAGTGTGGTGACGCCTGCCTCGCGCCAGGCATCCATGCGTTCTGCTATCCGGTCGGGGGGGCCGACCAGGGAGACCTCGTCCACCAAGTCGTCGGGGACCGCGGCGGCGGCCTCGCCCGTGCGCCCTTCCAGGTACAGGCCCTGGATGGCGGCGGCGGCGTCCTCGTAGCCATACCGCTGGGCCAGGGAGTTGTAGAAGTTCCGGCCCCTCGCCCCCATGCCGCCGACGTACAGGGCCAGGAACGGCTTCACCAGGTCGCGGCACTGCTGGACGTCGTCGCCCACGAACACCGGGACCATCGGCGCGATGTCGAACCCGTCGGCCGTCCGGCCGGCCCGGGCGAACCCCTCCTCCAGCCACTCCCCGAACATCGAGGAGCGGGACGGAGAGTAGAACGTGGGGATCCACCCGTCGGCGATCTCCGCGGCGAGCGCCACGTTCTTCGGCCCGATCGCGGCCAGGTAGATCGGGAGGTCGGGTCGCAGGGGATGGACGATCGTCTTCAGGGGCTTCCCCAGGCCGGTGGTCCCCGGCCCCTCCGCCGCGGGGATCGAGTAGTACTCGCCGTGGAACTCCACCGGCTTGTCCCGCCGCAGGATGGCCCGGATGATCTCGACGTACTCCCGGGTCCGAGCCAGGGGCTTCCCGTACGGGGAGCCGTGCCACCCCTCCACCACCTGCGGCCCGCTCATGCCCACGCCGAGCCGGAACCGGCCCCCGGACAGGTGGTCCAGCGTGATCGCGGTCATGGCCGTGGTCGCGGGCGTCCGGGCCGGGATCTGCATGATGGCCGTTCCGAACTCGAGCCTCGTGGTCCGGGAGGCCACCCAGGCCAGCCACGACACCGCGTCCGACCCGTAGGCCTCCGCGCTCCAGATCGAGTCGAACCCCACCCGCTCGGCCTCCTCGACCAGCGGCATGACGTCGATGGGCTGGGCACCCCAGTACCCGAGGTGCAGAGCGAGCCTCATGGCCGGCCAGCATACCCGGGGGGACTGGTGTCGGCGCCGTGCGCTAGGCTTCGCCTTCGCGGTGGGGGGACCGCACGACAACGCACCCGATCGGGAGGTTCGCCGGTGCAGGAGATCGTCCGGGAGGCGGTGGCAGCCGCGGTCGCGGCGGGGGCCGACTACGCCGACGCGCGGTGGGTGGCCCAGGACACCGAGTCCCTCACCGTGAAGAACCAGGAGATGGAGGGCCTCGACCGCGGCCGGTCCACGGGGATCGGCATCCGGGTCCTGGTGGGCGGCTATCTGGGGTTCGCGGCGACGGCGCGTACGGGATCGGAGGACATCGAGCGCACGGCGCGCCTCGCGGTGGACATCGCCCGGGCGGCGTCGCGTCTCCCCCGCGATCCCATCCGCCTGGCCGAGGTGGAGCCCGTGGTGGCCACGTGGTCGAGCGCGGTCCAGGTCGACCCGTTCACCGTGGAGCTGGAGGAGAAGGTCGCGATGCTCATGGAGGCGTCCCGCCGGATGCAGGAGGTCCCCGGGGTGAGCTTCGGCGAAGCCAATCTCGACTTCTTCCGGCGGCACTCGGTGTTCTGTTCCTCCGAGGGCGCGCTCATCGACCAGACCGTGACCCACTCCGGCGGCGGCATCGAGGCCACCGCGATCGGCGAGGGCGAGATGCAGCGCCGGTCCTTCCCCAACTCGTTCCGGGGCCACATCGCCGCGGCGGGGTGGGAGCACGTCCCCCGCCTGGCCCTGGTGGAGGAGGCCGAACGCATCGGCACGGAGGCCGGCGCGCTGCTGAAGGCGAAGGACTGCCCCAGCGAGGTCACCACGCTGATCATCGACTCCGGTCAGGCCGCGCTGCAGGTCCACGAGTCCGTGGGGCACCCGGTGGAGCTGGACCGGGTCCTGCGCATGGAGGAGGCCTTCGCCGGGACGTCGTTCCTGAAGCCGTCCGACCGGGGGTCCCTCCGCTACGGGAGCGACCGGGTCTCGATCACGGCTGACGCCACGGTCCCCGGGGGCCTGGGGACGTTCGCGTTCGACGACGAGGGAGTGCCGGCCCAGCGCGTGCCGCTGATCGTGGACGGCGTGTTCCGGGACTTCATCTCCAGCCGGGAGACCGCGGCGGCCCTCGGCGAGCGCTCGAACGGCACCATGCGGGCGGACGGCTGGCAGCACCTCCCGCTGATCCGCATGACGAACATCAACCTCCACCCCGGCGAGGGGACCCTCGACGAGCTCATCGGTGACACCAGCGACGGCATCTTCATGGCCACGAACCAGTCCTGGTCCATCGACGACAAGCGCGTCAATTTCCAGTTCGGGTGCGAGATCGCCTGGCGGATCAAGGACGGCAAGCGGACGGAGATGTACCGGAACCCCAACTACACGGGGATCACCACGGAGTTCTGGGGCTCGTGCGACGCCGTGTGCGGGCGGGAGGAGTGGGTGCTGTGGGGGACCCCGAACTGCGGCAAGGGCCAGCCCGGCCAGGCCGCCCGGGTCGGCCACGGCACGGCCCCCGCCCGGTTCCGGGGCGTCCAGGTGGGGGTCCGGTGATGGCGTCCGAGCTGATCGGCGCGGACCGGGCCCGGGAGGTCTTGGAGGCCGCCCTCGAAGTGGATGGCGTGGACGGCGTCGAGGTCCTGCTGTTCCACGAATGGGGCGGGCTGACCCGGTTCGCCGAATCGGCCATCCACCAGAGCACGTGGCGGGAGGACACCGGGGTGCGCATCCGCGTGGTGACCGACGGCCGGGTGGCCGTGGCCTCCACGAACGAGCTCACCCCGGAGGGCGCCGCGCAGGCGGCTGCGAACGCGAAGGAGATGGCCGAGGTGTCGTCGCCCGACCCGTTGTTCCCCGGCCTGGCCCCCCACGCGGCCGTCCCGGACAAGGACGCGTTCGACGAGGCCACCGCGGCGGTGACCCCGGGGGGACGGGCGGAGGGGGTGGCGGCCATCGTGGCGCAGTGCGCCGACGGGTTCGACGCGGCCGGTTCCTACGAGACCTCCGCGTCCGAGGTGGCCCTGCTGAACTCCGAGGGCCAGTTCTGCTACTCGCCCACGACGCAGGCCAGCGTCACCACGCTCGTCAGCGGCGGAGACGGGGGCGCCGGCTACGTCGAGGCCTGGTCGATGTCCTCGGGCGGGCTGGACCTCGAGGCCGTCGGGCGGCGGGCCGCCCGGAAGGCCGTGGACTCCCGGGGCCCCCGCGACCTCGAGCCAGGGCCGTACGAGGTGGTGCTGGAGCCCACCGCCGTGGCCACGCTGGTGGCCTTCCTGGCCTACCTGGGGTTCGGGGGCCGGGCCCTGGCCGAGGGCCGATCCTGCCTGTCCGGGAAGGACGGCCAGCGGGTCGCCGCTCCCTCGATCTCGATCGGGGACGACGCGTTCGCCCCCGGCATGCCCGGCGCCCCGTTCGACTTCGAGGGCACCCCGAAGCGGCGGGTGGACCTCATCCGGGACGGGGTGTTCGCGGGCGGCGTGTACGACCGCCGCACCGCGAAGCAGGTGGGCCGGGAGTCCACCGGGCACGCCCTGCCTGCCCCGAACCCGGAGGGACCGTTCCCGCTGAACCTGGTGATGGAGCCGGGGGACGCGTCGCTCGAGGACATGATCGCCTCCACCGAGCGGGGGCTCCTGGTGACCCGGTTCCACTACTCGAACGTGGTGCACCCGATCGAGTCGATCATCACGGGGATGACGCGTGACGGCACGTGGCTCGTCGAGGGCGGCCAGATCGCGCACCCGGTGAAGAACCTCCGGTTCACCCAGTCCATCCTGGAGGCGCTTCGGGGGACGCAGATGGTGGGACGCGAGACCGAGATGGTCAGCGAGTTCTTCTTCTCGGCCTCCCGCGTCCCCTCGCTGAAGCTCCAGAGCTTCCAGTTCACCGGCCGCAGCGACCACTGAGCCGTCCGGACGCGAGCGGCAGGCCGATCCGCGTGTTCGTCGCGCCCAGGCAGGACGAAGGGGGATTGTCCGTACCCGCTCCCCTGCGTACCCTGTGGCGGCACAGGGGTGCGGGAGGATCGTGGTGGTCTGCGGAGCGTGCGGGACCGAGAACCGCGACGGGCGGAAGTTCTGTTCTGCGTGCGGTTCTGCGCTGGCGCTTGCCTGCCCATCGTGCGGCGCCGCCAACGACCCCTCCGACCGGTTCTGTGGCGACTGCGGGTCGCCCCTCGAAGGAACCCCGCGGCCGGCCGCGGCCACCGGCGGCCTCGCCGTCCCCTCGGCCGAGCGGCGGCTGGTCACCGTCCTGTTCGCGGACCTCGTGGGGTTCACCACGCTGTCGGAGTCGCGGGACGCGGAGGAGGTCCGTGAGCTCCTGTCCGGTTACTTCGAGACCTGCAGACGGCTGGTGAGCCTGTACGGAGGCGCGATCGAGAAGTTCATCGGCGACGCCGTGATGTCCGTGTGGGGGACGCCCGTCGCGCAGGAGGACGACGTGGAGCGCGCCGTGCGGACGGCGCTCGACCTGGTCGACGCCGTGGCCGCGCTGGGCGAGGCGAACGGGATCCCGGACCTCCGGGCCCGGGCCGGGGTCCTGACCGGGGAGGCCGCCGTGACGTTGGGGGCCGAGGGCCAGGGCATGGTGGCCGGCGACCTGGTGAACACGGCGTCCCGCATCCAGTCGGCCGCCCCGCCCGGTGCTGTGTACGTCGGCGAGGTCACCCGGCGGACCACCGAGGCGGCCATCGTGTACGAGGACGCCGGGACGCACGATCTGAAGGGCAAGGCCGAGCCCGTGGCGCTGTGGCGGGCCGTGCGCGTGATCGGCGGGCGGGGCGGCGCGCTGAAGTCAGCGGGCCTGGAGCCGCCGTTCGTCGGGCGCGACCGCGAGCTCCGCCTGGTGAAGGACCTCTTCCACGCCTCGGCTGAGCAGCGCACGGCCTCCCTGGTCTCGGTGGTCGGCATCGCCGGGATCGGCAAGTCGCGACTGGCCTGGGAGTTCTTCAAGTACGTCGACGGCCTGTCGGACACGATGTACTGGCACCGTGGGCGGTGCCTGTCCTACGGCGAGGGGGTCACGTACTGGGCCCTGGCCGAGATGGTCCGGATGCGGGCCGGCATCGTCGAGGCGGAGGACCCGTCCTCGGCCCTCGAGAAGCTCCACGCGAGCGTCGAGCAGCACGTTCCCGATCCCGAGGAGCGCAAGTGGGTCGAACCGCGCCTGGCCCACCTCCTGGGCCTGGAGGAACGGACCACCCGTGACCGCGAGGACCTGTTCGGCGCGTGGCGGCTGTTCTTCGAACGGCTGACGGAGACCTACCCCACGATCCTGGTGTTCGAGGACATGCAGTGGGCCGAGGCCTCGCTGCTGGAGTTCGTCGAGTACCTGCTGGACTGGTCGAGGAGCCACCCGCTGTTCGTGATGACGCTGGCCCGCCCGGAGCTGGCCGACCGCCACCCGTCGTGGGGCGCCGGCAAGCGCAACTTCACCTCGCTGTTCCTGGAATCGCTGTCTCCCCGGGCCATGGAGCAGCTGCTGTCCGGCCTGGCGCCCGGCCTGCCGCCGGAGCTCACCGAGCGGATCCTGGCCCGAGCGGAGGGCGTGCCCCTGTACGCGGTGGAGACCGTGCGGATGCTCCTCGACCGCGGACTCCTGGTCCGGGAGGGGAACGAGTACCGGCCCACCGGTCCGGTGGAGGCCCTCGAGGTGCCCGAGACGCTGCACGCGCTCATCGCGGCCAGGCTGGACGGCCTCACGGCGAAGGAGCGGCGGGTGGTCCAGGACGCCGCGGTCCTGGGCAAGACCTCGATGAAGCCCGCGCTGTCCGCCCTGTCCGGCATGACCGAGGAGGAGCTCGACCCGGTCCTGGGCTCGCTCGTCCGCAAGGAGATCCTGAGCATCCAGGCGGACCCCCGCTCCCCCGAGCGCGGCCAGTACGGGTTCCTGCAGGACCTGGTCCGGACCGTGGCCCACGAGACCCTGTCGAAGCGGGACCGGAAGGCCAGGCACCTGGCAGCCGCCGAGCACCTCCGGGCCGCGTGGGCCGGTGAGGAGGACGAGATCGCGGAGGTCATGGCGTCCCACTACCTGGAGGCCTACCGGGCGGCGCCCGACGCGGACGACGCGGAGGCCATCCGGGACCTGGCCCGCGCCACGCTGGTCCGCGCCGGCGAGCGGGCGGCCTCGCTGGCGGCCGGCGAGGAGGCCCAGCGCTACTTCGAGCAGGCCGCGGAGCTCACCGGCGACCCGGCCGAGGTGGCGGCCCTGCTGGAGCGCGCCGGCTGGATGGCGTGGCGGGCCGGGCACGTGGAGCAGGCCCGCCGGCTGCTCGAGACGGCGATCGCCGGGTTCGAGGGCGCCGGCCTGGCCCACGCCGCCGCCCGGGCCGCCGCAAGGATGGGCGAGGTCGACTTCGCCGACGGCAGGCTGGACGCCGCCGTCGAACGCATGGAGCGGGCCTTCGGCGCCCTGGCCGGCGAGGACCTGGACGAGGACACGGCCATGCTCGCCGCGCAGCTGGGGAGGGTGCTGTTCTTCGTGGGCCGCCCGGTGGACGCGGCCGAGCGGATCGAGCGGGCCCTGGACGCCGCCGAGGCGCGCCGGCTCCCGGAGGTCCTGGCCCAGGCGCTCACCACCAAGTCGCTGATCCTGTCGACCCGGGGCCGGCCGGAGGAGGCCAGGGTCCTGCTCCAGCACGCGCTCCAGGTGGCCCTCGACAACGACCTCCCCCAGACCGCACTGCGCGCCTACCGGAACATGGGCGCGTACCTCGAGCGGTGGAGCCGCTTCGAGGAGGAGCTGGAGGCGGTCACCGGTGCCGTCGACCTGGCCAGACGGTACGGCGACCGCCTCTACGAGCTCACGATGCGGGCGGGGACGATCGGCCCCCTGATCGAGGTGGGCCGGTGGGACGAGGCCCTCGAGGTGGCCGCCGAGGTCCGGCAGTCGGCCGACGTGGCGGCCCTCTCGACGGTCTACATCGAGCTGTTCCCAGCCATCTTCGTCCACTGCCATCGCGGCGAGCTCGACCAGGCCGCGGCCGTCCTCGATGGGTTCGGGTCCGCCCGGGAGTCGGAGGACGTGCAGGCCAGGGGGCTGTACCTCGCCATGCGCGCGCAGCTCGAGCATGCCCGTGGCCGCCACGACGACGCGCTGGAGGCGGCCGACGAGGCCATGGCGACAGGGCTCACCACCACCAGCCAGTGGATGTCGTCCGTCCTCTCGGTCGCAACGGAGTCCGCGCTTGCACTCGGGGACGTGGAGCGGGCCGCGCGCGACCTTGCCGCGGTCGAAGCTCTCCCGCCCGGTCACATCGCTCCGGCGGTTCGGGCCCAGTGGTCGAGGCTGTCCGCGCTGGTCGCGGCGGCCCGAGGGGAGGGCGAGCGCGTCGAGGCCGGGTTCAAGGCCGGCGCCGGCCTGTTCCGTGAGCTGGGCATGCCGTTCTGGCTGGCGGTGACGCTGCTCCAGCACGCGGAATGGCTCCTCGGCGCCGCCCGGGAGCGGGAGGCCGAGCCGTTCCTCCTCGAAGCCGTCGAGATCTTCGAGCGGCTGGAGGCGCGCCCGTGGCTCGAGCGCGCAGGGGCGCTGGCCGCGAACAGGGCCGTCCCTTCGGAGGCCGGGGCGTGATCTGTCCATCCTGCGGTGCGGACAACCGCGCGGACGGGAGGTTCCCCTTCCGGTGCGGCAGCGCGCTGCGTGCCACCGTGCTGCTCGAACGCGTGACCGCGGCCGAGCGCTCCACCGGCGCCCTGGCCGTGGCGCGGGACCAGGCCGGCTAGCCTGGATGCCCGGGCGGCGCCGTCGTCCGGGAGCGGCGGCCTGATCCCGAACTCGCCGGACGGTAGCATCGCCGCTCAGTGCTGACCGCGATCGGCTTCCTGGCCCTGGGGGCCACTGGCGTGCTGGCCGGCTCGCCGCTGGTGGGCCGGACCGCCGGGGCGCTGGCTGCCCGGGCCGGGCTCCCTGGCGCGCCGGTCCGCGCCGTGGCCGTCGGCATCGCCGGGTCGCTCGCGGCCACGGTGATCGCGGCCGGACGGGACCTCATGCCCCTGGGGGGAGCGATCCCCTTCGGCGCGATCATGTTCGTGGTGGCGGCCGCATTCGGCGCCGCACTGCTCCTGGGGCGACGGCCGTCCGAGGTCCGCGACCCGGTGGCCCTGGCCGCGCCCGCCGGTGGGTTGCTGCTGGTGGCGCTGATGGGCGCCGACCGCGCCTTCGTCCGATCCGAGGGGATCCTCCTGGCGCTGGTCTTCCTGCCGTACCTGGCGTGGGTGGCCCTGGGGACTCGCGACCCGGTGGTGAGCCCGCACCCGGAGCCCGTCCCCGCCGAACACGATCCCGCACCCACCCAGCCCGTGCCCTGGTGGCCGGAAACCGGCCCCGGACCGGCGGCCCGTGAGCCCGAGCCGACGGCATCAAGCCCGGCGCCCGCCGTGTGGCCCCTGTCCGGGCTGGCAGGGGCGGCCCTGGTGATCGGAGGCGCGTTCGCGGTGGTGGAGGGGGCGCTCAGAGTGGCCCGGGAGGCGCCGCTGGTCCCCGGCTTCGCCGGAGCGGCGGTGGCCGGGACGCTGACGTCCCTGCCGTTCGTGCTGGCCGTCGTGTCCCCCCGGCGCCCGGCCGCGGTCCGGGATCCTCGGGCCCCAGCGGGCTTCGTGGTGGTCGGGCTGGCCACGTTCGTCCCCGGGATCGCGGCCGTGGTCCGGCCGTTCGAGCTGGACGGGCCGGCCACCATCGCCCTCCTCGGCGCGGCCGGCCTGTATGCGGTGGCCGCCTCGTGGATGCTGATCCGGACCCGGGGCGGACGGGTGCTGGGGCTGGTGGTGCTGGCCGCGTACGCGGGGGTCCTCTGGTACGCGGGCTCGCTGTAGGCCCCGGGGCGTCCCCGGGCCACGGGGGTACGCTAGCGGTCCCGTGGCCAGGAGGTTTCGGACATGCAGGTCGGCGACATCATGACTCGTGACGTGCAGACGGCGAGGACGTCGGACACCTTCGCGGACGTGGCGAAGATCCTCCACCACAACCGCATCTCGTCGGTGATCGTCATGGAGGGCGACCAGGTGGCCGGCATCGTCACCGAGCGCGACCTGGTGAACGTCGTGGCCGACGGAGTGGATGCCCGTGCGGTGCCGGTGAGCGACCGCCTGACCCGGGACCTGGCCACCGTGGAGCCCCGAACCGACATCGCCGACGCCGCGCGCCTCATGGCCTCCCGCGGCATCCGCCACCTCCCCGTCCTGGACCGGGGATCCCTCGCGGGGATCATCTCGATCCGCGACCTGACAAACTGGGCCGTGGAGGAGCTCACGGCCGGCCACGAGCTGCCGGACCTCGAGCGGTCCCAGGCCGCGCTCGCGGCGCACGTCGAGGTCAAGCGCAACGAGTAGGTGCGCGCCGCTCGGTTCCACGGCGTCTGGCAGCCCGTCTCGATCGACGATGTCCCGGATCCCTCTCCCGGTCCCGGCGTGCGCGTCGGGCCTGCTCGAGGAGTGCCGCGCCCCGCAGGTCATGGGGGCCCACTACGACGGCGCGTGGGCCGAGTTCGCCCTGGTGCCGTGGTACGCGCTGGCGGCGCTCCCCGACCAGGTGTCGTTGGAACACGGCGCCATCGCCTGCGACGCGGTGTCCACGCCGTACGCCGCGCTGCTGGAGCGGGGCGCGCTCCGCCCCGGCGAGCGGGTGGGACTGTGGGGCATCGGCGGGCTCGGGACGCACGCAGTCCAGATCGCCAGGCTGGCCGGCGCGGCATTCATCGCCGCCGTGGACCCCATCTCCGAAGCCCGCGAACGGGCCCTGCGGCTCGGGGCGGATGCGGCGTTCGACCCGGCCGACGACGTGCCGAACCTGGTGCGAGACGCCACGGACGGGCGCGGGCTCGACCTCGCCGTGGACCTCATCGGCCGGGGTGCGGTCATTCGCCAGGCCATGGCGGCGTGCCCGGGGCGGCCGGGTGGTGGTGGTCGGGCAGTCGTTCGATCCCGTCGAGGCCGGCCCCGTCGCGTTCCTGTCGTTCCTCGGCCTGTCCATCCTCGGCCACCTGGGCTACTCGAAGCGCCATCTGGAACAGGTCATCGCGCTCATGGCGTCCGGACGCCTCGACGTGCCGGGCTCGATCTCGGACCGTCTCCCCTTGGACCGCGTGAACGAGGGGATCGACCGCCTGCGCTCGAAGGATGGCTCGCCGGTCCGGCTGCTGGTCACGCCACAGGTGGAGCCCGGCCCAGGGGGCGGCCAGGCTCAGGTCGGCGCAGTTCCTGCCGATACGTGACCCGGGAAGGGTGGGCCGAACGGGGGTCACCCTTTCGACGAGCGAGGGAACGGGCCCTGACATGGACGACCAGCACAGCGTCATCGCGTTCCCCACCCATCGGCGCGGATCCCTCGCCGACACCCTCACCGGCTTCCCGGATCGCCCCGGCACCACGTGGTCCACCCGCCGCGCGGAGCGACGGCTCACGATGCTGATCGCGGAGATCCGCGGTTGGAAACCGGTGGCCGACCAGATCGGCGGGCCGTCGGCGGACATGATCCTGGACGCCTCCATGTCGGCCGCGGTCGAGGCGGTCCGGGCAAGCGGCGGGACGGAGATCGCGGTGAGCGGCGACCCCCGCCAGCCCGTGCTCTCCGCGACGTTCGCGGGCGACGGGCACGCCGCCCGAGCCCTGGTCGCCGGGACCGCCCTGCGGGATGCCGCGGACGCCGTGCGATCGGCGGAGGGACTTGGACTGCGGGGATGCGTGGGACTCGACACCGGAACCGTGATCGACACTCGGCTCGGCGGCGCATTCCCCGTGGCGTACCGGGCCATGGGGACCGTCCGGATGTTCGCCGTCCGTCTCCAGGAGTTCGCCGGGCCCGGTCAGGTGTTCGCGTCGGCCGGGACGGTCGCGGAGATCCCGGACGGCCTCGCCCGGTTCCGCTCCATCGGCGAGGTCCGCACGAACCCCGGCGGCGAGACCGCCGAGGCCTTCTCGCTCACCGAGCTCGCCGCCGCCCGGGAGGTGCCGCCGGCCCTGGGCCCCGTGGCCCTGGCCCCGGTGGCTTCCGCCCCGGCCCCCGCCGCGGGCACGGCCACCGCGAGGTAACTACTCCCCCTCCGTCGCCCTCCGGAATGGCTCCCGGGGGTGCTGCAGCGACCCGAGCTGGACGATGTCGCGCGGGAAGAACAGCCCCACCGTCCAGTCGAACACGATCCGGACCTTCCGGCTGGTCGTGGGCATCCGCAGCAGGTGGTACGTCCGGTGCAGGAACCAGGCGGGGAATCCCCGGACTCGGATCCCGAACGGGCTGGCCACGCCCCGGTACAGGCCGAGCGACGCGATCTGGCCGAGGTTCCGGTGCCGGAACCGCCTCGGGGGCTTGCCCTTCGTGGCCCGGAGGAGGTTCCCGGCAAGGCGCCTGGACTGGAACAGCGCATGCTGCGCCGTGGGTGGGGAGATGCCGCCCGTGCGGGTGTCCGGAACGGCGGCGCAATCGCCGCAGGCCCACGCGCCGTCCAGGCCGGTGACCCGGAGGCACTCGTCGGTGGTCACCCGGCCCTGGTCGTCCACCGGGAACCCCGACCTCCCGGCCAGCGACTCCGCCTTCACGCCGGTCGTCCACACCAGCGTGTCCGCCGGGAACACGGCGTCGTTCGACAGGCGGATCACCCCGCCCTCGGCGGACTCCAGCCTGGTGCCCGTGAGGACCTCGATCCCCCGCTGCTCCAGCCGACGTTTCGCGTAGGCCGAGAGCTTCGGCCCGATCTCGGGGAGGATGCGCGGTGAGGCCTCCACCATCACCCAGCGCATGTCCTCGGGCTCGAGCATCGAGTAGAACCGCAGGGCCGAGCGAGCCATGTCCTCGAGCTCGGCCAGAGCCTCGACGCCCGCGTATCCGGCTCCGACGAACACGAACGTGAGCGCGGCCCGCCGGCGCTCGGGATCGGTGGCCTCGGCGGCCACCTCGAGACACGACAGGACGCGGTTCCGCAGGTAGATGGCCTCGGTGATCGTCTTGAACCCGACGCCGTGCGCGGCCAGGCCCGGAACCGGAAGGATCCGCGACCGCGACCCCGCAGTGACCACCACGACGTCGTAGGGCTCCTCGGCGACCTCGCCGTCCACCAGCTTCACGGTGGCCACCCGGCGTTGGTGGTCGAGGATCGTGACCTCCCCGGCCACGAACCGCGTCTTGCGCAACACCTGCCGAAGCGGCACCACCACGTGCCGAGGCTCGATGTTCCCCGCGGCCGCCTCCGGCAGGAACGGCTGGTACTGCATGAAGTTCTCGGGGTTGACCAGCGTGAGCTGGTGCCCCCGCCTCCGGAGCCGCCGCTGCACCCGCCGCGCGACGAGCATCCCCGCGTACCCCCCACCGACGATCAGGACCCGCATCCCACCTCTCCCGCGCCCACTCCAGGCCATCTTGGCACCCGGCAGTGGATGATCCTGTCGGGCCATTGCGGGTTGCGGGAAGCCGGCGTCAGCCATCCTCGAGCGGTCCAGCCTCGAGTGCACCGGGTCCGCTCTCAGGGCAGCGACCGGGCCAGGAGCTCCAGGGCGCTCGGGAGCTCGTGCAGGGTCCTGACCGCCGCGTCGGGGATCGCGAGCTGTTCGGGGGTCGGTTTCCTGGGAGCCTCGCCGCGGAGGATCCAGACGGTGCGCATGCCGGCCGCCTTCGCCGGTTCGATGTCGTAGTCGAGGCGGTCGCCGACCATGACGCTCTGCTCGGGCTTCGCTCCGCTGATCTGGAGGGCGTGGGCGAAGATGGCCGGATCCGGCTTCTCCACGCCGAGGTCCTCGCTCACGGCCCACGCCTCGAAGAACCGGGCCAGCCCGTCGCGCTCCAGGGCAGCCCGGACGGTCGACTGCTGGTTGGCGATCAGGCCGAGGCGATAGGTCCGGGCCAGCTCCTCCAGCGCGGGCCGAACGTCCGGATACAGGGCGTCGGTCCCGTATGCCCACTGCCGGGCGGCCCGCCGGGTGACCTCGTCGAGATCCCCGCCGGGACCGAGGAACGTCCGGGTCAGGCGACGCTTGAACGAGCCGTGCTGCTCCCGACGAGAGGCCTCGTATTCGGCCTCGTACTCGGCGTCGGCGAACGACGCGCCGAGCTCGCGGAGGGCGGTCCGGATGGCCAGCCGGTACGGCTCGTCGGAGTAGACGGGGCCGCCGATGTCCAGGAACACCCATTGGATGCCCACGACGCCGGATTCTACGGGCGGTCCGGTCGCGGCCCGGCCACGGGCCGGCCCGGCTACCCGTCGGCGCGAGACTTCAGCCGCGCGAAGGCCTGGGGCTCGGTGGTCACCGTGCCGAGGGTGATCGGCTCGCCCGGCCTGCCGTGGAAGTCGGAGGCCCCGGTGGCCACCACGCCGAGCCGCCCGGCCAGCTCGCGGTAGTACGCGCGATGCTCGGGAGTGTGGTCGGGGTGATCGGCCTCCAAGCCGGCCATGCCGCTCTCGGCCATGGCCTCGATGAGGTCGAGCGGGACCGACTGCTGGCCCGCCCACATGCCGGGGTGAGCGAGGACGCAGACGCCCCCGGCCCGCGCGATCAGGGCCAGCGCGTCCAGCGGGTGGAGGGCATGTTTCTGGATGTCCGCCCGCCCACCGTCGGCGATGAGCTCCTCCGTAAAGGCGTCCCTCTCGGTCGGGACCACGCCGGCCTCCACCAGGGCCTGAGCGATGTGCGGGCGCACGATGTTCCCGCCGCCAGAGATCTCCCGGACCCGGTCGAACGAGATGGGGTAGCCGAGCGCCTGAAGCTTCTCGACCATGCGCTCGCCGCGATGGAACCGGTCGTCCCGGAGGCGGTGGAGCTCCTCGGCGAACTCGGTATTCGCCGGATCCGTCCAGTACCCCAGGACGTGGATGCTCGACCCCTCGTACGTCGCCGAGAACTCCACGCCCGGCACGAATTCCAGCCCGAGGTCTCCCGCGACGTCGGCGGCCTCCTCCAGCCCGTCGGTGGTGTCGTGGTCGGTCAGGGCCACAGTGTCGAGCAGCCGCTCCTGGGCCAGACGGACCAGCTCCGTGGGCGTGAAGGTCCCGTCGGAGCGGCTGGAATGGGCGTGGAGGTCGATCCCAGGCATGCGGCGCGCCATGGTACACGCGCGCTCAGGCCGCTACGTGAACGCGTTCTCGCCGGTGAGGGCCCGGCCGATGATCAGCTTCTGGATCTGGCTGGTGCCCTCGTACAGGGTGGTCACCCGGGCGTCGCGCAGGTACTTCCCGACCGGGTACTCGTCGACGTAGCCGTACCCCCCGTGGATCTGCACGGCGGCGTTCGCCGCCCGCACCGCGACCTCGCTCGCGAAGTACTTGGCCATCGACGACTCCAGCCGGTGGTGCTCGCCGCGGTCGGCGAGACCCGCCACGCGCCAGGTCAGGAGCCTGGCCGCCTCGACCTCGACCGCGAGATCGGCGATCAGCTCCTGCACCAGCTGGAACCGGGCGATGGGCCGCCCGAACTGGGGGCGCTCCTTCGCGTACGCCACGCTGGCGTCGAGGCATCCCTGGGCGATTCCGACGCACCCGGCAGCGAGCGACATCCGCCCGTTGTCGAGGGCGGACATCGCGACCTTCATCCCGTCGCCCACCTCACCCAGCCGGTTCGAGTCCGGCACGGCCACGCCGTCGAGGTGGAGCTCCGCGGTGTCCTGTGCCCGAAGCCCGAGTTTCCCTTCGATGCGCGACGCGGAGAACCCCTTCGAGTCGGTGGGGACGAGGAAGCACGTCACCCCCCTGGCACCGGGCTCCGGACCGGTCCGGGCGAACACGAGCGCCATCCCCGCCCACGTGCCCTGCGTGATGAACATCTTCGATCCCGAGATCCGCCAGCCCCCTCCGTCGCGTTCGGCCTTCGTCTCGAGCGACCCCGCGTCCGACCCCGTCCCCGGCTCGGTGAGCGCGAAGCATCCCAGCGGCTCACCGACGCACAGCCGGGGGAGCCACTCCCGCTTCTGCTCCTCGGTCCCCCACTTCAGCACCGTCTTGCCGACCAGCCCCACGTTCACCGAGATCAGCCCGCGGACGCTCGAGTCGGCCTTCCCAGCCTCCTCCACGATCAGGCAGTACGACAGGTTGTCGAGCCCCATCCCCCCGTACTCCTCGGCGATGGGCCCGCCCAGGAACCCGACCTCCGCCAGCTTCCCGACGATGGCGGGGTCCATCCGTTCGGTCCGGTCCCACTCCCGCGAGTGCGGCACGATCTCCCGCTCCGCGAACTCACGCGCCGTCTGCCGGACCATCTCCTGCTCGGGCGTCAGCTCGAAATCCATCCCGCCACGAGCCTACAAGGGCGCCCCGTTGTGTCGGAGGTTCGATTCCTCCCCGGGACACTCCCCCGGATACCGAGATCCCCAATGTGGCCGTGTACATCGAAGTGGTGATCCCCGACGACCCCGGCCACTCGATCCCCGTGTACATCAGCCCGCAGATCGAGGACATCATGGGCTACCCCCGCTCCGAGTGGCCGAGGTCCAGGAGACCATCTTCGAACCGTTCCGGCGGCCGGCGTGTTCTGTCCGGCTCGCTCGGGGGTCAGCCCTTGACGCCGGTCAGCGTCACGCCCTGGATGAACACCCGCTGGGCCAGGAAGAACAGCACGACGACCGGCAGGATGAACATCACGGACGCGGCCATCGTCAGGTTCCACTCCACGTGGAACTGCCCTCGGAACTCCGACAGGCCGATGGCCAGGGTCCACAGCTTCCGGTTCTCCCCCAGGTACAGCAGCGGCGCGAAGAAGTCGTTCCACGAATAGAGGAACTGGAACAGCGCCACGGCTGCGATGGCCGGTTTGGCCAGGGGCACGACGACCCGGGTCATGATCTGGAACTCGCCGGCTCCGTCCACCCGGGCCGCGTCCGTCAGCTCCTGCGGGATGGTCATGAAGAACTGCCGGAGCAGGAAGATCGTGAACGCGTCGCCGAAGAACAGCGGCAGGACCAGCGGCTTGAAGGACCCCACCCAGCCGAAGCGGACGAACAGGATGTACAGCGGGATGACCGTGACCTGGAACGGCAGCATCATCGTCGACAGGACGGCCAGGAAGGCGGCCTGCCGGCCACGCCACCGCATGCGGGACAGGGCATACGCCACCGGGATGCAGGACACCAGCACGGCGACCGTCGACAGCACCGCCACCTGCAGGGAGTTCCAGGTGTACCGGAGCAGTGGGATCTGGCGGAACACCTCCGGGTAGTTCGACCACCGAACGGGGTGCGGCAACACGTTGGGGGTGAGCACCTGGTCGTTCGTCATGAGCGAGGTCAGGACGATGAACACGACGGGCAGCATGAACACCGCCCCCAGGGCGATCAGCACGGTGTGGTTCGCCACCGCCATCAGGAACCGCCGCCGGCGCACCTCCGGCGGGATCGGGCGGCGCTCGATCGCGGCGCCCGCCCGGGGACCGTCCCGCCTGGCCCGAACGGTCGCGACGGCTATCGGAATCCCCCCTGGTAGTGGACCCACCGCTTCGAGAACCTGATCAGCACAACCGTGCAGACCATGGTCACCACGAACAGCATCCAGGCCATGGCCGAGGCGTAGCCCATCCGAAAGCGAGCGAATGCCTGCACGTACAGGTACAGCGAGTAGAACATCAGGGATCCCTGGGGACTCCCCACGTTCGTCGCGGCGGCGCCGGCCGCGTTGCCGGCCACCGCGGCGCTGGCCACGTACGCCTGCGTGAAGTACTGGAACCCCTGGATGACCCCGATCACCAGCGAGAAGAAGATGACCGGCGAGATCATCGGCAGCGTCACGTACCGGAACTTCTGCCACCGGCCGGCGCCCTCGATGTCGGCCGCCTCGTACAGCTGCTGAGGCACGTCGAGCAGCCCCGCCAGGAAGATGATCATCGTCTGGCCCACGCCCCACAGGGCCAGGAACACCAGCCCCCACTTGGACCAGAAGGGGCTGAAGAACCACAGCGGCGGGTTCTTGATCCCGACGTGGGTCAGCACCTGGTTGATCGGGCCGGTCGCCGGGTTGAACACGAAGACGAACGCGAGGGCCGCCGCCACGGGCGGCGCCATCGACGGGAGGAAGTACAGCGTCCGGTACACGCGAACCCCCCGCCGGGGGCGCGTGAGCACGACGGCCGTCAGCAGGGCGAACAGGATCTGAATGGGGATGCCGAAGGCGATCATCCACAGCGTGTTCCGCACGGCCTGCCAGAACTGCGGGTCCTTCGTGAACATGAAGACGTAGTTGTCGAAACCCACGGATCGGGGCGGGGACAGCAGGTCGTAGCTGGTGAAGGAGTAGAACAGGCTGGCCAGCATCGGGAAGAGGATGAAGACGGCGAACCCGATGATCCACGGCGACATGAACGCCAGCACCATGCCGTAGCGCTTGAGCGTGCGACGGCGACCCCCCGGCCGCCGGGCGACGACGGTGCGGGGGGTCGCTCGAGGTGTGGCGACGGTGGCGATCCGCGCCTCCTTCGGCTCAGACGTTGGCCTGCGCCAGCTGGTCGTCGATCTGTTGGGACAGGTCCTCCAGCCCCGAGTCGAGGTCCGAGACGTCGCCGGCCTGCCAGTCCTCGCCGAAACCCGCCACCAGGTCCTGGTCTGTGGCCCCCAGCACGCTGGTCTGCTTGTAGTGCGAGTCCGGGTTGGCGAAGACGTCCAGGAACGTATCGAACTGCTTCGGCAGGCTCAGCTCGGGGGACTCGAGCGCGGTGAACGTGGTCGGAACGTTCCCCAGCCCGTTGGCCGCCTGCACGAGGACGTCCGTGTCGGTGGCGAGGTACTGGACGAGGAGCCACGCCTCCGCCGCATGCTTCGACCCCCGGGGGATCCCCATGATCGTGCCGCCGACCCGTCCCATCCCGTACTGGTCCTCGTGGCCGTCGGGGACCGGGTAGGGCGCCGTTCCGTAGTTCACCTCGTTGCCGGCAGCCTCGATGAACCTGGTCCGCCACTCGCCGTCGAACATCATGGCGATCCGGCCCCGATGGAAGTCGTTCGCGTTTCCCTCCGACCACTCGTCGCCCTGGCCCGCCACGAACTTCCGGAGGTTGTCGGCGCCGTAGAAGTCGACGAACTGCTTCTGCCAGTCGAACAGCGCCTTCCAGTCGGGGTCGGAGGCGAGCGCCGCCTGGCTCCCGTCCTCGGTGTAGTAGTCGGCCCCGAAGATGATCGACAGCTCGAGCGGTGTGAACTCGTAGTAGCCGAACCACGGGACGAACCCGGCCACCTGGATCGAGCCGTCGTCGTTGAAGACCGTGAGCTTCTTGGCCATGTCGAAGAGCTCGGAGGTCGTCTTCGGTGGCTCCGAGAACCCCGCCGCCTCCAGCATGTCCGTGTTGTAGTACAGACCCATCGCGTCCGTGAGGAACGGCATGGCGCACCGGCTGCCGGCGTAGGTCGTGTACTTGGTCACGGACTCCGGGAACTGGCTCGTGTCCAGGTTGGTCTGGTCGATGAAGGGCTGGAGGTCCTGCCACGCCCCGGTCTGGCAGAACTTCCCGACGCTGTCGAGCGACCAGGACATCACCGCGTCCGGCGGATTGCCCGCGCGGATGGCGGCGAGCACCTTCTCGTCGTTCTCACCGAGCCCCGGTGTGATCTTCAGCGTGATCCACGGGTACTTGTCCATGAATCCCTGGAGGACCGGCGTGAGGTCCTTGTACTCCCGGCCGCTGAACGGAACCCACATCTCGATGGTCACCGGCTCCTGGGAGACGTTGGTTTTGATGGGCGTCGGCGACTTCTCCTCTTTCCCCGTGCCGCACGCCGCCGCGACCAGCATCAGGCTGACCGGCAGCAGCAACAGACCCCGTCGCTTCATCCCCGAAGCCTCCTTCCACCTTCCTCGACCCTGCGCACCCATGCTTCCCATCAGATGACGATGCCGCCGCGCCCACGGGCCCTGGCGAACAACCGGTCCTGCGCCGCCTGCAGCGCCATGGCCACCGCCCCCATCACGGCGGCGTCCTCGCCCAGCGCCGATGTCTCCACGCGGGGCTGGAAGGGCGAGCGCGACCGGAAGTGCTCGACCACCGGTTCGAGCAGGAGGTCGCCGTTGCGGCCGATTCCGCCCCCCAGGACCACGAGTTCCGGATCCACCACCGGCACGATGGCCTCGATGGTGAAGGCGATGCGCCTGGCCTCGGTGGCCACGACGCGCGCCGCCTTCAGATCCCCCTTCCGGGCCAGATCGAACACCCGCCGAGCGCTGAGCGCCCCCTTCATCCCCACGCGGCGGGCCTCCGCCACCACACCCGCGGCGCCCACGGTGGCGTCGACCGAGCCCCCCCGGGCGTTCCGGGAAGGCCGCCCATCCACCATCGCTCCGGGCAGGTATCCGACCTCCCCCGCCGCCCCGGTCGATCCCCGGAAGAGCTCCCCACCGACGACGAGGCCCAGGCCCACGCCCGTTCCGACGTGGAGGAACACGAAGTTCTGCACGCCCTTGCCCAGTCCGTGCAGCTGTTCGCCGACCGTCGCCGCGTTGACGTCGTTCTCGATGCTCACGGTCGTGCCGAGGGCCACCTCCAACGCCTCGACCACGCCCTCCCGGCCCCAGCCGGGCAGGCTCTCCGCCAGCGTGAGCTTGCGCCGCGTCGGCTCGAAGACGCCGGGGCTTCCGATCGTCGCGTGGGTCACCGAACCCCAGCGGACCCCGGCCTCCGCGGCCAGTCCGTGGGCCAGGTCGCCGATCTGGGCCACCAGGGCCCTGGCGCTCCTGGCCTGAGCCCGCTCGTCGTTCCGGGCTGCGATCTGGCCGGTGAGGTCCGCGATGGCCCCCCGGACCCAGTCGCGGCCGATGTCGATCCCCACCACCCAACCCACGTGTGGGTTGAGCTCGTACAGCTGCGCGGTGCGGCCCGGACCGCCGGAGGACCGTCCGGCCTCGCGCACCAGGTGGGCCCGGAGGAGGGAGGTGAGGGCCTGGGAGATGGTCGGGGTCGAAAGGCCGGAGGCTCGCGCGATCTCGCCTCGGGAGACGGGCCCCAGACCGCGGATGGCGTCGAGCACGGTGCGCTCGTTGATGGCCCGGAGGAGGCTGGGCGTCCCGCCGGTGATGGCTCCATTCACGGCCACTTCGGTTCCCCGTGCTCGCACCGACGAATAAGAAAGTTTCCTAACGAACGGCCGGATGCTACGCTCGGCCGTCGATTTCGTCAAGCGGCGAACCGAGGGAGGTGGTGGCGGTTCGCGTCGAGGAGGGACCCGAGGAGGGACTCGGCCACGCGGTAGTCGCCGACCAGCGGGTTCGCCAGGAGGGCCAGCAGGGCGACGTGACGGTCCCCGGAGACCGCGGCGCGGACGGCCAGGTGCTCGTAGGCCTTCGCGTGCTGCACCAGCCCCAGCATCTCCGGGGCCAGCGGCGCGGCGGGAACGGGCACCGGCCCCCCCGGTCCCACTCGCGCCGGGACCTCGACCACGTCGTCGTCCGCGAGGCCCGTGAAGGTTCCCTCGTTGCGCACGTTGACGATCTGCAGGTCGCCGGCGCCATCGTGGAGCGATGCGATCAGCTGCGCCGCGGCTTCGCTGTACCAGGCCCCGCCCCTCCGTTCGAGGAGCTCCGGCTTGTGGTCCAGCGTGGGATCCCGGTACAGCTCCAGCAGCTCCGCCTCGATCTCCTGGACCTCCTCCGCCCTCGACGGGTGGTCGAGCTGATAGGCCAGCACCTCCCGGGTGAGGTAGTAGTACCGGAGGTAGGACGACGGGACTGCGCCGAGCTCCCGAAGGACCGCCACGGGAAGGTCCACGGCGTCGGCCAGCTCGTCGGCGCGGCGCTCCAGGAGCCCGGGGAGCACGTCCGAGCCGTCCACCCTCACGCCGCGGACCCAGGTCAGGTGGTTGAGGCCGGCGTGGTCCAGCTCGATCCGCTCGGGCGCCACACCCAGCATGGAGGCCAGCTGGCGCTGCATGCCGATGCCGACGTTGCAGAGCCCGACGGCCCGGTGACCGTCGTCGAGCAGGGCCTGGGTCACGATCCCCGTCGGGTTGGTGAAGTCGACGATCCAGGCCCCGGGTGCGCCCCGTCGGGCCACCTCCTCGGCCAGCTCGAGGACGACCGGCACGGTTCGCAGAGCCTTGGCGAACCCACCCGGGCCGGTGGTCTCCTGGCCGATGCATCCGAAGCGCGGCGGGATCGTCTCGTCGAGCAGCCGGGCAGCCTGACCACCCACCCTGAGCTGCACGACCACGAAGTCGGCGCCGTCGACGGCGCGATCGCGATCGGTCGTGCACACGAGCTGGCCGGCCCAGCCGGCCCGGGCCAGGATCCGGCGCGCCAGTCCACCGACGACGTCCAGCCGTTCTTGGTCGATGTCCAGCAGAATCAGCTCGTCAACGGGAACCCGGTCCGTTCGCGCCACGAACCCCTCGACCAGCTCCGGGGTGTAGGTGCTTCCGCCACCCACTACCGAGACCTTCACGCCCATGCCGCCGGCATCGTACACTCCGCCTCGTGAGTTCGTTAGGAAAGTTTCCTGATCAGTACGCGGCTGAGATCGCGGCCCAGCCCGAGGCGCTGCGCCGGGCCGCCTCCGGGCTGATGGACCAGCGGGCCGAGCTGGGGCGGATCCGCGACGCCATGAACGCGGCCGGCCCCATCGTGTTCACCGGGATGGGTGCCTCCTCCCACTCCTGCCACCCGGCCGTGACCGCGCTGGCGGCCGCGGGGATCCCGACGCTGCACGTCGACTCGGCGGAGTTGCTGTACTTCCGCCGCGCGATCCTCGGGCCCACCTCGGTCCTGATCACGGTCAGCCAGTCCGGGGAGAGCGCCGAGCCGGTCGCCCTGGTTGCGGATCTGGCGCAACGGAGGGACCGCCCGGTGCTGGTGTCGGTGACCAACGGGCTCGACAACACGCTGGCCCGCGGCTCCGACGTGGCCCTGGACACGCGAGCCGGGGTCGAGACCGGTCCCTCGTCGATGACATTCGCCGCCGGGCTGGTCGTGCTCTCTGCGGTGGCCCACGTGCTCGCCGGCGAGAGCCCGGATCGGGCGGTGACACGGCTCCGGGCGGCGGCCGAGCGGGCGGCGGCGGCGGTGGAGGTGCTCCTCGACCGCGGCGCCGAGCTGGCCGAGACGTTGCTGGGGTGGCTGGGAGACCGCGAGACGGCGGTGCTGCTGGGCCGGGGGCCGGCCCGGGCGGCCTCGGAGCTCGGAGCGCTCGTGCTCAAGGAGTCCGCCGCGTTCGCCGCCGAGTCGCTGGAGACCGCGCAGTTCCGCCACGGTCCGTTCGAGCTGGCCGGTCCGGGCCTGGCCGCCGTGGTCGTGGCCACCGAGAGGGAGACCCGGCTCCTCGACCTCCGTCTGGCCCGGGAGCTCGCATCGACCGGAGCCGCGGTGCTCGTGATCTCCCAGGACGGGGTCGCACCTCCCGGGGCGCTGGGCGTCGCCACCGGCGAGCTCGAGCGATCCGTCGCGCCCGCGGTCTCGCTCGTGCCCGTCCAGCTCCTGGCGTGGCGCCTGGCCCTGGCCAGGGGCAGGTCTCCCGGGGCGTTCGTCCACGCGACGAAGGTCACCGCCCGTGAGTGACGACGGCATCCGTGTGGCGCTCACGTTCGACGCCGAACACCCCAGCCGCCCCCGGGCCCCAGAGGGCAACGCCGATCGGATCCTCGATGCGCTGGCCGACCGCCGGGCCAGGGCCACGTTCTTCGTCCAGGGCCGGTGGGCCACGGCGAACCCGGACACCGCGGCCCGGATCGCGGAGGACGGACACCTCGTCGGGAACCACTCGCACTTCCACGCCAGGATGCCCCTGTTCTCGCCGGAGGGCATGCGCACGGACGTCGTGGCGGCCGAGGAGCGCATCGCGGCCATCATCGGAACCACGACCCGGCCGTGGTTCCGCTGTCCGTTCGGGGCGGGCCACGACGATCCGGCCGTCCGGGCCGTCCTGGACCGCCTCGGGTTCCGTTCCGTCGGTTGGGACGTGGAGGTGGAGGACTGGGAGCCCTGGCGGTCGGCCGATGACATCGCATCGGAGGTCATGGAGGGAGTCGTCGCCGCCGGGGACGGCGCCGTCGTCCTGCTGCACGCCTGGCCCCGCAGCACCGCCGAGGCGGTGCCCCGCATCCTGGAGGGGCTGGCCGGGGCGGGGGCTCGCCTGGTGGGCGTGGACGAGCTGGACCGGATCCCGTGACCAGGCCCGCGCTCCTGGCCGTGGACGGAGGGGGGTCGAAGATCGATGCCGCCCTGGTGTCGCCCGCGGGGCGGGTGCTCGGCGCGGTCCGGGTGGACGGATCCGTGTTCGACGAGCTGGGGTCGGGCGAAGCCCCGGACGGGGAGGTCCCTGGTCTCAGGGCGGTGGTCAGGGCCGTCGCGGCCGACGCGGGACGGGACCCCGAGTCGCTCCCCATCGCCGATCTCGGGGTGTACTGCGTGGCGGGCGCGGACCTTCCCGCCGACGACCGCCGCATCGGCCGGGCCCTTCGTCACCGGAGGTGGACCATGGACGATGTGGTGCGCAACGACACGTTCGCCGTGCTCCGGGCCGGAAGCGACCGGGGGTGGGGTGTCGCCGTCGTCAGCGGGTTCGGCATGAACTGCTCGGGAGTGTCGCCGGACGGCCGGACCGTGCGGTTCCCCGCGCTGGGATCGATCTCCGGTGATTGGGGCGGCGGGATGGACATCGGGCGCGACGCGCTGTGGCACGCTGTACGGGCACGTGACGGCCGGGGGGAGCCGACGGTCCTCGTCGATGCCCTCCCCCGTCATTTCGGCCTGCGGTCGCCGAGAGCCGTCATGGAGGCCCTGTACTTCCGGCGGCTGGGGGAACGCCGGCTGGTCGAGCTGGCTCCGGTCGTGTTCCGGGCTGCCGGGGACGGCGACCCGGTGGCCCGGTACATCGTCGACCGCCAGGCCGACGAGGTGGTGGCCATGGCCGGAGCCGCGATCCGCCGGCTCCGGCTCGGCTCCGAGGACGTGGACGTCGTCCTGGGGGGAGGGATCTTCCGGACGTCGGATCGGCCGTTCTTCGAGCGGATCGAGCGCGGCCTGCGGGTGGTCGCCGACCGGGTCCGGATGACCATTCTGGCGGCGCCCCCCGTGGTCGGAGCTGCCCTGCTCGGCCTGGACCTCCTGGGAGTCGACGGGCGAGCGGGCGCTCGAGTCCGGGCCGCCTTGACCCACGATCGCCTGTCGGCCAACACTGTCCCGGCCTCCACTGCGCTGGCTGAGGAGGGATGACGGTGGCCGGGATCGTGCTCCAGGGCGTCACGAAGGTCTTCGGCTCCGATGTCGTCGCGGTCGACGACGTGTCGCTCGAGATCGGCGACGGCGAGTTCATGGTGCTGGTGGGGCCCTCGGGGTGCGGCAAGTCGACCATCCTGCGCCTCTTGGCCGGGCTGGACGACGTCACGGCCGGGGAGATCCTCATCGGGGACCGGAACGTCACCGACCTCCCGCCCAAACAGCGCGACGTGGCTATGGTGTTCCAGAACTACGCTCTCTATCCCCATCTCACGGTGGAGGAGAACATCGGATTCGGCCTGAGGATCCGGCACCTCGGGAAGACCGAGGTCCGGTCGCGGGCCCGCGCCGCAGCCAGGGTCCTGGGCCTCCAGGACATGCTCACCCGCAAGCCCTCGGAGCTCTCGGGAGGACAGCGGCAACGTGTGGCCATGGGCCGGGCCATGGTCCGCGAGCCGAAGGCGTTCCTGATGGACGAACCCCTCTCGAACCTGGACGCCAAGCTCCGCGTGCAGATGCGGGCGGAGCTGGCCCGGCTCCACGAGCGGCTGCAGACCACCACGGTCTACGTGACGCACGACCAGGTGGAGGCCATGACGCTGGGGCACCGTGTGGCCGTGCTGAAGGATGGCGTGCTGCAGCAGGTGGCCCCGCCGCGGGAGCTGTACCACACCCCCACCAACCTGTTCGTCGCGGCGTTCATCGGGTCACCGCCCATGAACCTGGTCGAGGTCCAGGTCCGTGGACGGTCGGTGTCGTTCGCCGGCGTCACGCTGCCGCTCGCCGAGGGCCTGGATCTCTCGCCCCACGAGGGCCGCCGCCTGATCCTGGGGTTCCGCCCCGCCGACATGGAGGATGCGTCGATCCATCCCCAGGAGACCCTGCCCACGATCGAGGTCACCGCCGACGTGACCGAGGAGCTGGGCTCGGAGATCAACGTGCTGTTCGCGGTGGACGCCCCGCCCGTGGAGACCGAGGACACGATCGCCGCCGCCTCGGAGGAGGGGGCCGTCGATGGTCTCACGCCGATCAGCGGCGGAGACCGCGCGGTGCTCTGCGCACGGGTCGATGCCAGATCCGGAGCCAGGTCTGGGCACCCCATCCGGCTGACCCTCGATCCGGAGCGCTTCCACTTCTTCGACCCCGAGACGGGGGAGGCCGTGCGGGGAACGGTCACCGTCGGGGCGACGGCGTGACGACCACCCTGCCCGCCGCGGGGCCGGCGCCGCGCCGCGAGGCGTTCCGGGCGACGTTCGGAACGGCATGGCCCCTGATCGGCATGTGTCACCTGCTGGCCCTCCCCGGCCGGCCCCGGCACGACGACGCCGCTGGCATGGAGCGGATCGTGGACGCCCTGCGGGCGGACGTCCGGACCCTCCAGGACGCCGGCGTCGATGGGCTGCTGTTCTGCAACGAACACGACATCCCCTACCAGCTGGAGGTCGGCCCGGAGGTCGTCGCGGGGATGGCGGCGGCTATGGGCACGCTCCGGTCGGAGGTCCGGCTCCCGTTCGGCGTGGACGTGCTGTGGGACCCCAGGGCCGCCCTGGCCGTGGCCCGCGCCACGGGCGCCTCTTTCGTCCGCGAGGTCTTCACGGGGGTGTTCGACTCGGACATGGGACTCCTCGCCCCCGACCTCGGAGGGCTCGCCGCCTACCGCCGGGCCATCGGCGCCGGTGGGGTCGCGCTGTTCGTCAACGTAACGCCCGAGTTCAGCCGCTCCGTGAGCGGCCGACCGGTGGCCGACCGGGCCAGGGGCGCGCGGTACATGGGAGCCGACGCCATCCTCATCAGCGGTCCGGCAGCCGGCGTGGCCGCGTCCCAGGAGGACCTTCGTGAGGCCCGTGAGGCCACGCCCGACGTGCCGGTCATCGCCAACACCGGCGTCCGCCACGACAACGTGGAGGAGATCCTGGCGGTCGCCGATGGGCTGATCGTGGGGAGCGCCCTCAAGGAGGGTGGGGATACATGGCGGCCTGTCGATCGCGAACGGGCGCGGGCCATGGTCGACGCCGTCCGGGGGCTCCGCGCCCAGAGGTAGCGGCATGGATGGGGCCACGCCCGGCCGTGGCCGTCCGTCCGCCGGCGCTCAGCGCGGGGCGGGACGGACCAGCGCCGGCGTGATGTCGGCGAGGCTCCGGCAACCGGCGATGGCCATGGCGACGTCGAAGTCCTGCCGGAGCAGGTGCAGCACGTGGCCGACACCTCGCTCGCCGCCCACGGCCAGTCCCCACAGCACCGGCCGCCCGACGAGGACGGCCCGGGCCCCCAGGGCCAGCGCCTTCAGCACGTCCGGTCCCCGGCGCACCCCGCCGTCCAGGTACACCTCGCACCGCCCCTCGACGGCGGCAACCACCTCGGGCAGGGCGTCCAGCGTCGCGATGGTTCCGTCGAGCTGCCGTCCGCCGTGGTTCGACACGACGATCGCGTCCACCCCGGCCTCCACCGCGAGGCGAGCGTCCTCCTCCGTCACGATCCCCTTCAGCCCGATCGGCAGGTCGGACAGCGTTCGCAGCCAGGCGACGTCGTCCCAGGTCACCGAGGGGTCCTGCTGCGACTGCACGTACGCGAACAGGCCCGATCCGTCCTCGACCTCGGGGACGAACCGCCCGGCCAGGTTGGACAGGCCGATATCGGACGGCGTGGCGAACCGGTTCCGGGAGTCACGGTCCCGGATCCCCAGCAGGGGCGTGTCCACCGTCAGCATCAGGGCGCGATAGCCCGCCGAGGCGGCCCGGTGGACCAGCTCCTCCGACAGCTCCCGATCGCGGTGGACGTACAGCTGGAACCACCGAGCTCCGTCGGGGGCGGCCTCCGCGACCTCCTCGATGGACGCGGACGCGATGGTCGAGAGCACCATCACGGTCCCGGCCGACGCGGCCGCCCGGGCCGTCGCCAGCTCGCCCTCCGGGTCGGCCAGGCGCTGCAGCGCCGTCGGCGCCACCAGGACCGGGAATCGAACCGGGGACCCCAGCACCGTGGTGGATGTGTCCCGTTCGGAGACATCGATCAGCACGCGCGGGCGGAGCACCCAACGACGGAACGACTCCCGGTTCTCGCGGAGGCTCCACTCGTCCCCCGCCCCGCCGGCGTAGTAGTCGAAGGCCATCCGGGTGATGGCCTCCCGGGCCCGCTCCTCGTACTCGTCCACCGACACGGGGGCGGGACGTGCGTCCTTCGGCGCTCCGACGGCGCGGGAGTCCTCCGGCTCGGCCGGCTCGATGGGCCCCTCCGGCGGAACCCCCACGGCCGGACGGGACCCGGTCACTGGCGGATCAGGATCTCCAGATCGCCCTCCTTGCGAGGGACCTGCACGGCCGTCACGCCGCCGGTGCGGGTGAACGTGAGGTCCACGCGAGACTGCCCCACCCGCACGCCGACCGCCTCGATCTGCTCGAGCCACGCCGGGAGGTTCGGCCGGTGGATGTACAGGACGCCGTTCGGCGCATCGGCCGTGATCCCACCGTACGACCGCATCATCAACAGCGGAGCGCCCGAGGACCACGCCTGGGGCCGGCAGGCCACCGGATACTGCACGGGCTCGGGGACCTCCTCGCGGGAGAACCCGCAGAACAGCTCGGGGTACCGGGCCAGCGGGAAGAACGCGCCGGCCGACGAGAGCTGGTCGATGACCTTCATGGCGTCGGAGTCGAATCCGTAGCGCTTCAGGCCGTGGGCGATCAGCGCGCAGTCGTGCGGCCAGACACTTCCGGTGTGGTAGCCGATGGGGTCGTACGGCTTCTGGCGCGAGGCCAGGGTCCGGATCCCGTACCCCGACGACAGGGCCGGTGAGAGCAGCTTCCGGGCCACCTTCGCCGCCTTGTCGTCGTCGGCGATGGCCGTCCACAGCGCGTGGCCGGGGTTCGACGTGATGGTCGCGACCTGCTGCTTCCCCCCGTCCAGCGCCAGTGCGTAGTAGCCGTCCCGGTCCATCCAGAAGTCTCGGTTGAACCGGTCCTTGAGGTCGGCGGCCTCCTTCTCCAGCCGCTCCGCCAGGCCGTCGTCGCCCAGGGCGCGGGCCAGCTCGGCGGTGCGGACCTTGGCCGCGTACACGTACCCCTGCACCTCGACAAGCGCGATGGGCCCGCCCGCCTTCGTCCCGTCCGGATGGACGATCGCGTCGTGTGAGTCCTTCCAGCCCTGGTTGTCGAGGCCGCGCGGCGCGGTCCGTTCGTACTCGACGTAGCCGTCGCCGTCGCGGTCGCCGTAGCGGTCGATCCACTCCAGGCACGCCTGCGCGTTCGGCCACAGCTCCTCCAGTGCCTGCCGATCGCCCGTCCAGGAGTACGCCGAGGCCAGCACCATCAGCCACAACGGCGTGGAGTCGATCGAACCGAAGTACGGCGTGTGCGGGATCTCGCCGGTGCCGGCGAGCTCGCCGAGCCGCATCTCGTGCAGGATCTTCCCCGGCTCCTCCTCGCGCTCGGGATCCTCGTCCCGCCCCTGGTGGGCGGCAAGCTGCCGGAGGACCCACCACGCGAGGTCGGGGTTCACCATCAGGCACTGGTACGCCGTGATCAGGGAGTCCCGGCCGAACAGCGCGGAGAACCAGGGGACGCCGGCATCCAGGTACGGCCGCCCCTGATCATCCTCCGACAGCAGCATGCGCAGGTCGAGCACGGCTCGGTCCAGGAACATCGAGAGCTGGGTGTTCGACGTCCGGAAGCGGGTGCAGCGCTTGCGCCACTGCTGGTACTCGCGTTCCAGGCTCTCGCGCGCCTCACGGATGGGGAGGCGGACCGGCGCCTCCTCCCCGACGACGGGCTGGATCTCGATCGACACCTCGGCATCGCCACCGGCGGGGACGGTGAACCGGAAGACGGCCCGACCCTCGCCCAGCTCGTCGGGCTGCGGCGAGAACCGCAGGACCGTGGAGCGGTGGACCCCGTCCAGCCCTCGGTAGGACAGTTCGATCTCGTGGCGCTCGACTCGGGCCGGCTGCACCTGACCCCGGTGGTCCCGTCGCATCCCCCGGACCTCGAAGATGTCGAGGAAGTCGGCCTCGAACTCGAGGCTGAGGGTCAGCTCGCGTTCTGTCCGGCCGAAGTTCACGATCTTCATCCGCTCGAGGAGCGTGTCGCCCAGGACCCGCTGCCTCGACAGCGAGATGTTCTCCTTCCGCTCGTAGCCCTGCGGGTCGACCATCTTCATCGGGTACGCGAGCTCGACCACCTGGGCGTAGTTCCGGGCCGCCGAGGAGTGCAGGACCAGCGGCCGCATGTCGTTCAGGGTCAGCTCGAACCGCGACAGGAACCGCGTGTCGTGGTCGTACAGCCCGAGCGCCGCGGTGTTGTCCGCCGGCACGTCCCCGCGCTCGTCGCACAGGAAGAAGGACCGCCCGTGCTTGATGACCTGGACGTCGCGGATGTCCACGGTCGGAGCCGGCTTCTTGATCGTGGCCACAACGCCAATCGTAGGCCGAACCCGATCCGCCTCGTGGCAAATCGCGAAACGAGCCGAGACAGGATCACCGAGGTGCCACCGACTGGCGGTTCCCGAGGCGAGTCGCCATCACCCCGGCCGGCACGAACCTACCCCGTCAGGGACCCCTGTACCTGGGCGTGGCAGTCGATGGCGCGGTTTGCCGTCGCCGCCTCGATCGTGAGGATGGCGAGCGCCCCTGAGCCTGGATGTGGTACGAGTCCCCGGCTGCCGCGGCGTCGAAGTTCATCTGTGGCGCCGGTGGAAAGCGCCGGGAACAGGGCGATGGTCGACGTCACGTTGGCGTACGTGAGACGCCTGTGACTCTCGAGAGCATGGCGTGACTCCCTTCGGGAATGGGGCGTTCACGGTACCCGCGGGGGTGACCGTGAACGAGACGAAGATCCCCGCACATCCCGCGTGGTCGTTCCCGGGCATGCGGCCAGGCGCACCTCGCTCAGAGATCTCTATCGGCTCGGAAGGCGATGGGCGGAAGCGCTGACGGTACATCGACGCCTGTCCGATGTTCGGGGGAAGCGTCCTCTGCCCACGCGAGGGTGCTGTCATCTGAGCGGCGGCTTGGGACTCCCGGTATTCGGGGAAAGCGGGTTCTGGCAGCGAGCGACCGGAACTGTGGCTAGGGCTGCAGATCGCGCCCGAGAAGCCGGATGGTCGAGAAGCGGTGGGGTCGTACGCGGGTCGTCACCTGAAGACACCACGACGAACCCGACAACCACTCGCCTTCCGTCTTCGGGACCAGCGATCCCGGGTCACTCGATCGGGGCTTCCGGCACGGCCCGCTTCCTGCCCTGGGCGGCGATGGCGACGTAGATGCCGGCGAGGGTCAGCAGCCCGCCGGCGACCGCGGTCCACGGTGGCACCTCCGAGTAGAAGGCCACCGCCAGCAGCGTCGCCCCCACGGGCTCGCCCATGATCGCGATCGCGACCACCGTGGGATCCATCCACCTCAGCAGGTAGTTGAAGACGGTGTGGCCGAGGATGTGCGGGACCAGGGCCATCGCCACGAACAGGAGCCAGGTCCTCGCGGGGAATCCCGCCGCCTTCGTGCCGGTCAGCAGCACCACCGGCGCCAGCAGGAGGGCGCAGCAGGAGTAGACGATGGTCACGTACGGGACCAGCGAGAGCTGCTGGCGAAGGTTCCGGCCGATCATGAAGTAGGCGGCCGCCGTCACGGCACCGATCAGCGCCAGGAAATCCCCCCACGCCGCCCGGCCGCTCACCGCGAGGTCGCCCCCAGTGATCACCGCCGCCCCGGCCAGCGCCAACGCGATCCCGGCGAACGTCCTGGGGAGTAGCCGTTCGCCGTACAGCACTCGGCCGCCCAGCGCCGTCCACACCGGCTGCGTCGTCACCAGCACCACGCTCGCCGCCACCGTCGTGTACGACAGCGACGGGATCCACGTCCCGAAGTGCAGCGCCAGCATGGCCCCCGACACCACGGCCAGCGACACCTGCCTGCGGGTGAGCGCCCGGAGCTCGGCCCGATGGCGAACCAGCGCGATCGGCAGCAGGAGCGCGGCGGCGAAGGCGTTGCGGTACAGGGCGATCGTGAGCGAGGGTGCGTGCGCCTCCCGGATCAGGATGGCCGAGAACGACACCGCGACCACGCCGAGGACCAGCAGGGGCATGTCGAGCGACGCAGGGATGGCCCGGGCCGGCAGGGCCGTCCGGGGGTGTCGCGAGGACATGGCCCCAATTATCGTGAGGCCGGCATGACCGCCCCCGGAACCTCGCCAGAACTCCTCAGGAGCCGTCCGTGGCCCACGTGACCGTGTTCGGCGCGGGGGCCATGGGCACGGCCATCGCGATGCACGCGGCACGGGCGGGTCTGGACACGGCGCTGTGGGCAAACCCGTTCGACGGACGGGCCCTCGAGGCCCTGAACACCGTCCGCAAGCACCCCGCGCTCCCCGAGCACGTGCCCGACGCGCTGGCCATCTACGGACCCGACGAGCTGGAGCAGTCCGCGAAGGGGGTGGAGACGGTCATCCTGGCCTCCACGTCCGACACCGCCAGGTCGCTCGCCGCGATGGTCCGCGACGTCGTCGGCGAGGCCCGATTCGTCGTCTCCGTCGCCAAGGGGGTCGACACCGTGACCGGCGAGCGGGTGTCGGAGGTCCTGGCCGGGGAGCTCCCCGGCGCGACCACGGTGAGCGTGGGGGGCCCCTGCCTGGCCTCCGAGCTGGCCGGCGGGGCGCCGTCCGCGGCCATCTGGGCCTCGGCCGACGTCGAGGACGCCCGGGCGGCGGGCATGCCGCTGTCGAACCACTCGTACCAGCTCGAGTTCACCGACGACGTGGTGGGCGTGGAGGTCTGCTCCACCGCCAAGAACGTGGCCGCCATGGGGATCGGCCTCCTCGACGGGCTGGGGAGGTTCTCCGACGAGCAGTACCGCAACGCGAAGGCCGCCCTGTTCACGAAGGCCGTGAAGGAGCTCCGGGTCCTGGTCGAGGCCCTGGGAGGACGGGCCGAGACGGCCATGGGCCTGGCCGGGGCCGGGGACATCCTGGTGACCTCTGAGGGAGGCCGGAACCGGCTGTACGGGGAGCTGATCGGCGAGGGCGACGACCCCCAGGCGGCCCTTCGCCAGCTCGAGGGGAGGGGGATGACCGTGGAGGGGGTCTCGGCCGCGCGGGACGTCCACCGTCTGGCCGGGGAGCTCGGCCTGGACCTGCCGTACCACACCAGCGTGTACCGCGTGCTGTTCGAAGGGGGCGATCCCTTGGCAGTGCTCGACGCCCTCGTGTAGCCGTCTGCGTCGGGGCGGCCCACGGCGGCCGCCTCCGGGAGGTGGGACGAAAGCGATGACCGCTGAACGACCGGACCGGAACCTGGCCATGGAGCTCGTCCGGGTCACCGAGGCCGCGGCCCTGGCCAGCGGCAGGTGGGTGGGCCGGGGCGACAAGATCGCCGCGGATCAGGCCGCGGTGGACGCCATGCGCCTGATGCTCGACTCGGTGGCCATGGACGGCGTGATCGTGATCGGGGAGGGCGAGAAGGACGAGGCCCCGATGCTCTACAACGGCGAGGCCGTGGGCAACGGCACCGGACCCCAGGTGGACGTGGCGGTGGACCCCATCGACGGCACGCGCCTGACCGCCGTGGGCCAACCGAACGCGCTGTCGGTGGTGGCACTGGCGGAGCGGGGGTCGATGTTCTTCCCCGGGGCCGCGGTGTACATGGAGAAGGTCGCGACCGGTCCCGATGCCGCCGGCGCGCTCGACATCACCGCCCCCCCGGGGGAAAACGTCCGCCGCGTGGCCAAGGCCAGGGGCGTGAGCCCGGAGGACATCGGCGTGGTGATCCTCGACCGGGACCGCCACCGTGAGATGATCGCCGAGGTCCGCGAGACCGGCGCCCGCGTGTTTCTGATCACCGACGGCGACGTGGCCCCGGCCATCGCGGCGGCCCGCCCCGGCTCGGGCGTGGACATGCTGATGGGCATCGGCGGGACGCCGGAAGGGGTGGTGGCGGCGGCCGCCCTGAAATGCCTCGACGGCGCCATCCAGGGGCGGCTCTATCCCCGAAACGACGAGGAACGCAAGGCGCTCATCGACAGCGGTTACGACATCGAACGGGTCCTCACCACCGACGATCTGGTGGCCGGCCGGGACGTGTTCTTCGCCGCCACCGGCATCACGAACGGCTCCCTGCTGCGAGGGGTCTCGTATCACGCCGGCGGCGCGTCGACATATTCGATGGTGATGCGAGCACGGTCCGGAACCGTACGGTCGATCGAAGCGCTGCACGACTGGGAGAAATTGGAGCGTTTCACCGGCGCCGTCTATCGTCCCGCGGGCCACTGAACGAGTGGACCATCCGCAACCGATTCATTAGGATTCCCGCAGACGGAAAGGAGAGTTGAACATGGGCGAGCGAACGATTCTCGTTTGCGACGTCTGCGGGCGGCCCGCGGTCCAGACGGTCACCATCAAGGTGGGCCGTCAGAATTGGGCCAAGGACCTCTGTCAGACACACATCGACGAGATCACATCGGGGGCGCGCAAGCCGCGTCCGGGGCGGCGTCGCGCCGTCGTGACGGCGGACACCACCGCGGCGCCGAAGCGCCGGGGACGTCCGCCGAAGAACGCGGCGGCCACGGCCGGCGGCGCACCGCGTCGACGGGGCCGACCCCGCAAGACCCCCACGGCCGCCGAGCCGTCGGAGTCGTCCTCGAGCTAGAGAACCCCACCGTCCGTCCCGGGCGCGCCCGCCGCCCGGGCGCGGGCGGTCACCTCCCTTCCGAGGTCACCGGATCCGCCGGCAACCCATACACCCCCGTCGAGTCGCGTACCAGCGTGCCCTCCCGGGCTGCCGCGGACAGTGCCGCGACCAGACGCTTGCGGATGTCCCGTTGGGTGAACGGGTCGAGGTACCCCCGTTTCAGGGCGAGGTCCTGGATCGCCGTCCAGTGCAGGGCCCGGCCCTCCTCGCGCAGCACGGCCAGGGCCGCGTCGAGCGGCTCCATGGGCGCCGGCTCGCTCACGGTTCCCGGCCCGCCGGCAGGAGCTCTTCGGCCAGCAGCTCCACCTCGCTCCAGTCGGCCACCGCGAACGGTAGCGAGGCCGGCGACAGGATGATCTCCTCCACCCCGAGATCCGCGAACCGCCGAACCATCCCGAGCGCGTCCTCCACCGTCCCCACCAGCGCCCCGGTGGCGAACCGCTGCAGGGGCTCGCCGCCCAGGAACCCGCCGGGAGACCACCGCCGGAGGGCCTCGTACCGCCGCTCGAGGTCCTCGCCGCCCCGCCCGACCAGCGTGAGCAGGCCCACGGACAGCCGGAGCGTGGAGGGATCACGCCCCTCCTCCTCGCAGATCCGCCGGGCCTCGGCCACCCTCCCGGCGTAGTCCTCGGGCGTCCACCGCCACACGGTGTTCCAACCCGCGCAGTGCCGGGCGGCGAGCCGCAGGGACCGGGGCCCACCCTTGCTCCCCAGCCACACCGGGACGGGATCCTGCACCGGCAGGGGATGGTTGAAGGCGCCGTCCAGCCGGAGGTGCTTGCCCTCGAACGAGGCCGGCCCCTCGGCCAGGAGCAACCCGAGGACCTCCAGGGTCTCCCCGAGCAGCTCGAACCGCTCCCCGACCGTGGTGAACTCGTAACCGAACGCCCGGAACTCGTCCTCGTACCACCCAGCCCCGATGCCGAGGTCCAGCCGCCCGCCCGACACGAGGTCCACCACCGTGGCCATCTTGGCCAGCAGCCCGGGATGCCGGAACGGCCCCAGGACCAGCGTGCCCAGCCGCAGGCGGGAGGTGGCCGTGGCCAGCGCCGCCAGCGCGGTCATCGGCTCGAGCGACCCGCGGGGCTCGTCCCCTCCGCCGTACCGGGCCACCGAGAGGAAGAAGTGGTCGCTCACCCATCCGGAGTCGAACCCGAGCTCCTCGGCCCGCACGGCGGCGTCGCGAAGCCGCTCGAACGAGACCGGCTCGCCGTCGGGGAACGAGAAGTCGTAGTGCGGCAGGGCCAGCCCGAATCGCATCGTCACCCCAGTCGATCAGCCGGGAGCACCCGGCGGCAACCTCATGACGTCATCGTCACAGGTACTTCAGCACATCGGCGGCGCCGGTCAGCTCGGTCCCCTTCGGCACCCGGATCCCGTTCGGGATCTTCAGGCGCGGGTACACCGAGATGTCCCCGGCCAGGTGGACGCCCGCGTACACCAGCACCTCGTCCCCCAGCGCCACGTAGTCCTCCACCACCGTGGGATTGGCCTGGTGCGAGCGGATCTCCGTCATGGACCCCACCACCACGTTCCGAAGGCGGGCCCCCGGACCCACGATCGCGCCGTCGCGGACCTGGGTCCGGGACAGGTAGGCGCCCTCCCGGACCTCGATGTCGTCGTCGAGGTTCGACTCCTGGATCACGACGCCCGGGCCGATCTCGCAGAACCGGCCGATGCGAACCGACGGCCCGATCGTTACCAGCCCTTCGGCCAGCTTCTCCGACAGCGTCTTGCCGGTCAGGGCGTCGCGCATGGACAGCGATTCCGGCGCGATCCACACGTGGCGGCCGGGGTCGAACGGCGGGGGCAGCAGGCGGCGGACGGACTCGAAGTTCCCGTGCAGCGCCTCCACCATGGTGTCCACGTAATCCTCCACGTTGCCGAGATCGCCGATCCGCCGGACGGTGTGTGCGTACACCGGGTGCCCCCTGGCCACCAGCCAGGGCAGGAGGTCCTTGCCGAAATCGAGGCGGGTTCGCCGCATCGACGCGAGCTCCGGGTCGTCGGCGACCTTCCGCAGCAGCGCCGAATCCACCAGATAGAACCCGGCGTTCGTGAGCAGGGGCATGCGGTCGAACTCCTCGGCCTCGTGGACCCCGAAGTGCTCCCGGAGCTCCGCGAGCGTCGGCTTCTCCACGAACTCCAGGATCTTGCCGTCCGGATTCGTCAGCATCAGCCCGTATTTCTCGGCCACCTCGGCGGGCGCTCGGGTCATCGCGGCGATGGTCACCGCGGCGCGGCGATCCATGTGGGCCTGGAACATCGGCTCGAGATCGAAGTCGATGACGGAGTCCGTGGGGAACACGAGCGCGGGGCGGGACAGGTCCCAGTGCTCGAGCATTCGCAGCGTGGAGTCCGCGCTCCCGGTGGACAGGGCGTCGAACTTCACCGGGGAGTACTGGACGTCCACCCCGAACTCCTCGCCGTATCCGATCATGACCTTGATCTGGTACCGGTTCTCCTTGCCGTGCGCGATGACGTAGAACTCCTTCATCCCCTCGGTGGTGAGGATGTCCAGGACCCACCGGATGAGCCGCCGTCCGAGGAACGACATCGCGGCCTTGGAACGGAGGTACCCCGGCGCCTTCAGCGTGAGGGGCCGGGCCCGGACCCCCTGGCCCCCGGCCAGCCCGATGCCGACCACCTCGGCTGCCACCGTCATGGTGCGATCATAGCCACGCCGATGAACACGGCCGAACGAGGGCCGTGGCTCCGCCGGACCCGCCAGGGTGGCGCCCCTTCAGGAGGGGTCGGTGCCCGGTTCGCCCATCCCGCCCGGTCGGTCCGGATCGTCGGGATCGGCCCTGCGCCCCCCCCGATGGCCACGGAGCCCCCGTCGGCGGTTCATCAGGACCAGCGGGAGGAACACGATGACGTACCCCAGCAGGCGGGGGGCCAGGATGATCCCGAGGATCAGCAGCGCGATCACCGCCAGGACCCACGACTCGGGCGTCCCCCGGCGGCCCACCGCGGCCTCGAACCGCTCCCGGGGGGTGCGGGGACCCTCCCGACGCTCGCCCACATCCCGGGCCGCGGGAGTCACGCCCACGCGGATCATCGCGATCCCGGCAGCGGCGGCCAGCACGAGGATCGAGATGGCGGCCGGACCGAGGGTGGCCACCCGCTCCATGACCGACACGGTACTCCAGCCGGGCCCGGCGCATCGGACGGCGTAGGATGCCCGGACCACGGAGCGGCGGATCCGTCGCGGCCGCCCCGACACGACACGAAGGAGCAGCCATGGAGCCCTGGAGCATCGAGTTCGCCGGACGCATGGACGAGCACACCATCCACGGCCGGTCCCTGGAGGGCAACGCCCTGGGCGACCCCGCCGACCGCCCCCTGTGGGTGTACACCCCGCCCGGCTACGACGACGACCGGGACCGCCGGTATCCGTCGATCTACGCGATCCAGGGCCTCACCGGCCAGCTCGACATGTGGCGGAACCGGTCGGCCTTCCGGCTGAACTACCCCGAGCTCCTCGACCGGGCCATGGCCGGCGGCGAGTGCCCGCCCGCCGTCGTGGTGTTCGTGGACTGCTGGACCTCGCTCGGCGGCAGCCAGTTCCTGGACTCGCCGGGGACCGGGAACTACCACACCTTCCTGTGCGAGGAGGTCGTGCCCTTCGTCGACGAGCGGTACCGGACGCTCCCCGGCCCCGAGCACCGAGGGATCCAGGGGAAGTCGAGCGGCGGGTACGGCGCCATGGTCACCCCCCTCCTCCGCCCCGACCTGTTCGGAGGGCTGGCCACCCACGCCGGCGACGCGCTGTTCGAGGCGTGCTACCTGCCGGAGTTCCGGGAGTCGGCCCGCCATCTCCGCGACCACTACCACGGGTCGTACGAGGAGTTCTGGAAGGACTTCCGGTCACGTCCGGCGTTCAGCAAGGACGCCGACCACGTCCTGCTGAACGACTACTGCATGGCGGCGTGCTACTCCACCGACCCCGATGGGACCGTCCGCTTCCCCTACGACCTCGAGACCGGCGAGCTGGTCCCGGAGGTGTGGGAGCGGTGGCTGGAGTGGGATCCGGTGCGGATGATCCCGAACCGGGCCGACGCCGCGCGGTCCCTGCGTGCCGTCTACGTCGACGCCGGCAAGCGCGACGAGTGGTACCTGGACCTCGGGGCCCAGGCCGTGAAGCGCGAGCTCGACCGGCTGGGGGTGGAGTCGTTCTTCGAGCTGTTCGACGCCACCCACATGTCGATCGAGTACCGCTATCCGAAGGGGACGGCGTTCCTGGCCGAGCGGCTCGCCTGAGGACTCCGCGAAGCAGGTCAGATGGCGCCGGGGCGGGAGACGAGGCGGTCGCCGAGGCCCTCCATCACGTGACCGTGCAGGTCGGTCACCACGAGGCGATTGACCTTCGCCAGGCTCCTGGCGTAGCGGTGGAACAGGTACCCGCCTCCGCCGGGTGAATCCGGCTTCAGGACGCCCGCCGACAGCGCCTCGCCGTCGGAGCTCTGGAGCGACACGTGGTAGGGGAACGAGGCCGGATCAAGGCCGCCCACCACCACCAGCACCCAGTCCCTCTGCGACGGCGACGTGTACACCATGGCCCACCCCCCGCCCCCCTGCCTGCCCCGTGGGAACAGCTGGAAGCTCCGGGCCCGGTCGCCGCTCCGCGGCTCGTGCCCTCGCAACAGCTCCTTGGTGAGCTTCGAGAACTTCTCAGCGACGTCGCTCATCTGGTGCTGCGAGGCGTTGCGGGCCTTCTCGGCGCTCTGCAACCGGGCCACCGTCGTGGCCCATCCCAGACCCATGACGAGCGCCAGGGCGGCAGCGAGGATCACCGTGGTCCTGGTCCGGGCCCGGCCCTTGCGGCGGGATCGCCTGGCTGTGCCCGCCGCTGCCCTGATCCGGTGGACGACCTTGTCATCGAGGCCGGCCGGCGGCTCGGCCGCCCTGGCCGAGAGCCCGATTGCGGCCGCCCCGCCGGTCAGCTCGGCGCCTTCCTTCCGGCACCCCGCACACCAGGCCAGATGGCGCTCCACGGGCTCGACCTCGGAGGCCGGCAGGAGCGACAACGCGTACTCCGTGAGCCGGTCGCGGACGTCCACGCAGTCCAGCTCGAACTCCGCGTCACCTCGGCCCGGTCCGCCCACGACCTTCACGCTAGATCTCCTTGCCCTCGTTCAGGCGACGGAGCTTGATCAGCGCCGTCCGGAGCCGGGTCTTCACCGTTCCGAGCGGGATCCCGTCGGCCTCGGAGATCTCGCGCGCTGTCAGCCCGCGGAAGTACGCCCGGACCACCAGCACGCGTTCGGCGTCCGACAGCGCGGCCATGGCCCTCCTCGCCGAATCGCGTTCCAGCACCGGTTCCACGTCGGACTCCGAGACACGTTCCGGGACCTGCTCCACCAACACCAGGGTCGGGCGCCCCGCCCCGGTGTCCCGCCGCAGCCGGTCCACGGCCAGGTTGTGGGCGATGGCCATCAGCCACGTCGACAGCCGGCCCCGGGACCTGTCGAACCGGGCGGCCTTCCGCCACGCCGTGACGAACACGTCCTGCACCAGCTCCTCGGCGGCCTCGGCGCTGCACAGGAGACGAAGGCCCAGGCTGTACACGGGCCTCGCGAAGCGCGCGTAGATGGTCCGTACCGCCTCCTCGTCTCCGGAGAGCAGGCGCTGCACCAGCACCTGCTCTTCCTGTGCCGTGAGGGGCTCCCCCGATTCGAACATCATCGAGCGCGCCCCCCGACGGATATACGGCACCGGGCGGCACGGCGGCTTGACCGGGCGTCGCGGCGGGGCCCGATGCGGGGGCCTGCCGGTCTCATCACACCAGTATGCGCCGCCCGGCGGGCCTGTGCCCGGTGGTCTGTCCGGGGCGCGGCGCCCCCTCTCACCATTGGGTTTTCACGAAACGGCCCCGGTGGGAAGATTCCCGCATGAAGCGCGCGCGGATTCTCATGTTCGGGGTGACGGCGGTCGCCGCGGTGGCCCTGGCCGCGGGGCCGGCGGGCGCCCGGAACCACACGAACGAGATCGTCTCGCTCCGGCTGGCCGGGGTCGTGGACCCGTTCGAGGCCGACTACATCACCAGCGGGATCTCCGCCGCCGCCGACGAGGGAGCGGTCGCGGTCCTCGTCACCATCGACACCCCCGGCGGGCTCGACTCCTCGATGCGGAAGATCACCCAGGCCATCCTGAACGCCCCCGTCCCGGTGATCACGTACGTCTCGCCGTCCGGGGCCCGAGCGGCGTCGGCGGGGACGTTCATCCTGCTGTCGGGTTCGGTGGCGGCCATGTCCCCGGGGACGAACGTGGGCGCGGCCCACCCGGTGGGTGTGTCGGGAGCCATCGAGAGCACGAAGGTCCTGAACGACGCCGTGGCCACGATCCGGAGTATCGCGGAGGCCAGGGGGCGCAACGCCGACTGGGCCGAGTCTGCCGTCCGGGACTCGGTGAGCATCTCGGCCGACGAGGCCCTGTCGATCGACGTCATCGACCTCATCGAGCCCGACGCCACCACGCTGCTGGAGGCCCTGAACGGCCGGACGGTGCCGGTGGGCACCGGCGGGGAGACCGTCGCGCTCGACACCAACGATGTCACCGTGACCAACCGGAGCCTGGGGTTCGTGGCGTCGATCTTCCACGGCCTGCTGTCGCCGGACCTCGCGTTCATCTTCTTCTACCTGGGCATCGGGCTCATCGTGCTCGAGTTCATCCACCCCGGCATCGGGCTGGCCGCCGTGTTCGGCGTGCTGTCGCTGGGTGCCGCGTTCGTGTCGTTCGGGCTGCTGCCGTTCCAGCTGATCGGGGTGGTCCTGCTGATCGGATCCGTGGTGTCGTTCATCCTGGAGCTGAAAGCGCCGGGGGTGGGGATCTTCACCGTCCTCGGCGTCGTCATGCTCGTGCTCGGCGGCCTCACGCTGTTCGACCGCTCCGTGCCGAACTCCCGGGTGTCGCTATGGGTGATCCTGCCGGTGGCCGCGCTGATGGCGGGGTTCTTCGGGCTGGTCCTCCGCGCGCTGCTCAGGGCCCGGCACCTCCCCGTGCTGATGCGGGAGCGCAACCTCATCGGGCACGTGGGCGTGGTCACCACGTCGCTCACGCCCACCGGGAACGTCCACGTGGCCTCGGAGACCTGGAGCGCGGTCTCGACCTCGGGCCCGGTCCCCGCGGGGACGCGGGTGGTGATCGAGGACGTGGAGGGTCTCCGCCTGAAGGTGGCCCCCGCCACCGGGCAGGACGGCACGCCGGCGGGCTCGGACGCCGACACGCCGGTGTCCGAGCGGGCCAGGGCACTGCAAACAGGGAAGGGCCCGGACGGGGCATAATCGCGCCCGATACGAGATGGGCCCGCGGCGGGTGGCCTGCCCGGACCCCTGGGAAGGGGGAACACGAAGTGACGGGACTGCTGATCGGCCTCGGGGTCGTCCTGCTGTTGCTGCTGATCCTCATCCCGCAAGCCATCCGGGTGGTGCGGGAGTACCAGCGCCTCGTGGTGTTCCGGCTCGGTCGTTCGATCGGGCTCAAGGGCCCGGGACTGGTGATCCTGATCCCCATCATCGACAAGCCGGTCTGGGTGGACCTCCGGGAGCTGTACCTGGAGATCCCGCATCAGACCGCGATCACCAAGGACAACGCCCCGGTCTCGATCGACTTCATCACGTTCTACAAGGTCGTGGACGCCCAGATGTCGGTGCTGGCCGTGGGGAACTTCGCCGGGGCCGCCCAGAACATCGCGGCCACCACGCTGCGGTCGGTGGCCGGCGACATGGCCCTCGACGACCTGCTGGCCAAGCGGGCCGAGATGAACGAGATCATGCGGGTCAAGCTCGACGAGGTCACCGAGCGGTGGGGCGTGAAGGTCACGAACGTCGAGATCCGCGAGATCATCCCGCCCCCGGCGGTCCAGGAGGCCATGACCCGCCAGATGTCGGCGGAACGGACCAGGCGGGCCGTCGTCACCGAGGCCGAGGGCTCCAAGCAGGCCGCGATCACGGTGGCCGAGGGGAACAAGCAGGCGGCCATCCTCAACGCCGAGGGCGACCGGCAGGCCGCCATCCTGCGGGCCGAGGGCTTCTCGCTGGCCCTGTCGAAGATCTTCGAGGTGGCCCGCGGCATCGACTCGAACACGATGAGCCTCCAGTACCTGGAGGCCCTCAAGCAGATCGGTGCGTCGCCCTCGACGAAGTTCGTCCTCCCGCTGGAGCTGTCGCAGCTGCTCGCGGGACTGGGCGGCATGGGCAGGGCCTTCCGCGAGGGCGCACCCAGCGGCAATGGTGGCCCCACGCCGGTGGCGGCGACCACCGAGTCACCCACCGAGGCGCCGGCCGAATCCCCGGCTCCGCCGCCGCCGTCGCCGCCTCCGGTCGCTCCACCGGCTCCGTAGCAGGATTGCGGGTCCGGGGCCGCTTCGCCGGCTGACGCGTCAGGCGGCCGGGGTGATGCCGGCCTGCTGCAGCATGAGCTGGAAATCGTGGGGCGCGGTGGCCGTCTCGAGTGCGTCCTCGACGGCGACGGTGCCGGCCCGGACCAGGGCCAGGAGGGCCTGGTCGAACGTCTGCATGCCGTAGTACGAGCCCTGGGCCATGACCTCGGCGATCTCCGAGGTGGCCTCGGAGTCGACGATGCGCTCCGCCACCCGTCCCGTGTTCACCAGGGCCTCCACCGCCGGGACCAGTCCCTCGCCGGTGGAGGGGACCAGGCGCTGGCTGACGATGCCCCGGAGCGACGCGGCCAGGGTGACCCGGATCTGGTGCTGCTGCTCGGCGGGGAAGAAGTCGACGACCCGGTTCACGGTCTCGGTGGCGTCCGCGGTGTGCAGCGTGGACAGCACCAGGTGGCCGGTCTCGGCGGCCTGGAGGGCCGCCCGGACGGTCTCGGTGTCGCGCATCTCGCCGATCAGGATCACGTCGGGGTCCTGCCGGAGCGCGGCCCGGATCGCCGAGAGGAAGCTCTCGGTGTCCTGGCCCACCTCGCGCTGGTTCACCGAGGCCTCCTGGTCGGGGTGGAGGACCTCGATGGGGTCCTCGATGGTCACGATGTGCACGGGCTTGGTCCGGTTGATGTGCTCGATCATCGCGGCGAGCGTCGTGGTCTTCCCGGACCCGGTGGGTCCGGTGACCAGCACCAGGCCCCGCGGCTCATCGGCCAGCTGACGGACGATCGGGGGGAGACCGGCGGACTCGATGTCCGGCCCGCCGATCCGGAGCTGCCGCATCACCAGGCTGCACGACCCTCGCTGGCGGAACGCGTTGACCCGGAACCGCCCGACGCCGGGTAGGGAGTAGGCGAAATCGACCTCGCCATGCTCCTCGAACCGGGCCCGGCGGGCCTCCGGGACGAGGGCGCGGGCGATGGCCTCGGTCGTCTCCGCGCTGAGCGGGGGGCAGTCGATCCGGCGAAGCCGGCTCATCTCGCGGATCTTGGGGGGCGAGCCCGCCTTCAAGTGGAGGTCCGAGCCCCCGGCCCTGACCAGCTCGCGCAGCCACGACGCCAGGTCGGCTTCGATGTCACCCGCGCCGGCCTCGTCCGGGGGGGTGACCCGCCCGTCTTCCATGCCCAGCCTCCCCTGCATCCTTCGGCGCCCCTGCGGGCCGGCACTCGTTCGTTCCCGGCCCCGGAACCGTCAGAACGCGCTCTGGGTGGGACGCATCCTGCGGAGCACGTGAGCCTCGGGCACATTGTCCCACGACGTGCGGGTCGCCGCGGTTTCGACCATGCCGTCGCACGCGGCGAGGGCCGCGGCCGACATCAGGATCTGACCGGGAGCGGCCGCCTCCCGGAGGCGCCGAAGCAGGATGTCCGGACCGCCGGTGGTCACGGTGACGCCGCCCGGCCCCGGGCCGGCCGTGCCCGCGGTGATGGCGCCCACCACCTGGAACTCGTTCTCCGCCGCCCGCTGGACCCGCCGGACGCTCGCCAGCACGTCGCAGGCGGCCTTCGCCCCTCGGAGTGCGCTGCGCTCGCCGGCGAAGACGGCCTCCACGACGGGGCGGCTCTCGGTCCCGGCCGTGATGACCTGGGCCTGGGCCGCGGACAGCACCTCGATGGCCGCCAGCACACAGCGGTTCAGGACCATCTCCGCCACCTCGGGCGTGATCTTGGAACCGGGGCGCGGGACCCGGTGGAGGTCGAACAGGAGCATGGCGACCGATTGGGTTCCGGAGGACTCGGGGGCCATCCGGGCAGGGGCCGGCGCGGGCGCGCCGAACAAGTCGGCCGCGACCCGATCCAGGCCCGCCGGGGTCTGGGGGGCGATTCGAGCATCCATTTCGTTCCCTATCGGGTGGTCCAACGCCCGACTGAACATCGTGATGGCAGAACTGGACCATTGGCACCGCGTCGGCATCTGGACGGGGCCTTTAGCCGGTGGCCACGAACCTGCACACCGAGCGTTCGGCCAGGGGGTGGAACTCCTTGAGGGCCAGGGGGGGCTTCAGGCTTCCCAGCATGCCCTCCAGCAGGCCCCGGTGGACCGCCTGGCAGGCCAGCTCGCGGTGCTCTTCGACCAGCTCGCGGAACGGGCAGTCGCGGAGCGCGACCTCCACGCTCTGGCGGCCCCGCCGGCGGAACCGGGGGTCGAACCCCGCGGCGGCCATGGCCTCCTGGAGCAGGGCCAGGTTCCTGGCGGCGGCCAGGCGAACCCCCGGCCGGGGACCGCTCCGCACCACGAGGTACCGCCCCCACTCCTGGGCCAGGACCCGGGCCCGCTCGGCCCCCCGGCGCCCCGTGACGAGCGGCAGGAGGATCTCGGCCAGGAGCCGGTAGTCGCGACCCTCGGTGGCGGGCTGCTCGACGGCGGTGTAGAGCGTCTGGGGCCGGCCCACGGTCGCACCCCGCCGGACATCCCGGGCCACGAGCCCCACCTCCTCCAGGCGGCGGAGGTGGGGACGCAGCGTGTTCGGGTGCAGCGACAGCCGGCGGGCCATCTCCCGGACCGAGACCGGGCGTCCGGACAGGCCCAGGTACCGGTACAGGCGGAACCGGGTGTCGTCGGCGAGGACCTTGTGGATCTCCAGAGCGCGGACGTCGGCCACGGCTCCCTCAGCCCTGGCCGGACGCCGGGGGTCGTATCATCGAGTGAGCGGTTCGCACGGTCGGCACGGTCCGAATCAGGATAATCCCGCCCCCGCGGCGGATGTGAGGAGCAGCGTCCATGGCCACCGAGGAACAGGTTCGACAGGCTCTCCGGCAGGTGCTCGACCCGGAGATCGGCAAGCCCATCGAGGACCTCGGGATGCTCCAGGGCGTCCGGGTGGACGACGGCACGGTCACCGTGCAGGTCCTGCTCACCGTGGCCGGATGCCCGCTGAAGGATCGCATCGACCGGGACGTCCGGGCCGCGGTGGGGCCGTTGGAGGGCGTCCGGCACATCGAGGTCCTGCTCGGCGAGATGACCGGGGACCAGCGCCAGGAGCTGGTGACGTCGCTCCGGGGCGGTGGGGCACCCCAGCAGCAGCAGACGTTCTTCTCCGACGGGAAGACCTCGGTGATCGCCGTGGCTTCGGGCAAGGGCGGCGTGGGGAAGTCGAGTGTGACGGTGAACCTGGCGGCGTCGCTGGCCGCGGAGGGTCACCGGGTGGGCGTCCTCGACGCCGACGTCTGGGGGTTCAGCGTCCCCCGGATGATGGGGGTCTCGGGCCAGCCGGTGGGGTTCAACAACATGATCCTGCCCCTCGAGTCCCACGGGGTGCGGGTGATCTCGATGGGGTTCTTCGTGCCCGAAGAGCAACCGGTGATCTGGCGGGGGCCCATGCTCCACAAGGCCGTCCAGCAGTTCCTGGGCGACGTCTACTGGGGCGAGATCGACTTCCTGCTGTGCGACCTCCCGCCCGGCACCGGCGACGTCTCGCTGTCGATGGCGTCGTTCCTGCCGGGAGCCTCGATGCTGGTGGTGACCACTCCCCAGGAGGCCGCCCGCAAGGTGGCCGAGCGGGCCGGGAAGATGGCCGCCCAGGTCAAGCAGCGGGTGGTGGGCGTGGTGGAGAACATGTCGTGGTTCGTGTGCCCCCACTGCGGCGAGCGCGAGCTGATCTTCGGCGAGGGCGGCGGCCAGGAGGCTGCGGACACCCTCGGCGTGCCCCTGCTGGGGCAGGTGCCGCTGTACCCGCCGCTCCGGGCCGGTGGCGACGCCGGCATGCCCCTCGTGATCTCCGATCCCGACTCCCCCGCCGGCCAGGCCCTCCGCGAGGCCGCCCGGAAGCTGGCCAAGACCGTGAAGACCGTGGTGGGCAAGCCCCTCAACCTGATGGTCGCGCCGGGATCCGGCGGCGGGAACGGCGACCCCCATGCCGGCCACGACCACGCCGCCCACGACCACACCGGCCACGCGCGCTGATCTCAGAGGGTCAGTTCGCCGGGCGGCCTTGGGAGGACTTCGCCGCGATCCATGGGATCGGGATCTGCGCGAGCCAGACGAAGAACAGCGGGACGTAGGACTTCGTGGCCGCGGCCAGGCCCACCACGCCCACCGAGACGGCCACCAGCAGGATCACCATCGCGAGCCACAGCTTCCGGCCCATGGCGCTACAGCCTCTCGCTCGGCTCGGGGGGCGGGACGAACGCGGTGGTCGGCAGGCCCTCGTCGGCAGCGGCCACCGCGAGGGGCTTGGGCCCGGGCCGCGGGCGGAGCGCCCACAGGGTGAGCGTGAGCACCGACGCAGTGACCACCGCCACCGAGGTCCACTGGCTGCCGGTGAGGCCGAAGAACCGCTTGTCCACCCGGAGGAAGTCCGTGATGATGCGGCCGCTCCCGTAGCAGATGGCCCACGTCATGATCATGACGCCTTGCCGGCGGGGCTTGCGGTTCATCACCAGCAGCAGGAACAGCAGCAGCAGGCCGGTGAGCACGAAGTCGTACATCGCCGTCTGGTGCACCCCGCCGCCCGAGCCCAGGAGCTGCCCGTTCTGGTCCGTGAGCCGGGCGCCGTGGGAGGTGATCTTCAGGAACTGCGTGTCGGAGCCGCGCAGGAGGGTCTCCTGGCACACCCCGGCGACGCAGTCGAACCCGGACAGCTTGCCCCCGCTGTAGGCGAAGGCCCACGGGGCGTCGGTGGGCTTGCCCAGGTGGTCGCCGATGATGAGGTCGCCGATGCGCCCGACGAACACCCCGATGGCCAGTCCGATCGCGGCGTTGTCCATGATCTGGAAGAGCCGGTACCCGTGGCGGCGCATGATCGGGTAAGCGAACCCCACTGCCCCGGCGATCCCCCCCAGCAGGCTGATGCCGCCGTTGTAGATGGCCAGCATGTCGGCGATCCCGTCGAACTCCGAGTAGTGCGCGATCACGTAGAACAGCCGCGCGCCCACGATCGTGCCGATCAGGGCCCAGAACAGCATCGAGGACATGTGGTCCTCGCTGACGCCCCGGCGGGGGCACTCCTTCAGCATCCACACCGAGCCGAGCAGGAATCCCAGCGCGATGCCCACCCCGTGTGGCGACAGGGCGAAGCTGCTTCCGAAGTGGACCCGGTCCAGGACCGGCCAGGTGATGGAACCGAGCAGGGCGATCATCCGGGCGCCGAGTCTACCCGGCGGGAGCGCCGGAAACGGGGACTGACGGACGGCCCGCGGCCAGCCACGCCAGGCCGGCGGCCCGGCCCAGGAGGAGCCCGGCCAGCACGTCGGAGGGATAGTGGACGCCGAGATACACGCGGGACGCCGCCACCAGCCCAATCAGCGCGCCCAGTGCAGCCCGCTCCGCCACCGAGAGCCCCAGCTCCTCGCCGGCCACCGAGACGAACGCCAGCAGCACGGCGGGGTGGGAGCTGGGCCACGACGTCCCCTTGGGACGGCCGATGAGCAGCCGGACCACCTCCGGCAACGCGTCGTAGGGGCGGGACCGGAGGTACAGGCGCTTCATCCCCTGGCCCACCAGCCACATCGTGCCCGCGGCCCCCAGGCCCCGGAGCGCGGTCTTCCTCCGGCCGCCCGCCGCCAGCGCCACCCCGGCCGCCGCCGAGGCCGCGATGGACCCGAGCTCGGTGAGGCCGCCGAAGAACGCGTCGGCGCGCGCGCCGTGCCCCCGGTTCACCGCCCGGAAGATCCGGTGGTCCACGGCCTTCCCTCGCCCGGTGGAGGACGCGAACTCCACCAGGACCGCCGCCGATGCCAGGGCCAGCGCCTCGCGGACGGCGACCCGGTCCAGGCTCATGCCCCGTCCCTCCGCCGGCCGCGTCGAGAGGTCACGGTGGCGCATTCAACACGCCGACGAGCGTCGGCGACAACACGCGTGGCAGAATCCACGGGACCGACGCGAGAGAGGGTGGCGAGGTGCACAGGGAATCGCGTGGCGACCAGGACCCCGAAGACCCCCGGGTGAAGGAGGACCAGGACCGGCTCCACCAGCTCCAGCGGCACCGCCAGACCCGCGCCGCGAAGACCATCGTCCTGCTCGTGATCCTCACGATCCTGATCCTGTTCATCGTGTGGAACGCGCACGACGTCCCGGTGAACTACGTGTTCTTCAAGGCCAACAACGGCCTGATCTGGGTCATGCTGACCTGCGCGGTGCTCGGCGGGATCGTCGGGTTCATCATCGGGCGGCCCGGCCGGGCCTTCCGCTTCCGCCGGGACGAGGAGCAGAAGTAGCCCCCCCCGCGGGCCGTTCTCACTTCCCGGCGGACGCTTCGATCTGGCGCTTCTGGGCCATCGTCCCCTTGCGCAGCACCAGGCTCGGCCCCCCGGTGAGCCCCAGCCCCTGGGTGGCGAACGCCGCCAGCCCCCCGCCTCGGAAGTGGTACTCGATGTCGTGCTCCAGCAGGCTCCGCGAGCCCCCGGAGATCGGGGTCACCTTCGTCTCGGCCGTGGCATCGAGGAACCCCCGGAGCCGGATCCGGGACCGCCGGTGCGCCTCGAGCTCCAGCACCTCCGCCTCGACCTTCCCGGTCACGCCGAACATGCGGAGCTCGGTGATGTAGCGGGTCCCCACCTGCAGCCCGTCCGCGGGGACCCCCTCGACCGAGATGATGTGGCGGTCCCACTTCGGGAGGTTGCGGGGGTCGGCCACGACCTTCCACACCTCTTCGGGCGTGGCGTCGATCTCCATGTCGATGCTCACGTGTCCCACGGTCCGCCTTCCAGTCGGCGTGGATCGAGGCCGGGCGGGCCGGCTCCCGGCGCGTTCGATCGGATCAGAGCCTCACCGTACCGCTCGCCCAGCCCCGCCACCACACGACGCGCCGGGGCCGGACCCGGACCAGGGCCATCCCCTCGGGCAGGGCCCCGGCCCGCTCCACCAGCCGCTCCGCCGCGGCCCGGCCCGACCTCAGGCGCGACAGGACGTGGATCTCCCCGGTTCCCTGGACCAGCGCGCCGGTCATGGCGCTGGCCCGCCACCGCGAGGCGTGATCGACGGTGAGGCCCACCGGCGCGTCGGGGCCCGCCCCGGCCAGGGCCAGGGCCCGCGCGTCCACCGCCGCGTACATCACGCCGTTCGCCTCGACCGACAGTGCGGGGAGGACCACCGGCCAGTCGCCGCCGTCGACGGCGAGCACAGCGAGGCCTCCGCGTCCGATCCGCTCCGCCACCTCCATCGGGACGGCAGCAAGGGGCCCGGACTTCGCTCGGCCGGCCCGGAACGAGCTGTGGGAGTGGACCCGTTCCCCGAACTGGCCCCAGATGCGCGGCTCGGCTCCCCAGTCCTCCAGGATGGCCGCCGCCTCCACCCGGATCTCCGCGAACACCCGGCCGGGAGGGGTCCACGACAGGGGCACCCGGCGGGCGTCCACCGCGTACCCGGCGAAGAACCGCGCGTTCCTCCGGGTGAACGCCGCCGCGGCCAGCGAGATCGTGGGAAGGAAGGTGGCCGAGGGGATCCACGTGGTGGGGTCGAGCCCGTCGTGGAGCCGGACCGACCCCACGAACGAGACGGCATGGTCACCGGCCCGGACCATGCCCGCCGTCCTCGGCCGGTCCTTCCACACCCTGGCCTTCACCGTGCGGCGGGCGGTGGTGAGCCACATCCGGGACGCGTGCATCGCGTAGACCACCGGGGTGACGTGCGGTCCGCGGGGAGTCCCCACCGCCGCGTAGCAGAATGCGCCGTGGTCGAGGATGGCCCCGACCTCGGGGGGAAGCCGCGGTCTCATGTCCCGGGACCCCCGCGGCCCCGGACCCGCGCTCCGGGCCTCACCCTCGAACCCGACGTGCGGGGTGGGAGGACCAGCATGAGGCCGGTGAACGCCACGTGCGAGGCGATCCCGGCGACCACTCCCCCGGTCCACACGAACAGCAGCGACCACAGGCCGCCCCCCACCACGGCGCCGGCCATGATCGGCAGCAGCTCGCTGGCGGCGAGGACCCCCGCGTAGCCGCCCAGGGCGATCGCCGCGGCGCCGAAGATCCCGGCGACCGGCGTGAGCCGGCCGGCGGCGAGGCCGCGCCAGAACAGCTCCTCGCCCGGCGCGGACAGGCCGACGGCGACGAACAGCGCCACCGGGAGCGACAGCGAGCTCCGGTTGCGGTACAGCGCCGCCGTGTCGCGCTGGAACGCCCCCCAGGAGCTCACCACCCGGACGAAGACGCGGGTGGCCGCGAACAGGGCGACCCCGGAGGCCAGGCCAGCGGCGGCCGCGGGCACCACGTCCACCTTCGGCGACAGGTGCTCACGGCCGGTGGCCAGTGACAGGGCCCCGATCAGGCCCATCAGCACGCCCGTCCCCGACCATACGCTGATGCGCCCCGCCACCACCAGCCGCCACGCCACGACCTGGGCCACAGCCCCCACCCCGATCAGCGTCCACACCACCGCATCGGTATTCATGGCAGGAACCGGATCTTCGCGGCGAGCTCGGCGGTGAAAGCGGTGATCACCGCGAGGTAGTAGAAGCCCGTGGCGGCCTGGACCGCCGTGGCCCTGCTCCCGGCAAGCACCAGCCGGATGAACACCGCGATCAGGGCGGTGACGGCGACCATCCCGACGGCCACGAACGACCCCACGCCGGCCGCGGCGAGCAGCGGGCTGAGCTCGAGGGAGGGCGATGCCGGGCCGAACCCCCTGCCGATCACCGCGGCGGCCTCCAGCACCACGGCCGCCAGGAGCATCGTGGTGTATCGGTTGATCGGGGTCCTGGTGAGGCGCCGGTCGGTGAGGTACCAGTGCCCCAGGAGGAGGCCGTCGAGGACGGCTCCCATGAACGCGGCCCCGGCCAGGAGCTCCAGGACCGCCGGGACGTGACCGTGCCCCGCCGTTCCCGCCAGGGCCCCGAGCAGGGCCAGCGACCCGGGGACCGTGAGGAACCCCAGGACCCGGCCGGCCAGTTCGCTCCTCGCGAACATCAGGGCCACCCACAGCGCGGTCGCCGCGGTCAGGCCCAGCGCCAGCCACCACGCCTGCTCCCCCGCGACGTCGCCCGGGATCCGCGCCGCCCCGACGGAGCCCCAGCAGGCCAGCCCCAGGACCGCCAGGATCGCGCCGGTCAGCTTGAAGAACCCGTGCCGGACCTCCCCCCACAGCGGGGTCAGGAACAGCAGCGCGTCGCCTCCGGCGACGGTCTCGGCGAGCACGAGTGCGAGGACGCCGGACGGCCCCCTCACGACGTGGCATCCTCCATGGCGGCCCCAAGCCTACCGGCGCCATGCCCGGGCGCCGCCGGAGGACCGATGACGCTCGAACCCGGACTGACCGGCCACGCGGCCGCGACGGTGGACGACAACCGCACCGCGGCCGCCCTGGGCTCCGGCGACGTCCCGGTGCTGGGAACACCCGTCGTGGTGGCCCTGGCCGAGGCGGCGGCCTGCGCTGCGCTGGCCGGCCGGCTGGAGGAGGGGCGGACCACCGTGGGGACGTGGATCGAGCTGGACCACGTGGCGCCCACGCCGGTGGGCGCCGAGGTCACGGCGCGGGCCACGCTCCTGGCGGTGGACGGGCGGAAGCTGGAATTCGACTTCGAGGTTTCCGATCCCGCTGGAGTGATCGCCCGGGGACGGCACCGCCGCGCGGTGGTGGACCGGGATTCCTTCCTGGGAAATGCGGAGGGACGTCGGCGCTGAGCAGCCGCCCCGGAGACCGAACGCCGTATCTCAGCCCGGGCGGTACCAGTCCGAGATCAGGTTCCACAACTGGTGGCCACCCGGGCCTTCGGCCGTCCCGAGCTCGACCGCCAGGCTGGCCCGGTGGACCTCCCGCCCGGTCTTCGGATCGACCTCCACGAGCAGCAGCGTGCCGGGGGCGGCCCAGTCGGGCTCGGTCCTGAGCACCACGAGCAGGGTCCGGCCATCGCCCGACCACCGAGGGGCCTCCAGGCCCCCCAGCTCGGGCGGTTCGATCTTGGCCCGCTTGGGCCCCACGGTGGAGATCACCCACAGGGACCGGACCCCGGACGGGTCGCTCGGCTCGGCCCGATTGGCGGTGGCGGTGGCGGCGAGCCACTCGCCGTCCGGCGAGCAGGCCGGCCAGATCCAGCTCCTCAGGTAGTCGGCGGTCTCGTTCCGGAACTTCCAGCTGGGAGGACCCGTGATCACGACCTGCTTGCCCTCGCTGACCCCCCGCCCTCCCCCCACGTCGACCGCCAGGGACTTCCCGCACGGGGCCACGAAGTCCCCGTACGGCAGCATCTGGCTGAAGACGTTCTGCCAGGGACCGCCCCCGGCGGGGGCCGCGTCGAGGGCCCGCCCGGCCACCTTCCCCGGCTTCTGGCCCAGGGGCGTGGCCCAGAACAGCACCCAGCTCGAGTCCGCCGACCAGCCCGCCACCTGGGGGACCGGGCCGGTCGTCGAGAACACCGTCCGGGGCTCGGCCGAGGCCACCTCCACCACCATCACCTTGCCCGGGCCGTCCACCGCGATTCGGGCCGCGTCGGGGCTCCACACCACGTGCCCGGCCCCGGCTCCGTCGGCCAGGATGGCCCTGGGCTCACCCAGCAAGAGCGTTCCCTCGGCCCGCTTCCCGCCGGCGGGGCTGGCAGGGGCCGGGCGCTCACGCGGTGAGTACACGGCGAGGCCGCCGGCCGCCGTCGCCACCGCCAGCCGCTCGCCCCGCGGCGACCAGGCCCAGGACCGGGCCCCGCCGGGAACGGTCACCGGGCGGCCGCCGGTCGCGGGGACCACCGACCCCTTCCCGTACGCGATCCACCGGCCGTCGGTGCTGAACCGCACCGGCGGCAAGGCCCCGTCGGGCACCACCGTCCGCACCCGGCAGGTCGGGAGGTCCATCACCCGCAACTCCCCGCCGGTGACCCAGGCCACCGTTCCCATGTCCTCCCAGTTCGTGAATCCGGTGGTCTGGCACCCGGGGAGGGGCGGGCGGGTGGTGGCCGTGGGGGTGGGCGATCGGGACGGCGGAGCGGAGGTCTCCCGGACCGACTTCGGCAGCACCACCGCCACGAAGTACACGGCTCCGCCGGCCAGCGCCAGGAACGCGAACGCCGCCACCACCTGGAGCCACAACCGCCGCCGGGCGGCCTTCCTGGCCCACGGCCCCTCGCGCATCGCCATGGCAAGACTTCTACACCGGCCCCGCGGTTCCGGGGAGGCAATCGGCCCGGAGATCGATCCAGGGATCCGCAATCGCTCGCTCGGGTCGGAGCGTGGAACGTCATGTCCGAACCAAGGCCGACCGGCCCCCATCCACCGGGACCATCGCCCCGACGCCGGTGACGGCCCCCTCGCGCATGCTTGTCGCTGATCGTTCTGGGCGGAATGCCGGAGGGCGTGCGTGGACAGCAGCGAGACCACTCGGGGGGGCGGCACGCGAGCTGCTTCACCGGAGCCCGACCCCCCGGGCAGGGGCGGGCGGATCGCCGGCCGCCTGACTGGAGCGTTCCCCCGGGACTGGCGACGGTTCCTGGTCAGCTGGTTCGCCATCCCGCTCGCGGCGATCGGCGCCCTGGTGGTGGGGGCGTTCATGCTGTGGGCCCTGGGGGCCAACCCGTTCACGGCGTACCGGGCCCTGCTGAAGGGCGCGTTCGGGAGCACCGACGGGCTGGTGAACACCGCGACCAAGGCGATCCCGCTGCTGCTGGTGGGCGTGGGGATCTGCATCGCGTTCCGGGCGAACGTCCTGAACATCGGCGGCGAGGGCCAGATCGTCATGGGGGGCCTGGCCTCGACCGTCACCGCGCTGGCCCTTCCCGACCTCCCCCCGCCCCTGCTCATCCCGCTGGTGCTCCTGGCTGGGGCGGCCGGCGGTGCGGTGTGGGGAGCCATCCCCGGGGCGCTGAAGGCCTACCTGAACGTCAACGAGATCCTCAGCACGATCATGCTGAACATCGTCGCGGTCCAGCTCATGAACTACCTGCTGGCCAACACCCTCATCGACCACACGCAGTCCGCCGTGTTCGCCCGGATCCCCCAGACCCGGCGGCTCTCCCCGAACGCCGACCTGCCGGTGCTCGTGCACGGGACGCAGCTGCACGCGGGCGTGATCGTCGCCCTGCTTGCGGCTGGAGCGGTATACGTCCTGCTGTGGCGGACCGGCCTGGGGTTCCGGCTCCGGGCGGTCGGGCTGTCCCGGGAGGCCTCGGCCTACGCCGGGATGCCGGTGAAGCGGACCATGACCCTGGCCATGACGCTCGCGGGGGCCATGTCCGGGCTGGCCGGCGCGATCCTGGTGTTCGGCAGCGCGTCGCACCGGATGTTCACTGACGGCAGCGCCACCGGGTTCACCGGCTCGGCCGGGTTCAACGGCATCGTGGCCGCCCTGTTCGGCGGGCTCAACCCCATCTTCACGATCGCCTCGGCGTTCATCTTCGGGGGCCTGCTGGTCGGGGGGAACGCCGTGCAGATCGCGGTCCAGGTCCCCACGGCGCTCATCGTGGCCCTCAACGGGCTGGTGGTGGTGTTCGTGGTGTCCATCGACCACGCCCGCCGCCGGGCCCGCCTGAGCCTGGGTGTCCCCGCCGACGTCCACGAGAACTCGTCGGCCGCGCCGCCGGGGCTCGACGGGAAGGGCCACCCCGGAGCGGTGCTCCGCGCCCCGCCACCGACAGCGGCGGAGCCGGCCAAGGAGGGGGCGGAGGAATGAGGCAGTTCTTCACGCTCGCCGTGCTCACCTCGACGGTGGCCTCGGGCATCCGCCTGTCCACGCCGTTCCTGCTGGCCAGCCTGGGCGAGACCCTGGGCCAGCGCAGCGGGGTGCTGAACCTCGGGGTGGACGGGATCATGCTCCTGGGGGCGTTCGGGGCCTACTATACCGAGCTTCATACCCACAACCTGGTGCTGGCGGTGCTGGTGGGAGCCCTGGTGGGGCTGGTCATGGGGCTGGTCACCGCCTTGGTCAGCGTTACCCTCAAGGCGGAACAGGGCATCAGCGGCATCGGCGTGTACCTGTTCGGCCTGGGGATGAGCGACCTGCTGTTCCAGAAGCTCGTGGGCACTCCGATGTCGATCTCGACGCTGCCCAAGGTGAAGATCCCACTGCTGGGGTCGATCCCGACTGCCGGCAAGATGTTCTTCCAGGGCAACCTGCTGATGTACCTGGGGTTCCTGCTGGTTCCGATCCTCGCGTTCGTGCTGTACCGGACGGCGTACGGCATGAAGGTCCAGGCGGTCGGCGAGAACCCCGCCGCGGCGGACAGCCTCGGCGTGAGCGTGGCGCGAATCCGCTACTCCACGGTCATGTTCGGCAGCATGCTGGCGGGCGTGGCCGGCGCCGCGCTGGCCCTCCAGGTCGGCACCTTCCAGCAGAACCTGACCCAGGGACAGGGGTTCATCGCGGTGGCCCTCGTGTACTTCGGCGCGTGGCGGCCGGCCGCGGTGATGGCGGGGTCGCTGCTCTACGGGATGGTGGCGTCCATCGTCAACACATGGAACACGCTGGGGATCATCCCGACGAGGTTCTCGAACCTCGCCGCCATGGCTCCTGCCGTGATCACGGTCGTGGCCCTGGTGATCGTGGCCCGGCGGTTCCGGCAGCCGGCGGCGCTGGCCAGGCCGTACGAACGAGGGGGGTGAGCAGTCACGTCGATTCGGACCACCAGCACCGAACAACGGACCCGAAAGGGGGAGGAAATGAGCAGGAGATGGATCAGGAAGGTGGCGCTGGTCGCCGTAGTCGCGGCGGTGGCGCTGGTCGCCGCGGCTTGTGGCGGCGGCGACAACAACAAGACCGAGGGGCCGACGACGACCGCGGCGGTCACCCCGCTGAAGGTGGCGGTGATCGCCCCGAGCGCCCCGAACGACCTGGCGTTCACGCAGTCGATGGTCGACGCGCTGAACACGCTGAAGGGGCCGGAGAGCCTCGAGATCGCGGTGTCCGACAACCAGTTCGTGGTGGAGGACGCTGCGGCGGCCATCCGCAACTACGCGTCGCAGGGCTATGACCTCGTCATCGCCCACGGGTCGCAGTACGGCGGGTCGGTGGAGCAGATCGCCGCGGACTTCCCCGACGTGTCGTTCGCCTGGGGCACCGCCGGCGACACGTTCGGACTCGACAACGTGTACGCGTACTCGGCCTCGTCGGACCAGGGTGGCTACGTCATGGGAACCATGGCCGCGGCCCTGTCCACGAGCAAGGTCATCGGCGTGGTGGGACCGATCGAGGTCGGCGACGCCCAGCTCTACGTGGACGGGTTCAAGGCAGGAGCCGAGGCGGCGGACAGCTCGGTGAAGGTCCGCGTCAACTACACCGGCTCCTTCAGCGACACCGCTCTGGCGGCCGAGGCCGCCCGGAGCTTCGTGGCCGCGAACGCCGACGTCATGACGGGCACCGCCCAGATGGTCGTGGGGGCGGTCGGCGTGGCCAAGGAGAACGACGTCGCCTGGTTCGGCACGCAGTCCAACCAGACGTCGCTCGCCCCGGAGGTCGTGGTGGCCTCGCAGGTCTACCACTGGGAGGTCGTGCTGAAGCAGATCATCGACAACTTCCGGGCCGGCAAGCTGGGCGGCGAGGCCTTCGACATCAACCTGAAGAACGGTGGCGAGGTCATCGAGTTCAACGACGCGTACAGCCTGCCCGCCGACGTGAAGGCCAAGGGCGACGAGACCGCGGCCGGCATCATCGACGGTTCGATCACGACCGGGGTCACCGCAGCGTAGCCCGGGAGACGAGGAAGGAAGGGACGACGGTGACGGCGACCACTACGGACGGCGCTCCGGCAGGGCCCATGCTCGTGATGCGCGGCATCACGAAGCGCTTTCCCGGGGTGGTCGCCAACGACCGCATCGACTTCGACGTCCGAGCCGGCGAGGTGCACACGCTCCTCGGCGAGAACGGCGCCGGCAAGAGCACGCTGATGCGCGTCCTGTACGGCCTGTACCGGGCCGACGAGGGGGAGATCCGCATCGGCGGCGAGCCGGTGTCGATCACCTCGCCGGCCGCGGCCATCCAGCACGGCGTGGGCATGATCCACCAGCACTTCATGCTGGTGCCGTCGCTCACGGTGGCCCAGAACGTGGCCCTCGGGCTGAAGTCATCCCGGGGCCCGCTCACCGACCTCGACCGGGTCTCGGCCCGGATCGACGGGCTGTCGCGGGCCTACAGCCTGAAGGTCGAGCCCGACGCGTTCGTGTGGCAGCTGTCGGTGGGCGAGCGCCAGCGCGTGGAGATCATGAAGGCGCTCTACCGGAACGCGACGCTCCTGGTGCTGGACGAGCCGACCGCCGTGCTCACCCCGCAGGAGGTGGATGACTTCTTCGTGATCCTCCGGCAGATGGTGGCCGACGGCCGGGGCCTGGTGTTCATCTCGCACAAGATCCGCGAGGTCCTGGCGCTGTCGGACCGGATCACCGTCCTTCGCAACGGCCGGGTGGTGGGCACCGTGGTGCCGGCCGAGGTCACCCGGCGGGACCTGGCCCAGATGATGGTGGGCCGGGAGATCGAGGGGGTCCAGCAGCTCCCCCCGACGTCCGAGGGCGAGGTTCGCCTGGCCGTCTCGGGTCTGCACGTCCAGGGCGACCGGGGCGCCGAGTCGGTGCACGGCGTGGACCTCGAGGTCCGCTCCGGCGAGATCGTCGGGATCGCGGGGGTCTCCGGCAACGGGCAGCGCGAGCTGGCCGAGGCCATGGCGGGGCTCCGGCCGCCGGCCAGCGGGTCGGTCCTGCTCGACGGCCGGGAGGTCGCCGGGAAGCGGCCGGCGGCGATCCGGGACGCCGGCCTGGGGTACGTGCCCGAGGAACGGATGCGCGACGGCGTGATCGGCGACTTCACCGTGGCGGACAACCTCATGCTGGTGGACAGCCGGACCCGGTCCTACACGAAGTGGGGGCTGCTCCGGAACCGGCTCATCCGGCGGCACTGCCGGGAGCTGGTGGACGCGTTCAACGTGAAGACCCCCGGGCTGGACACGCCCACCCGGAACCTGTCCGGCGGGAACATCCAGAAGCTCATCCTGGCCCGGGAGCTGTCGGGCAAGCCGCGGGTGCTGCTCGTGGCCCAGCCCACGCGCGGCGTGGACGTGGGTGCCGCCGAGTACATCCACCGCCGGCTCCTCGAACAGCGGGAGTCCGGGACGGCCATCCTCATCGTGTCCGAGGACCTCGACGAGGTCATGTCGCTGTCCGACCGGATCCTGGTGATGTACGAGGGCCAGGTGGTCGGCCAGGTCGACCCCCGCACCACCACCCGCGAGACCCTCGGCCTGATGATGGCCGGCGTCCGCGCCGACGAGCCGGCCGGCGCTACGTGTCCGTAGGCGGTCGCTCCTCCCCCGGCGCGGGGCGGCGGTATTCCTTCATCCTGCGGGGATAGCCAGTCCGGGCGGCCTCGTAGACGGGTAGGCCCTTCGCGCGCTGGAGCGAGCCCATCACGCGTTCGTCGGGGATCGTGAACCGGAGCCATTCGCCGTCGTGGGCCACGAGGACGACCGTCATGGGCTGCTGCAGGGTCCGGGGTTCGATGTAGGCCTCCACGCCGCGGCGGGTCTCGATGAACCGCTCCATGCCCCTGGTATCGGTCTCCGAGGTCCGGACCTCCCCGGAGCGTTTGCGGAACAGCCCCCGCCGGGGCTTTCGGGCGTGCCGGAACCGATCGTCGTCACCCGCTCGCATCGACTGAGCCCCTCTCCATCGTGGGCGATTGTAGCCACCGGAGCTGCCGTGCCGGGCCGGTTCGCGAACCCCGGGGCGGCGAAGGTTTTCCGGGGTGACCCGAACGGTGGAGCCGCCGGTGGGGTCTTTCATCCAGGATGCTGGCCATGGCGAGGGACGACGCTGGGGTGGGTGCCGGCCCGCTCGACTTCGAGTCGTTCTTCGAGCGAGAGAACGTCCGCCTGTTCCAGACGATGTACCTGGCCACCGGGAACCGGACCGAGGCCGAGGACCTGTGCCAGGAGGCCCTGGCCCGGGCGTTCGAGCGGTGGGACCGCATCCGCGGGATGGCGTCGCCGGCGGGCTACGTGTACCAGACGGCCTTCAACCTGTACCGGAAGCGCCTCCGGCGGCGAAGAGACCTGTCCGAGCCGCCGGGGGAGCCGCCCGACCCGGGTTCGGTGGCCGAGCTTCGGGACCAGATCCTGCGCGCGCTCCGGACGCTGCCGCCGACGCAGGTGGAGGCCCTGCTGCTCGTGGAGTGGGTCGGGATGACCGCCGAGGACGCGGGCCGGGTCATCGGGATCGAGGCCAGCTCGGTCCGGGGGCGCGTCCACCGCGCCCGCGCGTCGCTTCGAGGGCGTTTCGGAGGCCCCGATGCCTGACGTCGACGATCTGCTCCGGACCGCGCTGGGAGGGGAGCGCCCGCCCGACGACCTGTTCGATCGAACCCTGCACCGGGCATCTCGGCGCGAGCGACGGCGCCGGGTCACGGCGGGAGCGGTTGCCCTGCTGGCCGTCCTGGTGGTCGCGGTGGGGCTGTGGAGCGCGTTCCGCACGTCGGATGAAGGGGCGCCCTCGGTCGACCGCACGCCCACAGCGAGCCCGAGCGTCGTCCCGACGCCGTCTTCCCCCTCTTCGAGGCTGGCGTTCCCTCCACCCTTCGTTCCGGGCACCGTCACGGAGGACGACACCGTTCGGATGCCGGTCACGCTCCCCGACGGCACCACCGCCGTGTTGGTGTACCCCCCCAGCCTCCGGTTGGCGGAGCTCGGCGCCCAGCCGGAGGTCGGCTACTACTTCACCGGGCCCGGCGGCCCCGGCCCGTTCACCATCGTGTTCGTGCATGGACACACGACCGCCGGGATGGTGATGGGGGCAGAACCCGTCGCGACGTACGACGAGCCTTCAGGCACGGTCGAGCTGTGGGAGGCGGTGCCGGGTTCGAACTGGTCCGGGGACCAGGGAGGCTACTGGCTGGTCTCGCAGCTCCCCTCCTGGACCGTCCTCGCGTACATGCCGACCTTCTCGAGCCTCGGCGCAACCATCGACGGCGCGCGATCGATCGCCGGTGGGCTTCGCGCGCAGCAGACCCCCGATGGGTTCGTCGCGGTGTCGGGAACCGGCCCCGTGGAGGTGTCCCGCGATTTCGGAGAGGGACTCGGAGCGACGCTGGTTTTCGGCGACGCCGACCCGAGGGAATCGCGCGTCCAACTGGACGAGCAATCCCGGATGGTCACGCTCCACCCGGTCACGGGGACGTGTGATCCCACGGACACCCAGTTCCCGTCGGCCTGCATCGGACAGGGCCCCCACGGATCGCTGATGCTCGACGTCAACTTCGGTGGGGCGCCCTTCGCCCATGACGTCATCGAGGGCCTCGATGCGGAGGACGTCCGGGTACCGTTCTCCTAACCCAGATACGAGCTGCGCTGCATCAGCGAGGGGTCGACGATCACGTTGACGCACGCGGGGACGCCGGCGTCGAAGGCGCGCTCCAGGGCGGGGCGGATCTCGTTCGGCTTCTCCACGCGTTCGCCGTAGCCGCCGAGGCCTTCGACCATTCTCTCGTACGGGGTGTCGCCCAGCTCGGACGCGGGCGCATTCCCGAGTCCGTACAGGGCCTCCTGGGCCACCTTGATCTGGCCCCACGCGCCGTCGTTGCCGATGATGCCGACGAACGGGAGGTTCTTGCGGATCGCGGTGTCGTACTCCATCGCATTCAGGCCGAACGAGCCGTCACCGTACACGATCGCGACCTGCTTGTCGGGATGGGCCAGCTTGGCCGCGATCGCGAACGACGGCCCCACGCCGAGGCACCCGAACGGGCCGGGATCGAGCCACTGGCCGGGGCCGTTCGCGGGGATGATCGACGCGCTGATCCCGACGATGTCGCCCCCGTCGCCGACCACGATGGCGTCGGGGTCAAGGAAGTCCCGGATCTCCCGGGCGAACCGCTGCGGGTGGACGGGGACGGCGTCGGACTCCATGCCCTCCTGGGCCTTGGCCTTCAGCCGTTCCTCCTCCTGCCGGACCTGCTCGGTCCACTCGGGCTCCTTCGCCCGGCCCACCCCGGCCTCCAGGAGCTGGCCCATGACCAGGCCGGGATCGCCCACGATCCCCACCTCGACCGGACGGTTCCGGCCGATGTGCACGCCGTCGACGTCCACCTGGACGACCTTGCACCCCTCCGCGATGCTCTTGCGGCCGAACCCCAGCCGGAAGTCCCAGTCCACCCCCAGGGCCAGCAGCACGTCGCAGTCCGCAAGGGCGAACTTCCGGGCCGCCGCGAACGAGCAGGGGTGCTTCGGCGACAGGCACCCCCGGCCCAGCGAGTTCAGGAACACCGGAGCCTTCACGGCGTCGGCCAGCTCGGCCAGGGCCTCGTGGGCGCCGGCCCACCGGACTCCGCTCCCCGCGAAGATCACCGGGTGCTCCGCCCCCTTCAGCAGCTCGGCCGCTCGGGCCACCGCGTCCGGGTCACCGAGAGGCCGGGCGTCGGTCCGGTACTGCTTCGGGACCGCGACGCCGGACGCCGAGTTGAACTGCACGTCGAGGGGGACGTCGAGGAACACCGGACCGGGACGGCCGCTCAGCGCATGGCGGAGGGCGGTGGTGGTGAAGTCGCCCAGGGCGCGGGCCTCGTAGCAGGTCTTGGCCCATTTCGTGATGGAGCGGACCAGCGTGACCTGGTCCATCTCCTGGAGCGACCCCATCTCGAACTCGATGACCGGGTTCTTGCCCGACAGCACGAGGATCGGCGAGTTCGCGTAGAAGGCGTTCGCGATGCCGGTGACGGAGTCGGTGAGACCGGGGCCCGCGGTCACCGCAGCCACCCCCGGCGACAGCGTGACCCTGGCCCAGCCGTCCGCGGCGTGTGCGGCGGCCTGCTCGTGCCGGAAGTCCACCACCTCGATCCCGACGTCCACGCACCCGTCGTAGATCGGGGCGATGTGGCCCCCCGAGAGCGTGAACAGGTACCGGACCCCCTCGTTCTTCAGGGCCTCCGCGATAAGGTGTCCGCCATGTCTGGGCTTTTCCATCGTCGACCTCGCAGGGGGGAAGGGGCTCCGCAGACTGTACCCGGGGCCTCGGGCAGCGATGCAAACGCGCCGCCTTTGTCGAACGACTGGCGAACCTACGATTCCATCGCCGAGACGTACGAGCGCGTGCACGCGCCGCGCACGGCGATCGTGGGCCGGGATCTCGTGGTGGCCGCGGGGATCCACCCCGGGCAGCGGGTCCTCGACGTGGGGACCGGCACCGGTGTGGTGGCCGAGGCGGCCCAGGAGGCGGCCGGCGACGGCGTGGTGGTGGGGGTCGACGCCTCCCCGGCCATGCTCGCGATGGGGCACCGGGAACGCCCCTCGGTCCGGCTGGCGGCGGCCGTCGCGCTGGACCTCCCGTTCCGCGACTCCACGTTCGACGTGGTCACGGCCGGGTTCGTGCTGTCCCACTTCCAGAAGCCCGACACCGCCCTGTTCGACATGATCCGGGTCCTGAAGCCCAACGGCCGCCTGGGCGTCACGGCATGGGGGGAGACCGAGGACGAGTTCCAGCGGACGTGGCGGGAGTTGGTGGAGGGGGTGGCGCCGCACGAGATGCTCCAGGACGCCCTGGACCGTGCCATGCCCAACGAGGAGCGGTTCCGCGACCCCCGCCGGCTGGAGGGGGCGCTGCGCGACGGCGGCCTCCGTCCGGTCACGGTGGAGAAGCGCGAGTACCGGTTCGTGATCCGTCTCGACGACTACGTGGACGGCCGGACCACCGCCGCGTCGGGCCGGTTCGTCCACGACATGCTGGGCGACCGCGGCTGGTCGTCCTTCGTCGAACGGGCCCGCGCCACGTTCCACGAGCGCTTCCCCGACCCGCTCACCGACTTCCGCGACGTCCTCATCGCGGTGGCCACCAAGCCCGCCGACCACACCGCGGCCAACGTCCAGGGCCGGGCCTGAGAGTCACCTCCGCTCGGCGAGGCTCCCGACCGAGTCAAAGAAGCCCTGGAGGGACGGTGGCATGGGTGTCGTCGGCCGGGCCTCAGCTGCCCCAGAACTCGTCGGTGGCGTACTGGTCGCCGGGGTGGAGCCACTGCTCGGTGACCTTGCCGTCGGTGATGTGGAACACCTGCACGGAGCGGTCGTCCAGGTGGCGGTCCCCGATGTCGCCGGTGGCGCGGGTCAGCACCACGACGTGGTCGTCGTTGGCCAGCACGTCGTGGATCTCGAGCTGGAAGGTGCCGCCGGTCAGCTCGAACACCTTGGCGAACTGGGTGAACACCTCGTCCTTGCCCCGCTGGTCGCCGGACAGCTGGTTGCGGCCCGGCGAGTGCCACACGATGTCGTCGTCGAACAGGTCGTTCAGCGCCGCGAAGTCCCCCGCCAGGAAGGCTCCGTATCCGTTGCGGACCAGCTCCTCGTTGGGATGCGCCATCGCAATCCTCCTCTCGTGGTCGAGAGCCGCATTGTGTGATGCCGCGGTCGCAAGGGCAAGCCGGGGCGGGCTACTGCTGGAGGTCGAGGCGGCGGAACGACTCGGCGTGCTCCACTCCGATCAGTTTGCCGGCCTCGGAGGCCTCCAGGGGGAGCCACTGTTCGAAGAACCCCAGCATGTCGCCCTGGACCTGGCTGGTGTGGGCGGCCAGCGCGTCCAGCTTGGCCTGCATGAACCCCGTGATGTCCTCGTGGTGGTTCGGCTGGGTGGACCACGACAGCCACACCTGCGGGGCGTCCCACGGCTCGAGCCCCTCCTCGATCTGCTCCGGAAAGAACTGCGGGTTGCCGGCGCCGGGGAACACCGAGTCGCAGGCGATGGCGCCGGCCGTGCGGTGGTCTGAGTGGTTGATGTAGCGGTTGCCGAGGAACCAGGTGGTGGGATCGCACGACATCACGACCTGTGGCTTGACCTCCCTGATCCGGCGGGTCACCGCGGCCCGGACCGCGGGGACGTTCTCCAGCTCGCCGTCGGGGGTGTCGAGGACGCGGACGTCGGCGAGGCCGAGGATCTTCGCGGCCGCCACGGTCTCCTCCGCGCGCGTGCGCGCGAGATCCTCGCGATCCAGGCCGATGACCTGCGAGCCTTTGTCGCCGTTGGTCATGATCAGGAGGTGAACCTCGCGGCCGGCGCTCGCCCATTTGGCCATGGTCCCACCCGCGCCGATCTCGCCGTCGTCGGGGTGGGCGAAGACGCCGAGGACGGGTCCGGTGTCGTCGGCCACGGCCTTCGTCAGCCGGCCGGGGTGGCCGCTTCCGACGCCGCGGCCTTGGCCGCCGCCGCCTTGTCGCGGGCCTTCGCCCGGGCGACCCGGCCCCGCTCGGCCTGATCGAGCACGTAGCGGACGATGGTCCGGGCCGGGGAGCCCGTGGCCCCCTTCGGCCAGTAGTCGCCGGCCTTCTCCCAGTACGCGGTCCCGGCGACGTCGAGGTGGACCCACGGCGTGTCGCCGACGAACTCGTTGAGGAACAGCGCGGCGGTGATGGCCCCGCCCCACCGGTCGCCGATGTTCTTCACGTCGGCCACCGTGGAGTCGATCTTCTCCCGGTACCGCTTCCACAAGGGGAGCTCCCAGCCGGGTTCGCCCACGGCGTCGCCGGCCGCGATCACGTCCCGGATGAGACCCCGGTCGTTCCCCATGGCTCCCCAGATGTCCTCGCCCAGCGCGACCATGCAAGCGCCGGTGAGGGTGGCCATGTCGAGGATGGCCCGGGGGTTCTTCTCCGACAGGTAGGCCAGCGCGTCGGCCAGGATCAGGCGGCCCTCCGCGTCGGTGTTCAGGACCTCGGAAGTCTTCCCGCCGCGGTGGTGCAGCACGTCGCCGGGTCGCAGCGCGGAGCCGCTGGGGAGGTTCTCGGACGACGGCACTCCCGCGATCACGTTGATCCGGGGCTTCAGCAGTGCGATGGCCCGCATGGCCGCGAGGACCGCCGCCGCACCGCCCATGTCGGCCTTCATCCACTCCATGCCCTTGGAGTCCTTGATCGAGAGCCCACCGGAGTCGAACGTCACGCCCTTCCCGGTGAGCGCGATGGGCGGATCGGCCTTCCTGCCCCCCGCGTAGGTCAGCTCGATGAACCGGGGCGGGTTCTCGCTCCCCTGACCAACTCCGAGGACGCCGCCGAATCCGCCCTTCTCCAGGTCGGACTTGCCCCAGATCTTCACCTCGAGCCCGGTCTCCTTGGCCATCCTCGTGGCTTCCTTCGCCAGGTGATCCGGCGTGGCGTCACCGGCGGGGGTGTTCACCAGGTCGCGGGCCCAGGCGACGCTCTCGGAGACGATCTCGGCCCGGCGGATGGCGTCGCGGACCTCGCGGGCGTCCCACCGGCCCACGCCGACGATCGTGACGGTCTCCAGCGCTGCCCGATCGGGCGTGGCGTCGCCGTTCCGGCTCTTGTACCGGTCGAACCGGTACGACCCCAGCAGCAGGCCCTCGATGGTGGCCTGGACGGCGTCCCCCGCCTTTCCGGCCGCCTGGGGCAGCGTGGTGGCCACCGAGACGAATCGGGACGCGGTCCGGGCGACCTTCCCGATGGCGCGGCGGAGCGTGTCCGACGTGGCTCCCCTGCGCTGGCCCAGACCCACGAGGAGGACGGTGCGCGCCGGCAGCCTGCCGAACGTCGGAACCGTGAGCGTGTCGCCAAGCCGGCCGCGGAGATTGTTCTCGCGGTACGTCGCCACGAGATCGGCCTCCAGAGCCTTCCCCGTCTCGGCCACACCCGGCCCGGCCTCGGGCCCCTCGAACACCGGCAGGATCAACAGCTCCGCGGATACCTCCGCGGGCGAGGCAGAACTCAACTCGAACTTCGGCATCCCGGACTCCCCTTGTGTCGCGGTCCCCTGGCGGAGAACCGCAGTCTATCGCGCCCTCTGGATAGCCCGACTCGCGCTGCGAACCGGTTGGTACGCTTCGCGCCGCGATGGAGGCCTGGAACCTGCGCGACCTCGTGCACTTCGACCCGGACGGTCCCGCGACCCACGACGTGTTCGAGACCGAGCGCCTGTGGTCCCAGCTGATCTGCCTGGAACGCGCTCAGCGAGTGGGACCCATCGGCGACCCCGCGTCCGACGCCCTGTTCCTGGTCGTGGCCGGCGAGGTCGTGATCCAGGTCGACCGAGGCCGCAAGCGCCTCAAGCAATGGGACGCGGCCCTGGCCCCGGCCGGCGGCGAGGTCACGGTCTCCAACGCCTCGACCGAGCCCGCGGTCATCCTCGTCACCGCCGCCCCCCCACCAACGCCCGGAGACGAGGCCTAGGCGCGCGCCTGCCGGCGGCGGCCGAGCACGGCGAGCGAGAGCAGGAACGCCGCACCGAAGCTGGGGAGGCTGGCGCCGGCCGCGGAGTTCCACAGCGGGAAGTGCAGATGCAGCCAGTCGTGGAAGAACGTGTGCTGCAGCGTGCTCCAGCCCTTGAGCTGGGATTCGACGCACCAGTGGTAGACGAGAAAGCCGAGGGCCCACGGGATGAGGGCCCGGGTCCGGACGCGCGGGAGGGTGCCGTTCTCGTCGAATAGCTGGTCGGGGTCGTGGTTCCGGTTGCGGCGCACGAAGTAGTCGGCCAGGAACACGCCGAACAGCGGGACGAACACCGAGCCCAGCAGGAGCAGGAAGTACTCGTAGTCGCCGACGGCGAGATCGGGGCGGCTCCCGAGCCACGCCGCGAGCGCCACGCCGGCCGCGGCCACGGCCACGATGGCGCCCCGCTGGCGGATCCTGGGCGCGAGGTTCTGGCTGGACACCGCCGAGGAGTAGATGTCGGCGAAGGCCTCGTCGGTCTCGCCGACCAGGAGCGTGAGCAGGACGATGGCGCCGCCGGCCAGGCCCGAGACGGCCGTGGCCAGGTCGGCCGGGGTGGCGAACTGCGGGAGCCCGGCGCCCAGCACGAGCAACGCCCCCAACGCGTAGAACCACGTGTTCCCCAACGCGTACCCCCAGTACGTCCCGGCCGCGCCGGTCACTCCGCGGCGGGCGAACCGGTTGTAGTCGGCCACGAGCGGCAGCCACGAGACCGGCATCGCGATGACCAGGTCCACGGCCAGCCAGAAGTGGTCGGGCCAGCCGCCCTTTCCAGATGAGTTCCAGATGTGGGTGAGGTTCGCCGTCGCGAGCAGCCGGATCGTGATCCACAGGCCCACCGCGCCGACCACCCACGCCCCGAACCGTTCCAGCCACCGGCGCACCATGAGGATCGGCCCGCCCAGGGCGAGCGCCGTGCACACCACGGCCACGATGGCCAGCCACACCCCGTATGTCAGATGGACCATCCTGTTCGCCACCAGGCTCATGGCCCAGAACTCGAAGCCGGTCCACCCCACCAGCTGCGCGATGTTGAGGACGGACGGCAGGTAGGAGCCCCGGATCCCCAGGACCGGACGGAACAGCACCATCCCCGGAACGCCCTCCCGGGCCCCGGCCAGCCCCACCAGGGCCAGCGGGATGCATCCCAGCAGCGAGCCCACCGCGATCGCCAGCAGGGCCTGCCGGAACCCCAGCGCGGGCACGAGCAGCGCGCCCGTCAGGATGACCAGCAGCCCGATGGACAGGTCGCCCCACAGGACCGCGAAGTCGAGGCCGCCCAGGCGTCGGTGCTCGGGGGGCACGGGACGGATCCCCCACGACGGCGCCTCGCGCTCGAGGGCCCGCTCCAGCCGTTCGGTGACGGTGGCCATCCTCGCTCCCTCCGCCCGCGTTACCGGGATCAGGTTCGTAGGGTCGCCGCCTCCCCAGGCGGCCTCTCAGCCCGGTCCGACCGAGCTCCCCTGCGTCGCCCGGAGCCTACGGCCGCTCGCGGCGGGACGGCAACCCGGGCCCGTCGGGGGGGCCGCGTGGTCGCGATGCAATACGCTGCCGGGTCGATGGCTGACCGCGAGTTCCAGGTTCCGAGCGGATCGGTGTTGCGGGTGGAGGACCGGCGGCTGGTGACCGGCGCTGCCCTGTTCACCGACGACCGGCCGGCGGAGGACGCATTGCACCTGGCGTTCGTGCGATCTCCGCTGGCGCACGCTCGGGTGACGGCAGTCGAGACCGCCGAAGCCGTGGCGATGCCGGGAATCGTCGCCGTGGTGACCGCGGCCGATCTCGATCTCCCGGCGATCTGGTCGGCCGACGTCCTCGAGGGGATGGAGCGGCCGGTGCTGGCCGACGGCATCGTCAGGTTCGCCGGGGAGACCGTGGCCGCCGTGGTGGCGGAATCGCGCGCGGAGGCCCTGGACGCCGCCGAGATGGTGGCCGTGGACTACGAGCCGCTGCCGGCCGTGATCGATCCCGTCCGGGCCCTGGACCCGGACTCGCCGGTGCTGTTCCCCTCGGTGGGGACGAACCTGGCCGGGGAGTGGGAGCTGCATGAGGGGGGCGACCCGCTGGAGGGAGCCGACGTGGTGGTGGCGGCACGGGTGGTGAACCAGCGTGTCGCGCCGTCGCCGCTCGAGCCGAGCGCTGCCCTCGCCGTCCCGGGCGACGGCGGGCTCACGGTGTACGCCCCGATCCAGGTGCCCTTCTCGCTGCGAAAGCGGATCGCGCAGACTCTCGGCCTGGAGCGCGAGGCGGTCCGGGTGGTCGCCACAGACGTCGGGGGCGGGTTCGGCGCCCGGAACCCCGACTACCCCGAGGTCATCCTGACGGCCGCGCTGGCGCTCCAACTCCAAGGCCCGGTCCGCCACGTGGAGACGCGCACCGAGACCCAGACGAACCTGGTCCACGGGCGGGCCCAGGTCCAGCACATCGAGGCCGGCGCCCGGCGGGACGGCACGATCACCGGCCTTCGCATCCGGGTGGTGGCGGACTGCGGCGCGTACCCTGGGCAGAACCTGGAGGTGCCGTGGGGGACGCGGCACATGGCTCCGGGGCCCTACCGCATCCCGCGGGTCTCGTTCCACGCGGCGATGGTCGTGACGAACACCACCCCGGTCGGTGCCTATCGCGGCGCGGGCCGTCCCGAGGCCACCGCGCTGCTGGAGCGGGCCGTCGACCTGGTGGCCCGGGAGCTCGACCTGGACCCGGTGGAGGTCCGCCGCCGGAACCTCCTCCCGGACGACGTTTTCCCCTACACCACGCCCACCGGCGCCGTGTACGACACCGGCCGGTACGCGAACGCGCTCGACGAGGCGCTCCGCCTGGCCGGCTACGACGATCTCCGCCGCGAGCAGGCCACGCGGCGCGACCGGGGGGACCGGCGGCTCCTCGGCATCGGCCTGTCCACCTACGTCGAGATCACCGCCACCGACACCACCCCCACGTCGGAGTTCGCCTCGGTGGAGGTGCACGCCGACGGGTCGGTGACCGTGCTGGCCGGGATCACCCCGAACGGCCAGGGCCACGAGACCTCGCTGGCGCAGGTGGCCGCCGCGGCGCTCCAGGTCCCGTTCGAAGCCGTCCGGGTGGTTCATTCGGACACCGATGCCGTGTCGAAGGGCCAGGGCACGTGGGGGTCGCGCTCGCTGCAGGTGGCCGGGCCGTCGGTGCTCCGCGGCGCCCAGGAGGTGGTCGAGCAGGGCCGGCAGGTGGCGGCCCACCTGCTGGAGGTGTCGCCTCAGGACGTGCGGTTCGACCACGGCCGGTTCGCCGTCGCCGGCGTGCCGGACCGGGCGGTCACGTGGACGGACGTCGCCGCGGAGGTGGCCCGACCGGAGACCGGGGACGGCCACCGGCCCGACGACCTCCCCGAGCGGCTGTGCGGGACCGCGGAATCCGTCCAGGACGGTGGGACGTACCCGTTCGGCACGCACGTCGCCGCGGTGGAGGTCGACGTCGAGACCGGCGACGCCCGGGTGATCCGGTACGTCGCGGTGGACGACGCAGGCCGCATCCTGAACCCGGCCATGGCCGCCGGACAGATCCACGGCGGGATCGCCCAGGGGATCGCCCAGGCCCTGTACGAGGAGGTGGCCTTCGACGAGTCGGGGAACCCGATGACGTCGAACTTCGCCACGTATCCGATCCCCGCGGCCCCCGACCTCCCCCCGTACGAGACGTCGTTCACCGAGACCCCCACGCCGCTCAACCCGTTGGGGGCAAAGGGGATCGGCGAGGCGGGAGCGATCGCCGCGCCCCCAGCCGTGCAGAACGCCGTGGTGGACGCGCTGGCCCACATGGGCGTGCGGCACCTCGACATGCCGATCACCCCGGAGCGTGTCTGGCGGGCCATCGAGAACGCCCGGGCGGGCCGGACGGACGGCGTCGACGCCGTCCCGCCCATCCCGGTCGGCACGGCCGGGGGCCGCTCGGGCGACAGGACCACCGAGACCGACCGGGGCGGACCGGTCTAGAGGAGGCGGACGTGAACTACCAGGAGATCTCGTACGAGGTCACGAACGGCGTCGGGTGGATGCGCCTGACCAGGCCGGACAAGCTGAACGCGCTCACCACCCGGATGGCTCAGGAGGCCCTCGAGGCGCTCGGACGGGCCCGGGAGGACGAAGGGGTCCGGTGCCTGGTGATCATCGGCGAGGGGCGCGGATTCTGCGCCGGCCAGGACCTCACCGAGTTCACGGCCGGCATGGAGGACGGCTCGCCGCTCGACGTGGCCCAGCACCTCCGCAGCGGCTACAACCGCATGATCACGGCCATCGTCGAGCTCCCCATGCCGGTGATCGCCGGCGTCAACGGCGTGGCCGCCGGCGCCGGGCTGTCGCTCGCCCTCGCGGCGGACCTCCGCCTGGCCTCCGGCGCCGCGAGGTTCCTCCAGGCGTTCATCCGGCTCGGCCTGGTGCCGGACTCCGGCGGGAACTGGCTCCTCCCCCGCGTGGTGGGGTTCGCCAAGGCCCTCGAGATGTCGATCACCGGCGACGTGCTCGACGCCGACGAGGCCCTCCGGATCGGCCTGGTGAACCGGGTGGTCCCGGCCGAGGAGTTCCCCGCCGCCCTCACGGAGTACGCGGAACGGATGGCCGCCGCCCCCACCAGGGCCATCGGTGCCACGAAGGCCCTCATCGCCGAGGCTCTCCGCCTGAGCCTCTCCGAGACCCTGGAGCGCGAGGCCGTCGCCCAGGCCGACCTGGCCGCCTCACCCGACTTCGGCGAGGGCGTCGGCGCGTTCCTGGACAAGCGCGAGCCCCGGTTCACGGGCCGATAGCCCGGCTCCGCCCGCGGAAGATTTCGCCTCGATCCCGCGTTGCAGTACCGTTGGGCCCGCTCGACTCGCTGGCTGCCCGATCGCACCGAGGAGGCCGACGTGGACGCTCGGAAGCGGTGGACGATGCTCGCCGTGGTCCTGGGGTCGGGGATCGTGTTCCTGGACTCCACGGTGGTCAACGTGGCCCTTCCCCAGATCGGCAAGGAGCTCCACAGCTCCCTGTTCAGCACGCTGGAGGCCCAGAACTACGTCTACAGCGGCTACCTCCTGACGCTCTCCGCCCTGCTGATCCTGGCCGGCGCGGTCAGCGACTACTACGGGCGCCGGCGCACGTTCGCCATCGGCCTTGCCGGGTTCGGGGTCATGTCACTGGCGTGCGGTTTGGCGTGGAACTTCGAGTCGCTCATCGTGTTCCGCCTGCTCCAGGGGGCCATGGGGGCGCTGCTGGTGCCGGGGTCCCTGGCGATCATCAACACCACGTTCTCCGGGGAGGAGCGGGGCCGGGCCTTCGGGGTGTGGGCCGGGGCGTCGGCCGGGACCACGATCCTCGGTCCCTTCGTGGGCGGCCTGCTGGTCCAGGGCATCTCGTGGCGGGCCGCGTTCCTCATCAACATCCCGTTCATCGCTGTGGGGCTGTGGGCCACCCTCGGCCACGTCCAGGAGTCCCGCGACGAGGAGATGTCGCCGCGGTTCGACTGGCTCGGCGCGGCGGTGGTGGCGGTGGCCGTGGGCGGGCTGGCATACGGCACCATCCGAGGCCAGCAGCGCCAGTGGCGGGACGCGTCGGCGTACGTCGCCCTGGCCCTGGGGGCCGTGGCCACGATCGCCCTGACCCCCCTCATGCGCAAGCGGGAGCACCCGCTGATCCCGCCCTCGCTTTTCCGGTCCCGGAACTTCACCGTGACGAACATCTCGACGCTGGTCATCTACGGCGCCCTGTACGTCACGTTCCTCAATCTGGGGCTCTTCGTCCAGGGGACCCTCGAGTACAACCCCGCGGCTGCCGGCATCATGGGGATCCCCAGCACGCTGCTGCTGGTGCTGTTCTCCACCCGGTTCGGCAAGCTCTCGGCCCGCTACGGGCCGCGGCTGTTCATGACAGTGGGTCCGGCCATCATGTCCCTCGGGGTGCTGTGGTACGCCCTGGTGCCGGCGGACAGCGCGGCCTGGGTGTTCGGGACCGGTGAGGGCAAGTCGATCCTGCCGCCCGGGGACTACCTGGTCCACTTCCTCCCGGGCCTGCTGTTGTTCGGCATCGGGCTCATGATCATGGTGGCGCCGCTCACCACCGCGGTGATGACCAGCGTGCCTGAACACAACTCCGGGGTGGCCTCGGCCATCAACAACGCGATCTCGCGGGTGGGGCCGCAGCTGGCCGGAGCCCTGATCTTCGTGGCCATCGCGTCGAGCTTCTACTCGGGCCTGCACCAACGGGTGCCGGGGCTCGACGCGAACAGCGCCGCGGTGCGCGACAAGATCACTCCGCTGAACCACCCGAAGCCCAACGTGACGTTCCGGCTGAAGGGCGACGGCACGATCCGGGGGTCCGAGCTGGTGCGACCGGCGGCACAGGCCTCCACGAACGCGTTCCACCTGGCCATGCTCATCGGTGCCGGCCTGCTGCTGGCCGGCGCCGGCGTGAACGGGGTGGGGATCCGCAACCCGTCGCGGGAGAGGCTGGAGGAAGCCGCAGGGGTCCCGACGGGAGCCGAGCCGGAGCCCGCCCCGGTCGGGGCCGCCAGCACGTTCGAGGCGCACGAGGAGTACCACCGGCGGGGCGAACCCCACCTCCACCACCTGTGCACCAGTCCGCCGCAGGCCGGAACCGCGGTGGCGTTCAACGAGGAAGAGGCCGGGACGCCGGGGTGACCGTTCCCGAGGGGTCCCTCCTCGACCTCCTGGACTGGAGGCGCCGGGTGTTCGAGCTGTACGCCGAGGTCCGGGCCACGGCGGCCGCGGGAAGCCCCCGGGCGGCGTGGGACGCGTGGCGGGCCGCCCGCGACGAGCTGTTCCGGACCCACTCGCAGTCGCCGATCCCGGAGGCCGAACGCGACACGTACCCGGGGGTGCCGTACTTCGACCACGACCCGGCTGCCCGGGTCGCGGCGGACCTCGAACCGGCCGAGCACGAGACCCTGGAGATCGGGGCCAGCGACGGCGGCGCGTACCGGTTCACTCGCTTCGCCGCGGCCCGGTTCGAGCTCCACGGCGAGCCCCTCCAGCTCGACGTGTACTGGCTGGAGACGTACGGCGGCGGCCTGTTCCTACCGTTCCGCGACGCCACCGCCGGCCGCGAGACGTATGGGGCCGGCCGGTACCTCCTGGACACGGTGAAGGGCTCGGACCTCGGGGCCACCGATGACCGCCGCCTGGTCCTGGACTTCAACTTCGCCTACAACCCGTCCTGCGCGTACGACCCCCGGTGGAGCTGCCCCCTGGCCCCGCCCGCGAACCGCCTGGCCGTCGAGGTCCGGGCCGGCGAACGGACCCCCTGACATGAAGAACGGGGGTCCCCCGTGGGCGACCCCCGTTCCGAGCTGGAATTGGATGAGGCCTAGGGCGCTTCCTTCGCCAGGTCGCTCACCTTGCTCAGGTCGTACTTGTCCGCAGTTTCCTGCGTGACCACGAACACGTTCTGGTCGACGGCCGGCGAGAAATCGAGGACGTTGACACTCTTCTTCGCCAGGAGATCGGTGAGGATTGGCTGGTTGTTGGCCGGGTCACCGGAGACCTTGGCGTTGGCGTCCTGAGCCGTGGCCTCGCTCGCGAGGTACTCGGGCTTGAGGTCGATCGCGCCGCTGAACAGGGCCTGGTCGGAGATCTTCCGGCTGTCCAGGTCGGTCTGGTACTTGACCGTGCACCCGGCGGTCTCAAGAGCCTGGCCGTACATCTGCGCCAGGATCTTGCTCTCGCCGAAGTTCCCGGAGACTCCTACCGTGAGATCGCCGCTGCACCCGGTCGTGGTGCCGAGCAGCTGCTCGTCCGTCAGGAACTTGGTCGCCACGGCCGTCGGGTCCTGCTGGGCGATGTCGACCTGCTTGTTCAGCGCCAGCATCTTGTCCGTGGTCAGCTTCGCGCTGATGGCGTTGAGGATGTCGTCGATCGCCGCAGAGTCGGCATCCTGCCGGATCACCGGCACGATGTTGTCCGACGCCTCCAGGTGCTTGTCGTCCTCGAGCACGACGAAGGTCGGATCGTACACGGAGGTCGAGAACAGCTCCCCGACCTGGATCGTGCCGGACTTCAGCGCCTGAACGGTGATCGGGCCCCCGAAGTCCGTCGTCTTGATCTGCTTGAAATCGAGGCCGTAGGTGTCCTTGAGACCGATCGCGCAGAACTTGTTCGTGGCGCAGTCCGGCGGCGCGCCGAACACGAAGGTACTGGCGATCGTGCCTCCATTGCCGCCCCCACCCGACCCTCCACACGCCACGCCGGTGATGGCGATGGCGAGGAAGGTCGCCCCGAGGGCGAACATGCGGGGAATCCGCATGGGTTTCTCCTCCCGTCTGTCGTGGGGCATCGCAGCCCCCTCAACCTGGACAAACAGACCCTATCAGGGACCCGGAACCTCCACGGTCGCGGGTGCCCGTCCATCCTGTCTCGACCGCGTGGACGGCGTTACGGCTCGCTCCAATCCCGCGAAGAGCACCTCGGTGAGCAGAGCCAACGCGGCCACCAGCATGGCCCCACCGATGAGCTGCTGCTCCTGTCCCTGCTGCGCGAAGCCACTGTGCAGGAACACGCCGAGCCCGCCGCCCCCGGCGAACCCGGCCAGCGTCGCGGTGGCCACCACGGTGACCGCTGAGGTCCTCAGGCCGGCCATGATCAGCGGCGCGGAGAGCGGGAGCTCAAGGCGGGACACGATCTGCCATTCCGAGAGCCCCATCCCTCGCGCGGCCTCGACCGTGTCGGGGTCGACCGATTGGATCCCGATATAGGTGTTGGTGAGGATGGGAGGGATCGCCAGCAGGACGAGGGCGATCGCCGTCGGCAGCATGGTGAACCCGAGCGAGGGCCACGAGTTGCTGATCACGATGAACGCCAGCACCAGGAGCGCGAACGACGGGATCGCCCGCCCGACGTTCGCGATGCTCACGGCCAGGAACTGTCCCTTCCGGAGGTGTCCCACGAGCACTCCGACCGGGACGGCCAGGGCGGCCGCGACCCCGACCGAGATCGCCGACAGCTCCACGTGGTAGAGGAGCTGCTCGCGGATTCCCGCCTGGAAGTTCACCTCGTTCCAGTTCGAGGCAGTGAAGATCCAGTGGATCGCCCGGACGAAGTCGTTCATCGCGCCGCCCGTGCCGTGCTCCGGCCGCCTCCCTGGGGTCGTCTCCCGAGCCTGTTCGCCAGGACGGGGCCACCCCGCCAGATGGCGGTGCGGTTCCGGGCCCACGGCGTGAGAAGGCGCTGGAACAGCAGGAGCAGCGCGTCCGCCGAGAGCGCCAGCGCGATCGACAGCACCGCACCGACGACCACCTCCGGCGTGTAGAAGCGGTTGAGGCCCTCGATGATGAGCTCACCGAGGCCACCCTTCCCGATGATGAACCCCACCGTCACCAGGCCGATGGTGCTGACGGTCGTCACGCGGATCCCCGCGACGATGGCGGGGAGCGCGAGCGGGACCTCCACCTTCCACAGCACCTGCCGCCGCGAGTAGCCCATCCCCACCGCGGCCTCCTTCACGTCATCGGGCACTCCCCGGATACCCACGACGATGTTCCGGATCAGGATCAGCAGCGTGTAGCTGACCAGGCCGATCTCGACCGACAGCACCGTGAGTCCGGTGACCGGGATCAGCAGGACGTAGAGAGCGACGCTCGGGATGGTGTAGAGCAGCCCGGTCACCCACGTGATCGGCGGATACGCCCGGGAATGCCGGTGCGCGAAGATCGACAACGGGAACGCGATCGCGAAACCCACGACGACCGCGATCACGGTCAGCATGACGTGCTCACGGGTCTGCGTCAGGATGAGGTGCGTGTGGCTGCCCACCCACTCCCACAGCGTCGGGGGCCGGAACTCCTGGGCGATCACTGGGCGATCTCCCGGGTCAGCCGCTCCATGGTGAGGATCCCCCGGTAACGCTGCCCCTCGCTCACCACGACCGCGACGTTCGTCTCGGACGTGACGATCGAGTCGAGCGCGGCCCGCAGCGAGTCCCGGGCGGTCACGTAGGCGCTGAATCGGTGAGGCTTCGTGTCGGCGACGGTCGACGCCCCCTCGAGATCGGAGTGGTCGACCCACCCCAGCAGCTCGCCGTCGTCGACGACGCTGACCCAACCGAGCCCGCCCTCGCGGATCGCCCGGCGGGCCTCATCCGCGGTATCTCCGGGTGCCACCACCGGACCGGACTCGACCTCGATCGACGAGATCGGGATCAGCGCGAGTCGCTTCAGCCCCCGCTCGGCTCCCACGAAGTCCTTCACGAACGAGCTCGCCGGGGTGCGGAGGATCTCCGCGGGCGACGCGTACTGCTCGAGGGCCGCGCCGCGGTTGAGGATCGCGATGCGGTCGGCCATCTTGATGGCCTCGTCGATGTCGTGGGTGACGAACACGATGGTCTTCTTCAGGCGCCGTTGGATGTCCAGGAACTGGTCCTGGAGGCGCGCGCGGACGATGGGGTCCACCGCCGCGAACGGCTCGTCCATGAGCATGACTGGGGGGTCGGCGGCGAGGGCCCGGGCCACCCCGACCCGCTGGCGCTGCCCCCCGGAGAGCTCGGCCGGGTACCGATCCAGGAGCTCGGGGTCGAGGTCGAAGATCCCCACCAGCTCGTCGATCCGGGCCCGGGTGCGGTCGGCGTCCCAGTCCAGGAGCTTGGGGACCATGGCCATGTTCTGGGCCACCGTGCGATGCGGCATCAGGCCGATGCTCTGGATCACGTAGCCGATCCCCCGGCGGAGGTGCACGGGGTCCTGCCGCATGACGTCGGTCCCGTCCACCAGGATGGTGCCGCCGGTCGGCTCGATGAGCCGGTTGATCATCTTCATGGTGGTGGTCTTGCCGCACCCCGACGGACCGACCAGCACCACGGTCTCCCCGGCCTCGACGTCGAGCGAAAGGTCCTCGACGGCCGCGCCGGCGGACGCGCTCTGGTAGCGCTTCGTGACGTTCCGGAGCGAGATCATGGGGTCGGCCATCGGCGGCTGCCTTGCAGGTTCCGGCTATTCGACCACAGGACGATGTGGCCGGCCCATCGACAACGTTCGGCCCGCCGATGTTACGGGCAGCCCGTGACGTGGTCGCTGGAGTCGGCGTCGCAGGTGTCGGTGCCCTGCCGCCGTTCAGGGTGTCGTTCCCGGACACGCCGTCGGTGCCGTGCAGCGTGTCGTCGCCGGCCACCTGCACGGTCGCCACCCCGGACGTCAGGCCCGCGGTGATCGTCGCGGTGCCGTTCGAGACCGCCATGTAGTCGGGGCCGGACGCCGCGGTGCCGTTCGACGTGGTGGTGGCCGTCCCGGTTGCCTCGTCGACGAAATTCGATCCGCCGGATCCCACCGCCACGCCATGAGTCGCTGCCGTTGAGCGGGGCGTGGCGCGGCTCGCCGGCAGAGACCGGAGCCGCGGCGAACAGCGCGATGAGCGCCGCGGCCGCGACGGCGGTGATCGTTCGACGAACAGGCATCCGAGCACCCTCCCCAAGGCCGACCGGTCGGACGGTGTACGCGCGAACCCATCCGGGCGATTGGCGTCAGCTCGTCCTCCGGGACACGGAGGCGAGCCGGTAGGGTGCTCCCAACATGGCCGACACTCCCACCGGCATGGCTCCGGACGCATCGACCCACGGCGGCCCCCGCATCGAGCTCCGCGAGGTCGACGCCGACAACTTCCGGCAGGTCATGGCCGTGCGCGTCCGTGAGGACCAGGTCCGCTTCGTCTCCACGCCGGCCGAGTACCTGGCCCTGTGCCGGTACGGAGGGGTGTGGAGGCCGCTCGCGCTGTACGAGGGCGGTGAGGCCGCGGGGTTCGCCATGTGGGGCGTCGATCCCGCCGACGGCAGCCACTGGATCGGGGGCCTCCTGATCGACCGGTCACGGCAGGGCCGCGGCCTGGGCCGAGCGGCCATGCAGGAGCTGATGGCCTTCTTGAGTGCCAAGGGCGCCCGGGAGGTGGCCCTCAGCTACGACCCGGAGAACTCGGATGCCCGGAGGTTGTATCGCTCGCTGGGTTTCCGCGAGACGGGCGAGCACGAGGACGAGGAGGTCGTGGCCCGGCTGGAACTCCCGGTCAGCCCGTCGACTTCGCCTTGAACGCCTCGAAGGGGTTCCGGCAGGACCGGCAGAAGTGCGTGGAGCGGCACAGCGTGGGGCCGAACGCGCTCTCCAGGACGGTGTCCTCGCTCCCGCAGAACGGGCACGTCGCGCCCTGGGTGGACCGGGACAGCGAGGCCAGCGGGACGAACGCGATCCCGCTCCCGGCGGCCGGCGGCGGGGTCAGGCCGTAGGACCGCAGGGCCTCCCGGCCCTCCGGCGTGATGCGGTCGCTGGTCCACGGCGGCGAGTACACGAAGCGGATCACCACGGCCCGGTCCCCGGCAACGCGCCGCACGGCCCGGTGCGACTCCTCGCGGATCACGTCCAGCGCGGGGCAGCCCGAGAACGTCGGCAGCAGGGCCACCTCCACCACGCCGTCGGTGACCCGGACCCGGTCCACGATGCCGAGGGCGGTGATCGAGACCGGAGGGATCTCGGGGTCGCGGACCTCGGCCAGGGCCTCCCACACCCGCAACTCGACGGCCTCGGCCTCGCGCGGGGCGGCGGTCACCACGACGCCCCCGGGTGCTCGCGGTACAGCTTCGTCATCTCGTCCCACAGGGGCTCGAAGTCCTCGGAGTGCCGGCCCCGGCGCCCCCCTGCCCCGGCGAACGCGCCCTCGTGGGCCCACCGGCCGTCCCGGCGCACGATCCCCGGCACCGACAGGTCCTCGGCCTGGGCCTCGATCTCCCCGGTGGAGGTCGGCACCATCTCGCCGCCCATGGGCCCGTGGTGCTCCAGCACGTAGTCCAGCGAGGCGGCCTCCAGGTCCGCTCCCAACGCGGCCAGCCACTCCCCCAGGAGGTCCTCGGACGCCCGGGGCATGACGCCCTCCGTCACCAGGTCCCGTTCGCCGGGGAGCGGCTCGAACAGCTCCACGGCCTCCCCCACCGCGGCGACCAGCCCCTCCGCCAGCTTCTGCCGGGCGGTCTGGGGACCGTTCGCCAGTCGTTCGAACCAGGCCTTGGCGTGGTCCAGGTGGTACTTCTCCTCCAGCCGGATCACGGCGATCAGCTCGGCCAGCTCCCCCCAGGACGAATCCGCGAGCGCCTCCAGCCGGACGGCGTCCGCGGTGTCGTACAGGAGGTGCCGGGCCAGCGTGTACCCCCAGTCGCGGTTCGGCCGCTCGCACAGCACGGCGTTCCGGTACTCCTGCGGCGAACGGCCCAGGGCCAGCGAGTCCTCGTCCCGCCCGGTCATGGGCCCCGCCAGCCCGTACAGCAGCCGCGCGTGCGCCATCTCGTCCTGGGCGATCGAGGAGAAGGCCAGGTCCTCCTCGATGTGGGGGGCCCACCCGGTCCACTCCGAGTGGCGGTGCCCCAGCACCAGCTCGTCGTCGGCCAGGGAGAACAGCAGCGCGAGGCGAGGATTGCCGTCCACCCGGCCATGGTAGCCGCGCCCGGTGCCGGCGGCCGGGACTACCCGAAGGCCCGGACGATCCTGCCGTCGAGCACGATGGCCACCGGGTCGGCCAGCGCCCCGAGGTCCTCCCGGGGGTCACGCCCGTAGGCCACGAGGTCGGCGGGCGCACCCTCCTCGATCGACGGCAGGCCGAGGTAGGCGCGCGCAGCCCACGAACCCGCGGCGAGCGCGTCCTCCGGCGCGATGCCGCACGCCGCCAGCTCCGCGATCTCCCGGCGTACCTCCCCGTGCGGGACGGCGACGTCCGTTCCTGCCAGGAGGTCCGCCGGGAACGACGGCTCGATCCCGTCATCGGCTCGCCAGTCGCCCACGGGAGCACCACGCCGCTGAAGTGCTGGTTCACCTGGATCAGCCGGCGGTTCCCTGGGCCGCCAGGTCCTCCGGGGAGACGTCGTCCCCGGGCTCGACGTCGGTGGCCTCCGCGGGGCTGTGCGCCGTGGCGGCCCGGCCCCGGGGCGGCCTGGGGGCGTCGATCCGCAGGCCCCGCTGGGCCAGGGCGTTCGACACCCGCTTCAGCTTGCCGCCCACCCCCGCGTAGGCCTCCTGCCGGCGGTACGAGCGATCGGTGAGGCCGCCCAGCTCGTCGTGGTCCCACGGCCCCACGTGGAGCTCGCTCTCACCGCGGCGGCGGACGGCATAGGCCACGCCCTCCTTGTGCCGGAAGTGGGTCTCGCGGGCCAGCACGAGCGCCATCTCGGCGTCGGGTGCCTTCACCCCGCCCACCACGACGAACTCGTCGGAGTCCGTTCGCTTGCCGAGGACGTCCCAGACCCACATCGGGCCGCCGGCTACGCGGCCGCCGGGATGCCGTCGAAGGCCTCGCGCACCCAGGCGTGGGTGTCCCACATGGCCTTGCGGTACCCCAGGCGGACGTGGGTCATGGGTCCGTCGCCCATCACCGTGGTCCAGAACTCGTCCCAGTCCACCCACGACTCGTCGCCCCACACCCAATCGTTCCGGTCGTCGTCCCACCGGAGCGCGGGGTCGGGGACCGTGATCCCCACGTCCCACAGCTTCGGCACATACGTGGACAGGAACTCGGAGCGGAGGTCCTCGTTCGATCGGGTCTTGATCCCCCAGTACAGCAGGACGTCCTTCGCCGGGTTCGACGGCGGGCCGTAGAAGTGCATGATGGCCCGCCACCACCGGCTCACGGCGTCCTGGAACATCTCGCGCTGGGCGTCCGTGCCCGAGCACAGCTCGAGCGCCAGGTCCTCGCCGTGCCGCAGGTGGAGGGACTCCTCGGCACAGATCCGGCGCATGGCCCGGACGTACGGCGCGTAGGAGGAGTCGAGGAGCGCCTTCTGCGTCACGAGCGCGGCGCCGTCGATGAGCCACCCGATCACCGCCACGTCTCCCCACGACTCCGTGGGGTAGTGGAAGACGTTGTGGAACTTGGTCCGTCCGTTCACCAGGTCGTCGAACATGGCCTCGCGGGACTTCCCGAGGTCCTCGGCCACCCGGTACAGGATCTGGCCGTGCCCCACCTCGTCCTGGACCTTGGCGGTGAGCGACAGCTTGCGCTTGAGGGTCGGGGCGCGCGGAATCCACTCCCGCTCCGGCAGGGCCCCCATGACCTCGGAGTTCGCGTGCATCTCGATGAACTTCAGGGCGGCCTGCCGGTACTCGTCCGGCATCCACTCGCCGGCCTCGATCTTCTCCCCGGCGTCAATGCGGGCCTTGAACTCGGCGACCTTCTCGTCGTACGTCATCGCGCAATCGCCTCCCGCGTGCATCGTACCCGTCAGCCCGGGGCCGATGCCGACTCGGCCCGGGCCTTGACCTGCGCCAGCGCCCGCGTGCGGACCACGCCGCTGAACGGGCGCATCAGCCGCCAGTACCGAAGGAACCGCGGACCGCGAACAGCCACCTGGTGACCTGGAGTCCCCGAGATCGAGCTCCTGGAGCGCGGCCCAGGTGGCGTCGACGCCGGCGTGGACCGTGGTCCGGTGGCGTTCCACGACGTCGAACCTCGGCATGAACCGGTCGACCAGCACGTCCTCCAGTATCGCGACGGACGCACGGCGCGGAGGCCCCTTCCGCCCGGGTGGGTACGATTGGCCGGGAGCCCAGGAGGAGGGAACCATCATGAGCGAGACATACAGGCTGATCCTCGCCGACGGGCCGGCGGATGCGGCGTCGAGCGAGACGTTCGACTCGATCGATCCATCCACCGGCGAGGTGTTCGCGCAGGTGGCGAAGGCGGGCCGCGAGGACGTGGACCGAGCGGTGGACGCCGCGCGTGCCGCGTTCGACGAGGGACCGTGGCCGCGCATGAAGGGCCGCGAGCGGGCCGCCGCGATGCTGAAGGCGGCCGACCTGGTGAAGCAGAACGCCGCCCACCTGGCCGAGCTGGAGGCCCGCGACGCCGGCCACACCATCCGCATGGCCAAGAACGCGGACGTGGGCATGGTCATCTCCACGTTCCGGGCCGTGGCGGAGATCGCGGCCCGCGAGGACGACGAGGAGGCCCTGCCGCGCGGCCCGGGCTCGTACAACTACCTCCGCCGCGACCCGCTCGGCGTGTGCGCGGCGATCACGCCGTGGAACTTCCCGATCCAGATGGCCGCGTGGAAGATCGCGCCGGCCATCGGCGCCGGCAATACGGTGATCCTGAAGCCGGCGTCGTACACCCCGCTGACCTCGATCGAGCTGGGCCGGCTGTGCCTGGAAGCCGGCCTCCCGGAGGGCGTGGTGCAGGTCCTCCCCGGGCCGGGGGCCGCGGCCGGCGAGACGCTGGTGTCGCATCCCGGCGTGGACAAGGTGGCGTTCACCGGCTCCACGGAGGTGGGGCGGCGGATCATGCAGCTCGCCTCCGGGACCATCAAGAAGTGCACCCTGGAGCTGGGGGGGAAGTCGCCCTCGATCGTGCTCGACGACGCCGACCTGGACTACGCGGTGGACGGGGTGCTGTGGGGGATCTTCTTCCACTCCGGGCAGGTGTGCACCGCCGGGTCCCGGGCGTTCGTGCAGCGGAGCGTGTACGAGGACGTCGTGGCCGAGCTGGTGAAGCGGGCCGAGGAGATGCAGGTGGGGCCGGCGATGGATCCCGCTTCGGACACGGGGCCGGTGGTGGCCCAGTCCCAGCTCGACACCGTGGAGCGGTACGTCGAGATCGGCCACCAGGAGGGGGCCAAGCTGCTCACCGGCGGCGAGCGGCCCTCGGTGGCGGGTCACGAGGGCGGGTACTTCTACCGGCCCACCGTGTTCAGCGGCGACAACTCCATGGTGATCGCCCAGGAGGAGGTCTTCGGTCCGGTGCTCGTGGTGATCCCGTTCGAGGACGACGCCGAGGCCGTCGCCCAGGCCAACGACTCGATCTACGGGCTGGGGGGCGCGGTGTGGAGCGGGAATACGCCGCGGGCGGTGAAGGTGGCCGAGGGCCTCCGCACCGGGACGGTGTGGATCAACGACTACCACATGATCAACCCGAGGTACCCGTTCGGCGGGTACAAGCAGTCCGGACTGGGTCGGGAGCACGGCCGGGTGGGGTTCGACGAGTACCGCGAGATCAAGCACATCCACGTCGACCTGAACGGCCAGGTCCGGGGACGCCACCCCTGGTGGGACATCAGCGTGCCGAAGCGCCGCGAACCCGACGTGCCGGGCCCAGAGACCGCGGGACCGAAGCCCGCCGGGTAGCCGGGGCTCGGGCCTACGCCGGGCGGCTCGAGGGCGGCGCTCCGCCGAGCCGGCGCCGGAGGTTCTCCAGCGAGCCGCGCATGAGCCACGCCATGAACGGCCGGTAGCACGCGAGGAGGATCGGGCCGAGCACGGGCGGGCCGAGCGCCAGCTCCTCGGTCCAGGTGAACCTCGTCCCGGCGCGGCCGTCCGCCGGATCCAGCCGCCACTCGCCCTGTCCACGGACGAAGCTTCGATGGGCCAGCACCAGCCTGCGGGGCGGCTCCCACACCACCACCTCAAGGCGCTCGGTGAACAGCGGGAGGCCGAGGACGCGCGTCTTCACCGCGATCGTGACGCCGACGCCTTCCCGATGCCCCGAGACCACGGCAACCCGGTCGGCGTCGCGCATCCACTCGGCCTGGCGCTCCCAGTCGAGCAGGTGCTTCCAGGCCTCCTCCGGCGGAACCGCGAGCTCGGTCCGGGACCGGACCCTCATCGCGGCCCGTCCGTCGCAGGCCATTTCGTGCTGGGAACGCGGCGGCTTGACTTCGTGCGCACCGGGCACCACACTCCGCCCGGTCGCCCGGAGGGGAGGACGTTCGGCATGGTCGCTGCGTGGTCGTGGGTCACCTTCTGGCTGGTGGTGCACATCCTCGGGATCATCATCGCGTTCGGCCCCTCCTTCGCCTCCCCGATCATCGGGGCGCTGACGGCGAGGCATCCGGAGCATGCGGTGTTCGCCGTCGAGGTCATCGAAACGAGCGCGAAGCGGCTCACGCTCCCCCTCGGGGTCATCGTGGCCCTCTCCGGGACGGGGCTCATCTACTCGCTCCACATCCCGCTGTGGTCGACGCCGTGGCTGATCGTGGCGATCGTGCTCTACGCGGCCGCCTACACGTACGGCCTGCTGGTGCAGACCCCGACCGGCATGAAGCTGCTCCGCCTGTTGCAGTCCATGCCTCCCGGGCCGCCCCCGGCCGGCGCGACGGGACCGCCTCCCGAGGTCGCCGCGCTGACGAGGAAGCTGCGGCTCGGGGGGATGTACCTGACCGCGTCGGTAGTGGTGATCGCGACGCTCATGACCTGGCAGCCGGGCAAGCACGTCTTCGGCTGATAGCCATCGGAGGGGAACCTCGCCCGGTCACGACCGGATCGCCTGTCGCGTCTCCGGGATGGACAGCAGGAAGCCCGCGGTGATCAGGCACGGCAGCGCGCTGATGGCGAAGGCGGCCTTGAAGCCGAAGCTCCGGGCCATGGCCCCTGCCAGGAGGGGTCCCGCCACGAAGCCGATGTCCCCCACGAACCGGTACACGCCGATCGCCACCGGCTGGAGTTCGGGCGGGACCACGTCGGAGAGCATCACCGGGTGAGGGACCCCGCCGAACCCGGCGACGATGCCCAGGAACCCCATCATCACCATGAGGGGCACCACGTCGGTGGCGAAGCCCAGGCCCGCCGTCACCACGGCGATCCCGACCATGGACGGCAGGATCACGGGCTTCCGCCCCAGGCTGTCGGTGAGGCTGCCGGCCGGGAACAGCACGGCGAACTCCGTCACCGAGGCGACCGTGAAGGCCAGGCCGACCCCGACCGTGGAAAGCCCCACCACGTCCTTGGCGAACAGCGACGCCAGCGTCGAGAAGACCCCGGCGACGAACCAGAAGTACGCCCCGTTGCACATCAGCACCGTCACGAACGACCGGCTCCAGACCAGGTCCCGGAGGCCTCGCCGCGAGCCGTCATCGGCCGGGCGCACGGGGTCCTGCACGGTGGTCAGGTACAGCCCGGCGGCGATGAAGCAGGCCCCCGCGTAGAACCACAGCGGCGCGGCCAGGCCGAAGAGATCGGCCACGAACCCACCGATGGGGTTCCCGAAGATGATCCCGACGTTGAACGCCCCGTAGAACACGCCCATGACCCGTCCCATGCGGTCGCGGGGCGCGGTCAGCAGCAGGTAGGACATCAGCGCCGCGAAGAAGACCGAGGAGCCGGCCCCTCCGGCGGCCCGGAAGATCACCAGGAGGGGGAAGGTCGGCGCAATGGCCGCGGCGGCGGAGCTCACGCCGACGATGGCCGCACCAGCGGTCACGACCGCCCGCTGCCCGAAGCGGTTCACCAGCGGGCCGGCCACCAGGTCGAACAGCAGCCGGGTGAACGCGAACGCGGACACCAGCAGGCCGACGGCGTCGTAGCCGACGTGGAACGACTTCGCGTACAGGGGCAGGACCGGCGACACGATGCCGTAGCCGAGCATCACCACGAAGGTGCCGACCACGACGACGCGGATCTCCCGGACCCGCAGGATGTCCACGAACCGGACCTTGCCGGGCGTCCCGGTAGCTTCCCGGGCGCCGTCGCCTGGGACGACCGTGGACATCGCGCCAGTCTACGGGCGGACCTGGTGTCCCCGGATGGATCGCGGCGCAAGCGTTCCGGGTGGCTCGTTCGTTTCCCGACCGGGGTGCCCTAGGCTTCCGGCTCGCGATGGCCGATCTCCGCGATGGACGCTCTGGCGCCGTTCGGGCCGGTTCGCTGGCGACGCTCGGGGGCGGACGCGTTCCGCGGCGAGGCGACGACCTGGCCCGGTCGGAGGTCGTTCCGGGCGGCGTCCTGGCGTGGGCCGACGGCCTCGTGACGTATGCGGGTCCCGCCGACGGCTGGCGCGGCGGGCCCGTTCGGGATCTCGGACCGGTCACCGTCGTGCCGGGTTTCGTGGACTGTCACACCCACGTGCCATTCTTCGGCTGGCGGGCCGAGGAATACGAGGCCCGCCTGTCCGGCCGGACCTACCGGGACCTGCACGGGGAGGGGGGGATCTACCGAAGTGCCCGCATGATCGCCGAAGCCTCCGATGAGGAGGTCATATCGTTCTGCCGTCCCCTGCTGGGCGAGATGCTGGCCCACGGGACCACGGCCGTCGAGCTGAAGACCGGGTACGGGCTCTCGGTGGAGGCCGAGCTTCGCCTGGCTCGCCTGGCCCGCCGGTTGTCCGACCTGGCCGAGCAGACCTGCACGGTCACCCTGCTCGCGTGCCATGCCGTGCCCCCGGGCATGGCCCGCGAGGACTGGGTCCGGCAGGCGTGCCAGGAGCTCATCCCGGCCGCCGCGTCGGAAGGCCTCGTCGACGCCGTGGACGTCTACGTCGAGGACATCGCGTTCTCGGTGGACGACCTGCGCGCCGTCGCCGAGGCCGCGCGGGCCGCGGGGCTGCCGGTCCGGTGCCACGCGGACCAGATGGGCGACTCGGGCGCCACGGAGGCCGCGGTCGCGTTGGGCGCGCGCAGCGCCGACCACCTCAACCACACCGGCCCGGCGGGGGTCGCGGCGCTGGGAGGCGCCGGGGCGACGGTCGCCACCCTGCTCCCGACCTCGACGTTCACCCTGCGCGCCCAGCCTCCGCCGGTCCGAGGGCTGCTGGGATCCGGCGCGGCGGTGGCCATCGCGTCCGACTTCAACCCCGGCACGTCGCCCGTGCTGTCCATGCCCGAGGTGATCGCCATGGCCTGCACGCTGTACGGGCTGCCGCCACCCACGGCGCTCGTCGCCGCAACGGTCAACCCCGCGTGGGTCCTGGGCCTGTCCGATCGCCTGGGAACGCTCGAGCCGGGCAAGCGGGCCGACTTCGTGGTGCTCGCGGCCGAGGACTTCCGGTCGGTCCCGTACCGCCCCGGCCACAACCCGGTCGCCGAGACCTGGATCGGGGGGCGCCTGGTGTCCGGTCACTCCGGCTGACCGGCCTCGCGGGCGAACCCGGCTGCGGTCAGTCGAGGGGGCGAACCGGCTGCCGTCAGTCGAGCGGGCCGACCTCGTCTTCCACCGCTCGGACCAGCCCGCCGCCGCGGATGAGGTCGATGGCGGCGGCGATGTCGAGACGGATCTCCCGGTCCTCCTCCAGGGGGGTCACCACGCCCCGGACGGCGTCGAGCGCGGCCCGGGTCCCAGCGCCCGGTTCCAGGGGCCGCCGGAGCTCCAGGGCCTGCGCCGCGGCCAGGGCCTCCAGGGCCACCACCATCTCGGTGTTCGCCACGCACTCCCGGGCGTGGCGGGCCGAGGTCATGCCCATGCTCACGTGGTCCTCCTGGCCGGCCGAGGACGTGATCGAGTCCACCGAGGCCGGGTGGGCCAGCGTCTTCGACTCCGAGACCAGCGACGCCGCGGTGTACTGCACCAGCATGAACCCCGAGTTCAGCCCGGACTCCCGGACCAGGAACGGGGGCAGTCCATTGGACAGCGCCGGGTCCAGCAGCCGGTACAGGCGGCGTTCGCTGATGCTGGCCAGAGGCACGGCCGCGGTCGCCAGCGCGTCGAGGGCCAGGGCCACCGGCTGGCCGTGGAAGTTCCCGCCGGACAGGACGTCGCCGGTCTCGGGGAACACCACCGGGTTGTCCGAGACCGACCCGATCTCCCGCTCCAGGACCTCGCCGACGAAGGCGGCGACGTCACGCGTGGCGCCGTGGACCTGGGGTGCGCACCGCAGGGAGTACGCGTCCTGAACCAGGTGCCCGCTCTCGCGGTGCGAGGCCGCGATCCCGCTTCCCGCCATGAGCCGGCGTATGTTCGAGGCAGATGCCGTCTGCCCTGGGTGGGGGCGAAGGCGCTGGAGGCGTTCGTCGAAGGCCCGGTCCGTCCCCAGGAGGGCCTCCACGCTCATGGCCGCCGTGACATCCGCCGCCTTCGCCAGCGAACGGACCCGGGCCAGCGCAAGCGAACCGATCGCGAGCATCCCCTGGGTCCCGTTCACCAGGGCCAGGCCCTCCTTCGGTTCGAGCTCGATCGGCTGCAGCCCGGCCTCGGTCAGGAGCGGACCCGCGTCGGCCGGCCCGTCCGGCCCCAGGAGCTGGCCCAGACCGACCAACGGCAGGGCCAGATGCGCGAGCGGGGCCAGGTCGCCCGAGGCACCCAGCGACCCCTGCTGGGGGACGGCCGGGATCAGATCCCGGTTCAGCATCTCCACCATCCGCTCGACCACCAGGGGCCGGACGCCCGAGTGGCCCAGGGCCAGGACGTGGGCCCGCAGGAGCAGCATGGCGCGAGTCTCCTCGCGAGGCAGGGGCGGGCCGACCGCGGTGGCGTGTGACCGCACCAGGTCGAACTGCAGCCGCGCCGCCTGCTCCGGGGCGATCCGAACGGTGGCCAGGCTCCCGATGCCCGTGGTGACGCCGTAGACCGTCTCGTCGGAGCGGACCTTCTCCTCGACCACCGCTCGCGCCGCGCTCATCCGGTCGATGGCCGGGGCGGGAACCTCGACCCGCTCGCCGCGCGCGACCGCCACGACGTCGTCGATCGACAGCTGCTCCCCCACCCGAACCGGCACGGCTCCGGAGGCTACGTCCCCCATCGAGCCCCGGCAACCGCGGCACCTCCAGGCGGGTTGGGGGATCGCCCCGGCCCGCTGGACTCCGTGGTCCTCGATTCCACCGCCGGCCCGGGGGGACCGCGCTTCGGGGGCGCCCCTCCAGACGGCCCGGCCGGTGCGGGACTCCAGTCCCTAGCCCTGGAATCCGACATGCGCCACGTTCGACCTCGAAGTCGAGGTCCGGGAGGGACCCGCCTCCTCCCGCCGGTCAGGAGGGTACGACGATGCTGAAGCGACTATCTCCCGAGGCCCTGGCGCGGGCCGCCAGCCGCAGGCCGTGGACGACCATCGCGGTCTGGATCCTCGTCGTGGTGGGGGCCATGTTCGCCTCGTCCGCGCTCCTGGGCGGCGCGCTCACCCACGACGTCAGGTTCACGAACAACCCCGAGTCGGTGCGGGCCAAGGAGCTCATCGACGCCCGATTCCACCGCGCCAACAACGACACGGAGTTCGTGATCGTGCAGTCCGAGACGGCGACCGTGTACGAGGCCCCGTTCCAGACGGCCGTCCGCAACGTCCAGCGAGACCTGGCCGCGCTGGGACCGGGCGTCGTGGCGAGCACCGTGAGCCACTACCAGACGCACGATCTGACGATGGTGTCCGGCGACGGCCACGCCACCCTCATTCCGGTGCAGATGGCGGGAGACATGGACCGCGCGCACGACACGATCGGGGACGTCCATCGGGCGATCGGCGACGCCCCGCCGGGCTTCGACGTCCTGGTCGCGGGGCGGGCCACGCTGGACAGCGACCTCACCGCCATCGCCGAGGCCGACATGCAGAAGGGCGAGGGGATCGGCATCCTCACCGCCCTCATCGTGCTGGCCGTGGTGTTCGGCGCGATCGTGGCGGCGTTGCTCCCCATCGGGATCGCGCTCCTCGCGATCGCGGTGGCGGTGGGCTCCGTTGCCCTGCTCGGCCAGCTGTTCCAGTTCACCTTCACCGTCACGAACATGATCACGATGATGGGCCTGGCGGTGGCCATCGACTACTGCCTGTTCATCGTGTCGCGCTACCGGGAGGAGCGCGGCGCCGGTGTGGCGAAGGACGAGGCGATCCCGGCGGCGGCGTCGACCGCGGGCCGGGCCGTTCTGTTCAGCGGCATGACGGTGGTGACCGCGCTGCTCGGCATGATGATGATCCCGGCCACCATCTTCCGCGCCATGGCCGCGGGGGCCATTCTCGTGGTCATCGCGGCCGTCACCGGGGCGCTGACCCTGCTCCCGGCGGTCCTCCATCTCCTCGGAGACCGCGTCGACCGGCTCCGCCTCCTGCGCCGCAAGAGGAAGGTCGCCGTCGATCCGGCCGCGGGCTTCTGGGGCCGGGTGGCGGGCACGGTCATGCGCCGGCCGGTGGTGAGCATGGTGGCCGCCGCCGGATTCCTCGTGCTGGCGGCCTCCTCGTTCGTCCGGCTCGACACCGGCTTTTCCGGCGTGAGCACCGTGCCGGACAGCGTGGAGTCGAAGCGGGCGTTCACGGTGCTCGCGTCGCAGTTCTCCGGGGGGGTGACGAACCCGGTGCAGATCGTGATCGACGGCCGGGCCACCGCGCCACCCGTGCAACGCGGGATCGAGGACCTCCGTGGCCTGCTCCGGCGCGACGGCGGGTTCGGGCCCTCGACCGTCGAGGTCGGCCCCGCCGGCGACACCGTCCTCGTCTCCGCGCCCGTGATGGGGGACCCCTCCGGGAAGGCCGCGGTCGGGTCGGTCGGCCGGATCAGGTCGCAGTACGTCCCCGCCGCATTCCCGCCGGGGTCGGCCGCCCAGGTATTGGTCGGTGGCGACCCCGCCCTCAACCGGGACTTCTTCGCCATCACCGATCGGTACCAGCCGATCGTGCTGGCGTTCGTCCTCGCGCTGTCGTTCCTCCTGCTGATGATGGTGTTCCGCTCGGTGGTCGTGCCGCTCACGGCCATCGTCCTGAACCTGCTGTCGGTCGGCGCGGCGTACGGACTGCTGGTCCTCGTCTTCCAGCAGGGTGGGCCGGGGATCGGGAGGTGGCTGGCCGACCTCTTCGGCTTCCAGCAGGTCCAGGTGATCGAGGCCTGGCTGCCGCTGTTCCTGTTCTCGGTCCTGTTCGGGCTGTCCATGGACTACCACGTGTTCCTGCTCTCGCGGATCCGCGAGCGCTACGTGCAGACGGGCGACAACACCGACGCCGTCGGCCACGGACTCGCTCGAACCGGCGGCATCATCACCGGCGCGGCGCTCATCATGGTGGCCGTCTTCGCCGGGTTCGCCTCCGGCCAGCTGGTCATGTTCCAGCAGATGGGATTCGGGCTGGCCGTGGCGGTGCTCCTCGACGCGACGGTGATCCGCTCGGCGCTCGTCCCCGCGGTCATGAAGCTCCTGGGCGACCGGAACTGGTACCTGCCGGCGTGGCTACACTGGCTTCCCCGTCTCTCCGTGGAGGGTCGGGGACGCCGCGTCGTCGCGATGCCGGAGGCCGAGCTTCGGATCCCGGGGCGCGTGGAGGAACCGATCGGGGCGTGATGGTGACCCCGGAGGGGCTCGCGGTCTGATAGACACCACGTCATGACCGTGGTGACCGCGGAGCTGGTGTTCGCCGGGGACCGGTGGGAACGGCGCCACGGATTCGCCATGCAGGGCGGGCGCATCCTCGGGACCGGGACACCCACGGACCTCGCGGAGCGGTTCCCGGGCCACGAACGGGAGGACTGGGGAGGAGTGGCCGTCGTGCCGGGCTGCGTGAACGCGCACGCCCATTCGTTCCAGGCCCTTCTGCGTGGCTACGGCGACGACCTGTCGTTCATGGGCTGGCGGGACCGGGTGCTGTATCCGTTCTCCGAGCGCCTGGACGGCGACGGCATCCGCACGGGGGCCCTGTTCGACTTCGCCGAGATGGTCCGCCACGGGATCACCACGGTGGTGGACTTCTTCTACCTCCACGACCGCGGCAACGAGAACGACCGGGCGGTGATCGACGCGGCCCGCGAGGTGGGGCTGCGCATCGTGCTGGCCCGTTCGATGTACGACTGGTCCGGCGCCCCGAAGCGGTACCAGGAGGCGCCGCCCGAGGCGGAGCGGCGCACCCGGGAGCTGCACGACCTGGTGGCCGGGGACCGCGGCGCGTTCGTCCAGCCGGCCCCGCACTCCATCCACGGGGCCAGCCCCCAGATGATCCGGGCCGGCGCCGCCCTGGCGGAGGAGCTCGATACGCCGTTCCACATCCACGTCGCGGAGGGCCGGTACGAGCGGGACATGTCGTTCGACCGCCACGGCCTGTCGCCGGTCAAATTCCTGGACTCGCTCGGCGTCCTCAACGACCGGGCCATCCTGGTGCACTGTGTGTGGGTCGATCCCGCCGACCTCGATCTCATCGCCGAACGAGGCGCCAGGATAGTCCACAACCCCGGCGCGAACTCGTTCCTGGGCGACGGTATCGCGCCGGTCCGGGAGATGCTGTCCCGCGGGATCCCGGTGGCCCTCGGCACCGACGGCGGGTGCACGAACAGCCGGCAGAGCGTGTTCGAGGAGATGCGGATGGCCGCCCTCCTGGCGAAAGCCATCGACGCGAACGCCGAGGCTCTCGGCGCCGAGGAGATGCTCATCGCCGGGACCGCCCGGGGGGGCGAGATCCTCGGGCTCCCCGTGGGCCGGATCGCCGAGGATCACGCGGCCGACCTGGTGGTCCTCGACCTGGAGGCGCTCTCGCTCCAGCCGGCCGCCACGGCGCCCAAGCAGGTCGTCTACGCCATGCAGCCCGAGGCCATCGCCCGCGTCTACGTGAACGGCGAGGTCGTCGCGGAGCGAGGCCGCCCCGCGCGGGTGGATCCCGCCGAGATCCGGGCCAGGGTCGCCGAGGTCACGAAGGACTGGCAGCCTCCGGATTGACCGCAGCTCCACGCGGACCGGCCGGCCTGTCAGTGGTGGGTGCTAGTGTCGGTGACGGGATGACGGCCGTAGCTTGGACCGCGATCGCTCTGCTCGCAGCAACGCTGGGGGGATCCTTCTTCTACCTCGGCTCGCGGATCGATGCGCTCGGAGCGGGGGTGGACGCCCTCGGTTCGAGGCTCGACGCCCGCATCGACGGGCTCGAGGTCCGCATCGACTCGCTCTCGTCGCGCATCGACGTGCTGTCGTCCCGGATCGACGGGCTGGCCACCCGGCTCGACACGCACATCGAACGACACGCTACCGGCTGAGCCGGACTGGGCGGCGATTCACCGGGCCGCCGACGCTTCGCGCCCGCCGCTACTGCTCTCGCCAGGGGAGGCGGACCCCGCGCTCCCCCGCGACCTCCACCGCCCTGTCGTAGCCGGCGTCGGCGTGCCGGACCACGCCCATGCCCGGATCGCTGGTCAGGACGCGCTCCAGGCGCGCCGCCGAGTCCGACGTCCCGTCGGCCACCACCACCATGCCCGCGTGGATCGAGTAGCCGATCCCCACGCCTCCGCCGTGGTGCACGCTCACCCAGTGCGCCCCGGCCGCGGTGTTCACCAGAGCGTTGAGGATGGGCCAGTCGGCGATCGCGTCGCTCCCGTCCTTCATCGCCTCGGTCTCCCGGTACGGCGACGCCACGCTGCCCGCGTCCAGGTGGTCCCGCCCGATCACGATCGGCGCCGACAGCTCCCCCGTCCGGACCATCTCGTTGAACCGCAGGCCGGCCTTCGCCCGCTCGCCGTACCCCAGCCAGCAGATCCGCGCAGGGAGCCCCTGGTACGCCACGCGCTCCTGCGCCATCCGGAGCCACCGGTGGAGCCGTTCGTCGTCCGGGAACAGGTCCATCACCGCGCGGTCGGTCTTCGCGATGTCCTCCGGGTCGCCCGACAGCGCCGCCCATCGGAACGGCCCCTTGCCCTCGCAGAACAGGGGCCGGACGAACGCGGGCACGAACCCCGGGTACGAATAGGCCCGGTCGTGGGCCAGCCCGCCCTCCTGCGCACCGGCCCGGAGATTGTTCCCGTAGTCGAACACCACCGCGCCGGCCTCCTGGAACTGGACCATCGCGTCGACGTGCAACGCCATCGACTCGTGGGACCGGGCCACGTACCGGCCGGGATTCGAGGACCGAAGCCGGGCCGCGTCATCGAGCGACAGCCCCGCGGGGACGTACCCTCCCAGCGGGTCGTGGGCCGAGGTCTGGTCCGTGACCACGTCGGGCCGGAACCCCCGCCTGACCAGCTCCGGCTCCACCTCCGCCGCGTTCCCCAGCAGCCCGATCGACACGGCCTCCCCGCCCGAGCGGGCCTCCTCCACCCACCGCAGGGCCTCCTCGAGATCCCGGGTCTCGCGGTCCAGGTACCGCGTCTTGATCCGGCGTTCGATGCGGCCGGGGTCCACCTCGACGCAGAGAGCCACCCCCTCGTTCATGGTCACCGCGAGCGGCTGCGCGCCGCCCATCCCACCCAGGCCGGCCGTCAGCACCACCCGCCCCCGGAGCGTCCCGCCGATGCGCTGCGACGCGCACTCGGCCAGGGTCTCGTAGGTCCCCTGCAGGATCCCCTGGGTCCCGATGTAGATCCACGACCCCGCGGTCATCTGCCCGTACATGGTGAGCCCGGCCTTCTCCAGCTCGCGGAACGTGTCCCAGGTGGCCCACTTCGGCACGAGCATCGAGTTCGAGATCAGCACCCGGGGCGCCGCCGGATGGGTCCGGAACACCCCCACGGGCTTGCCCGACTGGACCAGCAGGGTCTCGTCGTCGCCCAGACCGCGCAGCGTCCGGACGATCGCGTCGAACGACTCCCAGTCCCGAGCGGCCTTCCCGGTGCCCCCGTACACCACGAGGTCCTCGGGCCGCTCGGCCACCTCGGGATCCAGGTTGTTCATGAGCATCCGGAGCGCGGCCTCCTGCGGCCACCCCCGGCACGACAGCTCCGCGCCCCGCGGAGCCCTGATCTCGCGCCCCACCGAACTCCCCTTTCGCCTGCCTTCCAACGGGCAGGTGGCCACTCGCGGGCCGGCCTGTGGCCACTCGCGGGCCCATGGTAGCCCCGCTCGAGTCGATGACCCGACGCGCAGAGATCGCTCGTCCGGTAGAAAGGACGCATGAACCCACCACGCCTTCCCCGTTCCCTGGTCCTTCCGCTCCTCGTCGCGCTCCTGGCGCTCTCCGCGCCCCCCAGCGCCCGGGCCGAAGCGCGCGGGCACGCCCGGGCGACGTTCCACCGGCGAGCGGTTGCGACCGGGCTGAGCTTCCCGCTCACGTTCACGTTCTCGAAGGCCGGCCGGATCTACTACGGCGAGAAGTCGAGCGGGGAGATCCACCTCCTGGACCCCGACTCGCACGACGACCGGGTGTTCTTCACGATCCCGAAGGTGGTCGACGCCGGCGAGCAGGGACTGCTCGGGCTGGCCCTCGACCCGGACTTCCCGTCGCAGCCCTTCGTCTACGCCTACGCCACCCGCGACCTCGACGGCACCCCCTACGACCAGATCCTGCGGATCCGGTACGCGAACGGCCACGGGAAGGACCCCCACGTGATCTTCAGCTCGAAGACCCGCTCGGGCGCGTATCACGACGGCGGCCGGATTCTGTTCGGCCCCGACGGGTTCCTGTACGCGGTGCAGGGCGACGGGCACTCCTCGAAGCTGGCGCAGGACAAGTCGAACACCGCGGGGAAGGTCATCCGGATGACCCGGGGCGGCAAGCCGGCGCCGGGGAACCCGTTCGGCCAGAGCCGGATCTGGTCCTACGGCCACCGGAACTCGTTCGGGATGGCGTTCGACCCCGTCACCGGGCGTCTGTGGGAGACCGAGAACGGCCCGGACTGCAACGACGAGCTGAACCGGATCGTGAAGGGCGGCAACTTCGGATGGGGGCCCAAGGAGACCTGCGACGGCCAGGCCCCCCAGAACACGAACAACAGCGGGCCCACCCCCCGGATCCTCCCGAAGCGCTTCTACACGCCGACCATCGCCCCCACCGGCACGGTGTTCTGCCACGGCTGCAGGCTGGGGTCGGCCAGCAAGGACCGGCTGTTCTTCGGGGCGTTCAACACGAGCCAGATCCGGAGGGTCACGCTCACGTCGAACCGCCTGGGCGTAGCCTCCCAGGAGGTCGTGTTCACGAACGACCACGGCATCCTGTCCATGGAACGTGGGACGAATGGCGGGATCTACTTCAGCGACTCGGGCGGGATCTTCAGGCTGGTCCTCGCGTAGGACCGGTCAGAGCCGTGGCGAGGGCCGTCGCCGGTCGTGGACAATAGCGGGGAACGCGAGACGGGAGGGCGGAGCGCGTATGGAGGTCCTGGAATCGTTCCTCGACGCCATGGGCAACACACCGCTGGTCCGCCTGCGCCGGGTGGGCCAGAGCGTGAAGCCCGCCATCCTGGCCAAGCTCGAGATGCTGAACCCCGGCGGGAGCGTGAAGGATCGGATCGGGATCCGCATGATCGAGGCCGCCGAGCGGGCCGGCCTGCTGAAGCCCGGCGGGACCATCGTGGAGCCGACATCCGGCAACACCGGCCACGGGCTGGCCATCGCCGCGGCCATCCGGGGCTACCGGTGCATCTTCGTGATGCCGGACAAGATGAGCCAGGAGAAGGTGTCGCTCCTGCGCGCGTACGGCGCGGAAGTCGTGATCACCCCAACGGCCGTGGCCCCGGAGTCGCCCGAGTCCTACTACCGGGTGGCCGATCGCCTGACCGAGGAGATTCCCGGCGCCTTCCAGCCCAACCAGTACCTCAACCAGGAGAACCCCCGCGCCCACTACGAGACCACCGGGCCGGAGATCTGGGAGCAGACCGGCGGGCGCGTGGACGTCCTGGTGTGCGGGGTGGGCACCGGCGGGACGATCACCGGCGTGGGGCGGTACCTGAAGGAACGGAAGCCGGACCTCATCGTGGTCGGAGCCGATCCGGAGGGGTCTCTGTTCTCCGCCCAGCCCGGTGAGGAGGCCCGCCCGTACCTCACCGAGGGCATCGGCGAGGACTTCTGGCCGGAGACGTTCGACCCGAAGGTGGTGGACCGGTGGGTCCGGGTCTCGGACCGCGACTCGCTGCTGACCGCCCGGGCCATCACCCGGTTGGAGGGCATCCTGGTCGGCGGCTCGTCGGGGACGGCGGTCTTCGCCGCGCTGACCGTGGCTCGGGAGCTCCCCGAGGACACCGTGATCGTGGTGATCCTGCCAGACACCGGGCGCAACTACCTGTCGAAGCTGTTCAGCGACACGTGGATGCTGCAGTACGGCTTCGTCGAGCGCCCGGAGCAGGCCCGGGTGGAGCAGGTGCTGGCGTCGAAGCCGGCCGGGCTCCCGTCGCTGGTCACGATCGGGGCCCACGAGAAGGTCCGCCAGGCGGTGGACCGCCTCCAGGCCCATGGCATCTCGCAGTCGCCGGTGGTCCGGGACACCGGCGCGAACGAGGTCACGTCGTTCGTGGGGTCCATCCGCGAGCGGGCCCTGCTGGACCGGCTGTTCCGCGATCCCGACGCGCTGCAGGCCGACGTGGCGGAGGTCATGTCGCCGCCGCTGCCGATGGTCGAGTTCGACGACCCGCTGGACTCGGCGTTCTCGGCGCTGCAGTCGGACACCGCGGTGCTCGTGGCCAAGGGCGACCAGGTCCTCGGCGTGCTCACCCGGAGCGACCTGCTGGAGTTCCTGGCCCACCGCCGCCGGCAACAGGGCTGAGCTGGTCCGGCCGGTGCGTTCTCTGGGGGTGGACGTCGGGGTCCGCAAGGGCCTGGACCTCGTGCTCCTCGACGACCCGTCGGCACCCGTGGAGACCGCGCGCCGGGTGGAGGTGGGGCGGCTGGCCTCCCTCATCGGCGAGTGGGGACCAGACGTGGTGGCCATCGACGCTCCACCGGCGTGGGGATCGGGCAACGGCTCGCGCCGCACCGAGCGGGAGCTCCGCCGGTTCGGCATCCAGTCCTACGGGACCCCGGCGGGGGGGGAACGCGAAGACCATCCCTTCTACGAGTGGATGCGGGTGGGGTTCCAGGTCTTCGCCGCGGCGGCGGAGGCGGGCTTCCCCCGGTACGGGAGCGGCCCGGTCCGGGGGCATGCCATCGAGGTGTTCCCCCACGCCACCGCGGTGACCCTGGCGGGATGCCTGCCGCCGGCGGGATCGGGGAAACGGGAGTTCCGGGAATCGGTGCTCCGGTCCCAGCGGGTGCCGGTGAAGGGGCTGCGGTCCCAGGACCAGGTCGACGCCGCGCTGGCCGCGCTGACCGGGCTCCTCGCGCTGCGGGGCCGGTCCACGGCGCTGGGCGACCCGCGGGAGGGCGTGATCGTGCTGCCGGTGGCCGCGCTGCCGGCCCGGCCCTTCCGGCGGTGCCCGCGAACGCCGACCGGCCCCGACCTCCAGCCGCGGTTCCCGGGCATGACCCCCTGCGCCTGCGGCGACCCCCAGTGCCGACAGATGACCAGCCGGGAGTTCGCCCCCGGCCACGACGCGAAGCGGAAGTCCATGCTGTGGGCCACGGCCCGACAGGGCCAGGAAGCCACCGACGAGCTGAGGAGACGAGGATGGGAGCTCCCCCCGGAGATGCGATGACCGGCGACGAGCACGGGGACGGCACAGGGGACGGCGAGAGCTGGCGGTTCGAGACCCGGGCCATCCACGCGGGGCAGGAACCGGAACCCACGTACGGCGCGGTGAACGTGCCAATCTTCCAGACGTCCACCTATGCCCAGGACAGCGTGGGGAAACCCAAGCAGTACGACTACGCGCGGGGCGGCAACCCCACCCGGGAGGCCCTCCAGACCGTGCTGGCGTCGCTGGAGGGCGGGGCCCACGGGTTCTGCTTTTCCTCGGGGATGGGGGCGGAGACCATGCTGCTGATGCTGCTGAAGCCGGGCGATCACGTGCTGCTGGCCGACGACGCGTACGGCGGCACGTACCGCCTCCTGGCCCGGGTCCTGACCGAGTGGGGCGTCGCGTTCGACACGGTGGACATGACCGACGTGGACGCGTTCCGGGCCGCGGTGCGGGACGAGACGCGGATGGTGTGGGTGGAGACGCCGTCGAACCCCCTGCTGAAGGTGATCGACCTCTCGCTGGCCGCCACCATCGCCCACGAGGTCGGCGCATGGTGCGTGGTGGACAACACGTTCGCCACGCCGTACCTCCAGCGGCCCCTGGACCTGGGGTGCGACTTCGTGGTGCACTCCGTGACGAAGTATCTCGGCGGGCACTCCGACCTGGTGTCGGGGGCGCTCGTGCTGAACGACGCCGGGGCCGCCGAGCGCCTGGCCTTCCTCCAGAACGCGGTGGGGGCGGTCCCCGGGCCCATGGACTGCTACCTGGCCCTCCGCGGCGTGAAGACCCTGGCGCTCCGGATGGAGGCCCACTGCCGGGGGGCCCGTGCGGTGGCGGAGTTCCTGCACGGACATGAGCTGGTCAAGCACGTGTACTACCCCGGCCTGCCCGGAGACCCCGGCCACGAGGTCGCCTCGAAGCAGATGCGGGACTTCGGCGGCATGGTCTCGTTCCGCGCCGGGACCGAGGAGGCCGCGCGCCGAATCGCCGAGCGAACCGAGCTCTTCTTCCTGGCCGAGTCCCTGGGAGGCGTGGAGTCCCTCATCGAGGTCCCCGGGCCCATGACCCACGCGAGCGTCGCCGGGTCACCCTTGGAGGTGCCGGCCGACCTGGTCCGCCTGTCGGTGGGCATCGAGCACCCCGACGACCTCATCGCCGACCTGGCCCGCGCCCTGTCCTGAGCGGCCGAACGACGGTCCGGTCAGCCCGCCGTGAGCTCGCCGGCCATGCCGGTGCCGTCCGGGGAGCCGTGGAACCGGCAGTGGCACCTGCCGGAGCCAGCCCCCGATCCGGGGAACCCACCCCGGGCGGGCACCGTAGACTGCTCCGCATGACGCGGGCGGCGCTGGATCCCGAGGGGCTGGAACTGGCCGGCCGCCGCCGGGTGGCCAAGGGCCCCGACGAGCGCCGGGAGGATCTCCTCCAGGCCGCCCGGCGGGTGTTCGCCCGGAAGGGCCTGCCCGCCGCCACGATCTCCGACGTGACCGAGGCCGCCGGCGTGGCCAAGGGCACGTTCTACCTGTACTTCGACTCGAAGGAGGCCCTGCTCGGGGCGCTGAAGCAGCGGTTCGTCGACGACCTGGTGGCCCAGGCCCTCGGGCTGTACACCCGGGTGGGCCGGGACGACTGGTGGGCCCTTGCGGACGTGACCGTGGAGTCGATGGTCGCCTTCCTGCTGGAGCACCGCGACCTCATCCAGGTGTTCGCGCGGGACGGGTTCCACCCGGAGAGCTCGGCACTGTTCGGCGACGCGTCCCGCAAGCTCCGGAACATGTTCGCGGCCGGGATCAAGGCGGGGATGGAGGCCGGCGCGTTCGACGTCACCGACCCGCTGATGACCGCGACGTTCCTGGACCACGCCGTCCACGGCACCATCGAGCACGCGGTGCTGTACGAGGGCGGGATCGACCGCGACGAGCTGGTCGCGGCGGCCAAGGACCTCCTCCGGCGGGTCCTGGGCCCCCGACCGGCGCGGTAGCCACGTGCCTCGCCGGGCCCCCCGCCGGCGCGGGCTCGTGGTCCTGGCAGCGGTGCCGTCGCTCCTCGTGGCAGGCTCGAACGCCGCCGCGCAGACGCCCACCGCAGAGCCGCAGATCGAGGTCGTGGTCCCCGCCGAGTTCCCCACGAACATGGCCTTCGCTCCGGACGGGCGGCTGTTCTACACGGAGAAGGAGACCGGCCGGATCCGGATCGTGCAGGACGGGAAGCTCCTCCCCGATCCGTTCGCGACCCTTCACGTCGAGGGCGGAGGGGAGAGCGGGCTGCTGGGCCTGGCGCTGGACCCGGCCTTCGCCACCCAGCCGTACGTGTACGTGTACTACACGTCCGCGGACGACGGCCGGAACCACATCGCCCGGATCCGGGCCGACGACGCCGACCCCGACCGGGGAGGCCCGCCGGACCAGCTCATCGCGCTGCTCCAGGCGAGCGGCATCCACAACGGCGGGGACATCGTGTTCGGCGTGGACGGCAAGCTGTACGCGGCGGTCGGGGAGACCGGCGAGGACGGCCTGGCCCAGGACCCGAACAGTGTGGGAGGCAAGATCCTGCGGCTGAACCCCGACGGCTCCATCCCGGACGACAACCCCTTCGGTCCCGACTCCCCCGTCTACGCGATGGGCATCCGGAACTCTTTCGGCCTGTGCGTGCACCCGGTGACCGGCGACCTGTGGGAGACGGAGAACGGCCCGAGCACCGACGACGAGGTCAACCGGATCGAGGCGGGCAAGAACTACGGCTGGCCCATCCAGCTGGGGCCGGGCGACGACGACCGGTTCGTGAATCCCGTGCTCACGTTCCACGACGTCATCGTGGTGACGGGATGCGCGTTCCACGACCAGGCCCTGTCGGAGGGCTCGGTGCAGCCCGTCCCCGGCGGGCAGCTCGTGTTCGGCGACTTCCACAACGACCTGCACTCGGCGATCCTCGCTCCCCCGGACTTCCGGCAGGTCGAGAAGGCCACGGTCGAGGTATCGATGCCGACTGGGATCACCGACGTCGAGGTGGGCCCCGACGGGAACCTCTACGTGGCGACGTCGGACGCCATCCGGCGCATCCTCGGGACCCGCGGCGTGCCGTTCTCCCCGGCGGGCCCGAGCTCTCCCCCTCCGCCGTCGGTCGCCCCCACGGCTTCGCCCTCCGGGGGGGGCGGAGGGATCGGCCTCGGCGGGATCGTGCTGATCGCGGCCGCCGCGTTCCTCGTCATCGACGGCGCCGTCGTGCTGATGGTGCGCCGCCGCAGAGCTCGCCGGACCCCACCGCCCGGGTAGCGCCGCCGACCCTGAGGCGCCTCACCGCGGAGAGGCGGCCGCTTTCGGCAGACGGCGAACGGCGGGCCGGCATCCGACCCGCCGTTCTCGCGTTCGTGGAGCCGGGCAGCCGCGGCCGCCGGGCTCCCTTCCTACCGTGCGGCCAGGCCGACGGCGCCCACGGGCAGCCCGCTCGCGCCGGGGACCGGCGTCAGGCTCCCGTCGCGGTGGACCCGGAAGGAGCTGATGTCGTGCCCCGCGGAGTCGTTCGTGTACAGGAACTCGCTGCCGGCGGACACGGCGGCGTCGATCGGGGCGCCGCCGGTGTTCCCGGTCTTCCCGTCGGCGTCGAGCAGCCGGACGGCGCCGTTCGGCCGGACCCGGTAGCCGGAGACGCTCGCGCTGCCCGTGTTGGTCGTGTAGGCGTACCTGCCGTTGCCGGTGACCACCACCCAGCACGCGGCGGTCTCGGTGGTGGGCACGCTGGGGCTGATCACGTGGAGCGCCCCGCCGTCCCCGATGTGGTACGAGGACATCGCGCTCGCGTTCGACGCCCCGCCGAAGGCCTCGCTCACGAACAGCCGCTTCCCCCGGACGTCGAAGCCGAAGGGAGTCTGTCCCGCTGAGGGATGGGTGGTCGGTCCGGTGGCGAGCCCCGATGCGCTCACGGTGTAGGTGTCGATGAGGTTCGTGGCCTTCTCCGTGACGATCAGGAGCCGGGAGTTCGGGCCGAACTGGACCTGCGCCGGCCCCACGGAATCCGCGGAGAGCGGCCTGGTGGACCCGGGGATGGCGTGGAGCCGACCGTCCTCGCGGATCCGGAACCCGGTGATGTTGCCCGGGTTCGACCCGTCGCCCGCGTTCAGCACGTAGAGCAGGGTCCCCTTCACCGTGACGCTGATCGGCATGACGCCGCCCGATCCCACGGTGTCGAGGTGGCTGAGGGTCAGCCCTCCGCCGCCCACGGAGAAGTCGGAGATCTGGTTCGACCCCGCGTCCACCGCGTACAGCCGGTTCCCCTTCAGCACCAGTGCGCCCTGGCTCCCCAGCCCGGCGCCGGTTCCGGTCCCCGTTGTGGGGAACGCGTCCGAGAACGCCAGCGAGCCGTCCGGCGCGCGCTCGTACACTCCCACCGCGTTCCCGGCCGACTGGTTGGTCAGCACGTACACCGCGCCACCGCCGTCCGCCGCCGAGGCACTGGGCCCCTGGACGAACGCCACCGCGGCGAGTGCCGCGAAGGCCGCCGCGACGAGCCCTCGTACCCTCGATCGAAATCGCATCCGGTTCCTCCTCTCGGTTCGTTCGAAGCTGGCTCGAGACCGTGTCGGCTCCCGGCACCACCTCCCCGATCGTCCTGGCGGGCATCGACGAACCGAACGTAGAGGGAGGGGGATTACGGGCCGCTTGCGGATTTCGGAACGAGGGATGAACGCGGCGGACCGAGCCGTGCACAACACGCTGTTGGTGAACGGTGGATGGTGGATCCGCCCGCGACGGGTCAGGCCGAGGGGAGGGTGACGGCGAACCGAGCCCCGACGGGCTCCCCGCTGCCGGCCTCGATGGTGCCCCCCAGCGCCTCGACGATGCGCTTGCTGAGCGTGAGGCCGAGCCCGGAACCGGGTTCGGCCCGCGCCGGGTCGCCCCGCCAGAACGGCTCCCAGATGCGGTCCCGGGCCTCCTCCGGGACCCCCTCACCGGTGTCCGCCACCGCCAGCAGGAGCGACCCGGGGCGCCGTTCGGCCTCGATCGTGATGGTGCCGTCGGGCGGGGTGTGACGGATGGCGTTCACCAGCAGGTTCTGGAGGACCCGGATCATGCGCGGCGAGCACCACGCCCCCGCCGCGCTGATGGCAGTCCTCACGTCGAGGCGCTTGGCGTCCGCGCCTGCCCGGCACGCCTCCAGCGCAGCACGGATGACGTCCTCCACCCGCGCCCGCTGCGTCTCGCGTTCGATGGCCCCGGCGTCGAGCTGCACCAGCTCGAACAGGTCGTCGACCAGGGTGGACAGCGTGCCGACGGACCGGCGCATCTCCGCGGAGTAGCGGCGGAGCGTGGGGAGGTCCTCCACCACGCCGTCGTCGACGGCCTCGACCATGGCCCGGAGGCTGGCCAGCGGGGTCCGGAGGTCGTGGGACACCGCCACGACCAGGTCGCGGCGGCGCGATTCCACCTCCCGGACCCGTTCCACGGCCTGCTGGAGCCGGCCGGCCATCCGATCGAGGTCGGCGCCCAGCGAGACGAGCTCCCGCTCGGCATCCAGCGGGCCGACCCTGGCCCCGAGTTCCCCCTCGGCCAGGGCCCGGGCGGTCCTGGCCAACCGCCCGACGGCGGCGGACGTCGACCGGCCCGCCACGAACGCCGCTCCCGCGCCGGCCGCGGCCGAGTACACCACCAGGACCGCGAGGGACACCACGTCGTGGCCCTCCACGAACATCAGGGCGGCCAGCACGACGAGATTGGCCACCGCGGTCAGCGTCCCGATCATGGACACCGCCAGGAGCCGGCTGCGGACGCCGGCCCGGATGAGCAGGGGACCGGTGGCGGCGACGGTCACCACGGTCACGACCGTGGCGGGGATCAGAAGCCCGGCCAGGTGGGCCAGGGCGGACCGGTGCATCCCGCTCGCGGCGCCGGCCGCCAGCGATCCGGCCGCACCGGCCAGCGCGACGGCCAGGACCAGCGCGAGCGACCCCCACCGGGCCCGAACGCTCCCGGGTGACTGCGACCCGGATCCCGCGCGGATCATGGGTCGAACCGGTAGCCGGCGCCCCACACGGTGACCAGGTGGCGTGGCGCGGAGGGATCGCGTTCGATCTTCTCCCGGACCCGGCGAACGTGGACCGTCACCGTGGAGGGATCGCCGTCGAAGGCGAAGTCCCACAGCTCGTCGAGGAGCTGGATCCGCGAGAACACGTGACCGGGGTGCGAGGCCAGGAGCAGCAGCAGGTCGAACTCCTTGGGCGTGAGCCGGATGCGCTTCCCGGCCCCGGTGACCTCTCTGGCCGCGGGGTCGATGCGGAGCTCTCCGAACTCCAGCGGCCCCAGATCGGCGTTCGCGCCGTGCGGC
>WNGB01000052.1_pt1 | contig 176213 bp, 155 predicted proteins | sample 5400681 | NCBI WGS metagenome assembly WNGB01 (sample SAMN13153367, study PRJNA577476) | soil metagenome | isolation source: 115 cm soil or saprolite under grassland replicate 2 | place: USA:California | collected 2016-06-15 | reverse complement strand
CGGCTTCGAAGCCTCCCACGACTGGGCCCGCGCCGCCGCCGCCTACCGCCGGGCCGGCCGGTCCGACGATGCCCGCCGCTGCCTCGCCCTGGCCCAGGAGGCTGCCGGCCGGCCCGGGAAGTCCGCTCCCCACTGGGAGAAGCTGGGCGAGATCGACCGCGCGGTCGACGCGTTCGCGCGCGCGGACCGGTGGCTCGAGGTCGCACGGCTGGAGACGCCCCGTCCCGAGGGACGCCAGATCCTGCTCCCTCGCCTCCGCACCATGGTGGAGCATGGCGACTGGCGGCAGGCGGCGCCGCTCATCGAGGCGCGGATGGAGCGCATCCGCCAGCACCTCCCCGAAGTCCCCTGGATCGTCTCCGAGGAGGAGCAGCGGCTCGTCTGGCGCGAGCATTGCGTTTTAGACTCTTTGATGAATAATTGTAAGGCACTGGAAGCCGAACACGAGGGTGCCTGGAGCCGCGCTGCCCGGCGGTGGGAACAGGCGGGAGATCGCAAGCGGGCTGCGGCCGCCTGGAAGCGGCGGATCGAGACCATCCGGGACCCGGACCGGCGGGCGCGCGCCCTGCAGACTCTGGGGGCCATGGAACCGGAGAGCGACCCAGGAGAGATCGATGCGTAGACTGAGCGGGCATCCTGAGATCGAGGCTTTCGGCCGGATGGTCCGGGGGACGGTGACTCCCGAGGAGTCGCGGGAGATCGTGCGGCACCTGGTGCACGGATGCGCGGTCTGCTCCGGCCGGGCCGAGGCGGCGCGCACCGCCGAGAGCCCGCAGAGCACCCAGGCGTACGACGAGGTCTTCGCCCGGCTCGAGCGCCAGGTCTCGGAACGCGCCCGGCGCCTGGAGAAGGAGCGCGAGGAGGCGCGTCCTCTCTACACGGAGCTGCTGGGCCAGGAAGCGGTGCAGGGTTTGAGCCAGGTCCACAGCACCCGGCGGTATGCGAGCCTCGCCCTCTGCGAGCTCCTGCTGCAGACGGCGCGGGACCTCGGGGTCGAAGATCCCCCCCGGGCCCACCGCGCCGCCGAGCTCGCCGCCCGGGTCGCCGAGCAGCTCGACCTGGAGCCGTACGGCTCTCCGGTGGTGCAGGACCTGCGGGCCATCGCCTGGGCCTATTTCGCCGATACGGCGCGTGTCCAGGCCGACCTGCGTCTCGCCCGGAGCGCCATGGAGACCGCCGAGCTCCTTCTGGAGCAGGGGAGCGGCGATCCGCTGGTCCGGGCGGAGCTGCTCTCGTTCAAAGCCTCTCTCCTCACCTACAGCGGCCGCTTCGACGAGGCGCTGCCCCTGCTCAGCCGGACCGCCTCCATCTACCGCCGCTTCGGCGACCGCCACCGCTACGGCCGCACTCTGGTGAAGAAGGGGACGGTCCTCGGCAACGCCGGGGAGGCCGAAGCCGCGATCCGGCAGATCCGCCGCGGCATGGACCTGATCGATCCCGCCCATGAGCCGCGGCTGATGGTCTGCGCGATCCACAACTACATCTGGTTCCTCCAGGAGAGCGGCCACACCGGGCAGGTCGCCGGCTGCCTGGATGGTGCCCGCCGGTTCTACCAGCGGGCCCGGGACCGCCGCGATCTCGGCCGCCTGCGCTGGCTCGAAGGGAAGATCTCCGGCGGCAGGGACGCCGAGACGGCTCTGCTGACCGCCCGGGAAGCGCTCGCCCGCGAGGGGCTGGCCTACGAGGCCGCGCTGGCGGCCATGGACCTGGCCGTCCATTACGCCCGCGAGGGGCGCGGCTGCGAGATGCGCCGCCAGGCGGAGCAGATGCTCCCCTTGTTCCGTTCCGATGACATGTACCAGGAGACCCTGGTCGCCCTCGTCTCGTTCCCCGACGGGAAGCGACCCGCACCCGGCGCGCTGCTCGCCGATCTGGAGAGCTACATCACCCGCACGTGGCAGGAGAAGAATCCGCACTGGCCGGCTCCTTCCCCGGCCTGACGGAAGGCCCGGCGTATAATCACTGATCGTGCGCCTCTCCGACGCCGGCCTCCTGTCCCGTCTGGTGGCCTTCGACTCGACCAGCCGGAACAGCAATCTGCCGATTGCCGACTTCCTCTGCGACTACCTGGACCGCCCGGGCATCCGCATCGACCGCAACTCTTCGCCCGACGGGACGAAGGCGAACGTCATCGCCTGGGTCGGCCCGGCGCCGCGCGCCGATCGCGCCGGCTTGGTCCTCTCCGGGCACATGGACGTGGTGCCGGCGGACGAGACCGGCTGGCGGAGCGATCCGTTCACGCTGGCCGACGAGGGAGACCGCTGGGTGGGCCGCGGCGCCTGTGACATGAAGGGCTTCCTCGCCGTCGCCGCGAACCTGGCGGCTGAGGCCGACTCGCCGCGCCTCCGCGCCCCTCTGGCCCTGGTCTTCACCTACGACGAGGAGGTCGGCACCCTGGGGGCGAAGCGCCTGCTGGAGAGCTATGGCCCGGGGCCTTCCCTGCCGTGCGCCACGGTCATCGGCGAGCCGACCTCGCTACGGGTGGCGCGCGCCCACAAAGGGCACCTCAAGCTGCGCATCACGCTCGACGGCAGGAGCGCGCACAGCGGCTATCCCCATCTGGGAGTGAACGCCATCGAGCCCGCCGGCCGGATCATCGGCGCCCTGGCCGGGCTCCGCGCCGAGCTCGAACGCGAGGAGGCCCCCCACCGCGAGCTCTTCCCCGAGGTCCCTTTCGTGCCGCTGAACATCGGGACCGTGCATGGCGGCGCCGCGATCAACGTGGTCCCCGATCGCTGTGTGGTCGAGGTGGGAATCCGTCCCCTGCCGGGGTCCCCTGGGAATGAATCGTCGGCCGAGCTCGCCGAACGCATCCGCCGGGCCGCGGTGGCGGCCGCCGCCCCCTTGGAGCCGACGATCGAGATCCTCTCCGACAGCCCTCCCATGCTCCTCGACGAAGGCGCCCCGATCCACCGCCATCTCTGTGAGCTGGTCGCTCAGAGCGAGACGGCCACGGTCTCGTTCGCCACCGACGCCGGCTGGCTGCAGCGGCTCGGCCTGGACTGCGCGATCTTCGGACCCGGCACGATCGAGGTGGCACACAAGCCGAATGAGAGCGTGCCCAAGCGCGAGCTCGCCACGGCCCGCTTCCTCCTCGCGCAGAGCGTCCACCATTTCTGCGAGGATGCGGTATGACCACGGCGGCCGTCATCGAGGCGGATCAGACCTGGACAGGCGACGCCTTCGAGTCCGGTGTCCAGATCCGGATCGGCGACGAGGGCCGGATCGCCGAGGTGGGGATGCTGGGGCTCGCTCCGACCCTGCGCCTGGCGGACCGGGCCCTCCTCCCCGGTTTCGTGAGCGCCCACTCGCACGCCTTCCAGCGGGGTTTGCGCGGCCGCGGCGAGCGGTTCCCCGCCGGAAGCGGCAGCTTCTGGACCTGGCGCGAGGCCATGTACGGTTTGGTGGCGGGCCTGGATGCGGACGCCTTCGAGAGCCTCTGCCTCCGCACCTTCCGCGAGATGCGCCGGGCGGGGATCACGACCGTCGGCGAGTTCCACTACTTCCATCATGGACCCGAAGAAGAGGGCTGGGCCTGCGACGAGCGGGTCCTCAAAGCCGCCTCCACGGCGGGCATCCGCATCGCGCTGCTGGAGGTCTACTACCGGACCGGCGGCATCGGCCAGCCGCTCGAAGGCGCGCAGCGGCGCTTCCGGACGCCTTCCCCCAAGGCCTACTGGGACCAGATGGACCGGCTCGCCGGCCTCGTCGATCCGCGCCGCCAGTTGCTGGGCGCATCGGTCCACAGCCTGCGCGCCGCGAGCCTGGAGGATCTGCGGGAAATCTACGATGAGGCGCGGCGGCGGGACCTTGTCTTCCACATCCATGTGGAGGAGCAGCGGCGGGAGATCGAAGATGCTCTCGCCTATTACGGCCGGCGGCCCATGGACCTCCTCCTCGGAGCCCTGGGCACGGCGACGGACGTCACAGCCGTGCACTGCACGCACACCCACCCCGAAGACATGGAGCGCTTCGTCGCCGGCGGCGGCACCATCTGCATCTGCCCGCTGACCGAAGCGAACCTCGGCGACGGCATCCCGGGGCTGCCGTTCCTCCTGGAGCGCGGCGGCGCGGTCTGCCTGGGCAGTGATTCGAACGCCCGGATCTCGCTGCTGGAGGAGATGCGCTGGCTCGAGTACGGGCAGCGCCTGGCGACCCAGAGCCGCGGCATCATCTGGGACGACGGAGGGCAGGTGGCCCGCAACCTGCTGCGTGCCGCGACAGCCGCCGGAGCCGCGGCCCTGGGAGTCGACGCCGGCCGCATCGCCCCCGGAGCCTGGGCCGACCTGGTAGCGATCGATCTCACCGCCCCCACCCTCGCCGGCTGGGAACCCGAGACTCTGCTGGAGTCCCTGATCTTCGGCGCCGCGGAAGAGGCGATCGCGGGAACGTGTGTGGGTGGGGAGTGGGAGGAGCGCCGCTATTCGTAGGCGGAGTCGTGGTCGGGGTGGAGGGAAACCAGTCGCAGCCATTCTCCTTCTCGGTAGCCGACAGCACGAAAACCCTTCCCGATGCGCAAGGAATAGAGCCTCTGTCCTTCAGCCCCCTTTCTCGCCTGGATAGCTTCCCAGTTCACACCACCGTCGTGATAGACCTGTTCCCAGGTCATCTCCGAGAGCTTCTTCAAGGTCACCAGGACACTCCTCTGCTGCTCCTTGGAGAGAGAAAACAGCTCTTGCTGGAACTCCGGGTTATTCAGATCGAGTCGAACGAGATTCGGCCGTGGGCTCACCGAAGAGCTTCTCCTCGAGCTGCTGCAGATCGGTTTCGCGTGGAGGGTTCTGCGCTGCCCAGGTGAGGGCTCGGTCCAGCGTGGCTTGCACCTCAGGATCGAGGAGCCACCGCTCGTTGTCGGGAACGGGCTCGCCGACCTTCACGATCCAGGTGCCCGGCTCGAGTTCCTTGATCTCCACAGCATGGCCGGCGTACTCCTTGCCAAGCCCCAGGGCGACCTCCCCTTGGGCTCCCACGACTTGAACTGCCGATGTGCGAGGCTCTGCCATCACACTCATTATGCCATGATCTCCTCTCCAGGCCTGTCTATCGCCGTCACAGGGAAACCATATCATTGTCCGGAGACGACTTGGAAGACAGGGCGCGGGAAAATAGAACATCCTCAGGGCTCGTCCTCCCGGCGCGAATCCGTCATAAGATACTCTCCCATGTGCGGCCGCTACACCCTGACCTCCAAGGGCGACGAGGTCGCCCTGCTCTTCGACCTGTCGGAGATCCCGAGCTTTCCGCCCCGCTACAACATCGCCCCCACCCAGGAGACGGCGGTCGTGCGGGTGACCGCTCCCGGTGCGCCGCGGCACCTCGACTTCCTGCGCTGGGGGCTCGTTCCGTACTGGGCGGACGATCCCAAGATCGGCAACCGGATGATCAACGCCCGCGCGGAGGGCGTCGCCGACAAGCCCGCCTACAAGTACAGCTTCCGCAAGCAGCGCTGCCTGATTCCCACGGACGGCTTCTACGAGTGGAAAAAGGAAGGCAAGCTCAAGCAGCCGTTCCACATCCGGCGCAAGGACCGCCGCCCCTTCGCCTTCGCCGGTTTGTGGGCCCGCTGGAAGCCCAAGGGGGAGGTCGGCGCAGCGCCTCTCGACACCTTTACGGTCCTCACCACAGATGCCAACGAGCTGATCCGGCCGCTCCACAACCGCATGCCGGTCATCCTCGACCCTGAGGGCTTCGACCTCTGGCTCGATCCGGCCGTGGACGACCGCGAGCGCCTCCTGGAGCTCCTGGTCCCCTACGACGGGGACCAGATGGAAACCGTCCCGGTCAGCCGCGCGGTCAACAGCCCGGCGACCGACACCCCCGACTGTATCGAGCCGCTGGTGGACGGCTGACCTCCCCGGCAGCCTGCGAAGCGCCGCCGGGAGGTTCTGGTGCTCAAACGGCAGCTACAGCAGGCGGCGGGTTGCCCGGGCCGGGCCCGCTGACCCGGGCATCGAGAATCGCCCCGGACCGCTCGAGGGCGAGCCCACCCGCCGCCTCCAGCAGCTTCGCTAGGCTCTCGGGTTGGCGCACCAAGCACTCGACAGCATGCGCCGCGTCGACGAGGGGCTCATCAAACAGGGAAAGATAGCCGATCACCCTTCCCTCGGCCGGCGCCTCGATGGCATAGCCGCCAGCCTCAGCCTCTTTGCGCAGGCGGAACGCCTTGTCCCTTCCGGTGCCAGAAAGCACGGCCGCGAATAGCAGCGCCACGGCGCGGTCGTGGAAAACTCCATACGGCAGGAACTCCCGCGCCTGCCCTTCGCCCACGCGATACAGACCCCACCCCACGCCGGGCAACTTCTCCACGACCCACGGGCCGGCCACATCGGCTTCCCCCGCGGTCAGCGGCTCGTCGCGCTCACCAATGCGCTGCAGGAACTCGGGATTGAATGCGTTGCGGAAAGGCGAACTGGTAGGACTCTTCGGAGTCTCGCATAAGGCTGTCTCCTTGTGCGGGATAGGCCCGGGCGCGAGCACCACCTCACGTTCGGGCCGCTTTTTGGTTCTGGGCCGTTCTCGATGAAGGCCCCTGCGGCAATGATCTCCGGGGCTCTCTGCCCCCTCTCACCTCCTTCCCTCGAAGCAATGCCGGATCACGGAAGGAAACAACGACGGTACGCAGTCTAGGCGACGAGGAGGCGGAAGTCAAGCGGGGAATCCGCACGATCGCCGCTCCACTTCCGCGATCAGCCGGCGCACCAGCTCCACGGTGGCGGTCTCCTGGATCGCGGCCTCGCAGAAGATCCGCAGCGCCCTCTCAGCCTCCTGCGGGACTTCCTGCTCGGCAAACGTCTTGAGCATTTCCTCCGCAAGCTCCTTCACCTCGCCGGTCTCGCCTTGTTCGAGGAGGAGCGCGGAAAGCTCCAGGGTGACGAGGGCCGTGTCATAGGGGATCGCCCGCGCCTGGAAATCTCCCCGCACCCGCCGCAGCTTCTCGATCGCTTCGAGACGCCGCCCCAGAGCCGCGTCGATTCTCGCCTCGAGCCAGCGGAGACGCAGTTGGTCCAGGTCGTTGCCGAGTTGTTCTGCCAACGCCTGAACCTCCCCCAGCCCGCGCTCGGCCGCCTCCACCTTGCCCAGGAGCCAGAGGTTCACCACGCGAATGTTTCGGTGGGAGTAGACGAGATGAAGGTCGGCATCCTTGCCCAGCAGCGGCTCCGCCTGTTCCAGAAGCCCCAGGGCTACCTCGGGCTGCTTCAGCTCCTCGTGAGCCTTGGCCTTTTTTATCAGAATGCGCGCCCGTGCTTCTGGCCCTTTCGGCCCCATTTCCAAAGCACGGTCGAGCAAGGCTAGAGCCTCGGGCAGGCGCCGCTCTGCTACAAGAAACGATGCTCGAAGGTCGAGGATTCGGCTGCCGGCGAGAGTTGACCTGCCTGCCATATCCGGCTGCCAGAGGGCGGCGGATGCCTGGAATGCTTCTTTGGCTCCCAGCAAGCGGCCCTGCACTCGGTACGCGTTCGCGACAAGAGCCAATGCATATGCTTGATATTCCGCGCGTTGCCACTCATCGGCGAGGGGCACCCAAGCTGCCATGTCGAGCGCGAGCTGGGCCAGCGCGGCCGCCCGCGTAGGCTCGGAACGGGCAACCCTCGCGCTCTCAGCACATAGGACCTCAAATAAGGCGGTGGTCTGAAGAGCCCCAGAATCCTCGATGAACGCCTGCATCTCCTCGACAGAAAAGGTCTTCAGGCGATCCCAGTACTGAAGCGCATCTTCATAGCCGGCTGCCGGAACCGTAGCGGCCCGCCTGGCCAGGCGAGCGAGCGCCTGGTCTTCTAGGGCCAGAACCAGGCCTTCGAGGGCGCGATCCGCCGCCTTCAGCGCGCGGTGCCCAGGTACCTTGAAGTCCTCGGATAACCGGCGGAGGTACCAGCCGGTCCGTTTCAAATCCCAGGTTGAGCCGTGGAGTGCCTCCAAGAGACGTTCCCTGGTCTCGGGGCTGTGATCCCGGCCCTGCTCGATCCCGGAAACGGTGCTGGGAGAAACCCGGGCTCTCGTCGCAAGATCCCTCTGCTCGAGGCCCTGCACAAGCCGCATCACGGCAAGGCGGCGCCCTACTTCCGGTTTTCCGTCTTTCGCGCGATCCGGCATCGTTCGTCCTTCGGGATTTCCTCAACATTCTGCCTCACCATAACGCCAAGAGGGGGCTCCGTGTGGCCATGGCGGCTGCAAAGGAACCGCCTCCTCGTGAGGAGATCCCATGTTTCGAGCCAATCGAACCCGTTGCGCAATCTTCCTCGTGATAGCCATGGTCCTGGTGTGGCCGTGGACCGCGGCAGCCGGCGCAGCCGGCAAAGCCGAAGCCGCACGGCATTTCGGCTTTGATCCGTGGGCTTTGGCCGCGCGAGTCTGGGCCTTCCTGGCCGGTTCCGCGGACAACGGCTGTTCGCTCGACCCGAGCGGCGGGTGCGCCGGCAAAACGCCCGTAATCGATTCTGTGGATGAGGGCTGCTCTGTCGACCCGGACGGCCGATGTGCCGGCAGGGCGGCAGCCGAGCTCGTGGACAACGGCTGCTCGGTCGATCCGGACGGCCGGTGTGCCGGAAGCTCGGCAGGAAACGAGCTCGTGGACGAAGGCTGCTCAGTCGACCCGAGCGGTGGGTGCAGGCAATAGGCACTCTCACTTCCCGGTCCCCTCTCCCCTGCCTTCGCGAAGCCGCTCGGGGGAGAGGGCGCCGCTTTGGGGATCGAAATGAACTTCCGAGTTGTAGCGGGACCGGCGGAGGAAAGCGAGAACCCGCTCTGCCAACTCTACGGTGGCCTGGTCGTTTCGGGCGGCGTCCACGAAGAGGCGGAGAGCCGCAAGAGCCTCGCGATGAACCCCCTGCGACACGAAGACCGGTTCCACCACCGCGGTCAGCGCACGAACCTCACTCGTTCGACCCTCTGTGAGAAGCAGCTTCGCCAGTTCCAAGTGGACCAGAGCGCTGTCGTAAGGAATGTCGCGCCTGGTGAACGCTTCCCCAACTTCCCGGAACGCGGCCATGGCTTCCTCTTTCTGGCCGAAACCGGCGGCAACACGGCCCGCCAACCAGCGGCAGCGGACCAGGTGGAGGTCGCTTTGAAGCCGCTTGGCCTGATCCGTGACCTCGGTCAACCCGGAAGCCGCTTCGGCAACGCGGCCGAGCTCGCAGAGCACGACCAGCCGATTGATTCCGAGAGCGAAGACCTGGTGCGGGTCTCCCGCCCGAACCACATGAGGCTCGGCGTCGTCGAGAACGGCCAGCGCTTGTTCAGGCGCTCCCAGCTCCTCGAGCGCCTTCGCCCTCTTGAGCAAGATGCGACCTTTTGCTCGTGAGGTACGTGCCAACGAAAAGGCGGATTCGAGAAGCTTGAGAGCCTCGGGCAAGCGCCTCTGAGCCAAGCGGAGCGAGGCTTTGAGATCGAGAGGCCGGGAAGGGTCCAGCAACTCCTGGAAGGCGCCGGTCCCCTGCTCCCAAAGCGCGGCGGAACGTATGAAGGCTTCGTCAGCCCCCGGGAGCTGGCCGCGGACCCTGAGCGCGTTGCCGACGAACAGCTCCGCATAGCCCGCGAGCCTGGCGCGCCGTGCCTCACCTCCGGGCACCCGTCGAGCGATTTCCAGCGCCAGCCGGGCGAGCTCTTCGGCGCGGAGGCCGTCGTCTGTTGCCGCCTCGGCGCTCTTCTCGCAGATCAGGGCGCACAGGCCGGGGCTCCAGAAGTCCTTGTCGATCGTCACCATGGCGAGGCGCTCTTCCGCGGTGTGGCGTTCGAGGCGGCGCCAGAGGTAGGGCGCCTCGCGGTGCTCCAGGTGGGCCTCGGCAACGGCGTCGAGCCGGTCGAAGAGGGCGCGGAACTCGGCGTAAGCCCTCTCCTCGAATTCGCGGCGCACAACTTCGTCTGGGGAGAGCTTCCGTTCGGGATCGCGCGAGGCGAGCGCCGCCTCGACGAAGTCGCGCGTCGGGCCGATCATGTACGAAGGGTAGCGCATCCCCTGGACGAGATCGGCGAGCACCTCGGGCGGCGGATCCTGCCGGCGCTCGTAGTAGCCCACCGAGCCCTGCGGGTACTGGCTATCCGCTTCGACCGCTGCTTGCGTCTCGTCCGCGACGGTGCGCAGGACCGCCAGCATCAGGCACCCCACGGGCAGCTTCGCCATCGCGAGCTCCTTTCGATGGATTGCGTGTCTCGCCTATAAGAGGGTGCACGCAACGGCCAAAGTGTGACACAAATCCTGGAGCTGGCCATGGATATGCCGCAATTCCGCCTTCCGCGAGTCGTGGGTTTACGGCAAACTGGAAAGGCTGCGCTTCTGCAACGCATGGTTTTCACGATTTTCCCCAAAACCACCTTTCGCGCTCGCCCATCGTATCTTGCGTCGCAAGATGACGATGGGGTCAACCAAAGCAAGGCTGGTCACTAAAGAAGCATTGCTGAATTTGTTGCCAGGTCTTCTGGAAGCGGTGGCCCTAATCCAAAGGACGGCCGACGCGGACGAGAGGCAGGCCATGATCAGCTGCCTGCTCCGGGATCTCCAGCGTCTCAAACGCATCGACCCCACGGACCTTTCGCCGAAGGACGCTCAGCTTCTGCGGGCGCTCCGCCGCGCCGCTCAGGATCTCGGTATCCGGTTCTGCCAGGACCTTGAGCGGAGCCGCTTCCCTCAGGAGGAACCTGTCGATGAAGGATCATTTGTCCGAATCGCTGATCCAGCGCTTCGTCGCGAACCAGGGGTCGCGAGAGGAAAACGCGCCTTACCCAAACGGGTCCCAGAAGTTGCCGGCATCATTCTCAGCATCGCTGCCGGGTTGGTTGACGTTGCCACTGGGGTTTTCCCCATTGTTTCCCCACGGGTCCCAGATGGAACCCGCTGCCGTGACCATAGCCATGAAGCCACCAAGGGAAGGTTCCCCCGCACCAAATGCGAGGACCAATGCGAGAAGAGCAATGCGAACCATGAGCTAGTTCCTTTCCGGGGGTCGAAGCCCTGGCCAACCATTGGCCATGGCCAACGAAAAGTCACCCCCGGGGCAGTCTGCCCCTTTGCCACACTCGGGACAAGCGAGGACTTCCGAGTGGAACCGAACGGCACCAGGAACGAGCTGCGAGACAGGTTGGAAGGCGCCCTTCGCGGGCTCCGGCTCATCGACCGCACCCGCGACCGCGAGTCCCGGCGCGTGATGCTGGGCTGTCTACTCAAGGACATCGGGAAGATCGAGCGCATCGCCGCGGCCACTCCCTTACTGCCCCAAGAGGCGGCGCTCTTGAGCCAGCTCCGGGAAGGCGCCAGCCGGTGGAAGCGTCGCATCAGAGTGCCGATTGCGCCCGACGACCCCCGGGGCGTCCTCGCCATCAAGGAGGCAAACCATGGAGCACCCCACCGAGGAAGTCCTTCTCCGGTTCGTCCTGGGTGCGACCGGCCGCGAGGAGAACGGCCAGGTCGTGAGACATCTGCTCGCCCGGTGCCCCACCTGCGCGGCAGCCTTGAGGAGGAACCTGCGAGAGCCGCCCCTGGACCCACCGCCGGACCCGGGGGCCTACGACGAGGCGCTCGATCGGCTGACAGCGATGCTTCTGGAGCTCCCGGCCGGCGCGAAACCGCCGCCGGGGAGGAAAGCGAAAGTACTCTCTTTGCTTTGAAACCGGCTCCGCAGGTGCGCCGCAAGCGTAGAGGCCGCCCACCTGACAAGTTCCGCCAGTTCCAACAGCGCAATCCCGAAGCAGGGTTCTGGGTGACAGCCGGTCTCTCTCCCAGAGCCGCTCGCGCCCTCGCCAAGGCCGGCCTCCTCTCCTTGACCGATCTGGAAGGGATGCCGCGGGAAGAGATTTCCTCTCTTCCTGGCATCGGCCCTTCGACCCTCGAAAGCCTGGAAGAGCTTCTGGATCGCCCGCTTGCCCAAGAAGCCAAGGGAGCAGTTGCCCGGCTCCCCCGGCGCCCCCGGCCCCTTTGGCCCGAGGAGGTCTGGCGCAAGCGCGGCCTGCCTTGGGCCGCCGCGATCACCTTCGAACAAGTCGGGATGACGTTGGAACGCCTGCGCTCCACGTCGCGCGAGGACCTTCTCGAGTTGCCCGGGGTCGGGCCTCGCGCGGTTGCCGCGTGCGGGTTGATGATCGGCAAAGAGATACGTTCTACGCGGTTCGACCCTGTCGCGGCTTTCTGGCGGAGCCGGGGAATCCGCCCGAAACCTGCTCGGGCCTTGAGCCGAGGTGGGCTCGCCTCGTCCGCCGACCTCCAGAATCGAACCCGCGAGGACCTGCTTTCCCTGCCAGGCATCGGTGAAGACACCATCCAACGCCTTGAGGCCTTGCTGGGGAGCGAGATTCCAGGCAGAACCGCTTACTGGCTCTCTCGAGGCCTGATCCCGGCCATTGCCAACGTTCTCGCCCGCGAGGGGATCAACTCTCTCGACGAGCTCGGCAAGCTGTCGCGCGTGCAGTTCCTTGCCATCCCGGGATTCGGCCTCTACGCCCTCCGGCAGTGCGAGAAATTGCTCGGTCGCCAGCTGCCATCTCAACGAAAGGAACCCAAATGACATCTGAAAGCGCCAACGGCGATCGACGCGCGCTTTCGCTTGTTCGCAGCGCTGCTGCGTCAGCGCCCTTTGCTTCAATCCGCCGCGGCTGGTTTGGCAAGCACCCGTTCCACTGGAGCGTGTCGTTGCAAGACCGGGCGACGACGTTGGAGCTCCAGGGCACGCTCAAGAAGGACGGTTGCGACCACTACCGCTGCATGCTGTACGAGACGATTCGGTCTCACTTCGGGCCGGTGGCCGCTGAGCACCTCAAGACCCGCCTCGGCTTTGCTTCCTGCAAAAAGGTGATCGCCTGGGACCGGCGCGCCAGGTTCATGCCCTCCTATCCCGAGCTGCTCGATCCTGTGCCTCTCGCCGTCGCCTACATCACGCCGGAGCTGCTGCTACAGCATGCCTTCGGTCGAGCCATTGAGAAGTCCGCGGTCCTGGTCCGTTTTCGGCGGAGCCGCGATCGTGAAGGGGACCTGTCGATTCTGCGCGGGGCTGCGCCGTGGTTGCTGGATCTCCCGGAGTCCGAGGAGGCGATCGACAAGTTGAGGTGTTACGGCTGGCTGCTGCTCGCGTGCGAGGACAACGACCAGGCCGGGCTGCTGGTCGGCGCGACTCAGACCCTGGTAGAAAGCAAGCGGCTGGCGGTACGCGAAATCATCCCGGCGCGAATCGCCGGCCAAAGCAAGGAGGACATCTGGTATCACTACCTGCGGGGCTTGGACGGGGTGCTCGACAGATGCCTGTGGTAGAGCCCACTCCTCTCGAACAGGAGGTCAAACGGGTCGCCGCGGCGCTGCGGACCGCGATCCGGCTCAGCGGCGTGTCCCACCGCCACATCGAGCGGACGCTTAACATCAGCACCGGCTACCTCACGCGGATTCTCGCCGGCCAGGTCGAGCTACGGGTGAGCCATGTGCTTTCGGTCTGCGGGGTGATCGGGCTGCCGGCAGGGAACTTTTTCGCTGCCCTGTTTCCGCCAAGGCCTGAGGCAACGGCCGAGACCATGAGCCGCGGGCTTTCCCAGCTCTACCCTGGGCCGGCGAGGGGCCGTAACCTGCCGAGCTTGCTCCGGGAGCTCCGCGGGACTGTCGACCAGCTCGAAGCACTCCTCGCGAGCGGAAATGAGCCGGCATGACGGAGCGGCTCCCGGTCTATCACCTCGCATGGCACAGGCGGTACGTCCCCGAGGCCGATCGTTTTCTCGTCTACCTGCTGGTGCCGGTCTGGCTCGGCGCCTTCGGCGGCTCGATCGAGCTCGAGCCGATCAACTCGTGCGGCCGGCCGCTCGACAAGGTCCGCACCACGGTGAAAGACCTCGCCAGCCCGAGGAGGCCTGAGGATACCGAGGGTTTCGGGCATCCGGTGGAGACGCGTCTCATCCGGGTGCTCGCGGCACGGGCTGGCCAGGCGGGGCATATCCTGCCTCAGATCGTGCCGTCCACGACCTTTCGTGGCTGGGCGCGTCTGGAGCTTTCGGAGACAGAACGCTCGAAGCTGCTCAAGGCCGGGGGGGCCTTTCCCTGAGGGCTGTCGCCAGGGGGGCTTTCCGCCCCCCAACTTTTTTAACGGCGTTGCGGAGTTTACAAGAAGTCGCGGCTTCGCGTAAAATTCGCCCGGGCTCGCAAGAAATGCGAGGACCTTCTTTTTAGGGAGGTGTCCTTTGTCGATGTTCCGCAAAGTCTTGGCCGGAAGTGTTCTCGCCATCGCACTGGCTGGCGTGCCATCGCAGCTCGCCGCAGCGCAGAAGGAGGCTCCGAAAGCGGTACAGGGGTCCGTCGTCGATTGGCTTTCCGGAATCTGGACCGACCTCGCCACCTGGGCCACGGGTGCGGCGACTGACGGCAGCTGCTGGGTTGATCCAAATGGTGGCTGTCTCCACAGCGAAACGCTTGTACCCCTCGCCTCGGAAAATGCCGCCGCCGAAGGTACCTGCTACGTTGACCCGAACGGCTGTCCGCACGGAGGGTAGAGAAAGGACTGGCTTCCGCGGCGCACACCTGCTACCATGCCACACGCTGTAGCCTTTACACACGGAGGCGTACAAGCGTGGTCGAATTTACGAATCCTGCGGCCGCTCGGTTGTACTTTGCCAATTCCGCCTGCTCTGGCCGTGATCGGCTGGCTGTCGCCGAGCACGGCTTCTCATTTCGCTATACCGACCCGGCGGCTATGTTGGCCTGGTGTGAAGCCGCCGCGGTCAATCTTCCTCCCGCGCTGCCTGCAACGGAAGCCGGCATGCTGCTTGCCCACCTGGGGAATGCGCAACGCATTTCCTGCAAGTTTCGTGAAGCGGAGAGCTACCTCCGGCAAGCCCTCGCGCGCCTCCCGAATGATCCGCTAGTTCTGGAATTTTACGCGGCCCTAAAGAAGGACAAGCGCCAATTTCACAAAGCTTCTTCGTACTTGAGACGCGCTGCGGCAAGGCGCCGCAGTGCCGGTGACAATCCGGGCGTTGCAAAGACGCTCATCAACTTCGCCATCGTCCTGGGTGAAGGCGGCTTTCCACGCCGAGCAGCCGAAAGCCTGTTGAGTGCTCTTGAGATTATTCCTTCACTTCCCGACCCAGAGGAGCGCGAGCGGCTGGCCCGAGCTGGCATCCACAATCTAGCCAAGGCCTGGGCTGACGCGGGGAAAGCCCAGGAAGCTCTTTGGCTCCTCAGGCTCTGCCGGGAACGGCTGTTGTTGGGCGGCGAAATCTTTAGCTTGAGGATCGAGTGGCTCTTGGCCGACATCGCCGCTGCTCTTGGCGATGTCGAAAACGCCGTTCGTGCCTTTGAGGAGGTCCGGAGGCGCTTTGCCGAGCTTGGGCATTCGCAGGAGGTGGCGGTGGCGACACTCGACATCGCGCGGATCCTCCTGAAGACGCGTCCACACCAGGCACGCCAGGAAGCACTTACGGTCGCGCCGATCCTCGCCAGCCTTGGGCTCGCCGCAGACGCCCGCGAAAGAAAGCTCCTGGCGAAAGTAACCGAGAAGGGGTCCGAAGCCGCCCTTCTCGAGCTCACCATCGCGTTGCGTTTTAAGACCCTGAGACCCTAACGCCTCCTCGGCCGACCTGACCCTCGTTTGCCCGCCTCAGCGGCTTCGAGCCAGCCGAGCCGCCGGAGAGTGCGCAGGACGGTTTCCTCGATTCGTGCCTGGTTGAGAGCTTCGTCGTCCTCGGCCGGGGTGAGGGCATCGGCGACCGCCGCGAAGTAGTCGGCGGGGTTGATGCCGGCCACCTCCAGGGAGCCGATGATCGTATCGATGGTCAGAGGGTTCGCCCCCCGCAGTGCGCGGCTCATGTAGCCGCGCACATGGCCCAACCGCCTCCCGATCTCATCCAACGAGACGGTCCCCCGCTTGAGCGTGTCCTTCAGTATGTCTCTGGCAATTTCGACAGCCGATGGGTTCTCAGATCCGCGATGCCCTTTCATGCCCACAGCATACCACGGTCGGCGGCACAAAAGACCACCATGAAGGCTAGATTCGCACACGAGGGGGCTTGACAGGCCTCCACGGCCGGGTTTATCCTGCCTTTCGTGAGGCGTGATGGGACCACATGAAGGCCCACAGCCTCGACGCCCGCCGTCATGGAGGCGGTGGGTGACCAAGAAAGGAGCTTGGATGAGCGAGCCCAATGTCCAGGAGCTGAAGGCGGAGCGGGTGCAGGAAGAGTCGCTGGCCGTGATGAGGAAGCGGGTGGCGGGGCAGTCCGATGCCGTCGGGTCCGCGATGGCCGTAACGCGGGATCAGGCGTTGCAGCGGCTCAAGGCCGAGCGGGTGCAGTTGCGTCTGAAGCGGTTGCAGGGCTGGAAGAGGCAGGCAGAGGGCAAGGCCATCGACCGGGTGCGGCAGTTCGAGGACCCGCTGGTGGCAGCCGCCTACCTCACTTTCGCGTCCCTGCTGGCGCGGCAGGCGCGACAGCCGTTGCGCGCCATGGTGACGGGTAACACCATCATCCTGGCGCTCACCGGCCGCACCAAGGGTCCCGACAAGGGGATCACGGAAGACGTGCTCGATCTCGCCGAACAGCTCGGGTAGGGTCTCGTCAACAAAATAGATCAAAGGAGAAGATGAATGGCACGAAACTCGACTGCGGTGGTTCAGAAGAAGCTGGAGTTGCGGCGCCAGGCCCTGAAGGCCAACGAAGGGGAGCTTTCGCACATGGCGCCACTCCTGGAGAGGGTCGATGCGACGCTTACTGAGTTGACGGGCCTCTCAACGCAGCAGGCGAGCCTGACCGCTTCCAAGCAGGACTCCACGAAGCGACTCGAGGAGGTCAGTCGTGTGGCGGCGAGGCTGTTGACCTTCATCGACGCCGGGATCCGGCAGCACTACGGGACCCGGTCGGAGAAGCTGGTGGAGTTCGGCCAGCAGCCCTTCCGCAGTCAGCCGCGGATTCGGGTGGTCGGGGTGGACGGCAAGCCGCTGAAGCCGGCCCCCGCACCGGCCGAGCCGCCGCTGCCGCCGCTGAACGAGTAACCAGCACGTTGACTGTTTCCCATCGGGGCGTGGCCATGAGCCACGCCCCTCTCTCGCTTCCTCGCCTATTACCTGCGGCACCGTGCTGGATTCCCCGCTGTACTGCTCGCCTTCCCCGCTATACCGCTCGCGAGTACAGGTGTACTGGCCTCCTTCCCCGCTGTTCCGCTCGTCAGTACAGGTGTACCGGCCCTTTTCTCCGGTGTACAGCTCGTCAGTACAGGTGTACTGGCCTCGCTCCCCCGTGTACTGCTCGCCAGTACAGGTGCACTGGCCTCCTTCCCCGGTGTACCGCTCGCCAGCACAGGTGTACTAGCCTCCTTCCCCCGTGTACCGCTCGCGAGTACAGGTGTACCGGCCTTCTTCCCCGGTGTACCGCTCGCCAGTAAAGGTGTACTGGCCTTCTTCCCCGGTGTACCGCTCGCGAGTCCAGGTGTACCGGCCCTCCTCCCCGGTGTACCGCTCGCCAGTCCAGGTGTACCGGCCCTCTTCCCCGGTGTACTGCTCGCCAGTCCAGGTGTACCGGCCCTCTTCCCCGGTGTACCGCTCGCAAATCCAGGTGTACTGGCCTTCTTCCCCTGTGTACTGCTCGCTAGTACAGGTGTACTGGTCCCCTTCCTCGGTGTACTGCTAGTAAACCCCCGCGTACCGGCGCCTTCCCCCAACTCTCTGTCAGAAGAACACATAGAAGAACGCGAAGACGCCGATCATCATGAAGATCAGCGCCAGCTTGCCGGCGGTGCCGAGCAGGATGCCGATCCAGGTGCCGACGCCCACCCGGATCGCCTGGTTGCGGTCGCGACGCGCCAGGTACTCTCCGAGCACGGCGCCCACGAACGGACCGAGGATCAGCCCCGGGATGCTGAAGAACAGCCCGACGATCGTCCCGACCGCCGCACCGACCACCGCCAGCCAGCTCGCCCCCACCCGTTTGGCTCCCAGGCTGGTCGCCGCGAAATCGACCACCAGCGACAGGAGGGTCAGCCCGCCGATCAGCGCCAACGGGAACCATCCCACCTTCTGGAAGCCGTCCGCCCAGGCCGCCAGGATCAACCCGAGGAGGACGAGAGGCGTGCCCGGTAGGGCAGGCAGGACCGTCCCCGCGATCCCGACCAGCACCAGGAGGACCGCCAGGACCCAGAGGAGGACGCTCGCCTCGGGCGCCATCACTCCCCCTCGACGCCTCCGCGCCTCTTCCGCCGCTGCAGGATCCGCAGGAGGAGCCAGAGCGGGAGGAGGATCGGCAGCACCACGATCACCGCGATGATCAGCGCGTTCACGAGGAACTGGAGGATCTTCACCAGCGCCCGCGCGCTCGCCCGGACGATCTCCAACGGCCGCCACTCGTCGCCGCGGACGATCGGCGCCGCCGCCACGTCCGGCCGCAGCCGCAGGTGGAGCGTCGAGAGGGCGGACAGGCGATCGATCGACTGGAGCTGGCCCTGGATCTGCTCGATCTGCCCGCGGATCTCGGTCAGCTCGCGGTAGACCGCCATCACGTCCTCCACCTTGCGTCCCCGCTCGCGCGACTCGGCCAGCAGCTCGCGCAGCTCGGATTCGGTCACCGTGAGGGTCCGCAGCCGCGATTGGAGGTCGACGTACCGGCTGGTCGCGTCCTCGGTCGCGAGCTGCTCGCGATCGATCTCGACCGCCAGCCCTTTGATGGCGGTGAGAGCCTCGTCGAGCCGCTCGGCGGGGAGGCGCAGCGTCATCTCGTAATGCATGAGGCTCTCGACGCGCTGGGCGTTCATGGCCTCCACGAAGCCGCCGTTGGCCGCCGCGATCTCCTGCACCCGGCGCGCTGCCGCGACCGTGTCCTTGACCGCCAGCTCGAGCTCGACCGTCCGGATCAGCTTACGGCTCTGGGCGGCAGGCGGCGGGGGCGGCGCGGCTGGTGTTCCAGGTGCCGCCTGCTCCGCAGCGGCGGCCGGAGCGGGCTCCGCCTGGGGAGCGGCGGCGCGCGCTGCCACAGGAGGCGCCTCTTCCATCTCCGCCTCGTCCTTGTGGCAGCCCAACAGGACGAGCCCGACAATCACAAGCCAGGACAGGTGTCTCATGGCCGGCCTCCTTGCGCCGCGAGCTTCCGGTCGAAGAAATCCGCGGTCGCGCGGTAGGCGGCGATCCAACTGGACCAAGCCAGGAAGCCGTGGACCTCGTCCGGCAGGATGAGCTGCTCCACCTCCACCTTTCGCTGCCGGAGAGCCTCGACCAGGCGGACGGTCTGGGTGAAGTCGACGTTGCGGTCGTCGTCGCCATGGATCACCAGGACCGGCGACCGCCAGCCGTCGACCCAGGCGAGTGGGGACGACTCGAAGGCGAGCCGCGCCTGCTCCGGATGCTCCAATGGGTTGTAGTCCGGAATGAACGTGCGGATCCCCTCGTTCCAGTCGTGCACCCCGTGAAGGTCCACGCCCGCCTTGAAGAGGAAGGAGGCGCGGGCCAGTCCCATGGCGGTGAGGAACCCGCCGTACGAGCCGCCCCAGAGGCCGATGCGGTCGGGATCCACCTCGGGCTGGCGGCGCAGATACTGGCCGGCACCCAGCACATCATAAAATTCGCTCGCCCCTCCCGCCCCCTGACTCAACGCCTCGCGGAACTCCATACCGTAGCCGGTGCCGGACCGGTAGTTGACCGCCAGCACCACATACCCCCGGCTCGCCAGGTACTGGTTCATGGCATAGGCGTTGTTGTAGTAGGCGTTGTAGTGCCAGCCGAGGATCATCTGCCGGTGGGAGCCCCCATGCAGGAAGAGGAGCCCCGGCCGGCGCTCCCCGGGCTTCAGATCCCGCGGCAGGAAGAGCTGGCCGTGGATGCTCATCCCATCCGCGGAATCGAAGACGACCGGCTGGGGCTCGACCAGGGCCGCCTCGGGAAAACTGGTGGGGATGGAGCCCGGGGCCAGCTCGCGCTCCGGGCCGTCGGTGTTTCGATCGAGCCGGATCACCACCTCCGCCGGCCGCTTCGCACCGGCCCGCACGTACGCCAGGGCCTTGCCGTCGGCGGTCACGGCCGGCAGCCATTCGATCCCCTTCCCGCGGGTCATCGAAACCGGACGGCCACCGGCCACGCCGACCCGCCAGAGGTGGCGCCGCTCGATGTCCTCCTGATTGGAATTGAACAGGACCTCGCGCCGGTCGGGAGTCAGGATCACGTTCTCGATCTCGAAGTCTCCCGGCGTCAGGAGAATCGCCTCGGCGCTCTGATCTCCAGGAGTGGCCGGCACCGAATAGAGATGGAGCCAGCCGTCCGCCTCCCAGGGAAAGACGAGACGGTCTCCGGCCCCCCAGAGGATCTGGTTCTCCGCAACCATCTCGGAGAAGACGCTCCCCGCCCCGTCCCGGGCGCGCCAGACGGTCTTCGCCTCCCCGGTGGCCGCATCGGCCACCAGGATCGACCAGGGGGGGCCGCCGCGGTTGGAGTAGAAGAGGGCGATCCGGGAATCGGTGGGCTGGCGCAGGAAGGCGAGGCGCTTGCCGTCCGGCGACCAGACGGGCTCGTCGTCCTGGTCGACGCTCGGAGCGATCCAGTGCAGCGTCTTCGTCGCCGGTTCGTAGAGCCCGATGAAGTTGTGGTCCCCCCTGCCGCTGACGAAGGCCAGACGCGAGCCGTCCGACGACCAGCGGAGCGACCGGGCGGAGCCGCGCGCGTGCACCCACTGCTGGGGCTCGCGGCTGCCGTCGAGGGGCGCCTCCCAGATCTGGCCTCCTCGCACGAAGGCGACCTCGTCCCCCTTGGGCGAGATCACCGCCCCGGAGCCGACTCCGATCTTCACCGGCTCGCCCGTCCCTCCCCCTCCCCCTCCGGCATCGAGAGCGATCCGCCAGACCGCCAGCTCGGCGCCCGCCGGATCGCTGGTCGGATTCGGGATCTCGCCCCGGCCGTTGGGGCCGCTGCCGCGGAGATAGACGAGGGTCCTGGCATCGGGCGCCCACTCCAGCCCGGAGATGGCCTGGCCGTCGTCTTTGTCATAGCGGGTGACCTGCCTCCCGCGGTACTCCGGGGGCTCGGCCACCCAGATGTTGTGCACGCCGCGCGTGTTCTGGACCCAGGCGAGCTTGCCCCCCACCGGCGCGGTCAGCAGCTCCGAGGGGAAAGGCGCGCTCAGGATCTGCTCCAGCGTCGGCCCCGCCTGGGCCGGAAGGCGGGCGGCGCCGAGCAGGAGGAGAGCGATCAACGGAACGAAGAGACGCGGACGGACCATGCAGGCGATCTCCTGTGTCTTGCAGCGTTGTGGAGATCATCTCACGGGTCCGCCGCCCCCACTCATACGGCTACGGCAGGAAGCGCAGTCCCGGATCGTGCTCGGCGCGGCGGAGAAAATCCGCAATCCGGGAGACCAGATCGACACCGGCCCGCTCGGTTTTCAGAGACTTCTGGAGGAGGGAGAGGGCCGCCAACGCCTCCCGATCGATCTTGAGGGACGAAAAGATGGGCAGCATCTCCTGGGAGAGCCGCTTGAGATCGGCCGCCCGCCCCTCGCGGGCGTAGAGGATCGCGAGCTCCAGCGAGACGAGGGCTGTGTCGTAGGGAATCCGATCGGCGATGAAGCCGTCGCGGGCAGCGAGGAAGAGCCTCTCCGCCTGCCCGGTCTTGCCCAGACCGAGCGAAACCTTTGCCTTCACCCATTTCCGGCGGTTCTGCGCCCAGGGCTCGGGGAACTCGCGGTAGAGCGGACAGGTGACCCGGTACAGCTTCTGGGCCTCGTAGAACCGGCCGGTCTCGGCCAGGTCCTGGATCAGATTGTGCTGGGCACAGAGCCTGAGGCGCGGCTCCAGGTCTCCGTCGATCAGGTCGATCGCATGGTAAAGGATGGGGATTCCCCGTTCCGGGTGTCCCGCGTAGCAATGAATGAGGTCCATGCTGACCAGGCTCTTCCCGGCACGATGGGAATGGCCCGTCCGCAGAAAGATCGCCACGGCGCGCCGCAGGAGCCGCAGGGCATCGTCGAAGCGACGTTGGGATCTCCGGAGGGACGCCTTCAGATCCAGGAACAGGGCGAGCTCGACCGGATCGCGGCTCCCTTGCCGGAGCAGGTTTTCCGCTTTGAGGAAGGCGTCCTCTGCCGCCTGGAGATCTGAGCTCACACGGCGTGCATTCCCCAGATAGGCCCAGGTCCTCGCCTGCAGATCCTGAATGAGGCCCGCCCGATAGTAGGACGCGTCCAGTCGGGCCGCGACTTCCAGGGCCAGCCGCGCAAGGTCCTCGACTCCCCGGGGGTCCTGGACGGTGGTCTCGCGACACTGCTCGACGAGGAGCTCGCACAGCCCCCAGGTCCGGAAGCGGGGGGAGTTCCGCAGGAGCAGGAGCTGCTGTTCCAGGGAGAGCTTCATCAATTCGACGAAGAGACCCGGCGCCGATGCCCGTTCCTTGGCGACAGACCGTTCACGCTCGGCCATCAGGCCCTCGACCCGGTCCAAAGCCGCCTCGTAACTGGTGTGCACCTCCTCCCCGCCCCACCCTGAGAAGGCTCTCGCCGGCCGCACGGTCACTCCACGAAACCGGAGAGAGCATCTGGGGCACTCCACGAGATGCGCGAGAAGCGCCTGGTGCACCTCGCTGTGCGAGAGATAGAACTCCTCCAGAACCAAGTCGCTGGGATGCAATTTCACGAAGCTCCTCCTTCTACCGCGAAGGTTGTTTCTTCTGCGAAGACGGTTTCCTCGGGAATCCGGAGCGCCGGAGAGCTCCGGAGAATCGGCCCGGTATCCTGCTCATAATACTAGTTTCTCCGGGCCAGGAAAACGAGACGACCTGTCCGCGGGAAAAAGAGCGCCGGCTCGGAATGGCCCGGCGCTCGTCGCGCGAACGAGAGCCGGCCCTCAGCCGTTGGGGTCCGTCTCGCCCCCTCCGCCCGTGGTGGTGCCGTTGTGGCAGCCTCCGGTCCCATTCGGGTCCATCCCGCAGCCTTCCGTTGGAACCGCGATCGGGTCGGGCGTCCGGAACCACGCAGCGAGCCAATCCCAGAGAGCCGCCACGGCCGAGGGTCCGTCGCCGGCGAGGGACCAGGGAGACGCCTGGGCGGCTCCAGCCGTGAAGGTGACCAGCAGGAGAAGGGCAACGAGGACGCGCGTCAGATTCTTGGACATGGCAAAGCTCCTCTTCCAGGTCCTTCCGGGCGTGGCCTCCATTGGCCGCGCGGGGACCGTTCACATGGAAGAGTGCAACAAGTTACCCCAAAGCGTGTCACCTGAACGGCAACTTTGTGCGAAAATCTCGTCACCAGGTTTCCGCCTGCGGAAACTTGGAGCGAAAGAGAGGCTGATACCGCCTCGTTTTTGCCGGAAGCGGGACGCGCGGTGGGCTACTGCGGAGGCTGGAGGGTATAGCCGAGCTGCAGGAACATCTCGATCTGGTCGTTGACGATCCAGGCTTCGCGGATCTTGCCGTCGGCGATGCGGAAGACCGTGATCCCCGTCACCTCGATCGGCTTGCCGGGCGAGGACTCGCTCCCCCGGCTGGTCGCCCGGACGGTATAGCGGGCCACCACCTTGTCGCCTTCCGCGATCAGATCGTCCACCTTGTACTCGACTTCCGGGAAGATGTCGCGCGCCCGCTGCTGGGCGGCGCGGATCACCTCGGGTCCGTGCACGTCCTTCGGCGCTCCCGCGGAGCTGTCCACGAAATCGGGAGCGAGGAGCTGATCGAGGAGGTCGAGGTGGCCGGCTCCCAGGACGTCGCTCAAGTAGCGGCGGACCAGCGCCTTATTGGCAGATCGATTGGCCTCCAGCGGATCAGGCTGCGGCTTGTCCTCGGAGCGGACCGCGGCGGGCAGGGCGATCAGAAACACGGCGAGGGCCAGGGCGGCCCGCTGACTGCGGTGCAGGTTCTCCATCTTCATCCATCCTAGAGAGGATCGAAGCACTCCCGTCCGGTGCAGCAGCTCTCCTCGTCGGCGACGCGGCCGTCGGGGCCGAGGCAGGTCATCGTGTGGCTGCACCAGAAGAAGCCGTCCCGGGTGTTGGGGATCGACGGATCGGGCTCGGCGTCGATGAACATCCCCTTCCAGCGGAGATAGCAGCAGCAGGTCTTGCTCCGGGGATGAACGGATCGGGTCTCTCGTGTCAGGTCCATGCCGTCATAACTCCTTGCCGGCGCCGGCGGCGGCGAGCAGGGCCCGGCGGACCGCCACCCGCGCCAGCTGGATCTTGTAGCGGTTTCGCGACAGGGGCTTCGCACCCTGCACGGCGAGCTTCCCGGCCTCCTCGGCGACCGATTCGTCGATCGACTTCCCGACCAGGAAGCTCTCCACGTCGTGCGCCGTCCAGGGCACCGGCGCCACTTGGCCGAGGACCACGCGGGCCCGTTTCACCCGCCCGGCCTCCGCCTCCAGCGCCACCGCGGCGGTCGCGAGCGACCAGTCGAGGGTCTCGCGCTGGCGCACCTCGTAGTTGGCGACCTGGCGTCCGGCGGGCGGACCGAGCACCAGCTCGGTGACGATCTCGCCCGCGGCGAGGTCGTGCTCGCGCTCGCCTGCGGCCTGCGGGACGCGGTAGAGCTTTTCGAGCGGGATCCGCCGCTCTCCCTGCGGTCCGAGGACCGCCACCTCGGCGTCCAGGGCGATCAGCACCGGAGCCAGGGTGGAGGGCGTCACGAAGTACGCCGGGCCGTCGTTGCCGAGGATCGCGTGGTACCGGTTGTCCCCTTCGAGGACCATCGACTTGCCATCGCGCATCGGGAGGAGGCCGAAGCCGTTTCTAAAGTACCAGCAGCGGGGGCGCTGGCAGAGGTTCCCCCCCACCGTCGCGACGTTGCGGATCTGCGGGCCGGCGAGCCGGCCGGCGGTCTCGGAGACGGCCGGATGATCGAGGCGCAACACCTCGGAGGTGGCGAGCTCGTCGATCCGGGTCAGGGCGCCGATACGGAAGCCGCTCTCCGCGGCATAGTGGATGCCGTGGAGCGCCGCGATTCCCTTGAGGTTGACCAGCCGGCCGGGGGTGACCACGCCGTCTTTCATCAGAGCCAGCAGGTCGCTGCCGCCGGCGAGCGCCGTGGCGCGGTCCGGCTGGGCGGCCAGGAGCTGGACGGCCTGCTCCCGGGTCGCCGGGCTCGCGTAGTCGAAGGGCTGCATCAGGCCACCCCCTTTCCCTGCGCCTCCAGAGCGTCGAGCACCCGCTGCGGGGTCAGCGGCAGGTAGGGCACGCGGACGCCGAGGGCGTTGGCCACGGCGTTGGCGATCGCCGCGCCCGGCGAGATCACCGGCGGCTCGCCGAGGCCGATCACGCCCCGCTCGTCGTAGCCGGGACCGGTCATCATGTGGACCACCAGCTCGCCCACGTCGCCGATGCCCGCCAGCTTGTAGGACTCGAAGTCGACGTTCAGCATGGTGCCGGTCACCGGATCGATGACCTTCTCCTCGGAGAGGGCGTAGGAGACGCCCATGATGAGGGCGCCGTAGACCTGGCTCTCGGCCGTCTTCAGGTTCACCACCAGGCCGCAGTCCTGGACCGCCACCATCTTCTGGACCTTGACGATGCCGGTCTCCACGTCGACGGCGACGTCCGCCATCTGGACGCCGCCGACGCCGCTGTTGGTCAGCTCCCCCTCCCCTGGATTACCGCCGGTGGCGGTGATCGGGGCGCGTCCGAAGAGGGCCGCCGCCTGCCGCCAGGTGAGCTTGTGGCCGGGCTCGCCCTTGACGCGGATCTGGCCGTCCGCCGCCTCCAGGTTGTCCGCCGTGGTGCCGAGCGCGGGCGCGGCCTTGTCGAAGATCATGCGCAGGGCGTTGACGGCCGCCCGGCGGGTCGCGGAGGTGACCCCGCCCACCGTGGTGCTGCCTCCCGAGCCGCCGGAGGCCGGATAGCGGCTGTCCCCGAGCTGCACGCGGACCGCTTCAAGCGGGAGGCCGAGGCTGTCGGCGAGGACCAGGGCGATGACGGTGCGGGTGCCGGTGCCGATGTCCTGCGAGGCGATCTTCGCCTCCACCGAGCCGTCCGGCTGGATGGTGACCTCGCAGCTGCTGCGGTGGCCGCGCCCTCCCCAGGTGTGGAGGGAGAGGCCCAGCCCGTGGCGGACCGGCCCCTTGGCGCCGGCGCCCCGCGGCGTCCAGCGCTGGCTCCACCCCATCAGCTGGTCGGCGATCGTGAGCTCCTCCAGATAGGTCTTGGCGAGAGCCCCGAGGATGCCCTGGTTCTTGCGGTAGAACGCCAGAGGGTCCATGCCCAGCTTGGCGCACAGGTCGTCGAGCGCCGACATGCTCAGGTAGCACCCCTGCGGGTGGTTCGGCGCGCGCCAGGCGCGGGAGCTGGCCGTGTTGGTGGGGATGGCGGTGTTCACATGCCGGCGGTTGGGGATCTGGAAGACGTACGGCATCGGCGGGCTGCCGGAGCCGCCCAGGCCGCCCGAGCCCCAGGACTTGGAGATCCAGGCGGTCAGGGTGCCGTCGGCCGCCGCGCCCACCTCGATCTCGGCGTAGGCCGAGGGGCGGTCGCCGGCGATGGTCAGCTCGGCGTCGCGATCGAGCATCAGCTTGACCGGAACGCCGCCGGCCTGCCGCGAGATCTCCGCGCATTCGATGCCCCAGCGGTCGGCGCTGAACTTGCTACCGAAGCCGCCCCCCATGTACTGGCAGATGACGTGGACGTTCGAGGCGGGGATGCCGATCCGTTCGGAGAACTGCGGCGCCAGGGCGGAGACCGCCTGCGTCGAGCAGTAGGCGGTCATGGTGTCCCTGGCGTCGTTCCACTCGCAGATCTGGCCGTGGGCCTCCAGGCAGTTGTGGGCGACGAGGGGCATGCCGTAGGTGCCCTTGGAGCGGACCGCGGCCGCGGCCATGGCTTTCTCGGGCTCGCCCACCGTCTCCTCCTCGCCCGGCCGGGTGCCCGGCGCCTGGTCCAGGTGCATGTCGTCGACGTGGTGCGGCAGGACCTCGTACTCGACGACCACCGCCCGCGCCGCGTCCTCCGCCTGCTCCTCGGTGACCGCGGCGACGATGGCGATCTCGTCGAGGGCCCACTGGACCTCGGTGCCGACGTCCTGGACGATCCGCACCGCCTTGACGCCGGGCATGGCCGCGGCGGCGGCGGTGTCGAGCCGGGTGATGCGCGCGTGGGCGTGCGGGCAATGCACCATCTTCGCGTACAGCATGCCCGGCCGGACGATGTCGTAGGTGTACTTGGCCGTGCCGGTCACCTTGGCGGGACCGTCCAGCCGCGAGGCGCGCGTGCCGATGAGGCGCCGCTCTTCAGCCTTGGGCCAGCTATAGTCCACCATCGCCGCCCCCTCTCCTGTGCTTCTTCGGATGCTTGTGCTTCTTCCTGGGCTCCTCGGGCTCCCCCGGCTCCTCGTCGCGCTTCTTTTCGACGCCGGGGGCGCCGGGCAGGCCGGGGGCGTAGTCCGGATTGGCCGCTCCCGCCTGGGCCACCTGGAGAACCGCACCGCGGATGCCGGCGTAGGTACCGCAGCGGCAGAAGTTCCCCGAGAGGCCGTGATGGACCTCGGCCAGCGTCGGGTTGGGGTTCTTGTCGAGCAGGGCCTTGGCGGCCACGACGAAGCCCGGGGTACAGAAGCCGCACTGCTGTGCGTCGTTCTCGACGAAGGCGGCCTGGAGAGGATGGAGCTTGTCGACCGAGCCGAGACCCTCGACGGTCTCGATCCCGGCGTGCTGGGCCTCGATCGCCAGGATGCTGCAGGCGTAGACCGTCCTGCCGTCCAGGAGGACGGTGCAGGCGCCGCACGTGCCGCGGTCGCAGACCCGCTTGGCGCCGGTGAGCTCGAAGCGGGTGCGCAGAGCGTCGAGCAGCGTCACGCGCGGCTCGAGCTGGGCGGACAACGTCTTGCCGTTGATCCGGAAGCTCATCGGGACCGCGCCGGGGCCGACGATCTTCGCTCCGGCTTCCGTCTTTGCCGCGACGGCCGGCTCCACGGGGGGCACGCCGCGCAGCAGGCCTGTGCCGAGGACCCCTACCGCGGCGCCGCCGCGCAGGAAATCGCGGCGGGAGAATCCGCGGGGAGGATCGTCGCGCTCGCCGTCCTTGGCCATCTCCACCTCCTCGGTCTCAATGCTACCGGGAAAAGCGCGGGAAGACCTGGGTGTCCGGCGAGGTGTAAACCTCCAGGAGCAGGGCGGCGAGAGCGTCGACGATCCGCTCGGTGCCCGCCGGGCACCCCGTCGGGTCGGCGCCCACGCGGAAGCTGTTGAAGCGCACCCCGCCTCTCCCGTACCAGGTGATGTGGTATTCGACCGGTCCGTCGGGGATCGGCCGGCCGCAGCCGCCCCGCACGGAGCCGACCCGCCCCGCGGAGAGGGCCTGCTGGAGCGCGGCGAGCCTCCCCTCAGAGGCCGCCGCGCGGCTGGTGATCGCCGGCCCGGTCCCGGCGACGTCCACGATCTCCACGGCGCCGCCGGTATGGAGGACCACCTGGGTCCTGATCTGCTGCCCTGCGATGGTGACGGTGTCGAAGCGGACCACCAGGAGCGGATCCTGGTCGAAGCCGGCCGGCGCAGCCGCGACCGGCACGGCCAGGAATCCGAGAACGACAATCGCAAGGAGAGATCTCATCGGGAACCTCCTACCAGCCGCACGTCCTCCCCTGGTTCTGCTGGTCGAGCCACTTCTTGAGCGGAGCGAAGTAGTTGACGATCGCCGTGCCGTCCATCTGCCGGGTGCCGGTGACCACCTCCAGAGCGTCCGGCCAGGGGCGGGAGAGCCCGAGCGCCAGCATCTTCTCCAGGCGCTGGCCGGCCTCCTTGTTGCCGTAGATCGTGCAGCGGTGGAGCGGTCCCTTGTTCCCCGCCGCCTTGCACAGCCCCTCGTGGAACTGGTACTGCAGGAGGTCGGCGAGGAAGTAGCGCGTGTACGGCGTATTGCCGGGGACGTGGTACTTCGCACCGGGGTCGAAGTCCTCTTCGGTGCGCGCCAACGGCGGCCGCACCCCCTGGTACTTCACGCGCAGGTCCCACCAGGCCTTGTTGTAGTCTGCCGGCTTGATCTGGCCGGAGAAGACCTGCCAGCGCCACTGGTCGATCATCACCCCGAAGGGGAGGAAGGCGACCTTGTCCAGCGCCTGGCGCATCAGCAGGCCGAGGTCCTTCGAAGGGTCCGGCACCTGCTGGATCAGCCCGATCTGCTTCAGGTACTCGGGCGTGATCGACAGCGCGATCGTGTCCCCCACCGCCTCGTGGAAGCCGTCGTTGGCGCTGTCCTCATAGAGGAAGGGCTGGTCTTTGTAGGCCCGCTGGTAGAAGTTGTGCCCCAGCTCGTGGTGGATGGTGCGGAAGTCCTCCTCGTTGGGCTGGATGCACAGCTTGATGCGCAGATCGTCTTTCGCGTCGATGTCCCACGCGCTGGCATGGCAGACGACCTCGCGGTCGCGCGGCTTGGTGAGCATCGAGCGCTCCCAGAACGTCTGGGGCAGCGGCGCGAAGCCGAGCGAGGTGAAGAAATGCTCGCCGTAGCGCGTCATCTCGACGGCGTCGGCCTTCTTCGCCTTGAGCAGCTCGGTCAGGTCGTAGCCGGGGTCGGCAGCCGGCGGAGCGACCAGATCGTAGAGGTTGTCCCAGCTCTGCGCCCACATGTTGCCCAGGAGGTGCGCCGGGATCGGCTGGTCGAGCGGCACGAGCTGGTCTCCGTACTTCTCATTGAGCTTGGCGCGGACGTGGCAGTGGAGCGCGTCGTAGAGCGGCTTGACCTGACCCCAGAGGCGGTCGACCTCCTTGGCGAAGGCGTCCGGGTCCATGTCGTACTTGGAGCGCCACATGGCGCCGGTGTCCTTGTAGCCGAGCTCGCGGGCCCCCTCGTTGGCGAGCTCCACCAGGCGGACGTAGTCGGCGCGCATCGGCCGGGCCGTGTTGTGCCAGCCGACCCAGACGTCCAGGAGCTCCTTGGGATCGCGGCTCTGCTCGATGATGTCGGAGAGCTGCTCGAGGTCGAGACACTCGCCGTCCTTGCGGCAATACTTGGCGGCGCCGTAGGCGCTCTCCAGGCCGACCGAGATGCGGCTGAGCTCCGCTCCCTTCTGGGGATCGCCGGGCGCGGCCAGGGTCAGCGTCTGCTTGAGCAGGTTCATGCGGCGCCGCAGGTCGTCCGGGAGCTTGACGCCGTCGAAGCGGGCGGCCGCCTTGGCGTACTCGACACCGGCGGCGGTGAGCGCCTCGGTCGCCTGGGCGGAGATGGCCTCGGTGTCCGGGGTGATGTAGGTGGACTGCACCCAGCTGGCGCGCTGCTGGTTGACACTCAGCTCGCGCAGGCGTGCCTCGGCCCCTTCGATGAGCTTCTTCGCCTCTTCGACCGTCTGGGCCCGGGCCGGAGCGGCACCGATCATCAGAGCCAGAGCGCCAGCCGCGAGCAGCGTCCGGCGGGAGCGTCGGAACATGCGTGTCATCCGGTTACCTCCGTAGATGTCCGCTGATCCGCGGGCCGTCGCGACGCGCGGATTCCCATCGAGGATTGTAGAGGGACCGGGGCTAGTCCGCCAGCAGCGCCGCCATCCGCTCGAGACCTTCGGCGAGGGTGGCGCGCGAGCAGGCGAACGAGAGGCGGATGTGGTCGTCGGCGCCGAACGCGGCCCCGGGCACGACCACGACCCGCGCCTCCTCCAGCAGGAGCTCGGAGAATTCGACCGAGCCCTGGCGGCCGGGACCATAGAGGTCCGCCACCCGCGGGAACGCATAGAAGGTCCCGGCCGGCGGCCGGCAGCGGACGCCGGGGATCGTGTTGAGCCGCGGAATGAGCATCTCCCGGCGCGCCGCGTACTCGGCGATCATCATCTCCACGTCCGCCTCCGAGTGTCGCAGCGCCTCCAGGGCGCCGACCATGGCGAACGAGGTGGGGTTCGAGGTCGCATGGCTCTGGATGATCTCGACGGCGCGGACCACCTCCGGCGGCCCGAGCAGATAGCCGATGCGCCAGCCCGTCATCGCGTAGGTCTTGGAGAACGAGCCGACCAGCACGACCGTCTCGGGGAACTCGGCGGCGAGCGCCGCCACGCTGGCGTGGTCGGCCCCGTCGTAGACGAAGCGGGCATAGGTCTCGTCCGAGATCACCAGGATGCCGCGCTCGGCCGCGAGCTCGACGACCCGGCGCAGGTCCTCGGCGGAGATGATCCCGCCGGTCGGATTGCACGGGGCGTTGATCAGGAAGGCGCGCGTGCGGCCGGTCACCGCGGCGAGGAGCGGATCGGCGTGGATGCGGAAGCCGTCGTCCACCGAGGTCGGGACCTCGACCGGGCGGGCCCCGGCGAAGCGCACCTGCTCCGGCAGGCTGACCCAGGCCGGAGAGGGGAGGATCACCTCCTGCCCCTCCTCGAAGACGGCCAGCGCCAGCTCGAAGAGGGCCGCCTTGCCGCCGACCGTGATCACCGACTGGGCGCCGGACCAGGGGGAGCCGTAGCGGCCGTGATACCAGGCGGCGATCTCGGCGCGCAGCTCCGGCAGACCGCTGCCCGGCGTGTAGCGGGTGAACCCTTCCGCGAGAGCGCGGGAGGCCCCGGCAACCGCCGCCGCCGGCGAGTTGAAGTCGGGCTCGCCGGCCCCGAAGTCGGCGACCGCGATCCCGCGCGCCTTGAGCTCGGCGGCGCGGCGCGAGACGCGCAGCGTGGCCGATTCGCCGATCCGGGAGACCCGTGTCGAGAGCTTCACGGGCGCGGATCGTATCAGACGGTCGGCGATCATGGCTCTTCGTCGCAGTGCCAGGAGGACCAGATGGAGCACGCCGCGGCCCGATCCCAGGAGCTCAGCCGCGGAGAGGGTCCCGCATACACCGGATTCATGGTGGCCAGCGGCGGAGGCCCGAAGTGGCCGATCCCCAGAGTATGCCCGATCTCGTGCAGGACCACCGTCGCCACGTCGACGTCGCCGCCGACCGCCCAGGCGAAGCCGTCGTTGAAGTAGATCTCGTTGGTGGCGACGTCGAAGTAGTGGTCTCCGTCGACGTCGGTCGGCTTCCCGTCGGGTCCGACGAAGATGAACGTCACCGACAGGGCGAGGACGGTCTCGCCGCCCCCCTTCCCGATCACCGCGTCGAAGAAGGATGGCGGCATCCAGCCGCCGAAGACGATGTCGGCGGCCTTCCAGTCGCCGAGCTCGCCGTAGCCGAACTGGGCGTCGAAGATGTCCGCGTCCTCCCCCGTATAGGGCTGCTTGACGATCTGGATCTTGCTCAGGCAGGGCTCGGCGATCCAGGTCGCGATCCCCTGGTCGATCGCCGCTTCGAAACCCGGCGGGACCTCCTCCCCCTTGGGGCCGTCCTTCTCGTCGACCAGATAGGTCAGAGCGTCGCCTTCCGCCGACCGCCGCGCATCCCCGAGGACCCAGCGGGACGGCTGCCGGTGCAGGCGATAGGTGGCGCGGGCCTGCCGGATCGGAAGCACCTCGACCTGCTCGATGCGGATGTCCATCCACTGCGCCTTGAGCACGCCGTTGGTCAGATCCATCGCCTGGAGCGTCCAGGAACCCTCGTCCTGGGCCCTGGCCGCGAGGGGCGCGAGAACGGCCATTGCCACAAGCCACCCCGTCGCCTTCCTGGTCATCTCTGGACTCTCCTTTCAGCACCCAAACGAAAAATCATCATCCCCATCTAGTGCGCTCCGCGGCCAAAAACGAGACGCCCAACCACGAAGCTCGGAGCCGCTGAACGGCCGTGGTATCTTCACGGCCTCGGACGGAGGCGGCAGGAATCGCCGGAGTCCCGTCCTTGTTCAGGGCTTCGAAGATCATCCGATCTTACCGAGGTGGCGCCCGCATGACCAGACCCCCGACTCATTTTCGTCTTTCGATCCCTCTCGCGCTCGCAGCCTTGGCCTGCGGCTCGGGCACGATCCATGCCCAGCCTCCCCACCCGGAGAAGGCGAACGTCCATCTCGCCGTGGACCGCACAGCCTACGAAGGAGGCTCCACGGCCCGCGTCGCCGCCCTCGTCTCGATCGAGCACGGATGGCACGTCAATAGTCATAAGCCGACTTTCGACTATCTGATTCCTACGGTGCTCGACCTGCAGGTGCCGGCGGGCTGGCCGGAGGAGACCGTCGAGTACCCCAAGGCCGAGATGCGGACGTTCGCCTTCGCGGACCAGCCGCTGGCGGTCTATGAGGGGGACGTGGTGATCCTCTCCGAGGTGCGGATCCCCAAGGAGGCGCCGCAGGGCGCCTTCCCCGTCCACGCCTCCCTGCGCTACCAGGCCTGCAACGATTCGCAGTGCCTGCCGCCGGTGACCACCACGGCCGACGTGCAGCTCACCGTCGGCCCCGGCGGCCGGCCGGTGGACAACGCGGCGTTCACCGCCGCCCCCCCTGGCGGCGGAGCCCGGACGAAAGGTTCCGGGAGCGTGGGTCCGGCCGGGGCGAGCCTCGCCTGGATGCTGGCTCTCGCGCTGCTCGGCGGGCTGATCCTCAACGCCATGCCGTGCGTTCTGCCGGTCCTGTCGCTCAAAGTGTTCGGCCTGGTGCGCAGCGCCGGACATGGCCGGGCGGAGGTCGTGCGCGGCGCGCTGGCCACCGCGACGGGCATCGTGGTCTCCTTCCTGGCTCTGGCCCTGGCGGCGGTGGCGGCGCGCTCCGCCGGCGCCGCGGTCGGCTGGGGGGTGCAGTTCCAGCGCCCCGGCTTCGTGGCTTTCCTCGCCGTGGTGGTCGTCCTCTTCTGCCTGAACCTCTGGGGCTTGTTCGAGATCCCCCTGCCGGAGCGGCTGGCCCGCTTCGGAGCAACCGGTCCGCGCGAAGGCGCGGCGGGCCACTTCGCCTCCGGCCTCTTCGCCACCCTGATGGCGACCCCCTGCTCGGCGCCCTTCCTGGGCACCGCCATCGGCTTCGCCCTGGCGCAGGAGGCGCCGGTGATCCTGGCGATCTTCGCCGCCGTGGGCATCGGCATGGCGCTCCCCTACCTCCTCCTCGCGGCGGCGCCGGGCACGGCCCGCTTCCTGCCCCGGCCGGGGGCCTGGATGGAGACGGTACGCGGCATCATGGGCTTCCTCCTTGCCGCCGCCGCGGTCTGGCTGTTCTACGTCCTTTCCTCGCAGCTCAGCCCGGAGCGGGTGGCGGCGGTCCAGCTCGGCCTCCTCGGGCTCGCCCTCTTCACCTGGCTGCGGCACCGCGGCTTCACCGGCGAGACCCTGCGCACGGCCGCGGGCTTCGGCATGGCGGCGGCCGTGGCAGCCACCCTCGCCCTGCCGGTCTGGACCGGCAGCGACACCCCGGCGCACGCGACCGAGACCGCCTCGGGTCTGATCCGCTGGGAGCCCTTCGACCGCGCCAAGGCGGAGCAGCTGGCCGCCGGCGGCCAGCTCGTCTTCGTCGACGTCACCGCCGACTGGTGCTTCACCTGCAAGGTGAACGAGAGGCTGGTCTTGAACAGTCCCGAGGTGGCCGGGGCCTTCGAGGAGCACCGGGTGGTGCCGATGAAGGCGGACTGGACCAACCGCAACGACGAGATCGGCCGGTTCCTGGCCGAGCACGGCCGCTACGGCATTCCTTTCTATCTCCTCTACCGCCCCGGCCACGAGCCCCACGTGTTCAGCGAGCTGCTGACCAAGGAGAGCGTCCAGACCGCGGTGCAGGAGGCGGTGGCGGCGGTGGCAGAGCGGTAGGGGTGTCCTTGTCGTCCTTCAGGTCCTCTTCTTCACCTTCTCCCGCACCCCCCGCCACCTCTCCAGCCGCGCCTTGAGCTCCGCCTCGAACCCCTCGCCTTTCGGCTCGTAGAAGCGCGTCCCCTGGAGCGACTCCGGGAGGCAGTCGAGCCCTCCCACCCCCTCTTCGGTGTCGGGCGCATAGATATAGCCGGCGCCGTAGCCCACCTGCTTCATCAGGCGGGTCGGCGCGTTGCGGATGACCAGCGGGACCGGATCGGCCGGCCGCTCCTCCACGGTGCGCCGGGCGGCTCCCCAGGCGCGGTAGACGCCGATGCTCTTGGGCGCCAGGGCGAGGTAGACGACTGCCTGGGCGAGCGCCAGCTCTCCCTCCGGCGAGCCGAGCCGGCGATAGGACTCCCAGGCGGCCAGGGCCTGCGGCAGCGCCTGCGGATCGGCCAGCCCCACGTCCTCGCTGGCGAAGCGGATCATCCGCCGCGCCACGTAGAGCGGGTCCTCCCCCGCCGCCAGCATGCGCGCCAGCCAGTACAGGGACGCGTCCGCATCGCTCTCGCGCAGCGCCTTGTGGAGCGCCGAGATCAGGTTGAAGTGCTCTTCCCCCGACTTGTCGTAGAGCAGGATCTTGCGCTGGGCCAGCCGCTCCACGGCCGCGGCGTCGATCGTCGAACCGCCTGCCTCCAGCGCGTCGGCCACCGCCAGCTCGAGGAGGTTCAGGGCCTTGCGGGCGTCTCCCGAGGCGAGCTGGGCGAGCGACTCCAGGGCGTCGTCCGCGGCCTCGACGCCGGCCGAGCCGAGCCCGCGCTCCGCGTCGGAGAGCGCGCGGCCCATCAGCCCGATCAGGTCCGCCGGAGCGAGCGGCTCCAAGACCACCACCCGGCAGCGGGAGAGGAGCGCCGCGTTGAGCTCGAAGGACGGGTTCTCGGTCGTCGCCCCCACCAGCACCACGTCACCGCGCTCGACATAAGGAAGGAACGCATCCTGCTGCGCCCGGTTGAAGCGGTGGATCTCGTCGACGAAGAGGAGCGTCCGCCGCCCCTGGGCGCGGCGCAGGCGCACCGCCTCGGCCATCACCTCCTTGACCTCCTTGATCCCCGAGGTCACGGCCGAGAACGGGACGAAATGCGACGACGTCTCGGCGGCGATCACCCGGGCGAGCGTCGTCTTCCCCGTGCCCGGAGGCCCCCAGAAGATGAGCGACGGCACGCGGTCGGCGGCGATGGCGCGGCGGAGGAACCCGTCGGGGCCGACGAGCTTCTCGTGCCCGACGACCTCGCCGAGCGAGTGCGGGCGCATCCGCTCGGCGAGAGGCGACGCGGCCGACGGCGTCTCCTCACTGCGTGCCGCCGCGGCCTCCCGGGGCGGCTCCTGGTCGTCGAAAAGCGTGCGCATGGCCGCCTGATTGTACCCCGGACCGTCTTGTTCTCTCCGGACGCAAATCCCCTCTTCCTTCCAGTAGCGTCTTTCTGACACAATTGCGGCCGTCCACAGCGGACCTTTTTCCTTCGGGCGCGACCTGGCGCCGGATGGAGGGAATTTGCCACGCCGAGACCATTGGAGAGGTGAAAGAAGCCTGCCCGCGGCGAGCGGGGCCGTCCTCGCGATCGGGATCGATCCCGGGATACCGCGGGCGAAGGCGGCGGCGGCCTGTTCGGTCCTCACGATCGAGCCGCGCGATGAGGGACCCACGATCGGTATCGCCGGGAGATCCGAAGCTCTGAAGAAGGCCGATCTCGCCGCGTTCCTGCGGGACGATCCGCTCCTCGCCGACGAGCGCCTGCGCCTCGCGGCGATCAACGGCCCGCTCACGCCCGTCCGGCTGGAACGCAAGCCGTTGCGCGCGCGGCAGGTGGAGATCCGGCTCTCGCGCGGGAGCTTCGCGGGCTCCTCCCGGGGGCCGCACCCCCTGTGGATCTCGGCCGGCCGCTCGGGCTGGCTGCGCTACCTGGAAGCCGCGACGCTCCAGGACATCCTCGCTGGGCGGGGCCTGCCGCTGCTCGCCATGCCGCCGGAGGGCGTGGCCCTTGAGCTTCCCGCGCGCTGCTGCGCCGAGGTCTTCACCAAGGGGACGCTCACCGTGCTCGTGCCGCCGGATTCGCTCGAAAACCGCCCGATGGTGGGCGAGTTCCTGGGCCAGATCGACGACTGGCTCTTCCCGCAGCTCTTCCTGCGCCGGTCGCCCGGGGAGCCGGCGCCGGTCGAGCGCATCCTGGAGAAGCTCGCGCCCGGTCTCCGCCTCGCGCCGGAGACGCTCCTGGAGGCCGAGCGCATCACCCGCATCCGCCGGCCCTACTCCCGCCGCGAGCCCCTGCGCGCCTTCGTCGCGGCCTTCCAGGGTGTCCTCGCCCTGGCCGGAGCCGCCGCCCTGGTCGGAGCCGAGGGGGACACCGAAGGCTATTACCTGATGCCGGCGGCCTGGCACCCCGGCTGGGAGAAGGAGTGGAGCGATCCGATGCGGCAGGAGCCCAGGGTGCTCCGGGTACGGATTCCTTCACCGCGGGAGCCGTAGGAGAGCCGCCAGGCTGCCCTGGAGCTCCGCCGGCAGACCGCGGACCGCGGATGTGACGGTCCGCAAGGGAGCCGGGGTACGGCCCAGAGCCTCCCAGGCGACCAGCAGGTCTCCGGGACGGTCGGCGAGGAGCGCCTCCAGGAGATCACCCGCCTGCCGGAGATCCTTGACCGCCTTCGTCTGTTCCGAGACCGGCCGGCGCTGCGAGATCCAGAGCTTGTGGAACGCGAACCGCGCCGGGTCCGGGACGTTGACCAGGATTCCGGCCCCGGTGACGAGGACCGCCTGCGCCGGCCGCTCGATCAGATAGTCGAGGAAGCGGAGCGGATGGGCGGAAACCCCGAGGGAGGGCAGGAACACCGGATCGTTCGACTCCGGTCCCACCAGGGGAGTCAGGAAGTCGACGCGCATCTCGCGCCCCCGGATCTTGAACGAGGTGCTCGGCTGCCGCGGATCGAGGGCGGGGACCGGGAAGAAGCCGAGCCCCGAGCCGGACAGGGTCCGCTCGACGTTCACCGGGGCGGTCTCCTCGGAGAGCGCGATGCCGATCGCCCGGTCCTGGGCGAGGTCGACGTCCTGGGTGCGGAGCGTCTGCTGGTCGAAGCGGACGCCGAGCATGTTGCCGTAGGCCACGAACGCCTGGGTCCCCACGAGGACTCCCCCCATCCGGAAGATCCCGGACTCGCCGAGCAGCTGGAGCACCTTGGCCATCCCCGGGCTGACCGGTGTCGCGCCCCCTGCCGCCAACATGCTGCCGAGCCGGCTCCGCTGCGCCTCGTCGGCCGCCGACCGGGCCCGCGCCTGGCGGACCTCCTCCATCCAGGCGAGGAGGGAGGGAGACTCCTTCCCCAGGTAGACCTGGCGCTTGCGGTCCCCCTCCATACGCTGAAAATACCAGTAGGTCCCGCCCTTGATCGTCTTGGAAACGAACGAGCCCTGCGGAGCCCCCAGGACCGCGGCCTCCGCCTCGGCGTGGATCGTCTGCTCGAGGAACTCGGCGTAGAGGGTCTGGACGGATTCGGGCAGGTGCTCGAAGGGCATGAGGCGCAGCCTCCGCAGTTATACGCAGAGTCTAGCGCAGAGCGTATAACCCGTACTCCATTCGCTACCTCAGGGACCACAGCCCGAGGCTCTTGTCGGAGTACCGCGGGTCCTCGATCGACTCCTGCTCGCTGATCAGCCGCAGCGGCGGCCCCAGGTTGAACGGACGGCGCTCCAGGTTCAGAGGACGCCAGCCGCCCAGCGGAACGTCCTCATTGGGGCGGTCTCCGGTAAAGGTGGTGGCGAGGAGGTAGGACGATCCGCTGCGCCGGAAGTTCCGGAGCGCCGCCTGCACGTGCGCGGTCTTCAGGTGCACGAGGCAGTCGCGGCACAGGATCAGATCGACGCACGGCAGGTCGTCGCGGGTGACGTCGAGCGAGACGAAGCGGCACCGATCGGTGCCATAGCGTTTTTGATCGATTGCCGCGAGCTCCTCGACGACCTCAATTCCCAGGTAGCTGTCCAGCGCGATGTCCATGGCGCGGAACCAGTTGAAGTCGCCACAGCCCGCATCCAGAACGCTGCGGATGCGGAGCTCCCGGAAGAGAGCGGGCAGCTCGCGGCGGATCGTGGCGGTGCGCTCGAGAGAGGAACCGGGGCCCGACACGGTCTCCGGATCCAGCCAGCCGTTCAGTCGGTAGTGCTGCGCGAAAGCGGCGCGGATCCGCCGTCGCGGGTTGAGCGCCAGCAGGGCTCGGGTGAGGAGGCTCATCTCACGCCTCTCCGGCTTCACGGAGAACCAGGGCGATCAGATTGCGGGTCATGTACATGGTCGTCCGGTCACGAAGAGCTTCGAGCACCGGTTTGACGACAGGGAGATCAGCCAGGGAATCCGGTCGACCTCGGGAGTCGAAACGCCGCGCACGGCGCCGGCACGAAGCTCATCCCGGACAGCCGCAGGGACGATTACCTGCTCATACAGTCTGTGGAGAAGGTCGAGCTGACCGACCTGGTGCAAATACAGAAGAGGAGAGGTGTTGGAGACAACCTCCCGCTCAGGCATTCAAGATGTCCTGCTGGAGCTCCTCTTCCGTGGTCTGGAAGGGGGAAACGCCGTAGCGGCCCAACATCATCAGGAACTCGACGCGCGAGACGCCGGCGAGTTGGGCGGCACGCCCCGACGAGAGCTTTCCCATCTCGAAGAGCTTGACCGCGCCCAGGAGCTTCAGATCCCGAGCGAACGACTCGGCATCGGTCTTGAGGCTGATCAGGGTCTCTTCCGGGATCTCCAGGTGAACGGCGCTCATAAGGAGACAAGTGTAGCCCTCGCGGTCCTTCCTCGCTACCGGTCGGATGGCGCCTGCCTGGCCTTCGTCCTCTTCCGCGCCGGCCGCGCATCGGGGTCCCAGCCGAACCGGTCGAGGTCGATGCGGCCGTGGCGGTCGAAGACGACTCCCTCCTCTTCGAGGAGGTGGCGCTGCAGGCCCGCTTCGAGGCCGAAGCCGCGCGGGCTGATCTCTCCTTTGGCGTTGATCACCCGCTGCCAGGGCAGCTCCAGACCTTCCGGCGTGTCGCGGAGGGCCTGGCCGGCCTGGCGCGCATGGCCCGGCAGGCCGGCGAGCGCCGCCACCTGTCCGTAGGTCGCCACCCGGCCGGGTGGGATTTGCCGCACGACGGCATAGATCGTTTCGGCGGGGGTGAGGCTCGGTTTCGGCATGGACGGTCGAAGTCTACCCCGGGTGCGCCCGTCCCGCCGGGCAGGACCTTCCACCCTCCAGCGGGTGGTTTCCCAGCCGGTCCTGGGCGACACGGCCCCGCCCCCCGGCATGGCGCCCGACCCGGCCGCGGACGGTAGCCTCGCAGTTGGCTTGAGCTTCCTGCAGGGGGGACATCAATGACACACGGACTGGATCGTGAATCTCTCGATCTGACGCTGGAGGCCATCCGCGACTTCGCGAAAGACCGCCTCCCCGAAGCGACTCTCCTCGACCTCGACGCCCGCGACGAGTTCCCCGTCGAGCTCGTCCGCGCCATGTGCGGCTCCGAGCTCGGCGTCCAGCTCCTCTTCTTCGAGGAGGAGTACGGCGGCATGGGCGGCGGCTCGTTCGACGTCTATCGCGTCTGTGAGATCCTCGCCCGCTGCGACCTCGGGGTCGCGACCGGCGTCTTCGCCACGTTCCTCGGCTCCGATCCGATCGTCTTCGGCGGCACGCCGGAGCAGAAGAAGCTCTGGCTCTCCCGCATCGCCGAGGAAGGGCTCCTGATGGCCTATGCCGCCACCGAGCCCGAGGCCGGCAGCGATCTCGGCGCCCTGCGCACCACGGCCGAGCGCATCGAGGAGGACGGCCGGATCACCGGCTACCGGATCAACGGCAACAAGCAGTGGATCAGCAACGGCGGCTTCGCCGACCTCTATTCCGTCCTCGCCCTCGCCCCCGGCGGACCGAGCTGGTTCGTGGTGGAGCGCGGCGCCCCGGGCCTTTCCTGGGGCAAGCCCGAGGACAAGCACGGCATCCGCATCAGCAATACGGCCGAGGTCTCGCTCGCCGACGTACGCGTGGACACCTCCGCCCTGGTGGGGGGCGTCGAGGGCCAGGGGCTCGTCCAGGCCCAGGCGGTCTTCGGCTACACCCGCCTGATGGTCGCCGCCTTCGGGCTCGGCGCCGGCTGGGCCGCTCTCGACCGCGCCATTCCTTATTCCATGGAACGCATCCAGGCCGGCGGGCCGCTTTCCGAGAAGCAGGGGTACACCCACAAGCTGATCGTCCCCTGGGCCGCCCGCCTGGAGGCCGGCCGCGCGCTGATCGAGGAGACGGCCGCGCGCCTCGACGACGGCGAGGGGGGACTGAACACCGAGGGCGCGATCGCCAAGTACCTGTCCACCGAGGCCGGCAACGGCGCCGCCGATGCCGCCATCCAGGCCCTCGGCGGCTATGGCTACACCCGCGAATACATGGTCGAGAAGATCAAGCGGGACGTGCGGATCACCACGATCTACGAGGGGACCTCGGAGATCATGGAGATGACCATCGCCCGCGACCGCTGGCAGCTCCATTTGAAGACCCGCGGCGACTGGTACCACGCCCAGGCTCGCGAGATGGAGGCGCTCGCCCTGCGACGCCCGGAAACCGGCGCGGGCACGGCCGCCCTGGCCCTCCACGCCCTGGCCGAGATCCTGGAGCGCTCGCGCACCGGCCGGCTCACCCGCAACCAGCACGTCCTCCTCCGCCTGGGCGAGCTGATCGCCCATGCCGAAGGGGCCGCCAGCTTCGTCCGCCGCGCCGCCCGCGCGCTCGACGGCAAGCTCAGCGAGAAAGCGGACCGCCGCTTCGAGCCCGCGGCCCTCGCCACCCTCTGCCGCGTGTTCGCCCGCGAGGCGGCTTTGAAGGTCGCCAGCGAGGGGCTGCGCTGGGTCGCCGGAGCCGCCGATGGCCTCGAAGGGGACGCGGCGTCCCTCTCGACGGCCTTGAGCCTCACCGCCATCTATCGCGCCCAGGCCGGTCTCGTCGCTGACATGGACCGGGCCGCCGACGCTCTGTACGGCCGCACCGCAACCCTTGCCGCCGCAGCAGCTTGAGGAGCCACAGACATGAGAGATACAGCGCACAAGGCGATCGCCATCGTGGGCGTGGGGGCCGTGATGCCCGACGCGCCCGACGTTCCGACCTTCTGGAGCAACCTGCGCACCGGGAAGTACAGCATCACCGAGACCCCGGCTGACCGCTGGGACACCGGCGCCTATTGGGATCCGGACCCCAAGGTCCCGGACAAGACCTATTCGAAGATCGGCGGCTGGGTCCGCGACTGGACGTGGGACCCCATCGCATGGAAGCTGCCGATCCCGCCGCGGGTGAGCGACAACATGGACCGCACCCAGAAGTGGGCGATCATGGCCGCCCGCGAGGCCCTCGCCGACTACGGCTGGCCCGAGCGGACGTTCAATCCCGAGCGCACGGCGGTCATCCTGGGCAATGCCATGGCCGGCGAGCATCACTACCAGACGGCGCTCCGCCTGTCCTTCCCCGAGTACGCGCGGGAGCTCGAGTCCGCCCCCAGCTTCGCGGAGCTGCCCGCGGAGCTCCGCGCCGAGATCGAGCGCGAGTTCCGGGCCGGCGTCGGGCGGCACATGCCCGAGATCAACGAGGACACCATGCCCGGCGAGCTCTCCAACATCATCGCCGGCCGCATCGCCAACCTGTTCAATTTCAATGGTCCGAACTATGTGGTGGACGCCGCCTGCGCCTCCGCCATGGCGGCCATCGGCGCGGCGATCGAAGGGCTGGAGGAGGAGGACTACGACGTCGTCCTCACCGGCGGCGTGGACGCCAACATGAGCGCCCACACCTTCATCAAGTTCTGCAAGATTGGAGCGCTGTCCGCCACCGGCACGCGCCCCTACGCCGACGGCGCCGACGGCTTCGTCATGGGCGAGGGGTCGGCGCTCTTCGTATTGAAGCGCCTGACCGATGCGGAGCGCGACGGCGACAAGGTCTATGCGGTGATCCGCGGCGTCGGCGGTGCGAGCGACGGCCGCGGCAAGGGGATCACGGCGCCGAACCCGGCCGGGCAGAAGCTCGCCGTGGAGCGCGCCTGGGAGAACGCCGGCCTCGCGCCGGCCACCGTCGGCCTCCTCGAAGGGCACGGCACGTCGACCCGCGTGGGGGACGTGGCCGAGGTGGAGAGCCTGAACGGCGTCTTCGGCCGCTGCGGTCTCCCGGCCGGCGCGGTCCCTCTGGGCTCGGTCAAGTCGAACATCGGCCATCTCAAGGGTGCGGCCGGCGCGGCCGGCATCCTCAAGACGGCCCTGGCGCTCCGAGACAAGGTGCTGCCGCCCAGCCTCCACTGCGACCGGCTGAACCCGAACATCGATTTCGCCCACCTGCCGTTCCGGGTGAACACGGAGCTGCGCAACTGGGACGTCCCGGCCGGGACGGTGCGCCGGGCCGGCGTCAGCGCCTTCGGCTTCGGCGGCACCAACTTCCACGTGGTCCTCGAGGAGCACGTCCCGGGATCGCTCTCGGGAAACGGCAGGAAGACCATCGCGGTGAGCCGGACGAATGGGAAAGGTCCGGCGGCGGTGCGGGCCGCGGCCGAGCCGCGGGTGCCGCCGCGCGGCATCTTCCTCGCCGGCGCCTCACGCCCCGAGGAGGTCGCCGAAAAAGTGCGCGCGGCCCGCGACGCCGCCCGGGCCGGCCGGGCTCCGGAGCCGGCACCGCCGCGGACGGCCGATCTCCACGCGCCGCTGCGCCTCGCCATCGACTACGGGGACGCCGCCGAGCTGGCCGCCAAGGCGGACAAGGTCCTGCAGGCGCTCCCGGGGAGCCATCCCGGCATGTGGCGCGCCCTGCGCTCGCAGGGAATCTTCTTCCAGACGGGGAACGCCGGTCCCTCCAAGGTGGCCTTCCTCTATACCGGCCAGGGCTCGCAGTACCTGGGCATGCTCGCCAACCTGCGGCAGAGCGAGCCGGTGGTCGCCGAGACGTTCGCCGAGGCGGACCGGGTGATGGCGCCCATCCTCGGCCGGCCCCTGTCCTCATTCCTTTATATAGATGCTGCAGACCCCGAGGCGGTGCAGAGGGCCGAAGAGGAGCTGCGGCAGACCGCGATCACCCAGCCGGCCGTGCTGGCCGTGGACATCGCCCTGACCCGCGTGCTCGCCGAGCACGGCATCGCTCCCGACCTGGTGATGGGCCACAGCCTGGGCGAGTACGGCGCGCTGGTCGCCGCCGGCGCCCTGTCGTTCGCCGAGGCCCTGGAGGCGGTGGCGGCGCGCGGCCGCGAGATGACCAAGGTGTCGGTGGCAGACACCGGCCGCATGATCGCGGTGATGGCTCCGCTCGAGGAGATCGAGCAGGTGCTCGCCTCGATCGACGGCTATGCCGTGGTGGCCAACATCAACAGCACGGCCCAGGCCGTGGTGGGCGGCGCGACCGACGCGGTGACGCGGGCGGAGGAGATCTTCCGCCAGGCCGGGCGCGAGGTGCGTCCGCTGCCGGTGAGCCACGCCTTCCATACCTCGATCGTGGCGCCGGCGAGCGAGCCCATGAAGCAGGTGCTCGCCCGGCTCGACCTGCGGCCGCCCGAGATCCCGGTCGTCTCCAACGCCACGGGCGGGCTCTACCCCATGGGCGCGGGCGCCGTCCCCGAGATGATCGACCTGCTCGGCCGGCAGATCGCCTCGCCGGTGCGCTTCGTCCAGGGCCTGCATACCCTGTATGACGAGGGGGTGCGCGTGTTCGTGGAGGTCGGCCCGAAGCGGGCGCTCCACGGCTTCGTCGAGGACGCGTTCGGCAAGCAGGACGACGTCCTGGCCCTGTTCACGAACCACCCGAAGACCGGCGATGTGGCCTCGCTCAACCACGCCCTGTGCGGCCTCTACGCGGCCGGGCGGGGGAACGGGATCGAGCGATCCGACCGATCGGTCCGAAGCGCAGAGGCCCCCGTGGTGGTCACCGGTGGCGCGGTGGGGCTGCCCGGCCCCTGGAAGGTGTTCGACGACGTCAACGTCAGCCGGCTGCTGCACGGCGAGCAGGCGATCGACGTGGTCTCGCTGCGCTTCCGCCGGGCGATGGTGGACAAGCACATCACCCGCCTGGTCAAGAGCGAGGAGGGAGGGGCGCGGTTCGAGACGATCGAGAGCCCGGCCGAGGTGATCAAGCTGGCCGCCCGCTGCGGCGAGCTCGACCTGGCGCGCGACTTCGGCATCCCGGAGGAGCGCCTGGCCGCCTGGGACCACACGACCCACCTGGCGGTGGGCGCCGGCCTGGAGGCCCTGCGCGACGCCGGCATCCCGCTGGTGATGCGCTACAAGACGGCGACCACCGGCGCCCGGCTCCCCGACCGCTGGGGTCTGCCCGACGAGATGCGGGACGACACCGGGGTGATCTTCGCCTCGGCCTTCCCCGGTTACGACTCGCTGATCGAGATCATGGAAGGGCAGCACCGCGACAAGGCGCGCCGCGAGCGGCTGGCCGAGCTCCAGTCCCTGCGGGCGCGTTGCGCGCCGGGAGACCCGATGGCCGTGGAGCTCGACCGGCGCAGCCACGAGGTCGAAGCTGAGCTGGCGCGCGATCCCTACGTCTTCGACCGCCGGTTCCTCTTCCGGGTGCTCTCCATGGGGCACTCGCAGTTCGCCGAGCTGATCGGCGCCCGCGGCCCCAACACCCAGATCAACGCTGCGTGCGCCAGCACGACCCAGGCCTTCGCGCTGGCCGAGGACTGGATCCGCGCCGGCCGCTGCCGCCGCGTGGTGGTGGTGGCGGCGGACGACATCACGACCGACCGGATGCTCGGCTGGTGGGGCGCCGGCTTCCTGGCGAGCGGCGCCGCGGCCACCGACGAGCTGGTCGAGGACGCCGCCCTCCCCTTCGACCGCCGGCGGCACGGCCTGATCATCGGCATGGGCGCGGCGGCGGTGGTGATCGAGACTCCCGAGGCGGCGCAAGAGCGGGGCTTGAGGCCGATCTGCCAGGTTCTCTCGGTGCAGACCGCGAACAGCGCCTTCCACGGCAGCCGGCTGGACGTCCGCCACATCGGCGAGGTCATGGAGAAGCTGGTGGCCGAAGCCGAGAAGCGCTGGGGGATCGACCGCAAGGAGATCGCGCCGCAGACGGTGTTCGTCTCGCACGAGACCTACACGCCGGCCCGCGGCGGCAGCGCCCAGGCCGAGGTGGACGCGCTGCGCCACGTCTTCGGCGCCCAGGCGGACCAGGTGGTGGTGGCCAACACGAAGGGGTACACCGGCCATCCGATGGCGGTGGGGATCGAGGACGTGATGGCCGTCAAGTCGCTGGAGACCGGTCTGGTGCCGCCGGTGCCGAACCTGCGCGAGCCCGATCCCGACCTGGGAGGGCTCAACCTGTCGGCGGGCGGCGCCTATCCCGTGCGCTACGCCCTGCGTCTGGGAGCCGGCTTCGGCTCGCAGATCGGCATGTCGCTGCTGCGCTGGATCCCGAATCCGGACGGCATGCACCGCCCGCCCGACGCGCTCGGCTACGCCTACCGCATCGCGGACCCGGCCGCCTGGCGCGGCTGGCTCGCCCGGGTGAGCGGCGACCCGCAAGCGGAGGTGGAGGTGGTGCACAGGACGCTGCGGGTGGTGGACCGGACCTCGCTCTCGCGGCCAAGCCCTCAACCGGTTCTGCGTGTAGAGGAGCCGGTGGTGGTGGCCGTACCCTCACCCCCTGACCCCCTCTCCCACCCGCACTCCCTGCCCCCGGGAGAGGGGGAACCGGACAGGGTCCGCGAAAAGGTGCTGGCGATCGTGGCCGAGAAGACGGGCTATCCGATGGAGATGCTCGACCTCGACCTGGATCTGGAAGCGGATCTCGGGATCGACACGGTCAAGCAGGCCGAGACCTTCGCGGCGATCCGCCAGGCCTGGGACATCCCGCGCGAGGAGAACCTCAAGCTGCGCGACTTCCCGACCCTGGGCCATACGATTCAGTTCGTCTACGACCGGCGGCCCGATCTGCGTCCCACCGCACCCAGCCCGTCTCAGCTCCCACCACCGCCCTCTCCCGCGGAGGTGAGGGTCCCGGCGGAGCCGGCCAACGATGCGGTCCGCGAGAAGGTTCTCACCCTGATCGCCGGCAAGACCGGCTATCCGATCGAGATGCTCGACCTCGACCTCGATCTGGAGGCCGACCTTGGCATCGACACCGTCAAGCAGGCTGAGGTATTCGCCGCCATCCGCCAGGAGTACAGCATCCCGCGCGACGAGAACCTCAAGCTGCGCGACTTCCCCACCCTGGCGCACACCATCCAGTTCGTCTACGACAAACGCCCCGATCTGCGTCCCGCAGCACCCAGCCCGTCTCAGCTCCCACCACCGCCCACTCCCGTGGAGGTGAGGGTGGAGCCGGCCAGCGATGCCGTGAAGGAGAGAGTGCTGGCTTTGATCGCCGGCAAGACCGGCTATCCCGTCGAGATGCTGGACCTCGACCTCGATCTGGAGGCCGACCTTGGCATCGACACCGTCAAGCAGGCCGAGATGTTCGCCGCCATCCGCCAGGAGTACAGCATCCCGCGCGATGAGGACCTCAAGCTGCGCGACTTCCCGACCCTGGCGCACACCATCCAGTTCGTCTACGACCGGCGGCCCGACTTGAAGCCCGCTGGCTGCCAAGAACAGCTCCCCCCTCTCCCGGTGGAAGGGGGGGAGATGGGAGAGGGGGGCCGGGGGGGTGAGGTCGGGCGGGCGGAGGCCCCGGCCACGATGACGTTGAGCACCGTCGCGATCCCCCGCCGCGTCCCCACTCCCGTCCTCCGGCCCGGCCTCGACCTCTGCAAGCCCACGGGCGTGACCCTCGGGCCGGGCAGCCGCGTGGTCGTGGCCTTCGATCAGGGCGGAGTGGGCAAGGCCCTCGCCGGACGCCTCGCCAAGATGGGCGTCGAGGTCCTGGCCCTCGAAGATGCCCCGGAAGCTGACGACCTCGTGGCCCTCCTCCAGGCGTGGCGCTCCGCGGGACCCGTCCAGGGGGTCTACTGGCTCACCGCCCTCGACCGCGAGCAGGAAATCGCTGCAATGGATCTGGCCGCCTGGCGCGAGGCCGTCCGGCGCCGGGTCAAGCTCTTCTCCCACACCCTGCGGACCCTCGACGAGGACCTCGGCCGGCCCGGCTCGTTCGTGGTCGCCGCCACCCGCCTCGGCGGACGGCACGGCTATGACGAGACGGGCGCGGTCGCTCCGCTCGGCGGCGCGGTCACCGGCCTCGCCAAGGCGTTTCAGCGCGAGCAGCCCTCCGCCCTGGTCAAGGCCGTCGACTTCGGACCGGGCCGGCAGACCGCGGCTCTCGCCGGCCAGCTGATCGACGAGACGCTGCGCGATCCCGGCACGGTCGAGATCGGGCTGGAGAACGGCCGCCGGTGGACGATCGGCCTCGCCGAGGAGCCGCTGGCGGCCGGGCCGGGGCTGTCTCTCACGCCGGACACGGTCTTCGTGGTGACCGGCGCGGCCGGCAGCATCGTCTCGGCCATCCTCCAGGATCTGACCGCGGCGGCGCACGGCGGCATCTTCCATCTGCTCGACCTGGCGCCCGCGCCCGATCCGGCCGATCCGGACCTGGACCGGTTCGTCACGGACCGCGAAGGGTTGAAGCGCGACCTCTTCGAGCGCATCAAGGCACGCGGCGAGCGCGCCACACCCGCCCTGGTCGAGAAGGAGCTCGCCCGCCTGGAGCGCGGCCGGGCCGCCTTGGACGCCCTCTCCGCCATCCAGGCGGCGGGCGGCCGGGCCGTCTGGCACCGGCTCGACCTGCGCGACGGCGAGGCCGTCCGCCAGGCAATTGATCTGGCGCGCGGGGAGAATGGGCGGATCGACGTCCTGATCCACGCCGGCGGCCTGGAGATCAGCCGGCGGCTGGCCGACAAGACGCCCGCGGAGTACGACCTGGTATTCGACGTCAAGGCGGACGGCTGGTTCAATTTGATGTCCGCGATCGGCGACGCGCCGCTCGGCGCCGCCGTGGTGTTCAGCTCGATCGCCGGCCGCTTCGGCAACCAGGGCCAGACCGACTACAGCGCGGCCAACGACCTCCTGTGCAAAGAGGTCTCGGCCTTCCGCCACAGCCGGCCCGGCACCCTGGGGATCGCCCTCGACTGGACGGCCTGGGGCGGCATCGGCATGGCCACCCGCGGCTCGATCCCCCAGATCATGGAGGCCGCCGGCATCGACATGCTGCCGCCGGAGATCGGCGTCCGCTGGGTCCGTGAGGAGCTCTCCGCCGGCACGCGCGGCGAGGTGGTGGTGGCCGGCCGCCTGGGCTTCATGCTCCAGGAGCGCGACGCAACCGGCGGCCTCGACGTGTCGGACGAGGCCCTGGCCCGGCTCCACACCGGCGTCATGGTCGGCAAGCCGGTGGGCATGGGCGTCTTCTCCGGGCTGGAGATCGAGACGACGCTCGACCCCGCGGAGCAGCCGTTCCTCGACCATCACCGGATCGACGGCACCCCGGTGCTGCCGGGGGTGATGGGCGTCGAAGCCTTCGCCGAGGCCGCGTCCTTCCTCTTCCCGGACCTTTCGGTCCTGGGCGTCGAGGACGTCGAGTTCCTGGCGCCGTTCAAGTTCTACCGCGGCGCCGCGCGGACGCTGACCATCCGTGTCCAGGTCCGGCCGGACGGCGAAGACCTCCTCGCCGAGTGCAGCCTGCTCGGCAGCCGCACGCTGCCGGGCCAGACGGCGCCGCAGGTGACCGAGCACTTCCGGGCGCGCGTCCGTCTCGCCCCCGAGGCGCCGCCGGTGATGGACGACACCGGTCCTTCCGTCCACGTGGCGGAGAGCCCCGCGGTCCATGCGGACGACATCTATAAGGTCTACTTCCACGGGCCGGCCTACCAGGTGATGGACGAAGCCTGGAAGGACGGCGATCAGGTGGAGGGCCGGATGGCTCATGACCTGCCGCCGAACCACCGGCCCGAGGCCGAGCCGACGCTGATGGAGCCGCGGCTCATCGAGCTGTGCTTCCAGACCGCCGGCATCGGCGAGCTCGGTGCCAGCGGCCGCATGGCCCTGCCGCTCTCCGTCGATCGCGTGCGGACCCTGCGCCACCCGAACGGAGAGCCGCTCTTCGCGGTCACGAAGCACCCCAATGGTGACGGGTGTGTGGATGCCTGGGTGGTGGACGGGAAGGGGAACGTCTACGTCACCCTGTCCGGTTATCGGACGGTCGAGCTGCCCGGCGGCGTGACGCCGGAGACGCTGGTGCCGCTCAGAAATGCGATGGGGTAAGGTGCTGCCATGACGTATGCCGATGAAGTCTCATCCCTCCGCCGCCTCGAAGTCCCGGTCCTGGTCGACGTCCGCGGCACGGCCTGGGCCGCGGGGGTCATCGACGTCACGCTCCGCCATCGCGGGCGGGTCCTGCTCGCCGAGGCGCCGCCGCACGGCCTTTCGCCCGAGACCGAGAGGTACGTGCGCTCCACCGCGGCCGGCCTCGCCCAGGGGAGCGACACCGCGGGTGCTCTGACCGTCCGGTTCGCGGCCGACCCGCAGACCGGCGAGGTGCGCTTCCTCGAAAAGACCGCCGGCCTCCCCGCCGAGCACGCTGTCGCCGAAGCCCTCACGGGTCTCGACCTCGTCTCGCTGCAGCACCACCTGACGCGCGGCGGTGTTCTCTCCGGCGAGCCTCCCGAGCCGCGCGGCCATGCGTTCCAGATCGGCCTCTCCGCGCGCGATCCCGAGGACGGCTTCGTGCCGCGACCCGGCGTGGTCGAGGTGCTCCGCCTCGCCGCCGGTCCCGGGCTGCGCGCGGATGCCGCGGTCGAGGAGGGAGAAAGCCTCCACGCGGAGACCGATCCGGTCCTGGTGCGCCTCACCGCGACGGCCCGCTCGCGCCCCGAGGCGCTCAGCCGCCTGCAGAAGGGTCTCGCCCGCACGATCGCCGTGGTGCGCGGCGGCGCCACGGACAAGGCGTTCCTGACCGAGATCCTCGACCGGCCCGAGGTCAGCCTCGCCAAGGCCGAGCCGGGATGGATCGACCGCCTCGTCGAACGGGGCGAGCACCTGTCGCGGCGCGGCATCCGGGGCGCCCTCATCGCCGCCGCCGTCGCCGGCTATGACGCCGAGCTCGACCAGGCCAAGGCCGGCTTCTATACCGCGGCGCGGCGCGGCCGGCCTGAAGCGCCCAAAGAAGTCGTCCGGACGATCGAGCTGCGCCATCGCGGTCACCTCTACAGCTTCCGCGTCAGCCGCCTCTCTCCCGACCTCTACCGGCTGGAGGTGGACGGCGACTGCCTGGAGGTCCGCGTCGGTCCCACCCGCAAGACCGGCCGCCGGATCACCTGCGGCCGGCGGACCTGGCACGTGCTCCTCGAGGCGCTGGACGACGGCCTGTCTCTGGAGGTCGACGGCGTGCCCCACCGCATCGGCCGCGACACCGGCAGCCTGGTGCGCTCCCCGGTCCCGGCGGTCGTGGTCTCCCTGGCTGCCGAAGGGGCCGAGGTGGCCCGCGGCGAGACCCTCGCCGTGCTGGAAACGATGAAGGTGGAGACCTCGGTGCTCGCCCCGATGGCCGGCCGGGTCCGCAAGCTCCTGGCGCGGCGCCATGCCCAGGTGGGAGTCGGCGTGCCGCTCCTCGTCCTCGATCCCGCGCAAGCGGCCCCCGAGGTCTCCTCGGGCCAGCGCGCCCGCCTCGCCCCGCTCGCCGCGGCCGCCGCCGGCGACGCGCTCGAAGAGTCGTACCGGCTGCTGCTCGGCTACGACGTCGATCCCGCGGCCCTGCGCAAGCTGGTGGGCAAAGCCGGCTCCGGCGCCGAAACGGCCGACGCCAATGACTCTGCGACGCGCCGGCGCGAGCGCCAGATCCTCGAGACCTTCGTGGATCTCTCCTCCCTGTTCCGCCGCCAGCCGGGTTGGGAGCTCCCGATCGAGGAGGACGACGGCCGCCACAGCGCAGAGGAGTACCTCTTCACCTTCCTGCGCGACCTCGAGACGCGGGGCGCCGGGCTGCCGCCGGCCTTCCTGCACAAGCTCCGCCGCGCCCTCGCCCATTACGGCGTCGACAGCCTGGACCGCTCTCCGGAGCTCGAGGAGAGCCTCTTCCGCATCGCCGTCTCGCATCAGCGGCAGGCGCAGCAGGCGCCCCCGGTGCTCGCCGTGCTCGAACGGCTCCTCGACCGCGAAATGACAGGAGACAACGAGCTGCGCTCGCTCCTCGACCGTGTCGTCGCCGAAACCCAGGGGCGCGAGCACGCCGTCCACGATCTGGCCCGCGAGGTGCGCTGGCGCGTCTTCGACCGGCCGTTCCTCCTGGCCGCCCACGAGCGGATCTACGCCGCGGCCGAAAGCGATCTGGCCCATCTCTCGACCGACCCACCGGCGACCGAGCGGGAAGCGCGCATCCAGGCCCTGGTGGAGTGCACCCAACCGCTCCACGGCCGCCTCTCGCAACGCTATGCCACGGCCCCGCCCGCCCTCCAGCGCTCGATGCTGGAAGCGATGGTCCGCCGCTACTACCGCATCCGCGAGCTGGCCACCGTGAGCACCTTCGAGACCGACGGGCTGAGCTTCGCCGAGGCCGAATATCTCTGGGAGGGCGGCCGGGTCCATCTCTTCGCCACACACGCCGTGCCGGACGGGCTCGCCGCGGCCCTCTCGACGGCCCGGCGCCTCGCTGCCGCAACCCCCGACGGTCAATCGGATGAAGATCGGGAGGTCGTGATCGATCTCTACTCGTGGCAGGACCGGCCCGCGGAGGACGACGACGCGACCGCCGCCGAGATCGGCCGGCTGGTCGAAGCGGCCGGCTTTCCGGCCCGCATGCGGCGTCTCGCCGTGGCCCTGGGCGATCCCGGCGGCGTGCGGCACTTCACCTACCGGCTGGTGGCGGACGGCGGCTATCCCGAGGATCGGGTCTACCGCGGCCTGCACCCGATGATGGTCCAGCGGCTCCAGATCTGGCGCTTCCGCAACTTCCACCTGCACCGGCTCCCGGCTCCCGAAGGGGTCTGGCTGTTCAAGGGGATGGCCCTCACCAATCCGCGCGACGAGCGGCTGCTCGCCGTGGCCGAGGTGCGCGACCTGACGCCGGTGCGCGACGAGCACGGCCGGGTCATCCACCTGCCGCAGCTGGAGCACACGCTGATGGAGGCGCTGGCCGGCATTCGCCGCTTCCAGTCGCGCCGCGCGGCCGGCGAGCGGCTGCAGTGGAACCGCGTGCTCCTCTACCTCTGGCCGCCGGTCGACCTGCGGCCGGACGAGCTGAACGGGCTGGTCCACCGGCTGGCGCCGCTGACCGAAGGGCTCGGGCTCGAAAAGGTCGCGGTGCGCGGCCGGGTGGTCGATCCGCAGACCGGCGCGCTCCGCGACCGGGTCCTGGAGATCTCCAATCCGGGCGAGGCGGGCATGGTTCTGCGCTTCCGGCCGCCGCGGGAAGATCCTCTGAAGCCGCTCCGCGAATACGCCCAGAAGATCGTCGAGCTGAAGCGGCGGGGGATCGTCTACGCCTACGAGATCGCCCGCATGCTCGCACCGCCCGAGCCGCAGGAGGGGATCCCCGCCGGCGAGTTCCGCGAGCACGACCTCGACGATCGATCCCATCAAATCACCGGCCAGACGCGTCTGGTCCCAGTGGACCGCCCGCTGGGACGGAACACGGCGAACGTCGTGGCCGGCGTGATCCGCAGCTACACCGACCGCTACCCCGAGGGGATGGAGCGGGTGATCCTGCTCGGCGACGCCAGCCGCGGCATGGGCGCCCTCGCCGAGCCCGAGTGCCGGCGCATCCTGGCCGCTCTCGACCTGGCCGCGGAGAAGCGGGTCCCCCTGGAGTGGTTCGCCCTCTCGGCCGGCGCGAAGATCGCCATGGACAGCGGCACCGAGAACATGGACTGGATCTCCCGCGTCCTGCGCAAGATCATCGAGCGGACCCAGGAGGGGCTGGAGGTCAACATCGTGGTGCCGGGCATCACCGTCGGCGCCCAGCCCTACTGGAACGCCGAAGCCACCATGCTGATGCACACCAAGGGCATCCTGATCATGACGCCCGAGGGGTCGATGGTGCTCACCGGCAAACAGGCCCTCGACTACTCCGGCGGCGTCTCGGCGGAAGACAACCTGGGGATCGGCGGCTACGAGCGGATCATGGGACCGAACGGGCAGGCGCAGTACTTCGCGCGCGACCTCGGGGAGGCCTGCCAGATCCTGATCCGCCACTACGAGCACGCCTGGGTGGCGCCCGGCGAGCGCTTCCCGCGGCCGGCGGCGACCCGCGACCCGCGCGAGCGCGACGTCCGCGACTTCCCGCACGGCGGCGCCTTCCGCACCGTCGGGGAGGTCTTCTCGGAGGCCACCAATCCGGGGCGCAAGCAGCCGTTCGAGATCCGGCGTGTGATGCAGGCGGTCGCCGACCAGGACCACAAGCCGCTCGAACGCTGGTATGGCATGCGCGACGCCGAGGTGGCGGTGGTCTGGGACGCTCATCTGGGCGGCTGGCCGGTCTGCATGCTGGGCTTCGAGTCCAAGCCGCTGCCGCGCCTCGGCTGGGTGCCGGTCTACGGCCCGGACCAGTGGACCGGCGGCACCCTCTTCCCGTTGTCGTCCAAGAAGATGGCGCGGGCGATCAACGCGGCGAGCGGGAACCGGCCGCTGGTGGTGCTGGCGAACCTTTCGGGGTTCGACGGCTCGCCCGAGTCGATGCGCAACTGGCAGCTCGAGTTCGGCGCCGAGATCGGCCGGGCGGTGGTGAACTTCCGCGGCCCGATCGTCTTCTGCGTGGTCTCGCGCTACCACGGCGGCGCCTTCGTGGTCTTCTCGGCCGCGCTCCACGACAACATGGAAGTGGCCGCCCTCGAAGGGACCCACGCCTCGGTGATCGGCGGCGCGCCGGCCGCGGCCGTGGTCTTCGCCCGCGAGGTGGATCAGCGGACGCGCCGCGATCCGCGGGTGACGGAGCTCGAGGCGGCCCTCGCGGCGAGCGAAGGCAACAAGGCCGAGCTACGCGCCCGTCTCGACGAGGCGCTCGCGGCGGTCCGCTCCGAGAAGCTCGGCGATGTGGCGGAGGAGTTCGACCGCATCCACAGCGTGCAGCGCGCCTTGAAGATGGGATCGGTCCACCGCATCCTGCCACCGGCCGAGCTGCGGCCGTACCTGATCGACGCCGTCGAGCGGGGGATGGACAAAGAGCTCGCGCGCCTGGGCAGCCGGCAGGCGGAGCTCGTCGAAGTGACATGAGGACCGGATTCCTGCTGGCGGACCTCGGCGAGGTGCCGGAAGGCTCCGACTGGCTGACGCCGGACGAGAGCGGCGTCTGCGAAGGCCTCCGCCTTCCCGGACGCCGCGACGACTGGCGGCTCGGCCGGTGGACCGCCAAGCGCGCCGTGGCCCTCTGGCTCGGCGAGGACCCGGCCCACCCGCTCTTCGCCGTCCGCCCCTCGCCCGAAGGCGCGCCCGAGGTGTTCCGAGACGGCGCGCGGGTGCCGGTGGCGATCTCCTTCGGTCACCGCGCCGGCCGCGCCGCCTGTGCCGTGGCGCCTGAAGGCACCGCCCTCGGCTGCGACCTGGAGCTGATCGAGCCGCGCAGCGCCGCCTTCCTGCAGGACTTCTTCACCCCCGCCGAGTGCAACCTGGTCGCGGCAGCCCCCGAGGCGGACCGCCCGCTCATCGCCAACCTGATCTGGAGCGCCAAGGAGAGCGCCTTGAAAGCTCTGCGCACCGGCCTGCGGCTCGACACCTGGGAAGTCGAGGTGACCCTGGGCAACGGAGCCTGCCGCGGCTGGCGCGAGCTCGCCGTCCACCGCGCCGTGACCGGAGAGACCTTCCGCGGCTGGTGGAGGCGCGAAGGCGACTGGGTGGTCACCGTGGCGGCTGCGCCGGCCCCCGAGGCGCCGGTGGCGTTGAGCTGAGGCAGGGTTGCCCCGCCCGGCCGATTCTGGTATCTTACCCTGCCCTCTGGGGCGAGCATCTCAGTCTGTCGAACGAGGAGAACCACCCATCATGGCCAAGCAATGTGAGATCTGCGGCAAGGGAACCGTCTTCGGCCGCAATGTCAGCCACGCGCACAACGTGACGTCGCGCACCTGGGAGCCCAACCTGCAGAGCGTGCGCGCGCTCATCGACGGCCGCGTGAAGCACGTCCGGGTCTGCACCCGCTGCCTGCGCAGCGGCAAGATCGTCAAGGCGCCGGCCCGCAAGTGGACCCCCGAAGAAGGCGGCGCGGCCAAGGGCTGAGGGCTACGCCTCCGCGGCCTTGCCCACGTTCATCCGGCGGTCGACGCGGAAAACCCCGGGGATCGACCGCACCTCCTGCATCAGCTTGTCGAGCTGCTTTCTGTCGCGCAGCTGGCAGGAGACTCCGATCGAGGCGCGGCCTGTCTCGTGGGTCTCCGCCTCGATCTGCGTGATGTTGCTCCCGATCTTGGTGATCACCTCGGTCAGGCGCGCCAGCATGCCCGGCTGGTCGGCGGTCTCGATCAGCAGCGAGATCTGATAGACGTCGTCCTTCTGCCGCGCCCACTCGACCTCGATCTCCCGCTCCGGGTTGTACAGCAGGTTGCGCACGTTCGGACAGTCGACCGAGTGCACCGAGACGCCGCGCCCGCGCGTCACGTACCCCACGATCTCCTCGCCGGGCAGCGGATTGCAGCACTTGGCCAGGTAGGCCAGCAGGTCGCCGTGCCCCTTGACCTCGATCGGACCCTTCGGGCCGCCGAACGGCAGGATCCGGCTGACCGCCTCCTTGAGCCGGCTCGGCTTCTCGGCCGTCGCCTCCGCCACCTTGTCCGCCCCCAGCACCCGCTCCAGGATGTTCTTCGCTTCGGCCTTGCCGAAACCGATCCGGCTGTAGAGGTCGTCGATCTTCGACAGCCCTTCGTCGTGGAGGAGGGTCGCCATCTCGGGCGCTTCCTGCACCTTCCGCAGGGAGGCGCCGTACTTGCGGATCTCCTTCTCGAACAGGCGCCGGCCGATCTCGGTGGCCCGCTGCTTCTGCTGCGTGTTGAGCCACTGCCGGATCTTGTTCTTGGCGCGCGAGGTGGCGACCAGCGACAGCCAGTCGCGGCTCGGATTGCGCACCGGATTGGTCAGGATCTCCACCATGTCGCCGTTCTGGAGCGAGGTGCGCAGCGGCACCAGACGGCCGTTGACCCGCGCGCCGGCGCAGTGATGGCCGAGGTCCGTGTGCACCCGGTAGGCGAAGTCGAGCGGCGTGGCGCCGCGCGGGAAGGCGAGAGCATCCCCCTTGGGGGTGAAGACGTAGACCTCGTCCGGATAGAGGTCGACCTTGAGCGTGGTCAGGAAGGTGCGGGGGTCCTGCACCTCCTTCTGCCACTCCAGGAGCTGGCGCAGCCAGAGGATGTTGGGATCGTGGTCCCCCTGGACCTTCCCCTCCTTGTAGCGCCAGTGGGCCGCGATCCCCTCCTCCGCGATCAGGTCCATCTCGCGGGAACGAATCTGCACCTCGAACGGCTGCCCCTTGTCGCCCACGACGGTCGTGTGGAGCGACTGGTAGCCGTTCGGCTTCGGCATCGCGATGTAGTCCTTGAAGCGGCCCGGGATCGGGCGCCAGGCCTGGTGCACTACGCCCAAGGCGGCATAGGTGTCCTTGAGGCTCCCGGTGACGATGCGAAAGGCCAGGTAGTCGTAGAGCTGGGAGATGTCGATCCCCTGGCGGCGCAGCTTCTCGTAGATCGAGTAGTAGCGCTTGACGCGGAAGCTGATCTCGGCCTCGATGCCCGCCTGCTCCAGGCTCTCGACGAGGCGCTCGCGGATGCGCTCCACCGCGATCTGCCCCACCTTCATCTTCTCCGCGATCTTCAAGAAGAGCTCGGTGAACTGGTGGGGATAGAGGTGGTAGAAGGCGAGGTCCTCGAGATCGCCCTTGACCTTGGCCATGCCGAGCCGGTGCGCGATCGGCGAGTAGATCTCCAGCGTCTCGCGCGAGATGCGGCGGCGCGCCTCGGGCGCCAGGTGCTCCAGCGTCTGCATGTTGTGCAGCCGGTCCGCGAGCTTGACCACGATGACCCGGATGTCCTTGGCCGAGGCCAGGATCATCTTGCGGAAGGTCTCGGCCTGGGCCTCGTCGCGGCGGACGTAGGCATGGCGGCCGATCTTGGTGACGCCGTCGACCAGCCCGGCGATCTCCTCACCGAACTCCTTGACCAGGACCTCGCGCGTGGTCAGCGTGTCCTCGAGCACGTCGTGGAGCAGCCCGACCGCCACGCAGGTCTGATCGAAGTTGAGATCGGCGAGGAGATAGGCCACGTTGAGCGGATGCACCATGTACGGCTCGCCCGAGCGGCGGACCTGGTTCTTGTGCATCTCGGCCGAGAAGTCGTGCACCGCGCGCAGATAGTCCGGCTCGAACTGGCGCCGATGCGCGGCCAGGCGCTCGAGGATCTCGTCGAAGCGCGCCACCCCCGGAGCAGACACCGGGGGAGCGATTTTCTTGGCAGCTTGTGGCATGGGCCTCGAGAGAGACGCCGTCCAGGCAGTCGACAGGGACGGCGGCTGGACGGATCAACAGATTATAAGGCCAGGAGTGTTCCCGCGGGTCCCTACCGCCGGGCCGCGCGGGCTTCGCTCTGAGTGCGCTGCCGTTCTCCCTTCTCCCGCTCGCGGGGAGGAGGAGGTGGGGAGCCGCCGGAGGCGCGGGTGTCCTTTCCCTTGCCGAAGTAGTGCTCCCAGAGGAGGGCGAACGGGCTCGCCACGTAGATCGACGAGTAGGTGCCGACGATGATGCCGATGGTCATCACGAGCGCGAAGCCGCGCAGCACGTCGCCGCCCAGGACGAGCAGCGAGGCGACGGTCAGCATCGTCAAGCCCGAGGTCATGATCGTCCGCGACAGCGTCTGGTTGATGCTCTCGTTCATCGTCTCGATCAGCGGCTTGCGGCGGTTCTTCCGCATGTTCTCGCGGATGCGGTCGAAGATGACCACCGTGTCGTTCATCGAGTAGCCGATCAAGGTCAGGAAGGCCGCCACCGTCGTCAGGTTGAACTCGTAGCCGGAGAGGACGAAGAAGGCGAAGGTGACCAGAACGTCGTGCAGGCCCGCCATCACCGCGCCGATGCCGAAGCGCAGCTCGAAGCGGAACCAGATGTAGGCGAGCATGCCGAGGAGCGACAGCGCGACCGCCCAGAAGCCCTGGGCGCGCAGCTCGCTCCCGATCTGCGGGCCGACGTTCTCGACCCCCAGCACCGCGTAGTCGCCGATCGTGGCCTGCTCGCTGAGCGCCGCGGTCACCGCCGGGCTGACGCCGGCGGCGCTGCGCAGGCGGTCCCAACCGATGAAGATCCCCTCCTTGTGGCGCTCCTTGATCAAGGCGTCCGCCGCCGCCTTGTAGTGCGCGGCCGCCGCGGCATCCCCCTGCGCCCGTACATGGTCGGGGTCGGACCTCGCGAGCAGCGCGGCGATCTCCCCCGCATCGATCCGGTTCAGGTCCGGCTTGCCGGCGACGCCCTGGTTGTAGGACCGGCTGAGGGCGCCTTCGATGCGCTGGCGGCTCCCTTCCTCCGACCCCTTGGCGACCGGGGTCTTGATCATGATGTCGTTGCTGCCCCGCTCGCCGATGCTCTGGACCGACGCATCGCCCAGCCCCGCCCCTTCGAGCAGCTGGCGCAGCTGGTCGGTCTGCGGCTTCTGCCGGAACCGCAGGGTCATCTGCGTGCCGCCGGCGAAGTCGATGCCGAAGTTGATCGTGAACTTGCCGATTATGCCGCCGATGATGGCGGCGACGCCGGCGAGCACCAGGATGAACGACACCGCGATCCAGAACTTCCGGTACTTCATGAAGTCGATGTTCGTATTTCGCAACAGCTCCATGGCTTGCTCCTTGATCTAGGTCCTCGCCTCAGCCGATCGACAGCTTCGGCACCTTGCGGCGAGAAAGCTCGAAGTCGAACAACCAGTGGCTCACGAACACCGCCGTGAAGATGGAGGCCAGCAGGCCGAAAATCAGTGTGACCGCGAACCCCTTGATGGGCCCGGTGCCGAACTGGAACAGGAACAGCGCCGAGACCACGGTCGTGACGTGCGTGTCGATGATCGAGGGTAAGGCGTGGCTGAACCCCTGGTCGATCGCGGAGCGCACGGTGCGGCCGGCGTGCATCTCCTCCCGGATGCGCTCGAAGACGAGCACGTTGGCATCGACCGCCATGCCGATGGTGAGGATCACCCCGGCGATTCCGGGGAGGGTCAGCGTCGAGCCCAGGAAGCCCATGCTGCCGAACAGGATGATGATGTTCAGGATCAGCGCGGTGATCGCGTTGACGCCGGTCAGCGAGTAGATGACCAGCATGGCGACGACGACCAGCGCGGTGCCCACCACGCTCGCGCGGACGCCGCTGCGGATCGAGTCGCTGCCGAGCGACGGGCCGACCGTGCGCTCCTCGAGATAGGTGATCGAGGCCGGCAGCGCGCCCGAGCGGAGCACCGTGGCCAGGTCCTGCGCGCTGTCCTCGGTGAAGCCGCCCTCGATGATGCCGCTGTCGCGGATGCGCGCGTTGATCCGCGGCGCCGACATGATGCGGCCGTCGAGGACGATGGCGAGCGGCTTGCCGAGGTTGCTGCCGGTCAGGGTGGCGAACTTCTCGGCTCCGTCGGGGTTCAGGCTGAACTCGACGATCGGCTCGTTGAGCCGGCCCCGGCTCGGCCGCGCGGTCTTCAGGTCGCGGCCGGTGACGGTCCGCAACTTGTCCACCAGCCAGTACTCCGTCCCGGTGGAGACCGCCGGATCGGTCTTGTCGTGCGTGTCCTGCGGCAGGATCTCCAACTCGGGTGTGAGCTTGGCGGCCGCCGCCTGGGGGTTGGGGAACGGTCCGTCGCGCACGATGCGGAACTCCAGGAACGCCGTGTTCTTGATCAGGTTCTTCACGCGCTCCGGATCGTCGACGCCCGGGAGCTCGACCAGGATCCGGTTGTTCGAGGCCTCCTGGATCACCGGCTCGGTCACGCCGAAGGCGTTGATGCGGTTGTCGATCGTCTGCTTCGCCTGGGTGACCGCCATCTCCCGGGTCTGGGAGACGTACTGGGACCGCATGGTGAACCGCGCCCGGTCGGCGGAGATGTCGGCCTCCCAGGTCCCCTTGAGATACCGGTTGTAGACGTTCGTGACCTTGTCGCGCGTCTCGGGCGTCAATCCGGTGACCTCGAACTCCGTATCGGACACCCGGTGGCCCGGGAGAGCCGGGATACCCTCTTTCTGGGCCTGCTGCTGCAGCAGCCCCAGGTCGCCGTCGGTCTCGGCCCGCAGGGCGTCCTCGGTGTGCACCTGGAGCACCATGTGCATGCCCCCCCGGAGGTCGAGGCCGAGATTGATCTTCTTGTTCAGCGGATAGGCGCCCGCCACAAAGATCGCCAGAATGCCCAGGATCAGCAGCCCGCGCCAGAGCAGATTGCGTTTCATCGGTTGTCCCCTTTGTCACCCTCTTGGCCTTCGAGGGAGCCGATCGCCGACTTGGCGACCTTCACCTTGACGGTGTCGGCGATCTTCAAAATCACTGTCGTGTTGTCGACCGATACGACCTCGCCGTACAACCCTCCTGTCGTCACCACCCGGTCCCCCTTCTTGAGCGCCTCCACCATCGTCTGGAAGTCCTTCTGCCGGCGGCGCGACGGGACCCAGACGATGAAGTAGAAGATGAGCAGGAAACCGAGCGGGAGGACGAACCCTCCCCAGTTGGCGAGCCCGCCACCCGGCAGCTGGAAGGCCAGCAACGTCCAGAAATTGGTGAGCATCATACGTGCATAACCTCGCGGGTACCCGCGTCAAAAGCTTCCTGGCTCCAGGGGAAAGGGTCCGAAAGCGTACCGAGCGTGATAGCTTGCCGGAGCGCTCCCATGAAGTCAAGGTAAAAGCGCAGGTTGTGCCCGGTGGCGAGGACCGCCGCGGTCAGCTCGCCCGCCCGCGCCAGGTGGTGCAGGAAGGCGCGCGAGATCTGCCGCGGCCCCGGCGCGCACGCCGCACAGCCGCACTCCGGATCGACCGGCCGCGGGTCGTCGCGGTACCCGGCGTTCCTGATCTTGAGCACGCCGGCTCGGGTGAACAGCACCCCGTGGCGGGCGTTGCGCGCCGGCAGCACGCAGTCGAACAGGTCGACCCCGTGCCGCACCGCATGGAGGATGTCTTCCGGATAGCCCACGCCCATCAGGTAGCGCGGCCGGTCCGCCGGCAGGACGGGAGCGGTCCATTCGACCACGGCATGGCGGTCGCCCGCCGGCTCCCCCACGCTGACCCCGCCGATCGCATGGCCGGCGAAGCCGAGCTCGGCCAGCTCGGCCGCCGCCTGCTCGCGGAGGCCACGGAACGCGCTCCCCTGGACGATCCCGAAGAGACCGCCGCCGCTCCTGCCCGTCCAGGCGGCCCGCGCCCGGCGCGCCCATCCGAGCGTCCGCCGCCACGACTCCGCCGCCGCCCGCTCGTCGATCGGCCAGGGCGGGCACTCGTCGAGCACCATGGCGACGTCCACCCCCATCCGCTCCTGCTCTGCGACGACCGACTCGGGAGTGAAGCGCAGGGGCGAGCCGTCGAGATGGCTGCGGAAGGTCACGCCCCCCTCGTCCACCTTGCGCAGCGTCTTCAAGCTGAACACCTGGAAGCCGCCGCTGTCGGTGATGATGGGTCCGGGCCAGCCGGTGAAGGTGTGCAGACCGCCCAGCCGCTCGACCGTGTCGATCCCCGGGCGCAGCGCCAGATGATAGAGGTTGGCCAGCATGATCGAGGCCCCGGCGGCCGCCAGCTCTCCGGGAGGCATCCCCTTGACCGCTCCCAGAGTGCCCACCGGCATGAAAGCCGGCGTCTCCACCACCCCGTGCGGCGTGGACAGCCGTCCGCGGCGGGCTGCGCCGCAGGTGGTGACCACCTCGAACCCTAGCGGCATGCGCCCTCCCGCCCCGGGTTGAAACCCGGGGCTATGAATGGCCGTCCCTGACGGGACGGAGGATTCGAGGCATCGCCCCCTCTGTCCAGAAGGGACAGCCATTCATAGCCCCGGGTTTCAACCCGGGGTGGGGCGCCCGGGCCGCCGGAAACAGGGGCGGAAGAGGGGTCAGGGTGAGGACTCACGGCTTCGACTTCGACTCGTGGCCCAAGTCGACCACCCGGGTCTGGACCCCCTTGGGGAGCTGGAGCACATAGCGGTCCTCGGGGATGCGGCCATTCCTCTTCAAATCCTCGAAGCGGTACTCCGTGGTATCGCCGTCGGCCTCGACATAGCGCAGGCGCACGGGGAGGAAGGTCGCGTCGTCGATCCACAGGGTCATCGACTTGAGGCGCTTCGCGATGCGCTGGAAGCGGGGAGTCAGCTCCATGCGGTACGGCTCGCCCTGCTTGCTCGAGGTGCCGAGCCTGACGTCGAAGTACTCCAGGAGCGTCTGCATGTTGCCGCTCGCTCCCAGGTACTTGAACACCTGGTTCGAGTAGCGTCCGATCTTGATCAGGTCGGCGCGCTGGAGGTCGTGATACCAGGTGGTCATCTCCTCGCCGCGGATGACCACCGAGATCGGATTGGGCGCCTCGTACTCCCAGCGCACCTTGTCGGGGGCGGAGTACGAGAAGTGGCCGGTGGCCTTTTCCGGAGCGGCGAGGAGCGAGCTCTCCTGGAGCTGGACGAACCGGGCCTCCAGGGTCGTGAGCTTCTTCTGCTCGGTCTTGACGCGCTCGACGAGCACGTGCAGGCGCTGGGTGGCCGGCGCGGTGCGCGGATCGCCGGGCGCCGCTGCCCGCGGCGCAGCCAGCGCAGGCAGAGCGAAGGAGAGCAGGACGAAGGTGAGGGTGAGTCGTTTCATGGTCGCGAACAATGACAAGTGGGGACGGCCGGATATTCCACCCGCGGACGGCCTCGGCAACCCCTGACTCTATCAGGGCCGGCCGGCGGTTGACAGGCTCCTGAGCGGATGCTAGGTTCCCGCCCTCCGGACACCACAGCGTCCGCGTTCGACGGGAGCCTAGCGATGCCCGAGCTCAAATTGGGAACGAAACACGAGTGCTTCAGCTGCGGGACGAAGTTCTACGACCTCGGCAAGAACGAGGCGATCTGTCCCAAGTGCGGCGCCAATCAGAAGGACGCCTCCTCCAGCGAGGCTCCGGCGGCGGGCCAGGCCTCGCGGCGGCGGCGCAAGGCCGAGATCGTCGCCAAGACGATCGAGGTCGAGGAAGAGGAGCCGGTCGCCGACATCGACGAGGAGATCGTTCCCGATGGGGATATCAGCGTGGCCCTCGGCGATGACGAAGAGGAAGCGGAAGAGGACTTCGACGACGAGGAGTGAGCCGGTGCAGCGGCCGGTTCCGGTGGCGCTCGCCCTCGGCGGCAATCTGGGACCGGTCGCAGAGACTCTGCGGCAGGCCCTCCGCCACCTGGAAGCCGTGCTGGGACCCCTCCGGATCGCTCCTCTCTACCGCACCGCCGCCGTCGCTCCCACCCCGCAGCCCGACTATCTGAACACCGCAGCCGTGGGCAGGACCTCCCTCTCCGCGGACGCGGTCCTCGCCCTGGCCAAGCGGCTCGAGCGCGCCGCCGGCCGGCGCGCCGGACCGCGCTTCGCACCCCGCCCCCTCGACATCGACCTCCTCCTCTGGGACGACCTGCTCTCCACGCGCCCCGAGCTGACCCTCCCCCACCCCCGCCTGCGCACCCGCCGCTTCGTCCTCGAGCCCCTCGCCGCCCTCCTCCCCGACCACCCGATCCCCCCCGACGGCAAAACCGTCCGCAAGCTGCTGGACGAGGTGCGCGAGCAGAGGGTCGAGCTGGTGGGGAGCGGCTGGCGGTGAGCCAAAGGACCTAAAGGACTTAAAGGACCTAAGGGACAGGAGAAAACCGCCGAGGCCGCGGGCTTGCTCGGCTCGAGGTCCTTTTCGTCCTTTGAGTCCTTTTCGTCCTTGAGGTCCTTTGTTCAGCCCCCCATCCGCAGAAACAAAATCTCCCCCACCTCCCGCTGCACCGCGGCGCCGGCGGCTCGGAACAGCAGGGCGAGCGCCCAGGGCGAACGCGCGAGACAGGCCGCCACATGCGCCGCCGCGACCGCCTCTTCCCCGATGCCCGCCAGCTCGCCCACGGTCTGCCCTTCGCTCTCGACGCCCAGCCGGCCGCCCTCCGCCGGCTCGTGCAGACGAAAGAGCCGCGCCCGGCCCACGGCCGGCAGCGTCGCCGCGAAGAGCAGCGCCGTCTCCTCATCCGTCGCGGACACCCGCGGCGCACACTCTCCGCGCTCTTCCCACAGGCGCACCACCTCCCACTGCCCCGGACCCGCCTCGACCACCCGCCAGGGCCCGGCCAGCTCCCCCTCCCCGGCCCCCGCCGGCTCGTCGCTCCTCGCCAGCGCCTGGAGATACTCCTCGGTGAACACGTTGCCCAACGCCACAGCTGCTTCCATTTCGGACATGGCAGACTCCTCTCCCCGGCGGTGCCGCCCCTCGACAGGGCGCGCCACGACGGAAAAATAGCGTGGACTCCAATGATCCACGCGACACCGCCTTTCTAGCGGATCTGGTCCGTCATGTCAACAGGGGCTCCGCATTGCAAGACACTCGCATCTCCGGCCCACTTTGGTGTATGCTTGCACCACCATGGCACGCAAAAAAACCGACCACGACGTTGTCCGGATCATCTCCATGCTGCGGGATGCGGTCCGCTACTCCAACCTGTCGAACCGGGAGGTGGAGCGCCGCCTCGGCGTCAGCGCCAACAGTGGCTATCTGAGCCGCCTCTTCGCCGGAACGCGCGAGCTGAAGCTGCGCCAGATCCTCGACGTCCTCGACGTCGTCGGGCTGCCGCCGGCGAACTTCTTCCGCGCTGCCTTCGCCGAGGCAGACGAATCCCCCGAAGTGCTCCGTCTGGAGCGCATCCTCGCGCACGCCCACGCCGAACAGGCGAAGCCGGGAGCACACGGCGAGGCCGAGGAGATGAGCGTCGGCGCGCTCACCGAGCAGCAGATCGAGGAGATGATGAAGAAGACGCTACGCAAGCTCCTCTTCAGCGAAGAGGAGCCGCCGCCCCCCCCGGCCCGCGGGCGGAGATGACCACGCCGGGGCTCAAGGCACCAGGAAGTCTTCGGCCGCGAGCCCCGGGTTGTCCTCCGCACGGATGAGGAACTGGATCGTCGACCGCAGGAGCGCCGGCGTGGCGATCCCCTGCTCGGAAGCCTTGCGCAGCACCAGCATGGCCGCCAGTGCCTCACGATGTACGCCCAACGACAGGAAGATGTCCGCAGCCTCCAGGATCACCTGCCGGGCCTCCGCGGTCCGGCCCGCCTCATCGAGGACTACGGCAAGCTCCAGCGAGGCCAGCGCCGCCTTGTAGCCGAGGCCCTCGACTTGGAAACCCTGTCGTACCTCCCGGAAGATCGTCTCCGCCTGGACGAGATTTCCCATTCCCGCCGCAATGCGCCCCTCAATCGCCCGGTTCTTCAGAAGGGCGATCTTCCCGCGGATCGCCACGCAATGGGAGCGGTGCCGGAAGAGCAGGTTCCGGGCCTCCCGGAAACGGCCCTGATCGACCATTAGATAGAGGAGGTTGTATACCGCGGTCCAATACAGAGCCGGCTCCCGATCGGGGTCGATGAGATCCAAGCCACGGCGATTCAATCTCTCCGCCTCTTCGGTGCGTCCTTGGTATGACCTGTAGAGACTCTTGCTGATCAGGGCTCGGCCTGCGAGGTGACGGTCGCCGCGACGCTCGTGGACGGCATGGACCGTGTCCAGGGCCTCACAGGACTCCGTAAAGAACCGGCGCGCAGCATAAAGGGACGCCTGGACATCGCAGAGCCGCGCTTCCAGCAACTCGTCTCCAGTGCCTTCCAGGATCAGCCGGGCCGCCTCATCGAGGGTCTTCTGAGCCATCCCGAGCTCGTCCGCCACGCGATAGGCGTTGCCGAGCTCGATGAGAGCGCGACACTGCACGTCCCGGACGAAGCCGGCCCCATACCGCGCCGGATCCAGCCGCTGCGCCCAGGCTGAGGCGAGCCCGGCCTGGAAGACCATCTCGCGCGGATCGTCGTAGCGGATCTCCCAGCTCTTCTGAAGCAGGGCCTCGACCCCGGCGAGGCCCCGCAGCCGGACCGGCGCCTCCCGCCCGAAAGCCTGGCCCCCCTTCTCGGCCAGCAGCTCCAGGGCCTCGGGCACCCTGGCCGTCTCCTTCTTCAGATGCCCCGCCACCTGCAGCGCGCGTTCCAGCGCGCGATCGATCGCCAGGTCGTAGGCATCGAGCTCCTCCCCTTCACACACGGCGAGCCCGGCTCGAGCTTCCTCGATGGGCTCCGGCGGCTCTCCCATCAGCTCTGCGAGCAACCCGAACACGGCCCGCGCGCAGACCGAGCAGCCGCTCTCGAAATGCCGCCACACGGCGGCCGTGCGCTCCGGGGACAGGAGTCCCAGGAATGCTTCCCACAGCTCCTCACGAGAGTAGTGGTCGTCGATGTCTTCCACGAGTATATTCTCTCACACCCGAATCGGGATTGCTGCTATCCAGAATCACGATCCGCGCTCGCTGCAACAGAGCCGCGGCTGGCATGTGCGACGGAATGCCCTTATAGGTGTACCACAAAGCTGCCCCAATCGCTCCCCTTCGACGGAGAACGAGCCCGCGATTTCCCCTCTCCCGGGCGGGGTGTGAGGGCGTGTGGGGAGAGGGGGGTCAGGGATGAGGGTCCCGGCGATGCCGGCTCAGGGTCCCCTATCCGTTGGAATCGCCCTCGTCGGTCGACCCGTCGGGCGGCGCCGTAGCATGGTTCCCGTTGGGGTCGATCCCCCAGCCCTCCGTCTCCCAGACGTTGACCACATTCTCTTCCCACAGCTGGGCGGCCCAGTGCAGAGCGAGGCTCCAGACCCCGGGCTCCTGGGTGGCCGCTCGTTCGGCGGCTTCGGCATTCGGCGCCGCCAGGGCGAGCCCCGCGACGAGGGCAAGGACAGCGATGGCAGAGCGGATTGCAGATCGAGACATCTCGGTTCCTCCTTTTTTACCGCGAAAACGGACCCTGGGACCTCCACGCCCGAAGGGTCCGCGGATCACAGACGAGCACGATTATGTCCTCTAGTGTCGCAGGAATCGGTATCTCGCGCATCCCGGGAACACATTCACCCCCCAGAAAGCACACACCCACGCCCCAGGGGAAGTTTTCAGGACCATCCGAACAAATGTTGGTCAAGGGTGTTGACAGCGACATCAGACCTCCCTATGATCCCTCCACCATCACGGTGATGGCAGCACCCCCGGCGCCATGGTGGTTCCGGGAAACTCAACGCAGCACCTAGAAGGAGAGGAAAGATGAGCACGGTAGAGAGTGTGAACGTCAACAACGAGGACCCCACGGCCGGAAACCGTGAAGGCCTCACCAACAGCAGCAAGAAAGGAGAGCACCATGCCTAGAAAGAATTTGGGGACGATCGCCACCAGCTTCGCGCAGCTGCTGGCGGCTCTGGACACGAACGCCGCCGACTTCACTCACGTGGATGCCGAGCGGCAGGAGCTCCAGGCGCTGCTCCCGGCGCTCATCGCCATGAGCGCCGAGCAGGCAGCCCTCAACGCGCAGACCCAGCAGAAGACGAAGGACCTCAACGAGAGGCTGGATCGCGGGCTCGTGCTGTTCGCACAACTCCGGTCCGCGGTCAAGGCGAAGTACACGACGCGGAGCGAGAAGCTCACGGAGTTCCATCTGCGGCCGCTGACCCGGCGGCGCATCCCGCCCGGCCCGAAGGTCGAGGCGGGGACCGGGAACCCCGCCGATCCCGCCGCCGAGCCCCCTACCACGACGACCACCACCTGATCCTACTCAACCAACACCAGGGGCGTGCCGCCAGGCACGCCCCTTTTTCATGTAACTCGCAGGTACACCCCCTCTCCCTTCGAGGTACACCCCTCTCCCTCCCAGGTACAGGCCTCTCCCTTCGAGGTACACCCCTCTCCCTTCGAGGTACAGGCCTCTCCCTTCGAGGTACAGGCCTCTCCCTTCGAGGTATAGGCCTCTCCCTTCGAGGTACAGGCCTCTCCCTTCGAGGTATAGGCCTCTCCCTTCGAGGTACAGGTCTCTCCCTTCGAGGTACAGGCCTCTCCCTTCGAGGTACAGGCCTCTCCCTTCGAGGTACACCCCTCTCCCTTCGAGGTACACCCCTCTCCCTTCGAGGTACACCCCTCTCCCTTCGAGGTACACCCCTCTCCCTTCGAGGTACACCCCTCTCCCTTCGAGGTACAGGCCTCTCCCCGCTTCCCGGACGGTGGGACGGCCAACAAAACCATCGCACCTCGTGTCCTGGGAAATAGAGGCCGCTCTCTCGGGCGGACCGGGCTCTTTGACAACTGAATCACTCCCTGCCGGGGAACGTCAGCCCCGGCAGGCAGACCCACCGGACCGGCCACCCGCTGCCTCTTCCTCGTCCAGGATGCGTTGGACCTCTTCGTTGGTCAGAGCCGGAAGGGTACGGCCGGTCGCCGCGCGCGCGACAGGAAGCTCGCTGCATTGGTGCCTGCGCGAGGGCTCGTCGGGAAGATCGATCCTGGTTTTCATGGCCTCATTTTTGTGCGTTGCTACGGGCGGGTCAAGTTGAGACGACTGCATCCAACAAAACCGCCCCGTTTGGTGTCCTAGGAAAATAGACGCCGCTCTCCGCGGGCGGACCGGGCTCTTTGACAACCGAATCACCCCCTGATACCTCCGTCGAGGCGTGGCCGCGGACCTCTATGCAGCCGAGAAAAAGTCATGCCAGCCCAAAAATGCCATTTTGACGCGGGGGTTAGACTTTGCCCGGATCTCCAGCCTCGTCAGAGGTTTACGAGCCGTAGCCGAGGTTCCTGGCCGGCCCTTTTCGGGGCTTGCCGAGCCCGCCGCGAGGGGGTTAAACTTTGGGGGTACTTAAGTGGCCTGGAATCAACAGGCTGGCGAGGGGTAAGGCGGAAGTTCCCTGATCTGTATGGTGGGATTGCGACTCCACCTTGTCGAAGTTGCTGGGAGTGGGGGAACACCTTGGCGGAAGTTCCCTGATCTGTATGGTGGGATTGCGACAACTCCTGGCGGGAGACGTTCTTCAAGCCGACGAGCTCGCGCACCGGCGGAAGTTCCCTGATCTGTATGGTGGGATTGCGACTTCTCCAGGGTTCCCAGGGTCCGACGGGCACACTTGACGGGGCGGAAGCTCCCTGATCTGTATGGTGGGATTGCGACGACGTGCTCTCCATGTCATGGCGAGAGCGGCGAGAGAACAGGCGGAAGTTCCCTGATCTGTATGGTGGGATTGCGACGAACCGTCCTCCGAACTCGACGAGCTCGAGGATGTCGGCGGAAGTTCCCTGATCTGCTTGGTGGGATTGCGACTCCGCGGCAAAGCGGTCCCCATGGTGGTCCCAATCCCGGCGGAAGTTCCCTGATCTGTATGGTGGGATTGCGGCTCTTTGATGTCGCCCGTTACCGGGTTGCTGTAGGCTGTGGCGGAAGTTCCCTGATCTGTATGGTGGGATTGCGACTTTAAAGAGCGTTACGGTTCAATCATGCAATCTGCCGGGCGGAAGCTCCCTGATCTGTATGGTGGGATTGCGACTTCTTGAGCTCGGCGATGGTGCTCCGGATCTCGCGCACGCGGAAGTTCCCTGATCTGTATGGTGGGATTGCGACGTAGAGCCAGAGGTCGCCGGCGACCGACAGCCCCTCCGGGCGGAAGTTCCCTGATCTGTATGGCGGGATTGCGACGGTCCCCATGGAAGTCGGTACATCCTCGTTTTGCAAGTGGCGGAAGTTCCCTGATCTGTATGGTGGGATTGCGACTTCCAGACCCGGCCGCCGTACCGCTTCGTCATGAAGAGGCGGAAGTTCCCTGATCTGTATGGTGGGATTGCGACACTTGGTAGGCGTAGACGGTGCTCTGCCGCGGCTCGTGACGGCGGAAGTTCCCTGATCTGTATGGTGGGAGCGCCGGCATCCTTGCCGGCCCCATCAGCGCCCATGGCCGACCGCCCTGGTCGCGGAGAGCGTGGGCCGGCAAGGATGCCGGCGCTCCCAGCGGGCGCAAGACCCGACTTCCGGCGCAAAGCGAACGGTATTGGGGCTAAGACCCGGGTTTCAACCCGGAGCCGGGCTCGCGATGAACAGGGATCTTCCGGGTGCCAGCGGGACCTTGCCGTAGGCGCGGGCGGTGCGCACCCGGAAACCGGCTTCTTGCAGCTGGCTCAGCAGCTCTGCGCGCGAGAAAAGATATACCCGGTGCTCTTCGTGGCCGCGCCGGTAGGAGGATCCCTCGACGCTGCGGAAGGTCGTGATCGCTCTCCGCAGATGGCAACCATCCGGCTCTGGAGCAACTTCGACCAGGCAGGCCCAATCCGGACCGGCGGCCCAGGACCGATAGGATCTGTTCGTATCGCGGCCGCGCGTGATCACATCGAAGAGAAAGAGACCGTTCGCGTCGAGAGCCGAGGCGATCCGAGCGAAGAGGCCGGACGTTTGGGGTAGAGCATCCGTTTCGGTCACGTAATTCAGCCCCTCGCCCATGGCGATCACGGCAGCGCAGCGCGGCAGCGGCGCGTCGTACAGCGAGGCCTGCTTCAGGTCTGCCGCCGGTGCTGTTGCTTTCGCGATCGCGAGGATTGGAGCTGAGGCATCGATTCCCAACGTCTCGTAGCCCGCCGCGATCAGGGCCGCGAGAAGGACGCCGCCGCCACAGCCGAGCTCGACGATCGTGCCCTTTTTGATTCCGGCGCTGCGCAGTCTCGAGACAACCCAGGGGGAAGCCTCACGAGCGAACGTGCTGAATCCCACATGCTGAATGTAGGCGAGGTCTTCTTCGTAATAGTGCATCTCAGACCGGATCTCCGTGCACGAAGACCTTCGAGCGCGGGACCTCTTTTTCGACCGCGTGCAGGACCTCGACGGTCAGGTTGTGCGCGTCGAGGAAGGAGGTCTCGCGGGGGATCTCGAGGTGGAGCTCGATGAAGATCTCGCCTCCGCTGCGGCGGGTCCGCAGGTCGTGCATCCCCTTCACGCGCGGATGGAAGGCGGCGGCGACGGCCGCGATGCGTTCGAGGTCTTCCGGCGGGAGGCCGCGGTCGGAGAGGTCTCCCACGGCTTCGAGGAGCAGCCCGGCGGCGGAACGGAAGACGTAGACCGCGACGCCCAGGGCGACCAGGGGGTCGGCGGCCTCCCAGCCGGTGACCTGGATGACGCCGAGGGCGATCAGCGCCGCGCCGTTGACCCAGAGGTCGGTCGCGTAGTGGAGGCTGTCGGCACGCAAGACCGGGCTGCCGGCTTCCGCGGCGGCGCTCCGCAGGTGGCGGGCGACCGCCCAGCTGACCGCGATCGAGACGGCGAGGACCATCATGCCGGCGATCCCCTGGCGCGGTCCGCCTCCGGTGATCAGCCGGCGGACTCCGACCACGACCAGGCCGACCGCGGCGATGGCCAGGAAGAGGCCCTGGCCCAGGGCGGCGAGGCTCTCGAACTTGCCGTGGCCGTAGGCGTGCTCGGCGTCGGGCGGCGCCGCGGCCCTTCGGAGCACCAGGAAGTTGGCCGCGGAGACGAAGACGTCGATCAGGGAATCGAGAGCCGCCGAGCCCAGGGCGAGGGAGCCGGTCGTCCAGGCGCCCGTGGCCTTGAGCGCCACGAGGAAGGCGGCTCCCGCCACGGCGACCAGCGGCGCCTGGCGAGCGCGGTGGGCGGCGGCGGAGGGGCTCACGCGGAGGAACGGGCCAGCAGGGCCCGGGCGTCGGCCAGCGCCCGCTCGTCCTCGACGAGGCGGTCGGGCGACGGATGCCGGGCGAGGAGCCGGCGGAGGATGTCCTGCGCTTCCCGCTTCTTCTCGGGCTGGTGCTCGATCAGGGCCTCCGCCAGATAGAGGTGGTTCAGGAAGTTGTCCGGCGCCAGCGCCACCGCCCGGCGCTCCTCGGAGACCGCCTTGGCGCGGTCGACCCAGCCGGTGAAGAACGGGACCTTGGGCGCGAGGGTGTGGAGGCGGCCCAGGATGCGGTGGCCGGCGGCATCTTCATAGGTCTCGTCGAGCGCGATGAGGATCTCGGCCGAGCGCCGGACGCGGTCGCCCACTCCTTGGCGGGCCGCGGCGAGCCGGCCGAAGTTGTCCCCCCAGAGCCCCCAGTGGACCGCGGCCCAGAGATGGATCGGCCGCGCCTGGGGGATCCCGGCCAGGGCCTTGGCCGCCTGCTGCGGGGCCATGTCGTCCAGCTTCTTCCGCCCGCCCACCCGCTGGCCCAAACGGTCGAGGGCCGCTTCGGCCAGGTCGCGTCCGCGGGCGAAGATCTTCTGCTTCTCCTCCTGGGTGCGGGCGACGTAGTCGCCTTTGAAGTGAAGCGCGCGCAGGAGCTTCCAGGCGGCATCCAGATTGGCCGGATCGGCCTGGAGCGCCCGCCCGTAGGCGGCGATCGCCTCGTCGATCGGTCCCGGCTGCGCCTGCCCCCCCTGCGCCCCCTGAGCCCGCCGTCCCCAGGCGGCGTCGCCCTGCGCGATGGGGTCCTGCCAGGCGGCGAGAGGGAGGGCGAGGGCGAGGAGGGCGGTGGCGAGGACAAGAGAGTGGCGGCGCATTCGGAGCATTGTACCCTCACCCCCGGCCCCTCTCCCGCAAGCGGGAGAGGGGAGAGTTAGCTCGCGCAAGCTCAGGCTGCCACGGACCGACTAACCTACACCCCTCTCCCGCTTGCGGGAGAGGGGCCGGGGGTGAGGGTGTACAATTCCCCCATGGTGGGCGAGACGCTTCTCCCTCTCTTTCCACTCCCCGACGTGGTGCATTTTCCGCGGACGGAGCTGCGGCTGCATGTGAACGAGCCGCGCTACCGGCGGCTGGTCTGCGATCTCGAGGCGGACGAGGAGGAGAACCGCTGGATCGGCGTGGTGCTGTTGAAGCCCGGGTGGGTGCAGAGCTATGAGAAGACCCCGGAGATCTTCCCCGGCGGGACCGCCGGACAGCTGATGGAGATCGAGGAGCTTCCCGACGGCAGCGCCAACATCCTGCTCTATGGCGGCTTCCGCTTCGAGCTGGAGCGCGAGTGCGCCGTCGAGCCCTACCGCAAGGCGCTGGTGCGGCCGGTGGCCGAGCCCTGGGTCAACGAGCACGACGCCGGGATCGTGGTGGTCCGCGAGGAGATCCTCACCCACATCCGCGAGCTGGCCGGCGAGCTGGGCGAGAGCTTCCCGCTGGGCGGCGACGAGATCGAGGAGCTCGGCGAGGACAGCCCGTTCGAGGAGCTGGTCAATCGCGTCGCCGCCGAGCTCGACGTGCCCGTGCTCCGCAAGCTCCAGCTCCTGGTCGAGTCGCTGCCGGAGCGCGGGCTGTCCGTCCTGTCGATCCTGCGCAGCCGCAAACAGGTGGTGGACGTCTTGCGCCCCTTCCGGTACCTGGCCAACCGGTCGCGCCTGAACTGATCCCTTGCCGGACGCGCTCACCGCTCCGCTGTCGCTCCGCGATCCCGTCCACGGGTTCATCCGCGCCGATGCCCTGGAGTCGGCGCTGATCAACAGCCGGCCGGTGCAGCGGCTGCGCTTCATCCACCAGCTCGGCTTCGCGTTCCTGGTCTTTCCCGGCGCCGAGCACAGCCGCTTCAGCCATGTGCTGGGCGCCATGCACCTCGCCGGCCGGGTCTATGACGCGCTCTGCGCCAAGAGCGCGGGGCTCCTCCCGGCCGGCGCCCGCAGCCGCGAGCGGCGGCTGGTGCGCGCCGCCGCCCTCCTCCACGACGTGGGCCACGCCCCGTTCAGCCACTCGGCCGAAGAGCTGTTCGAAGGGGGGATCGACCACGAGGAGATGACCCGGCGCCTCCTCGCGCTGCCCGAGATCGGCGAGGTCTTCGCGCGCCACGGCGACGGTCTCGCGCCGGGCGACGTGGTCCGCCTCCTCGCCGGCGGCGGCGATGCGACGGAGCGCCTCCTCGCCCGCATCATCTCCGGCGAGCTCGACGCCGACAAGATGGACTACCTGCTGCGCGACAGCCTCTACTGCGGCGTGCGCTACGGCAGCTACGACCTCGAACGGCTGCTCGACACCATCCTGCCGATCGAGGACCCGGAGACCGGGGCCTGGGGGACCGGCGTCGAGGAGGGGGGGGTCCACGCCCTCGAAGCCCTGGTGATGGCCCGCTACTACATGTTCACCCAGGTCTATTTCAACGCCACCGGCAAGGCGCTCGAGCTGCATCTCAATGAATGGCTGCAGGAGAACGGCCGGCGCTGGGCTGCGGAGCCCGAGGCGTTCCTGGAACAGGACGACGTGTCGGTGTGGAGCGACCTGCGCCGCTCGCCGAGCCTGCACGCCCGGGCGGTGGTGGGGCGCGACCACTTCCCGGTGGCCTTCGAGACCCGCGAGCACCTCTCCCGCGAGGACAAGGAGCGGTTCGAGGCCCTGCTGCCGGAGCTCGCCGCTGATTTCGGCGCCGGCAACCTGCTGCTGTCCAACTCCGCCAAGGACCCCCACCGGATGCGCAGCAGCCGCGTCCTGGTGCGCCGGTTCGACGGCTCGCTGGAGCCGATGGAGGAGGCGAGCCACTTCATCCGCCATCTGGCGCGGATCGACCGCTACCGCGTGTATACGCCGCCTGCCCTGCGCGCTCCGGTCGCCGAGGCTCTGCGATCCAAATTTCCGTCCTGAGTTGATTCAAATTCTTGGTTCGGCGTCAATTTCTTGGACGCCCCGGCTGCTCAGCGGCGGGGCAGTGGGTCGCCAAGTGATTGCAACGACTGGATTTCTTCGAACAGTTGACAGGGCGGTGAGCGCGGCATGACAATTGCCCCGTAATCTGCCGAATCTTTCTGTTCGCTTCTCTCCATGGAGAGAGCTCAATTCGAGGAAAGGAGTCCTTTGATGAGATCCAGAGTCATGGTCCTGTGCCTGGGCCTTGCTCTTCTGCTGACGGCGCTCCCGACGCTCGCCCAGATTCCGACGGGCACGGTGTCGGGCAAGGTCACGTCGGCCGACGGCGAGGCGCTGCCCGGGGTGACGGTGACGGTGGCGTCGCCGAACCTGCAGGGGACGCGAGACGCAGTCACCAGCGAGACCGGTGAGTACAACATTCCTCTCCTGCCTCCGGGCGAGTACGAGGTGAGCTTCGAGCTGGAAGGGTTCTCGAACCCGAAACGCTCGGTGAAGCTCTCGGCCGCCCAGACGACGCGGCTGGACGCCGAGCTCACCAACTCTTCGGTGAGCGAGGAGATCGTGGTGACCGGCACCTACGAGACGATCTCGACGCAGCCGGAAGCGTCGACCACCTATGAGAAGAAGTTCATCGAGGCGCTGCCGGTCGAGCGCAACATCCGCGAGACCGTGCTGCTGACGCCCGGCGTGTCGGCGACCGGACCGGGCGCTCCGCGCACCCGCGGCATCAGCATCGCCGGCTCGCAGTCGTACGAGAACCTGTTCATGGTCAACGGCGTGTCGATCACCGAGAACCTGCGCGGCCAACCGTTCGACCTGTTCATCGAGGACGCCGTCGAGGAGACGACCACGACGGTGTCGGGGGTTTCGGCCGAGTACGGCCGGTTCGCCGGCGGCGTGGTGAACACGATCACCAAGTCGGGGGGCAACGAGGTCCACGGCTCGCTCCGCACCAGCTTCACCAACCAGACCTGGGAGAACAAGACCCCGGTCACGGTGAGCCAGACGGACGACGTCAAGGACCGGTTCGAGGCCACTCTCGGCGGATGGGTGTGGAAGGACAAGGTCTGGTACTTCCTCGCCGGCCGCGACTTCGAGAACGTCACCTCGGCGCAGACCACCCTGCTGCCCGCCGCCTCGGGCTCGACCCCGACCCGCTTCGATGCGGGGACCGACCAGCAGCGCTACGAAGGGAAGCTGACCTTCTCGCCGTTCCAGGGCCACCGGCTGGTCGGCAGCTACATCAAGATCGACGAGGAAGAGGTCGGCAACCGGTTCGGCACCATCCTGGACGAGGCGAGCCTGGTCACCCGCACGCTGCCGCAGGAGCTCCTCGCCCTCAACTACACGGGTGTGCTCACGGAGAACTTCTTCGTCGAGGGCCAGTACTCGGAGCGCAAGTTCACCTTCGAGAACTCCGGCTCCAGATTCACCGACCTGATCAACGGCACCCTGATGGTCGACGGCACCACGGCGTTCCGCTGGTGGAGCCCGACCTTCTGCGGCGTCTGCACCCCCGAGGGGCGCAACAACAAGGAGTACCTCGCCAAGGGCTCCTGGTTCCTCTCCTCCGAGGGGCTCGGATCGCACGACCTGGCCTTCGGCTATGACACCTACGACGACCAGCGCCTGGCGGACAACCATCAGTCGGGCAGCGACTTCCGGATCATCACCAGCAGTGCTCGCGAGAGCAACAATCAGATCTTTCCGGTGCTGGTCACCGACCCGACGGGCCGGGCCAACCAGGTCATCCAGTACAACCCGATCCTCAAGGGCGCCGAGACCACACGGTTCCTCACCAACTCGCTCTACCTGAATGACAAGTGGCGTCTGAACGACCACTGGAGCTTCAACGTCGGGGTGCGCTACGACCAGAACGACGGCAAGGACGCCGAGGGCAAGAAGGTGGCCGACGACAGCCGGATCACCCCGCGCCTGTCAGCCTCCTGGGATCCGCAGGCCAACGGCAACTGGGTCTTCAGCGCGAACTACGCCGAGTATGTCGCGGCGATCGCCAACAGCCAGGCCAACTCGACCTCCGCCGCCGGCAACCCGGCCACCTTCCAGTGGGCCTACGGCGGTCCGGCGATCAACAACGATCCCAACGCGCCGCAGGTCTCCACCCCCGACGCCATCCGGCAGATCTTCGATTGGTTCAACTCGGTCGGCGGGATCAACAACACCAACAGCATCGCCAAGGGCGGCTACCTCGTCTTCGTGGACATCCCCGGCGGGACCACGGTGATCCGTGGCTCGCTCGACTCCCCATACGTGCGGGAGTACTCGACCGGCGTGGCCAAGCGCCTGGGCACCCGCGGGATCGCCCGTGCGGACTACGTCCATCGCGACTACCAGGATTTCTATTCCTCCCGCACCGATCTCTCGACCGGCCAGGTGACCACCGGTGCCGGAACCAAGGCCGATCTCGGCATCCTCCAGAACAGCAACGACGGCATCGAGCGCGTCTACGACGGTCTGCACACCCAGGCGCAGTACCGGTTCACCGACCGGCTGAGCATCGGCGGGGTCTACACCTTATCGCACCTGCGCGGCACCTTCGACGGCGAGACCACCGCCAGCGGCCCGGTCGCGGCGCTGTTCCACACCTACCCCGAGTACAAGCAGACCCGCTGGAACTCGCCGCGGGGCGACCTCGCGATCGACCAGCGCCATCGCGCCAGCGTGTGGTTCCTGTACGACATCTTCCGTACGTCCCACCACTCGCTCAACTTCAGCCTGTTGCAGAGCTATGCCTCGGGCCTGCCCTATGGCGCGGTCAACCGCGTCAACAGCGCCGCCTACGTGAGCAACCCCGGTTACGCGCTCCCGCCTGCCGCCTCCCAGATCACCTACTACTACACCAACCGGGATGCCTTCCATACCGACGCCATCACGGCGACCAATCTGTCGCTCAACTACTCGTTCCAGTGGCCCGTGCTCGGCAAGGACCTCGAGATCTTCGTCCAGCCGGAGGTCCTCAACGCGTTCAACCAGCACGGTCTGATCAACGTCAACCAGACCGTGCAGGACGCCACGAACTTGTCGGCCTGCCCGTCCTCCAACCCGACCTGCAAAGCCGGCGATCCCGGCGTGAGACCGGATCGTATGTTCCCGTTCAATCCGTTCACCCAGGCGCCGGTCGAGGGCGTCAACTGGCGCAAGGGAGCGAACTTCGGCAAGGGTGTGAACGAGACCGATTTCCAGGTCCCGCGGACCTACCGGTTCTCGGTCGGTATCCGGTTCTAGGCGAGACCAGGGCAACCACGAGGGTTGCCCCTACGCCTCACCAACAGACGTCATCGTAGGGGCAGGCCTCGTGCCTGCCCTTTTTCGTACCGCACCGGGGACTCAGCGCGCGACAGCGGCCAAGCGGGCGAGGGCTTCTTTCCAGCGGTTGCGGTAGGTCTCCCAGACGGTGAGGCCGATCGAGAGAGGAAGGCGCTGGAAGCCGTCCTGCAGGACGTCGATCTGGCTGCCCTCCGGAGCGGTGTGGAGGCGCAGGGTCAGCCGGGTGGCGGCCGGCCAGCCGGCTCCCAGGCGCTCGAAGGAGAGGACCCAGAGATGCGGCGGCGCCAGCTCGACCGTCCGCCCCCGCTCCCGCCAGAGGGGCTCGCCGCCGGAGAGCCGGAGCTCACCCGCAGGACCCGGCTCGACCTCCACCTCTCGCGCCAGCCAGAGCGCCAGCTTCTCCGGCTCGACCAGCCAGCGCCAGGCCGCGTCCGGCGGCAGAGCCAGATCCTGGCGGCGGCGGAGCTGCACCCCGGGGATGTCGCCCTGCCGGATCATCTCGGCCATCGGAACTCAATCCAGCAGATTGCGGAGCGCCGGCTCCAGGTCCGGCCAGCGGAAGGCGAAGCCCAGCTTCTCGAGGTGCGCGGGGACCGCCCGCTGTCCGGCGAGGAGCGCCCCGGCCATCTCGCCCACGGCGATCCGCAGCGCGAAGCCCGGCACCGGAAAGAGGGCGGGGCGGACCAGCACCCGCGCCAGGACCCGGGTGAGCTCGCGGTTGGTCACCGGATGCGGGGCCGCCAGGTTGAAGGCCCCGCGCGCGTCTTCGTGCTCCAGGAGGAAGCGGAGCGCCGCGACCTCGTCGTCGACGTGGATCCAGGGGAACCACTGGCGGCCGTCGCCGAGGCGGCCGCCGATCATCATCTGGAACGGCAGGGCCATGACCGGCAAGGCGCCTCCCTCGCGCGCCAGCACGATGCCGGTGCGCACCACGGCCCGGCGCACGCCGAGGCTCTCCGCCTCAGCCGTCGAGGCCTCCCACTCCTCGCAGACCTGGGCGAGGAAACCGCGGCCGGGCGGCGTGTCCTCGGGGACGGCCTCGTCGCCGCGCGCTCCGTAATAGCCCACGGCGGAGGCCTGCACCAGGACCCGCGGCTTCACCGCGGCCTGGCGCAGAGCGTCCATCACCGCCTGGCCCGAAACCACCCGGCTGTCGCGGATGCGGCGCTTCTTCTCTTCCGTCCAGCGGCCCTGCGAGACGTTGTCCCCGGCGAGGTGGACGAGGGCGGTGTCCGCCTCCAGGAGCGCCACCCAGCCTTGCGCCGTGCGGCCGTCCCACCGCGCCGCCCGGACGCCGGGAGGCAGGGTCCCCACCCGCTCCGGATCGCGCGACAGGATGACGACGTCGTGACCGGCGCCGCTCCCCGCCCGCGACAGATCCCGCGCGAGCGCCTGGCCGATCAGCCCCGAGCCTCCGGTGATGATGACGCGCATGAGGGCACCTCCTTACACGGCCGCCAGCTCCTCTTCCAGAAGCTGGCGCTGGTGGAGATCGGCATAGAGACCGCCGAAGGCGAGGAGCTGCTGGTGGGTTCCGCGCTCGACGATCCTGCCGCGATCGAGCACCAGGATCAGATCCGCGTCCTGGACGGTCGAGATGCGGTGCGACACCAGGAACACCGTCCGCCCCTCGAAGACCGTGCGCAGGTTGCGCAGGATCTGCTCCTCGGTATGGGTGTCCACGGCCGAGAGACAGTCGTCGAGGAGGAGGAGGCGCGGCTCGCGGAGCAGAGCGCGGGCGAGAGCGACGCGCTGCTTCTGGCCGCCGGAGAGGGTGATCCCGCGCTCGCCCACCATGGTGTCGAGCCCCTGGGGGAAGAGCTCCAGATCGGACTCCAGCCCGGCGAGGCGCGCCGCCTCCATCACCTGCTCCAGGCTGGCCTCCGGCCGGCCCAGGGCGATGTTGTCGCGGATCGTCGCCGAGAACAGGAACGTCTCCTGCGGCACCATGCCGGACGCCCGGCGGAGCTCCGCCAGCGTGAGCCGGCGGACGTCGATGCCGTCGAGCTGGAGGGTGTGCTCCGGCGGATCGACCAGCCGGGGGAGCAGGGCGAGGAGAGTGCTCTTGCCGGAGCCGGTCCGCCCCACCAGGGCGACCGTCTGCCCGGCGGCCACGTCGAAGGAGATGTCGGAGAGCACGGGCTCGCCGGACCGGTAGGCATAGGAGAGGCCGGCCGCGCGGACCGCGCCGCGGATCTCTTCCGCCCTGGTCTCGACCAGCGGCGGCTCGTCACGGATGGCGGGCACGACCTCCATGATGTCCTGCATGCGGGTCAAGGACGCGGTCCCCCGCTGCACCAGGTTGGCCACCCAGCCGATCGCGATCATCGGCCAGACGAGCTTGCCGAGGAAGAAGTTGAAGGTGACGAACTGGCCCACCGTGATGCGCCCGCGGATCACCAGGAGGCCGCCGTACCAGAGGACCGCTACGAAGCCGAGGCCGATCAGCGCCTGGAGGAGCGGGTGGAACGCCACCGACCAGCCGATCAGCCGGCGGTTGCCTTCCAGGTAGTCCTCGTTGACCTTGCGGAACGACTCCTCCTCGCGCTCCTCCTGGGCATAAGCGCGGACCACGCGCACCCCGGCGAGGCTCTCCTGCACCCGGGTCGAGATGTCCGCGAAGCGTCCCTGGACCTCGGTGAAGAGGACGTGGATCCGCTGCCCGAAGAGCTTGGTCGAGACCGCCACCAGCGGCATGGTCACCAGGGCGAGGAGGGTCAGCCCGATGTTGATCCGCCCCATGAAGAAAAGGGTCCCGGCCGCGGTGAACAGCGTATTGCTGGCGTACATGATGGCCGGTCCGCAGAGCATCCGCACGGCCTGGAGGTCGTTGGTGGCGCGGGCCATCAGGTCGCCGGTGGGGTGGTCGTAGAAGAAGCCGGGCGGCTGCGCTTCGAGGCTTCCGAAGAAACGGTTGCGCAGGTCGTATTCGATGTCGCGGCTCATCCCCACCAGGATCATCCGCTGCAGATAGTTGAAGATCCCCTGGACGAAGGTGATCGCGACGAGGAGGGCGGCGTACCCGAGCAGGGTCTCCAGGCGGACGTTGGCGCGCAGCGCGTCGATGGCCCGCCCGACGAGGAGCGGGCTCGCCAGGCCGACCACCACCGAGGCGAGAACGGAGAGCAGCCCCGGAATCAGCTTGCGGCGGTAGGTGCGGAGAAAGGGCCAGAGATAGGCGAGGCGTTGGAACACGAGGGGATCATATCAAGGACAGGCCGCCAGCACCCCTTGCGCGCCGCGCGGGTGGAGAACCGCCGCGCCCGGCTCGAGCGTCGCCTCGAGGCGGAGGATCGGCCGGCCTTCCAGGAGGTATTTGGCCTCGTAGTTGGTGCGCGGCCCCTCGTCCCAGGGGCGGTCCCGGCGCGTGAGGTGGAGGCCGGGGTAGGAGGCGAGGATCTCCGCGACGGTCTCGCCGTACTCCAGGAAATCGGTGGCGAAGAGGAGACGCCCGCCGGGTGCGAGCAGCGAGAGCACCAGGTCCACGGTCTCCGGATCGAAGAGGCGGCGCTTGTGGTGACGGCTCTTCGGCCAGGGGTCCGGGAAGTAGACGTGCACGGCGGACGCGAAGCCGTGCGGCAGGACCGCGGCGATCAGGGCCAGGGCGTCCCCGCGCAGGGCGACCCAGTTGGCGAGCCCCCGCCGGCGCGCTTTCTCGACGAACAGCTGCCAGTACTCGGTCGCCAGCTCGATACCGAGGAAGCGGCGGCCCGGGTCCTCCTGGCAACGGCGCAGGAGATAGCGCCCCTTGCCGAAGCCGATCTCGATCTCCCAGGCGCCGGTCCCGGGCACCAGCTCGTCGAGCGGCAGCGGGGCGGGGGTGTCCGCCAGGCCGCGCTCGCCCGCCAGGGTGGCGATCGAGAGCGGCTGGATCAAAGCAGATCCCCGCGGCCGCCCGCCTGGAGCTGCGCGACGATCTTTCTGACCTCCTGCGAGCGCTCCTTGGGCATCACCAGGACCGCGTCGCCGGTGCGCACCACGACCAGGCCCTCGACCCCGAGGACCGCGATGGTGCCGGCGTCCGAGAAGAGCAGGTTGCCGCCGGACTCCACCGCCACCACGTCGCCGCGGCCGGCGTTGCCCGAGGCGTCGCGCGGCAGGATCTCGTCGAGAGCGGCCCAGGAGCCCAGATCGCTCCAGCCGCAGTCGAGGGGGAGGGTCGAGATGCCGTCCAGCTTCTCCATCACCGCGTAGTCGATCGAATCCGCTCTCAGGCGGCCATAGAGCTCGCCGAGCCGCTCCGGGGCGGCGGCGATCTGCTCCAGCCCCCGGGCCAGCTCGGGCTGCAGGCGCTCCAGGAGCGACAGGAAGGTGGTGCCGCGGAAGACGAAGATCCCGGCGTTCCACAGGTGATTGCCGGAGCGGAAGAATTCGTTGGCCTTCTCCGGCGCCGGCTTCTCGACGAAACGGCGGACACGGCGAAGGCCCTGATCCAAGTCCCCGTCTTCCAGCTCCAAATATCCGTAGCCGGTCTCGGCCCAGCGCGGCGTCACTCCCAGGGTCATCACCCGGTCGTCCTGGGCGACGGTCCGCGCCGCCTGCTCCAGGACGGTCCGGAACGCCGCCGGATCGCCGATCCGGTGGTCGGCGGGCAGCACGGCGATCGGGCCGCGCCGGACCTCTTCCGGCATCGAGCGCACGGACCAGCCGATGGCCGGGGCGGTGTTGCGCCCCTGCGGCTCCAGCAGGATCTGCCCGGGAGGGACCTCCGGGACGTCGCGGCGCACCGCGTCTTCCAGGGCGCGCGTGGTGCAGATCCAGACCGACTCCGGCTCGACGAGGGGGCGGAGGCGCTCCACGGTCTCGCGGAGCAGCGTGCGCTCCCCTTCGAGGGCCAGCAGCTGCTTGGGGCGGCTCTGACGGGACAGGGGCCAGAAGCGGGTGCCACTGCCGCCGGCGAGGATCAGTGCCTGCATAGAAAGGCCTCTGCGCAGGTGCGATGAAAAAGGTCCGGCGTTTGCATCCGCGGGAGTATATCGGCGCCCGGGTTTTTCGGACGAGCTCTTTTTTGTCCCGAAACCGGCCCCGGCGGCAACTTATAGAGTGGAGGCTCTGTGCTCTGGCGGGCAGCTTGCCGAAGAGCGGGGGTCTCGAGTCAATGGTGAAATGAAGGACCCACGCGAATCGATGTTGCGAGATCGTCTGAGATCTCTCCTTTCCCCACCCCGTCGCTCCACCCGCCAAGGCAAGCTCCTGCGGCTTCCGCGTCCAGAGACCGACTACAGCCTGGCCCTGGAGCGCAGCGCCGCGAACCTGCGCGAGCGGCAGCTCTGGCTCGATCGGGAGCGCGCCGAGGCCGGCTCTCTCTTCGCAGAGCTGACCCGCCACCGGCCGGAGCAGCGCGCGCTCGTGCTCTGCAACGACCCCCGCTTCCGCACCTGGGGGCTGCTCGAGAGGCTGCTGGAGGAGAGCCAGGCGGGCCTGCCGGCCAGCCGGAGCGACAGCGAGCTCTGCGCCGGGCTGGCCCTGCGGCTGGCCGACCGGCTCGATCCCGACTACTACGGCGAGTCGCGCCTCGAGGACCTGCGGGCGCGCGCCTGGTCGTACGCCGGCGAGGCGCGGCGCCTCCGCTCGGACTTCCAGGGAGCCGGCGAGGCGTTCGACCGCGCGCACGAGCATCTGCGCAACGGGACCGGCGACGCTCTGGAGCGCGCCCTGATCCTGGACTTCGAGGCCTCTCTGCGCCGGTGCGAGAGGCGGCTGGACGAAGCGAAGCGCCTGCTGCGCCAAGCCATCGAGGTGTTCGTGGAGAACGGCGAGGACGAGCGGGCCGGCCTGTCGCTCGTCCACCTGGCGATCACCCACGGCCGCGAGGGGGAGGTGGTCCGCGCCCTCGCCGTCCTCCAGGAGGCGCAGCTGCGGATCGACGGCGCCGGGGAGCCGCGGCTGTTGCTCTCGCTCCGCCACCACCTGATCCACGCCCTGGCCTCCGCCGGCCGCCTGATGGAAGCCCGCGGACTGCTGCTCAAATGCCGGCCGCTCTACCGGCAGTTTCCGGACCTGTGGACGCAGAGCCACCTCCGCTGGTTGCGCGGGCAGCTCGCCCTCGGCTTCACCGAGATGGCGGAGGCCGAGGCGGAGCTCCTCGGCGCCCGCCAGGGATTCCTGAACCAGGAGGGCCGCTACGAGGCCGCCCTGGTCGCGCTCGACCTCGCCCGGCTCTACGCGCGGCAGGACCGCGCGGCCGAGCTCCGGCAAGCCGCCGGGGAGGCGCTGGAGACCTTCCGCGCCCTCGAGCTCGCACCCGAGGTCCGCACCGCGGAGTCGTTCCTGCGCCAGGCCGAAGAGATCGAGGGCGCCTGGCTGGAGCTCGAGCAGGCGGCGTCGGCGTTCGAGTAGGGCCCTACTCCCCCAGCTCCATCCCCATGATGTGGAAGCCCGCGTCGACGTAGACCGTCTCGCCGGTGATGCCGGCGGCCAGGGGGGAGAGGAGGAAGAGCCCGAGGTTGCCGACCTCTTCGTGGGTCACGTTGCGGCCGAGCGGCGCCATCTCCGCCACCCGGTTGTACATCTTCATGAACCCGGGGATGCTGCGCGCCGCCACTGTGCGCACCGGACCCGCCGAGACGGCATTCACCCGCACGCCCTTCTTGCCCAGCTCGTAGGCGAGATAGCGCACGCTCGCCTCCAGGGCGCTCTTGGCGATCCCCATCACGTTGTACTTGGGCACCACCTTCTCGGCGGCGTAGTAGGTCAGCGTGACCAGGCTGCCTCCTGCGGCGAGGAGGGGCTCGGCCGCCCGCGCCACCGCCACCAGCGAGTAGGCCGAGATCTCGAGAGCCGTCCGCCAGTCGTCCCGGGTGGTCTCGATATAGCGGCCGTCCATCGCGGACCGCGGCGCGAAGGCGATCGAATGAACCACGGAGTCGAGGCTCCCCCACGCCTCCCGCAGGTCGGAGAACATCGCCTGCAGCTCCTCCTCCTGGGTGACGTCGCACTGGTAGAGCCGGGTCCCCGGCATCTCCCGGGTGAGCTTCTCGAGATCTTCCCGGAGCCGCTCTCCCTGATAGCTGAACGCCAGCTCGGCGCCTGCCGCGTGCAGCCTCTCGGCGATCGCCCAGCCGAGGCTGCGCGCGTTGGAAACCCCCATCACCAGTCCCCGCTTGCCCTGCAGTTGGATCTCGATCATGCGCGCATCTTATCCGGTATATTGATCCTCGTGAATCGACGGGCTCTGGTGCGCCTCCTCCCGCTCCTCGGAGCCCTGGCGGCTCTCGCTTGCAGCGAGCCCGCGCGGGAGCCGGCCGCGACGGCCGTGGACACCCGCGGCCTGGTCACCTCGATCCGGCCCGGGAGCTCCCCGGGATCGGGAGCGGTGCGGATCGAGGGGCCGCCCCGGCCCGACGTGCGCTACGCCAAGGCGGACGTGGCGGTCCTCGCCTCCACGCGGGTGGTGGCGCGCACCGGGACCGGCGACCGGCCGGCGGTCTTCGCCGACCTGGAGCTGGGCGACCGGGTGCAGGTCCAGTTCGAGGGTCCGGTCTCGAAGTCGTGGCCGGTGCGGGCCGTGGCGCGGCAGATCGTCATCCTGGAGAAGGTCCGCGGCTTCGCTCCGGCGGGGCCGCCGCGGCCGGTTCCCGCACCCGCGCCGCCCGCGTCGATCTCTTCGCTCACCAGCGACCTGCTCGGGACGGAGCTAGAGCCCGCGCCTCTCGACACGGAGCCCGGCGAGCCGGCTGCGCAGCCCCCCCGCGAGGTTCCGGACGCGGCGGTCCTGCGCGACGTGCGCACCGGCGACCAGCAGACCTTCGACCGGGTGGTCTTCGAGATCGACGGCCCGAAGCTCCCCGAGTACGAGGTGAAATACGTACACCGGCCGGTCCACTGCGGCTCGGGCCTCCCGGTGAAAGTCGACGGCGGCGCCTTCCTCCAGGTGCGGCTCGACCCCGCCCGGGCCCACACCGAAGCCGGGGCCACGACCGTGGCCACCCTCCAGCGCAAGGTGCGCCTGCCCGTCATCCGGGAGATCGCGGAGACCTGCGACTTCGAAGGAGACGTCACCTGGGTCGTGGGGCTCGCGGCGCGCAAGCAGTACCACGTCACCGAGCTCGAGGCGCCGCCCCGGCTGGTGATCGACATCGAGCGGTGAGAGCCTACTCCGCGAACAGGATCGAGAACGTCCCCTCCGCCCCGGGCCGCCCGCCGACGTCCCGCAGCCGGCCGTCGGCGCCCGCGCCCAGGTAGTGCCCGCCGGGCGTCTCGATGGCCAGGCGGTCGGCGGGCCCGAGGACGGCGCGGCCGGTCGCGCCGATCTTGCGGATCACGAACGTCGTCGCAGAGCCGGTCTCCCGCCGGTCGGCCAGCACGCGGCCGTCCTCGGCCACCCGCAGATAGATCCCGCTGTGGGCGAGGATCTGCACCGAGTCGCCGTTGCGCAGAGGGCCGCCGTCCAGGTCGCGGAACATCAGGGCGGAATCGGGCGACGGCAGCGGATCGGTCGAGACCGCGCCGCCGCCGCCATCCTCCGGCGTGACGTAGCGGTCGCCGGGAGCGCGGAGGTAGACCCGGTCGAGCGAGGTCTCGAGCTGGCCGGAGAAGTAGTTGTAAAACCGGGTCTTCACTCCGTCGGGCCGGATGAGCCAGAAGCCCCGCAGGTCCTGATTGGCCGGCCGGTCGGTCTGGTACTCGCGGGCCGGCTCGTTGCAGTAGAGCTGCCAGTAGACGACCCAGCGCGCACCCCAGCCCAGGGCCGCCTCGGTCAGCTCGCGGATGACCCTCGCCCGGTCCTGCTCGTTGGAGACGTGGTCCTTGGCCGCGCCGTACTCCCCCAGATAGACGTTGCGGCTGCCGTAGAGCGAGCTGTCCGGAGCCTTGGCCGCCAGGTAGTCGAGGGCGTGTACCAGCCCCGCGGGATCGAGCTCGACGTCCCAGCTCGAATACGAATAGAGGTCGGCGCGGGTCAGCGGGACGACGTCGTTGGTGACCGTGACCTCTCCGGCCATGGCCCGGCGCAGGAGGTTGACCTCGACGGCGTTGGCGACGGTGACGCCCTGTGCGGAAACCTCCCGGCGGGCCTGGGTCACCCCGGCCTGGCGGGCGTTCAGCCAGGCGGCCATGCCCAGGACGCGGGTATGGTCGGGCTGCTCGTCGTCGGTGAGCCCGCGGCGCAGCAGGTGATCCCCTTCCCAGTTCTGCAGCACGAACGTCTTACCGGTCCCCGCATAGGTGGTCAGCAGATACCGGGCGAGCTCGTACGTCTGCTTCCGCTCCTTGTCCATCTCCTCGCGGGTCATGCCGTCGAGGAACTCGTCGATCGGATCCCGCCGCGCGAGCTCCAGGATGTAGGTGGAGAACGGCTTGGCGAACAGCGCCTGGTAATAGGGATGCCGCGCCAGATCCGCCAGGTTCTCGGGCGGCGCCCCCCAGTCGGAGTTGAAGGGGTAGCTCGGCGTCGCGTTCGGGTCGAACCAGACCTTGATCACCCGGGTGCCGAGCTCCAGGAGCCGGTCCGCGCCCTCGTTGAGGAAGTCCTCTGCGGTGAAGTTGTACTTCCCGGCCACATGGGTGACGCCGAGGACGTCGCGCAGGGGCGCCGCTCCGCCGGAGGCCGGGACCAGGGAGGCCACGAGCAGGAGGAGAGGGATGAGCCCGCGGAAGGAACGCATGCCCTGATTGTACGGCCGGTTCGATCTCCTGGCATCTCCTTCGCAGGCGATTCATCGACGTGACGGGCGGGGTGGCCTTCCATCGATCGCCGCAGTTGTTCGGGGAGAGTCATGCGCAGGGACCAAATCCATCGAATGCTCGCCGCAGGGATCGCGCTCTTCGCAGGCGCGGCAGGATTGATCGCTCAGGAGCCGCCGGCACCGGCACAGCCGGCGGGCCGGCCGCGGACGCTCATCGTTTCGCTCGACGACGCCTTGAAGCTCGCCGCGGGCGAGAGCGAGACCGTCTGGGTCGCCCAGGCCGGAGTGATGCGCGCCGTGGGCAACCAGCGGATCGCGCGGAGCGGGTTCTTCCCCCAGATCACCGGCTCGGCGTCCTACACCCGGACGCTCCGCTCCCAGTTCTCCGGCCTCGACTTCGGGGGCGGAGGCAGCAACCTCCCCTTCGGCCGCGAGAACCAGTACTCGCTGTCGCTGTCGCTGTCGCAGCTCCTCTTCGACGCCGGGCAGACGGCCGCGCGCCACCGCGCCACCCAGGCTCAGCGCCGTGCCGCCGAGATCGGCGTGGACTCCGCGCTGGCCGCGACCTTCCTCGACGTGACGCAGGCCTATTTCGACGCCCAGCTCGGCGACCGCCTCGTCGAGATCGCCGAGGCGTCGCTCGCCCAGACCGAAGAGACCCTGCGGGTCACCGAGGTGGCCTTCAAGGTGGGCGACAAGGCGGAGTTCGACGTGCTGCGGGCGCGCGTGACCCGCGACAACCAGCTCCCGGTCCTGATCCGCCGCCGGACGGATCGCTCGGAAGCCTATCTGCGCTTGAAGCAGCTCCTCGAGGTCCCGGCCGGGGACGAGCTCGTCCTCACCACCGCCGTCGCCGATCCGGTCCCCCGCTTCGCCAAGGCCTCGGACGCCAGCCCCGAGCGGCGGGCACCGGTCCGTCAGGCGGCCGAGAACGTCAGCGCCGGCGAGGCCCAGGTCGACGAGGCCGAGGCGCAGCGGCTGCCGGCCGTGCGTCTGACCTCGCAGTACTCCCCCGTGGCGTACCCCGCGAGCGGGCTTCCTCGCAGGTCCGACTTCCGGGAGGACTGGTCGGTGACGCTCGGCCTGACGGTCCCGATCCTCACCTGGGGACGCCTGCGCGGCAATGTCATGGTCGCCCAGGGGACCCTCTCCGAAGCGCGGGCGCGGCTGGAGCAGACCCGTGAGGCCGCGGCGCTCGAAGCGCAGACCGCCCGCGACGCCCTCGCCGAAGCCGAGGCGACGCTCGCCGGCAACACCAGCACGGTCGAGGAGGCGCAACACGCGTACCAGATCTCGCAGGTGCGCTTCCGGGAAGGGATCTCGGCCCAGATCGAGCTCTCCGACGCGCAGCTGCAGCTGGAGCAGGCGCAGGTCAACCGCGCGCTCGCCCTGCGCGACGTCCAGGTCGCCCGCGCGCGGCTCGCCCTCTTGGAGAACCTCCCCCTCGGCACAGGCACCGGCGCGGCGACCCAGCAGATCCAGATTCCGCAGGGAAGCACGCAGCCGATCACGACCCAGCCGGCACAACCGATCGCCTCCGCCTCGCCGCTCCTCGGCGGCGGGACGACGAGGACTGGGAGCCAACAATGAAGCCCATGCAGTCCCTGATCCTGGTCCTCTGTCTCTGCGGTCTCTGCCTCGGCGCCTGCGGCCGCGGGAAAGAGAAGGCCGCGGAAAACCAGGCGCCCCAGGAGATCGTGCTCGGACCGGCCGACACGGCCGTGGTCGTCCAGGCCCCGATCGCAGCGGGACCGGCTCTCTCGGGAACGTTGACCGCGACCGAGCAGGCCACCGTGCGCGCCCAGCTCGGCGGCACGGTGCTCCAGACCTACGCCGAGCCCGGCGAGCGGGTCGAGGCGGGCCAGGTGCTCGCCCGGCTCGACACCGCGGCCCTCCAGGACGCGCTGATCTCCGCCCGCACGGCGGTGACCAACGCCCGCAGCCAGCTCTCGCTCGCCCAGCGCGAGGAGGAGCGCCAGCGCGCCCTGGTCGCGGCCGGCGCCGTGGCCCGGCGCAACGTCGAGACCGCCGCGCAGCAGACCGTCGCCGCCCACGCCCAGCTCGCCCAGACCAGGGCGCAGCTCGCCCAGGCCCAGGAGCAGCTCGGCAACACCCGGGCCACCGCCCCGTTCGGGGGCGTGGTCAGCGAGAAGACCTCCTCCGCGGGAGACGTGGTGCAGCCCGGGACGGCGCTCTACACCGTCATCGATCCGTCGAGCCTCCAGCTGGAGGCCGCGGTCCCCGCCGGGCAGCTCGAAGCCCTGCGCATCGGCGCGCCGGTCCATTTCACGGTCAACGGGTTGCCGAGCCGTAATTTCGAGGGGCGGATCACCCGGATCAATCCGGCCCTCGATCCGGCCACGCGGCAGGTGCGGGTCTACGCCGAGATCCCCAACCCGGGCGGCGACCTGGTCGCCGGCCTGTTCGCCGAAGGACGGATCACCACCCAGGAGCGCACCGGACCGATCATCCCCCTCGACTCCGTCGACTTGACCATGCAGCAGCCGGCGGTCCTGGTGGTCCGCAACAACACGGTGCGGAGAGTCGATGTGCAGCTCGGCCTGCGCGACGAGCAGGAGCAGCGGGTCGAGGTCCGCCGCGGCGTCCGGTCGGGCGAGATCGTCCTCGTCGGCGCCGCCCGGGAGATCACTCCAGGAACCCCGGTCCGCTTGGCGCCCGCGGTGCGCGAAGAGGCCGAACGACTGGCGCAGAACCTATGACGATCTCGGATTTCGCCATCAAGCGCCCGATCATCACCGTCGTGGTGATGCTGGCGCTCGTCATCTTCGGCATCTTCTCCCTGATCAAGCTGGAGGTGGACGAGTTCCCGGACCTCACGAACCCGATCGTCTTCGTCGCGGTCCCCTACCCCGGCGCCTCGCCCTCGCAGGTCGAGCGCGAGGTCGTCGAGCCCATGGAGGAGGCCTTCTCGGCCCTCTCCGGCGTCGACAAGATCACCTCCACCTCGCTCGACGGCTTCGCCCAGATCGTCGTGCAGTTCGTCTTCGAGAAAGACCCGGACCAGGCCTCGCAGGACGTGCGCGACGCCATCTCCGGCATCCGCAACGACCTGCCGGTCGAGTTGGAGGAGCCCGTCCTGCGCCGCTTCGATCCGGCCGACTTACCCATCGTCTCCCTCGTCCTCACCTCGAAGACGATGACCCCGGCCGAGCTCACCCTGCTCGCCGATCCGCGGATCACCCGCGAGTTGCGCGGCATCAACGGCGTCGCCCAGGTCACGGTCGCCGGCAACGTCGACCGCGAGATCTCGGTCAACCTGCGGCCGGCCGACCTGCAGGCCGCCGGGGTCAGCGTCGCGCAGGTGGTGCAGGCGGTCGAGTCGCAGAACCTGGCGTCCCCGGTCGGGCGGATCGAGAGCCGCTTGACCGAGCAGTCGATCCGGCTGCGCGGCCGCATCGAGACTCCGGAGCAGTTCGCGCAGCTCGTGGTCACCGCTCCCGGAGGCCGGCTGATCCGCCTCGGCCAGGTGGCGGACGTCCGCGACGGCACCGCCGAGCAGCGCTCGCTCGCCCTCTACAACGGCGTGCCCGCCGTGGGGCTCGACATCACCAAGTCGAAAGGGGCGAGCACCACGACGGTCGCCGACGCGATCCTGAAGACGGCCCAGCGGCTCCAGCCGTCCCTGCCGCCGGGGGTCCGCCTGGAGGTCGTGCGCAACTCCGGCGAGCGGGTGCGCGACTCGGTGCGCAACGTCGAGGAGGCGCTGGTCGAAGGGGCGATCCTCACCGTCCTGGTGGTCTTCCTGTTCTTGAACTCCTGGCGCTCGACCGTGATCACCGGCCTGGCGCTGCCGGTCTCGGTGCTCTCCTCCTTCATCGCCGTCCTCGCCTGCGGCTTCACGCTCAACACCATGTCGCTCCTCGGCCTGTCGCTCGCGATCGGCATCCTGATCGACGACGCCATCGTGGTCCGCGAAAACATCGTGCGCCACGTCGAGATGGGCAAGGACCACATGCAGGCCTCGCACGACGGCACGTCCGAGATCGCCATGGCGGTGGCCGCCACCACCTTCTCGATCGTGGCGGTCTTCGCACCGGTGGCCTTCATGGAAGGGATCGCCGGCCAGTGGTTCAAGCCGTTCGCCCTGACCATCGCCTGCTCGGTACTGGTCTCGCTCTTCGTCTCCCTGTCGCTCGACCCCATGCTCTCGGCCTACTGGGCCGATCCGCAGATCGAGGCGCACGAGAGGAGGAACCCGGTCGCGCGCGCCCTCGACCGCTTCAACCGCTGGTTCGACGCTCAGGCGGACCGCTACAAGGGGGTGATCGCCTGGGCCCTCGACCACCGGGCCATCATGCTGGTGATCGTCGTCGTGGCCTTCTTCGGCGCCATCGCCCTCCAGGTCTTCTTCGGCGGCGGCGGCTTCATCCCGGAGAGCGACCGCTCGGAGATCAACCTGGCTCTGGAGACGCCGCCGGTATCGAACCTCCAGTACACCTCGATCAAGGCGCGGGAGATCGCGGCGATCGCCAGCTCCCACCCGGAAGTCCTCTACACCTACACCACGATCGGCAGCAGCGAGGGCTCGACCGGAGTCGACAAGGGGAGCGTCTACATCCGGCTGAAGCACAAGAAGGACCGCGACGTGTCGCAGCAGGAGCTGGAACGGCAGATCCGCCACGAGGTCCGGCGCGTCGGCAACGTGGAGGCCACCGTCTCCCAGGGCGGTCCCGGAGGCAACCGCAAGCAGATCGAGATCCAGGTCCGCGGCAACGACATGGCGGCGCTCGAGAAGGCCGCGCAGCAGATCGAGGCCGAGATGCGGAAGGTGCCCAGCGCCGCGGACGTGGGGCTGTCGACCGGCGAGCCGAAGCCGGAGCTGGTCATCGAGCTCAACCGCGGCCTCGCCGGCACGCTCGGCCTGACCATGGGACAGATCGCGCAGTCGCTGCGCCCCGCCTTCGCCGGCATCGACGCGGGAGACTGGGTCGACCCGCAAGGGCAGACGCGGGACGTGACCGTCCGCCTCGCCCCCGAAGCCCGAGAGAGGATCACCGACCTGGAGCAGCTCCCGCTCGTCGTGGGAGGAGCCGGAGCGGCCTCGACGGGAGCCTCGGGAACCGGTGGGACAACGGGCTCCGGTGGGCCGGGATCCACCGGGGCTCCGGTTTCGACGGCGCCCTCAGCTTCGGTCACCATCCCGCTCGGGCAGGTCGCGACCATCCGCCAATCGGTCGGTCCGGCCGAGATCGAGCACCTCGACCGCGACGAGGTGGTGACGGTCGGCGCCAACGCCGAGGGCCGCTCGCTCTCCGAGGTCTCCCGCGACGTCAACCGCAGGATCGCGCGTCTGCAGCTCCCGGCCGGGGTGCATCTGTCGCAGGGAGGCCAGGTGCAGGACCAGGCGGACGTCTTCGGAAAGATCTTCGCCGCCCTGGCGCTGGCGGTCCTCCTGATGTACCTCATCCTGGTCGTCCAGTTCGGCTCCTTCCTCGATCCCCTGGCGATCCTCCTCTCCCTGCCGCTCTCGCTGGTCGGCGTCGTACTGATCCTTCTGATCACCGGCGACACGCTCAACCTGATGAGCCTGATCGGGGTCATCCTGCTGATGGGCATCGTGGCAAAGAACGCGATCCTGTTGATCGACTTCGCCAAGTGGAATCACGAGGAGGGAATGCCGCTCCGCGAGGCGCTGATCGAAGCCGGAAGGGTACGCCTGCGGCCGATCATCATGACCACCCTGGCCTTGATCGCCGGCATGATTCCGGTCGCTCTGGGGCATGGCGAAGGCGGAGACTTCCGCGCCCCCTTGGGCCGGGCGGTGATCGGGGGCACGATCACCTCGACGCTCCTGACGCTCCTGGTCATCCCGACCGTCTACGAGACCATGGCCGGCTGGCGGGAGAAGATCCGCGGCCGATTCCGGCGGCATGCCCCTGTGCGGACGGAGCCGGCCGAGCAGGCCGGGCCGGCGGGAGGGTAGGCTCCGGCAGGGCTGCCCACCAGATGTCGCCCTGAGAAATCACCATTCGGTGTTTTCAAGGATTCGCCTCGCGGCTTCCGCCACGAAGGGATCAGGCCGCGTGTCAACCTGTTCACAGACGGCATTGATCTGTTCCGTCACAGAATCTGGATCGTGGCGGGCCACGTACTCGGCTACGGCCTCGCTGTACATTTGGCTTCTCGACTTCTTCAACCGCTCCGCAAGCCGCTCTGCGTCTCGAAAGATCGTGTCCGGGATGGAGATCGCCGTCTTCATACCAAAAGCATGACCCGGGAAGTCCCAACGAGTCAAGGAGGCGTCATTGCCAGTGGAAGTTGACGACGGTAAACACCTTCCAGGCGTCTTGTTCACGGGACATGCCAACTATGATCTCTACAAGGGACCGTATCGACGCTCGAAACCCATTGCTCCAATTCATCATCGGGTCAGTGAAATCCAGATTCCATAATGGATGTCCCCCACTGACAACGCGCTCTCGGGCCGGGGCAATCTTGCTACCGCCGCCTGGGCTAGGACCGACGAACACAAGCCACCCCGCTGCAGAGCCGTAGCATCCCTCTGGCCAAACAGGCCTCGGGTGCGCTTCATTGCGCATCCTCTCAAGCCGTTGCTGAATTTCATCTGCGAAGTCCGCCCCCATCACTGACCGCCCCTCCGTTTCAAATAAGGCCTAACCGACCGCCTAAGAAGCTGACCATCGAGCCCCGGCAAGTATATGACGCGGGTGGCTGGCCCATCCGGCCCAACGGGCCGGGAGAGCCCAGCCCAGGGCCGAGGCCGAAGGCCGATGCCCTGGGTCACAGGCCCCATCGTCATGCGGCCTGAAGGGCCGCGAGAGCTTTCAATCCCACACGTAGCGCTCGTCAAACTCGACCTCATATAGGCTTTGAGGAACGCACGGAGCTCCTCTTGAAACGACTTGACTCGGTGATGCTCGCGTTGGTTGCGGATGTAGGCCCGAACGTCTTCGACTTGCGATTGGCTCACCGAGAAGGCACCGAATCCCGCCTGCCAGAAGAAGCTCGCGAACTGCGGACCCCGGCTGCGAAGCCAGTCGTTCGAGCTTTTTCTTGAGGTGGCCGACAACGTCCGTCGCTCAGCGCCGAGGTCCGTGCGAGGAGAAACAGGGCGTGCACATGGTCGGGCTCGGTGTTGATTTCGATCGGGGAGCAGCCGAGGCCGTTGAGCGTGCCGCCCATGTAGGCATGGAGGTCGTGGCGGATCTCATCGGGCAGGGTTCGCTCGCGGTCCTTCGTCGAGAAGATGAGATGAACGTAGATTTTGGAGATTTTGGAGAGGGATTGAGCCATGGCGCCGATGACTCGAGCACCGGTCTGCCGATCTGTCAAGCCGGGCTCTCGCGGCCTGTTAGGCCGCAAGGCTGCGGGCCTGTTGACCCAGGGCATCGGCCTTCGGCCTTCAGCCCTGGGCTGAGGTCTCCCGGCCCGTTGGGCCGGCGGGAAAGGAGCCGACCCGGTCTCAAAGAGAGACGACCGGGTGAGTTAGTCCCGAGACTTTGCCGCTGAGAAGCAGACCGGCTCATCACGTCAACTGACGGAACGACAAGGTCGCGAGACTTTGCCACCCGATGGCGTGATCTCCGCAACCGGCTGGCGTCTCTTAGGACGGCACGTCCGGAGCCCTCTTCACCGCCTCTCCACCTCCACCCACTTCCGGTTCCGCTCGCCGACGTACTCCGACTGCGGGCGGATCAGCCGGCCCTTGTCGAGCTGCTCGAGGCAGTGGGCCGTCCAGCCGGCGGAGCGGCCGATGGCGAAGGTGGGGGTGAAGAGCTCGGTCGGCAGGCCCAGGCCGTGGAGCAGGAGGGCGGTGTAGAACTCGACGTTCGTGTCGAGGCGGCGGTCCGGCTTGTGTTCGCGCAGAAGCCGCAGGGCCGTTGCCTCGACCGAGCGGGCGAGCTCGTAGAGGGTCATGTCTCCGGCCCGGCGGTAGAAGCGCTCGGCGGCGGCTCCGAGGACGTCCGCCCGCGGATCGCGCACGCGGTAGACGCGGTGGCCGAAGCCCATGAGCCGGTCGCCGCGGGCCAGCTTGGCGCGGAGGACCTCCTCGGCCCGGTCCGCCGAGCCGATCTCGAACACCATGTCCAGAGCCGGACCCGGCGCGCCGCCATGGAGCGGCCCTTTGAGGGCTCCGACCGCGCCGGTGAGCGCTGAAATCAGGTCTGAGCGGGTGGAGACGATCACCCGCGCGGTAAAGGTCGAGGCGTTGAAGCCGTGGTCGCTGACCGTGTTCAGGTAGGTCTCCAGGCCGCGCACGCGCTCGGGATCGGGCTCCTCGCCGGAGAGGAGATGGAGGAAGCTGGCGGCGTGCCCCAGATCCTCGCGGGGTGCCAGAGGCTCCTGCCCCTGGAACAGACGCCAGTAGGCGGCCACGATGGTGGGGAACGCGGCCACGAGCGTCGCTGCGTCTTCGCGAGGGTCGGAGCCCGCGCCTTCCGCCAGGCTCAGGGTCCCGGCCGCCATGCGCAGGGCATCCATCGCGCCGACCTTCCGGGCTGCGGCGGAGCGGAGCAGGTCGAGCGTGGCCGGGGCGAGAGACCGCTTGGCCGCCAGACGCCGGGTGAACGCGGTGAGATCGGCAGCCTTGGGAAGCTCGCCGTGCCACAGCAGCCAGGTCATCTCCTCGAACGTGGCCCGCGGCGCCACCTCCTCCACCGGAAAACCGGCGAGGAGCAGCACACCCGCCTCGCCATCCACGCTGCTCAAACGGGTCGTGGCGGCCACGACCCCTTCCAGACCCTCTTTGACCTCGACCACCGCGCTCATCACCTGGATCCTTTCCGCGACCCGGCTGGGACCGCATCCAGCTTCATCATAAGGCCGCGGGCACCGCCTGGCGCGCCGGGTAGTCGATGTACCCCCGGTGATCGCCGCCGTAGAAGGTGGCGCGGTCGGGCATGTTGAGCGGCGCGCTCTCGGCGAAGCGCTCCGGCAGGTCCGGGTTCGCCAGGAAGAGGGTCCCGAAGGAGACGAGATCGGCCAGACCCGAAGCCACGATCGCCTCGCCGGTCTCCCGGGTGTAGCCGCCGTTGAGCATCAGCACGCCACCGAGCTTTTCGTGGAGCAAAGCCGCCATCCGGTGCTCCTGCGACTCCGGATTCCCGGCTCCACCGAGCATGGCCAGGTGCAGGTAGGCGATCCCTCGCTTGCCGAGCTCCTCGGCCGCGTAGCCGAAGGTCGTTTCGGGATCCGAGTCGCTCATGCTGTTGAAGGCTCCCAACGGCGAGAGACGTACGCCGACCCGGTCCGCCCCCCAGACCTCCGTCACCGCGTCGGCGACCTCCAGCAGGAAGCGCGCGCGGTTCTCGATCGAGCCGCCGTAGGCGTCCGTCCGGTGATTCGAGCCGTCGCGCAGGAACTGGTCGATCAGATAGCCGTTGGCGCCGTGGATCTCGACGCCGTCGAAGCCGGCCGCGAGCGCCCGGCGCGCACCATCCGCAAACTGCTCGACCACCCCCGGGATCTCGTCCAGCTCCAGGGCGCGCGGCGTCACGAAGGGCTGGGCTCCCTCATACGTTTTGGCCATCCCCTCGGGCGCGATCGCCGAGGGAGCCACCGGCAGGGCGCCGCCGGGCTGCAGCGAGGGGTGCGAGATCCGGCCGACATGCCAGAGCTGCAGGAAGATCCGGCCCCCCTGCTCGTGCACCGCCGCGGTCACCCGCTTCCACCCTTCCACCTGCGCGTCGGTGTAGATCCCGGGCGTGCTCGGGTACCCGATGCCCTGCGGCGAGACCTGCGTCGCTTCGGTCAGGATGAGCCCCGCCGAGGCACGCTGGCGGTAGTAGGTCGCCATCGTCTCCGTGGGGACCAGCCCCTCGCCCGCGCGGTTGCGGGTCATCGGAGCCATCACCACCCGGTTGCGCAGCGTGTAGGGGCCGAGCAATGCGGGGGTCAGGAGCGTCAAGGACTGCTTTGTCTCAGACATCGCTTTGTTCCTCCACCAGGGCTGAACCGTTGTCCTATGGATCGTGCAGAGGTGAACTATCAGGGTAAAAAAAGGGGCTCACTGGTCTCTTTGCAAGGTCCGGAGGAGCCGGGAGAGCGTGGCCTGTTCCGGGCCGGCCAGACGGGCGAAGACCTCGCGCTCGGCCTCGTCGAGGAGCCGGACCCCCTCCTCGTAGCGGCTCCGCCCCGTGCCGGTGAGGACCGCCTTGATCGACCGCCGGTCGTTCGGGTCATCCACCCGCTCCACCAGCTTGTCGGCCTCCAGGCGGTCGACGAGCTGGGTCATGTTGGAGCGCACGCAGCTGCAGCGGTCGGCCAGGCAGCCGAGGGCCAGCGGCTCGCCGGCCTCGGCGAGCTTCGCGAGGACGCCGAACTTGGCCAGAGACAGCCCCGCCTGAGAGAGCGCGCTCTCGAGCCGCGCCTCCATCTCGTGCACCGCCCCAAGCATCTGGAAGGCGAGCGGGGCTGGGGCTGATCCGTTCATGTCTGAACTATAAATTGGTCAGCAGTTCATGTCAAGGGAAGCCCAGGGCGGCGACGATCGCGTCGGTGAACTGCGTCGTGGTCGCCTCGCCGCCCAGGTCGCGGGTGCGGATGCCCCGGTCGACGATCACCTGGCGCAGCGCCCGGCGGACGCGCTCGGCCACCTCGTCCTTGCCGAGGTGGTAGAGCATCAGGATTGCCGAACGGATCAGGGCGAGCGGGTTGGCCAGGTCCTGGCCGGCGATGTCCGGAGCCGTGCCGTGGACCGCCTCGAAGATCGAGGCCTCGACACCGATATTGGCACCAGGGACCACTCCCAGGCCCCCGACCAGGCCGGCGCAGAGGTCGGAGACGATGTCGCCGTACAGGTTCTCCAGCACCAGGACGTCCCACTTCTCCGGCCGCATGACGAGCTGCATGCACATGTTGTCGACGATCTTGTCCTCCGCCTGGATGTCCGGATACTCCTTGGACATCTTGCGGAAGCACTCCAGGAACAGGCCGTCGGAGAGCTTCATGATGTTGGCCTTGTGCACGGCCGTGACCCGCTTGCGGCCGTGCCGGCGGGCATAGTCGAAGGCGAATTTCGCGATGCGGGTGGACCCCTTCTCGGTGATGATCTTCAGGCTCTCCACCACACCGGGGATCACCACGTGCTCCAGGCCACTGTAGAGGCCTTCGGTGTTCTCGCGGACCACGACGATGTCGACGTTCTCGAAGCGGCTGGGAATGCTCGGCAGCGACCGGGACGGACGCAGGTTGGCGTACAGGTCGAGCTCCTGGCGGAGCTGCACGTTGACCGAGCGAAAGCCCTTGCCCACCTGGGTCTCGATCGGACCCTTCAAGGCCACCTTGTTGCGGCGGATCGACTCCAGGACGTGATCGGGGAGCGGTTTGCCGAACTGCTCGACGGCCGCGGCGCCGGCCTGCTGAATCTCGTAGTCGAGATCCGCCCCGGCGGCGTCGAGGACGCGCATGGTGGCCCGGCTGACCTCCGGCCCGATCCCGTCGCCGGGGATCACGGTGATCGTCGTCTTGCTCATGGCGGTCAGGCTATCATGTCGACTCATGGCGCATTCCCCGAAGCACCACCTCTCCGGCAAGGCGATCAGCCCTCCCCCGCTGACCGGCAAGGAAAGCCTGCCGGACGTGATCCAGAACACCTTCACTGCCTATAACGCCGGACGGCTGCGCGAAGCCTGCCGGCTGCTCGCCGAAAAGATGCTGCTTCCGGACGTGACCGTCGGCATGAGCCTGTCGGGCGCGCTGACTCCGGGAGGCTTCGGCAAGTCCTGCCTGGTGCCGCTCATCGAGGCGGGTCACATCGACTGGATGATCTCGACCGGCGCCAACCTCTACCACGACACGCACCACGCGATCGGCTTGAAGCTCCACGCCGGCAGCGCGGCCTGGAACGACGTCCAGCTGCGCGAGGAGGGGGTGGTCCGGATCTACGACATCGTGTTCGACTACGAGGTGCTGCTGGAGACCGACAAGTTCTACCGCAAGGTCCTGCGCCTCCCGGAGTTCCAGAAGCCGATGTCGACCGCCGAGTTCCACTACCGGGTGGGCCGCTGGGTGGCGGCGGTGGAGGACCGGCTCGGACTGACCGGTACCTCGCTGATCGCCGCGGCCTTCCGTCATGCGGTCCCCATCTTCACCTCCTCCCCCGGAGACAGCTCGATCGGCATGAACGTGGCCGAGCTCTCCCTGGAAGGCTCGCAGCTCATGTTCGACGTCAACGCGGACGTCAACCTCTCGGCGGCCATCGTCTGGCAGGCCAAGGAGGGGGGAGGCAAGAGCGGCTGCTGGATCGTCGGCGGCGGCAGCCCGAAGAACTTCCTGCTGCAGACCGAGCCGCAGATCCAGGAGGTCCTGGGGCTCACCGAAGCCGGGCACGACTACTTCCTGCAAATCACCGACGCGCGGCCGGACACCGGAGGCCTCTCGGGAGCCACCCCGGGCGAGGCCGTCTCCTGGGGCAAGGTCGATCCCGAGAAGCTCCCCGACGCCGTGGTGGCCTACGTCGACTCGACGATCGCCCTGCCGCTCCTCACCCACTACGTGCTGGCCCAGGCAACGCGGCGCGAGCCCAAGAGGCTCTACGAGAAGCTGCCGGATTTTCTGGAACGGCTGAAGCAGGGCTTCGAGGCGAAAAAGGAAGAGCGGATCGGGGAAGGGATGCTGGAGCTGTAGGCCCTCACCTCACCCCCGGCCCCTCTCCCGCAAGCGGGCGAGGGGAGAGGGTTAGCCTGGGGAGAGGTTCGGGCAAGTCTTGGACTGACTAACCTACACCCCTCTCCCGCTTGCGGGAGAGGGGCCGGGGGTGAGGGCCCCCCCTACCGCCCCAGCTCCTCCAGCTTGGCCACCACGTCGCGGTAGCCCGCGTCGACTCCGTAGACCTCGGCGAAGGTGCTGTAGGCGCTCGTGTTGTCGCCCATCTGCATGTAGACGTTGCCGAGGTCGTAGAGCATCCCGAGCTGGTCTTCCCCGGAGAGGCCCGGAGCTTCCAGGGCGCGGCGGTACCACTTGATGGCCAGCTCGGGCAATCCCTTGTCGAGGAAGCACAGCCCCAGCATCGAGCAGCAGAGCACGAGGTGCGAGGGATCCTTGGCGGCGAGCTGGAACTCGCCGATCGCCTCGTCCAGGAGACCCATCTCGCGGTAGGCGATGCCGAGATTGAAGTGGGTGTCGTAGTCGGTCGGCGAGAGGTGCTCGGCGACCCCCTTCTTGAACCCCTCGACGATGTCCTCCAGCGACTGCTCCGACTGGATCGTCACTCCATCGCGCTGAAAGACCTCTTCGCGGGACAGCTCTTCGACCAGCTCGCCGGCCAGGTCGAAGAAGTCGTCCTCCTCCTCGAAGATCTCGCCGGCGGCTCCCTGGTTCTCCTCGCGGTGCCGGTCCGCCTCGTCGAGCCAGCTCATGCTGCCGGTGTCGTCCAGCATGGAGGAGAGCGGCGAAACGGATTGCGGCGGCTCCGGCGGGGAGGGCACCGGAACGTCGAGAGCGGACCAGTCTTCGGCCTCGCTCTCCACCAGCTCTCCGATCTGCAACGGATCGAAGACGCTGCGCGACGGGGCCGGAGGAGGAGGAGCCGGCAGCGGCTCCGAGGCCAGGACCGGCGGCTCGCTGAACAGCAGCTCCGGCTCGCTCAACAGCGGCTCCGAGAGACTCGGCTCGGGCAGGACCGGCTCGGGAATCGCCGGAACGGGTGCGGCCGGCGGAGCCGCGGCCACCGCGGGAGGCCGGGCCGGAGCACGCCTGGGAGACGGCCCGAGGATGCCCTTCAGCAGGTCGTCCACCTTCTCGGCCGCCCGGCCGCTCGGGCGCGCCGGAGCCGTAACCACCCGGTCTCCGTCGAGTCGATACCCGGCATCGGCCAGCTTCTTCCGCACCTTCAGCCAGACCTCGCGCCGGTCTTTGCGCGCGGCCAGCGCGGACATCCGGTTGGCCAGGTCGACCACGGTGGTATGGCGCCCCTTGTCGAGGTGGATCTGGATCAGCGGAGCAAAGGCATGGAGATGGTCCGGCCGCAGCCGGAGCGCCTCGTTGAGACGCTCCACGGCCTTCTCTTCCAGACCGTACTTGGCGAGCACCTCGGCCTCGGTGACCAGGTCGAGATCGTCGGGCTCCGGAGCCGGCGGCGCGGGCGCCTCCTCGATCTCGAAAGCGGGGGCTGCCGCCGCGAACGTGGGCTCTTCGTCCACCTCGGCCGGAGAAGCTGCCTGGCCGGTGAGCCAGGGCGGCGGCTCCTCCGTCCATCCGGCCGCGGTTTCGAAGCTGGCGAACGGATCGTCCAGCTCCAATTCCAGCTCGATCTCGCCGGCCGGCTCGGCCGGGACCGTCTCCTGAGACCAGGCCGGGCGCGCCGGTGCGCCGAGCATGTCCGCCGGCGGCCTCACCAGGCTGGGCGGCTCCTCCTCCTCGAGATCCGGCAGCTCGAGCTCGAACACGCCGTCCAGATCGAGCTCGATCTCGTCGCTCTCGGGCTCCGAGACCGCCGGAGCCGGAGCGCCGCCGACGGCGGCCTCCGCCTCGGCCATGGCGCGCGCCAGGTCGTCTTCGCCTCCGAGGTCGAAGGCGAAACCGTCGTCGCCGAGGATGGCCCCGAAGCTGGGGGAGGCCGCTTCCGGCTCGGCCATCAGGTCCATCTCGGCCTCGACTTCGAGCTCGCTCGCGAAGTGGGGCGCGGGCGCCGCCGCCGCGGGAGCGGCCTCGCGGCCTGCCGCCTCGCGGAGCTTGCGGGCGATCTGCTCGGCCCGGGGGTTGCGCTCGGCGGCGACCGAGAGGAAGTGGACCGCGCCCTCGACATAGTCGGCCTGGCGGAGCTTCCAGGCGGCGTCCTCGATGAACGAGAGGTTCTGGCTGTCGATGTCGAGAGCGCGCTCGTAGACCTGCGCCGCCTCGTGCGGCCGGCCGTGCTGGATCATCAGCTCGGCGATGATGCGGTACTCCCCCATCGCCTTTTCGACCAGCTGCTGCTGGTGATAGATCTCGGCCAGCTTGACGTGGTACGTCGGGTTCTCCGGCTCGAGCAGCGTCATCTTCTGGTAGATGGCGATCGCCGAAGCCGCGTTCTGGTGCTTGGCGTAGTAGTCGGCGAGGACCTGGTACTGGGTGCGCGCCTCGTTGACCAGCCCCTGCTTGTGGTAAAGCTCGGCGAGCTGCTCGTAGACCTCCAGCCGCGTCGGGTCGAGCTTGATGATCTTCTTGTAGATCGCGATCGCCTTGACGAAGAAGCCTTCGGCCGTGTACTGCTCCGCGATCTGCGTGAAAAAGTCGACCGCCTCGTCGATGCGCTGGATGCGCGCATAGAGGTCGCCGATCCGGTTCAGCGTGTTGATGTCGTTCGGATTGTCGGCCAGGAGCTTCCTGTACTCGCGGATCGCCGGCTCGATCTTGCCGCGCGCGACGTACTTCTCGGCCGCCTGGACGACCTGCTCGCGGGTGGCGGCCATCAGCAGCGGGCCTCCCGCGGCAGGACCGGCCCATAGGTCAGGCGGTGCTCCGGGCAGGGGCCATAGGTCTCGAGCGCGCGCAGGTGCTCCGGGACCGAATAGCCCTTGTGGGTGGCGAAGCCGTACTGGGGATACCGCCCGTCGAGCTCGACCATCATGCGGTCGCGTTCCACCTTGGCGAGGATCGAGGCGCAGGCCACCGCATAGCTGACGGAGTCACCGCGGATCAGCGGAAGGAAAGGAATGCCGAGCCCGGCGAGGGCCACGGCGTCGATCACGGCGACGTCGGGGGACGGAGAGAGCCGGGCGAGCGACTGGCGCATGGCCTGCCGGGTCGCTTCCAGGATGTTGATGCGGTCGATCACGTCCGGCGGGACCGGCACCACGGCCCAGGCCACGGCGCTCCTGCGGATCGCAACGGACAGACGCTCGCGGCAGGCGGCGTCCAGACACTTGCTGTCGTCGACTCCGGGGACGGCGGAGCGGGGATCGACGATCACCGCCGCGGCCACCACCGGGCCGGCCAGCGAGCCGCGCCCGGCCTCGTCGACGCCGGCGATGCGGCAGAAGCCGCTGCGCGCGAGCAGATCCTCCACCCCCCGCAGCAGGCGGAGGCGATAGGCCTCGGCAAAAAGGTCCATCAACGCCGGGGCTGCCGGCGACGCCGCCCTGGGCACCGCGACTCCTTTCGTCTGTCCCGCGGCCGCTGTTCCGTCAGGCGCGGGGCTCGTCCCGCCGCTCCTCGATGCGCGCCGCCTTGCCGCGCAGACCGCGGAGATAGTAGAGCTTGGCGCGCCGCACCTTGCCGCGCCGCACGACCTCGATCTTGTCGACCGTGGGCGAGCACATCGGGAAGATCCGCTCGACGCCGACGCTGCCCGAGATCTTGCGCACCGTGAAGGTCTCGCGCGTGCCGCCGCCCCGGCGGCCGATCACCACACCCTGGAACATCTGGATGCGCTCCTTGTCGCCTTCTTTCACCTTCACGTGCACACGCACCGTGTCCCCCGACTGGAAGTCGGGCATTCCACTGCGGAGATAGGTGTTCTCGACCTGATCCAACACGTTCATGGCTCTCACCTCGTCAAACCCGACGGAGCCCGCCTGGGGACGTTTTCCGTCATTATTTCTATTTCAGCATCGCCGCGCAACTCATCCGGGAAAACCCTCACCCCCGGCCCCTCTCCCGCAAGCGGGCGAGGGGAGCAGGTTGGTCTCCCCCTCCCGCAGGTCTCTGAGCCCCCTTACCCACACCCCTCTCCCGCTTGCGGGAGAGGGGCCGGGGGTGAGGGTTCTTCCTCCAGCAGGTCCGGCCGCTTCTCCCGCGTCGCCCGCAGCGCCTCGAGGTCGCGCCAGCGGCGGATCGCCGCATGGTTCCCCGAGAGGAGCACCTCCGGGACCGCGAGCCCCTCGACCACCGGCGGCCGCGTGTAGTGCGGGTGATCGAGCAGGCCATTCCGGAAGCTGTCCTGCTCCACCGAATCGGCGAGCTGGACCACGCCCGGGATCTGGCGCGACAGCGCCTCGATCAAGACCATCGCCGGGAGCTCGCCCCCGGACAGGACATAGTCGCCGATCGAGACCTCCTCGTCCACCACCGTCATCCGCACCCGCTCGTCGATCCCCTCGTAGCGCCCGCAGAGCAGGAGCAGATCGCCGCGGCCGGCCAGCTCGCGCACCTTCGCGTCGTCGAGCCGCGCGCCCTGGGGCGACATCAATATCCTCCAGGGGCGCCAGGCGCCGGAGAGCGCCCGCACCGCGCGCAGCCACGGAGGCGCGGTCATCACCATCCCGCCGCCGCCGCCGTACGGCTCGTCGTCGACGCTCCGGTGGCGGTCCTCCGTAAAGTCGCGGAGATCGTGGACCTGGACGTCCAGGATCCCCTTCTCGATCGCCCGGCCCACCAGGCTGGTGGCGAGAAACGGCGCAAACAGCTCCGGAAAGATCGTCAGGACCTGGACGCGCATACTTCCACCAGTCCCGGCGGCAGCGCGAGCTCGATGCGCCCGGCGGCCACGTCGACCTCCCGCAGGAAGCTCGCCACGAACGGCACCGGCACCCGCCGCGCGCCGTCCGCGACGATCAGGAGCAGCCCGCCGCCGTCCTCGATCAGGTCCACCACCTCGCCGAGCTCCCGCGCGCCGTCGAAGCAGCGGCAGCCCAGCAGCTCATAGTGGTAGTAGGTCCCGGGAGGCGCCGCGGGGACCTCGGAGCGCTCGACCTCGAGCCAGGCCCCGCGCAGCTCCTCGGCCCGGTCGCGGTCCTCGACCCCGGCGAAGCGGACGACGACGCCCGACTTGTGCGGACGCTCAAAAGCCACCTCGACCGGCTCGGCCGGCCCCCCTTCCTCGCGGGCCAGGAGGAGCGTGGTTCCTGGAGCGAAACGCCCGGGGACGTCCGTGAGCGCGGCCACGACCACCTCGCCGCGCACGCCGTGCGGCCGGAGCACGCGGCCGACCGTCACCCGCTCGGGGAGGTCGGCGCGGCTCTCAGTCCTCGAGGATTTCGAGCTCATAGCGCACGCCTCGCCGGTCCTCGTGGGTCTCCAGCAGGGTGCGCAGGGCGCGCGCGGTCCGCCCCTGCCGGCCGATCACCTTCCCCAGATCGTCGGGCGCGACCTTCAGCTCCAGGATGCCACCGCCCCGCTTGCTCGGGATCTCGGTGACCTCCACTTCGTCGGGCTGGTCGACCAGCAGACGCACCAGCTCCTCGAAGTCTTCGACCATCTCAGGCACTCTTCTTCACCTGGCTCAAGAGCTTCTTGACCGTCGGCGAAACCTGGGCGCCGCGGCTGATCCAGTGCTCGGCGCGCGCGGTGTCGATGTTCACCCGGGCCGGGTTCTTGGTGACGTCGTAGTAGCCGATCTCTTCGAGCGCCGACGCGGTCGGCGTATTGCGCGAGTCCGACACGACCACGCGGTAGAAGGGGTTGTTCCGGGCGCCCATGCGGCGCAGCCGAATCTTCAACATGTTTCCAAACCTCCGAGGTTCTCAGGGAGACAGACTCCACCGCCCCACCGAACGGGGCCGGCACAAAGAAGGGGGATTGTAGCAGGGGATGGGCGGAAGGGCAAACCTGCGGGTGTCACCCGCACGGTCCCGTCAAAGTCATCGTAGCGGGGGCCTCCGCCCGCCCGACCTCACCCCCCGACCCCCTCTCCCATCGCCCCTCCTTCCCCCCGGGAGAGGGGGCGCCACCACCCAAAGGCTTGAAAATGCGGGGGAAGGGGGTTCCCCCTCTCCCGGTTGGCGGGGGGGCGATGGGAGAGGGGGCCAGGGGGTGAGGTCGGGCGGGCGGAGGGCCCCCGCTACGATGACTTTGACGGGATCCTGTGGTGGCTGGGGCCGCCCCGCCGAGACCGGCGCCGACGAGGTGATGATAAGCTTCCTGATTCACAGCCATCCCGAAAGGCTGCGCTCCTACGAGCTGCTCGCGGACGTCTTCGAGCTCGACCGGACCGGCTCCTGAGCCCGTGCCCGCACAGCCTTCTCGGTGGAAAGGAGCGTCATGTCCAAGCTGTCTCCCGCTCTCCTCCTGGTTCTTGCGTTGCCCTTCGCCGCCGGACCCGCGCGCGGCCAGGAGCCTCCACCGGCGGGCACCTGGTACTTCGCCGTCTCGGGCGACTCGCGCGACTGCGGCGACCTCATCATGCCCAAGATCGCGCGCGACATCGAGTCCCGCCGGGCGACCACGCCGGCCGCGTTCTACTGGCACCTGGGGGACTTCCGGCGCATGTTCGGCCCCGACTGCGACATGGTCAAGCGCGACCACCCCGACTGGGACTGCGCGACCCGCCCGGAGGACGGCCTCGGGATGAACGACATGAGCCGCTACCTCAACGACGCCTGGGAAGACTTCCTCGATCGCCAGATCGACCCGTTCGGCAAGACGCCGGTCTTCCTCGGCATCGGCAACCACGAGCTCGGAGCCGGCCGCACCCGCGACGACTTCCGGCGCACGTTCCAGAAGTGGCTGACCAGCGCGCCCATCCACCTGCAGCGCATCCGGGAGTCGGCGCTGAAGCCGCCCTTCTACACGACCGAGGGGGACACCTACTACCACTTCGTCCAGAACGGCGTCGACTTCATCTCTCTCGACAACGCCGACTCCGCGAGCTTCTCGGCCGCCCAGCTCGGCTGGCTCCAGACGGTCCTCGACAACGACGCCAAGGACCCCTCGATCAAGACGATCGTCGCCGGCATGCACGAGGCCCTCCCCTACAGCAAGCAGCGCGGGCACGCCATGGACGCCTCCTGCCAGGGGCTCTGCTCGGGCGAGCGGGCCTACGACCTCCTCTTCCGGGCCCAGGCGATGGGCGGCAAGCACGTCTACGTCCTCGCGAGCCACTCCCACCTCTTCGTGACCGACCTCTTCGACGGCCAGCCGGAGCACACGGGACAGGTCCTCCCCGGCTGGGTCGTGGGCACGGCCGGCGCGCAGCAATACCTGCAGCAGGAAGGCGATCCCATCCGCTACGGCTGGGCGCTCGTGGCGGTCCATCCCGACGGCACGCTCGACGTCACGTTCCAGGAGGTCAAGCGGACCTCGCCCCCGGTCCCCACCTACAAGGGAGCCGGCCCCCTGACCGACTTCTGCTTCACCCAGAACCGGACGGTCCCGGGCAACTCCGTCTTCACCGGCACCTGCGCCTGCGGCCAGACCCGGCCGTGAGCGAAGGAGCCGTCCAACATTTTCCCGGCCACCCGTGTCCTTATTAGATAGAGGGGGAGAAACCGGCCCCCGCGCTGGTAAGGGCACCGGGAAAGAACCATGCCAGACAAAAGGCATGCCAGGCCCAAAATGCCATTTTGGCGGGGAGATCGTAAAAAACCGGGAAGTGCCTGACCTTCCAAGGCTTGCGAGAAAGGAGGTGGTCCGGAAGGCCGTGGAAAACGAGCAGCACAAACGCCCTGCATGGCAGGTCGTAAAAACAGCCCCCTTAAGTGGCTGTAGGCTCAGAGGCTTGGAACGGCCGCTCTTGGAACTGCCCTGATCTGTACGGTGGGATTGCGACTTCTTGATCTTGCCATTCACCCGGCTCTCCAGCGTCTTCATGCTTGGAACTGCCCTGATCTGTACGGTGGGATTGCGACGATGCACTCGTCGCTCGCCGGCTTCGAGACCACGTACTTGGAACTGCCCTGATCTGTACGGTGGGATTGCGACTTTCGTGGCTGTGACAACTCCCAGACTCGATGTAGACATTCCCGCTTGGAACTGCCCTGATCTGTACGGTGGGATTGCGACCGCTGTCGCCCCCTCAGGGCCCCGTCAGAGTCGGTCGGAGGCGGAGTTTTCCCCCACCCAAAGACCCTCACCCCCTGGCCCCCTCTCCCACCCGCACTCCCATCCCCCGGGAGAGGGGGAACCCCCAACGCTCGCTTTTGCAACGTCTTGGGCGGTGGCGCCCCCTCTCCCGGGTGGGCGTGAGTGCGGGTGGGAGAGGGGGACGGGGGGTGAGGGTGGGCGGGCGGAGGCACCCGCTACGATAACTTTGACGGGACCCTGGTCGCCCCCTTCGGGGGCTTGCTGGCGATGGCAATCCGGCCGCGGGAAATCCGGGGGGGACGGCGAAAACGTCAGGGCGACCTCTCCCCCTGCCAGGTACAGGCCTCCCCCTTCGAGGTACAGGCCGTCTCCCTTCGAGGTACCGGCCTCCCCCTGCCAGGTACTGGTCTCCCCCTTCGAGGTACAGGCCGTCCCCCTTCGAGGTACCGGCCTCCCCCTGCCAGGTACCGGTCTCCCCCTTCGAGGTACAGTGCCTCTCCCTTCGAGGTACAGGCCTCTCCCTTCGAGGTACAGGCCTCTCCCTTCGAGGTACACCCCTCTCCCTTCGAGGTACAGGCCTCTCCCTTCGAGGTACACCCCTCTCCCTTCGAGGGGAACGCTTCCCCCGGTCATTGCGCCGGTGTCCCTTCTGCCGGAATCGGCCCCCCGGATGCAGAGTCCTCCGAGGAGGATCTGTCCGAGGGGCGGGACAGCCTACGCCAGCGCCCGTTCGAGCGCGATCTTCCCGGCGTGATCGAGCGCCAGGCCGCCGGCCGCGTCTCCGGCGCGCGCCCCCTGGGACCGCTGGCGTCTCGCCGGCATATCAAGACAGTGGGCCGAAGGCCCGACCTTATTGGAAGGCCTGGACGAGGCTAGTCCGGCATCCGGAACGTGAAGAAGTCCACGAGGCGGGAAGCTGCCGGCGGATCCAGATTGCTGAGGCTGACCACCACGTAGCCGCGCTGCGGAAAGACCCGGAGCGCGCCGTTCATCCCGGGTGCTCCGCCGTCGTGACCGTAGCCCCGCGACGGCCCTTCTCCCTGCACCATGAAGCCATATCCGTAATGCTCCCGTTGCGGGCGGGTCGCTTCGGCGAGCATCGCCTGCGAGATCAGCTTTCCCGACTCCAGCGCCTGCGCGAAGCGCAGGAGATCGCCGACCGTCGAGTAGCCGCCGCCTGCCGACGTGCCCCTCCAGGGGAGGGTTTCGGTGTTCGGCACCCACGCAGAACCGGACCTCATGTATCCGACGGCACGGCCCGGCACGTCCTCGGTTTCCGGCAGGGAATCGGTCGACGTCATGCCGGCCGGCCGGAAAACCTTGCTGCGCACGTACTCGTAATACGAGACACCGCTCACCTTTTCGATGATCGCGCCGAGCAGGACGAAGCCATAGTTCGAGTACTCCTGCCGCGCGCCCGGCTCGTGCGTGAGCCCGCGCGAGCCAAAGAGCTTCACATAATCGCTGTGCTCGCGCAGCGCCAGTCGGTTCCGCTCGAACTCCAGACCGAAAATGTCGCCGGTGCCTCCGGTATGCGTGAGCAGGTGCCGCACGGTGACCTTCGCGGCCGCCTCCCGGTTCGGATAGCCGGGAAGATGCTTGCCGATCGGGTCGTCCAGCGCGAGCTTGCCCGCCTCGACGAGCTGCAGCGTCGCGACCGCGGTGAACATCTTGTTCATCGAGCCGATGCGGAACTTCGTGTCGGGCGTGTTGGGAGTGCCGGCCTCCCGGTTCGCGAGGCCCCAGGCTTTCTGGAGCAGAACCTTCCCGTGACGCGCCACGAGCACGGCGCCGGAGAACTGATCCTCGCCTGCGAGCTCCTCGGCGTAGGCCGAGAGCGCCGCCGGCGTGTCCGGACCCCGATTGTCGACACCGATCGTCTTCGGCTGCTGGCCGCACGCGGCGAAGAACGGGCTCAGCGCGGCGAACAGGATCAGCGCTCCGGCAACAGCTGCGCTCTTGTGCTCCAGACTCTCTCGCAAAGGACTTCCTTTCTTTGGCGAAGCCCAAGGTTCGCGATTGTACGTCCTGAACGGAGGAAGGTTACAGTCCGAGCCGGGACGTTACACTTGACGCCGAAAGGAGCTTTCTGATGTGGACATCCACCCGGTTCACCGAGCGGTTCGGCTGCCGCTACCCGATCGTGCAGGGGCCGATGGGGGGCGGCGCGTCGACTCCCGAGCTGGTGGCGGCGGTCTCGGGCGCGGGCGGGCTGGGATCGCTCGGCTGCTATCACATGGAGCCCGAAGCGATCGTGCGCGCCGCGGCCGACATCCGGCGTCTGACTGCTGAGCCGTTCGCTCTCAATCTCTGGATCCCCCGTGAGCGGGAGGATGGCGGGAGCCTGGCCGCATCCGACGCCGCCCGGGCCCTGGCGCGTCTCCAGCCGTACCGGGACGAGCTCGGGCTGCCGCCCTTCGCAGAAGCCCCGGCGCCCACCGTCCAGGATTTCGAGAAGCAGCTCGAAGCCGTGCTCGAGGCACGGCCGGCGGTCTTCAGCTTCGTCTTCGGATTGTTGCCCGAGCCGATGGTGGCGGAAGTGCGCCGGCGGGGGATCGCGCTGATCGGCACCGCGACCACGGTCGAAGAGGCGGAAGCCCTGGAAGCGAGCGGCGTCGACCTCGTGTGCGCCTCCGGATTCGAGGCTGGAGGGCACCGCGGGAGCTTCCTCCGTCCCGCGGAGCAATCGCTCACCGGGACGCTGTCGCTCATCCCCCAGGTCGCGAGCGCCGTGCGGGTCCCAGTCCTGGCCGCGGGCGGCATCGCCGACGGCCGGGGCGTCGCAGCAGCCCTGGTGCTCGGCGCCGCCGCGGCGCAGATCGGCACCGCCTTCCTGATGTGCCGGGAGTCCGGAGCGAGCGATCTCCACCGCGCGGCCCTCGCCGACCGCATCCGCGCGCGCCGCACGACCCTCACCCGGGCCTACACCGGGCGCCTGGCCCGGATGCTCGCCAACCGCTACACGGACGAGATGGCCCAGCCCCCCGCCGAGATCCTCCCCTATCCGCTCCAGAACGAGATCACCCGGGAGCTCCGCTACGCGGCCGCCCGGGCCGGTCGCGAAGACCTCCTCGCGTTCTACGGCGGCCAGTCCGCGCCCCTGGCCTCCCTCGGCTCCGCCGCCGATCTCGTCGCGGCTCTGGCCGAGGAGACCGGAGCCGCCTTAGCGCGAGCTACTTGAATTCGACCGTCACGAACCGCGCCCGGTCCTTGCCCGTGTTCGTCAGCGTGTGGGTGTAGCCGCCCGGCAGCCATTTGACGTCCCCGGACTTGAATTTGCCGGGCATCGGACCCATCCCCTCGACGTCGCTCCTGAGCTCGAGATCGCTCACCGCCACCAGCAGGTGCGGGCCGTCGTGATGGTGGCTGGGCACCGTGCCTCCCGGCTCGAGCTCGACCGAGGAGACGCGGGCGCCGTCATGGACGAAGAGCATCTTGATCCGTCCCCCCGGGAACTCCTGGTCGCCTCCTTCCGGCCACGGCGACGGCGCATTGCGCAGCTTCTCATCCTGCATCAGCTCGACCGTCACATTGCGGAACGGCTGGTCGGCGAGGTTCTTCGCCACGTGCGCGAAGTCGCCGGGCGTGAAACGGGTCTCCCCGTCCGCGAGCTTCACCTCGACCGCCGGCTTGCCGAGCACCTCGTTCGAGATGTGGGACTCTCCCAGGGTGACGAAGAGATAGTCGTGCCCGTGGCGGTGCAAGAGCGTCGAGGCGTGCGGCGCGACCTCGACCTGGAAGACGCGGACCTGCTCGTTGGTGAGAGCCAGGTGATGCGAGGGCTCCGCGGTGAGCTCGACGGCCTCGGTCGAGGGCAGCAGCAGGCAGAACAGGGACAGAGCAAAGGAACCGGTCATCCTCATCAGCGTGCCTCCATGAGCTGAGGGGCCGATGATAGCAGGGCTCAGGCCCCTTGGACCTTGCCGAAAAACCGGTCGAGCTCGGAACGAAACGCCGCGGTGGACAGCAGATCGGACGCATAGGTGAAGCAGCGCCGTTTGGCGACGCCCGGGAGCCTGGCTTTCAACGTACGCTCGGTGCCCTGGCTGCCGATCAAGCGCGTGGGCCGGCCGAGCGTGTGGGCCATCCCGAGCTCGAGACAGACGTTGAGATTCAGTCCGCTCAGGTCGGCGGTGACGTGCGTCGCACGGCAGATCTCTTCCCAGATCGATTCGATGATCTGCTGGCCTTCCGCGACGTCTCCACGCACCGGTTTGACTCCGGCCTGCTCCGCCGCAGCCGCCACCGTGACATAGGCACGGCTCTGTTCCTCCCGGAAGGGCATCACCGCAAAACAGCGCGGCGCCCGCGGATCAGGATAGTCCGCGGGCCAGCGTGGCAGCAGGATCTCGCGCTCGCGTTGCCCCAGATAACTGTTGAACGTATTGAGTGCGTCGTGCATCTGCACGGGATCGCTACCGGCGTTGCGCACACTCCGGAGCGCGACGCCGAGCAGCGCATTGCCGGAATCCGCCGCGGCCAGCCGTTCGGCGTAAGTGAGCGTCATGGCGAGGCCCGCTTTGCTCTTCTCACGCACGGACAGGCCATAGAGCGCACCATCCAGCTCGTCCGCGAAAAATCCGCGCAGATCGAGCATCGGCCTGTAATAGCGGACGTTTTGTTCGACGTCGAAAGGAACCTCCGTGCCTTCCTTCGCGATCAGCAGCAGCTGCGTGCCGAGCGTGAGCGCAATGCCGAGCTCGTAATAGACCTGCGGATCGCTTTCCGAAAGATCGAAGACCGCGACGTTCGAGGCCCGCAGGTCTTCCCAGCGGTGCTCGGCAAAATCGGCCCCGGCGGGCGCCGCGAGACCGGCCTCGAGACCGAGGGATGCGGCCGCGGCGGCGATCGGATCGTGCAGGCCGGAGGGACCGGAAAAAAAGATCCGGTTCGGCTCGACCAGCCCGCTGTACCGGCGCCACACCGGGCGTGCGAGCATCAGATGAGCGCGGCGCGCGAACAGGCGGACCTCATTGGCCAGGCCCCGCGCCTGGTCCATCTCCAATTGGCGCACTTTCGTCGCGTCGCCGCCTGCCTCACTGATCCAGGTCGTCACGCGGCCGATGCGGGGAAACAGCTCGAAGGCGGCCTCGCGCAGGCCTCGCGGTGTGCCCTGTTGCATGCTGGCCGTGCCGACGAACATCTTCAGCTCCTGCAGGGCAGCGAGGATCTTCTCGCTGCGCGAGCCCGCCGGCGCGCCCGGTCCTTTGAGGCTCGGCTTCTGCGCCTGCGCCCCCAATTCGCGCATCAGCGAGTCGAGCTTGCCCCGCATTGCTTGTCTGTCGTCGAGGGTTCGGACCTCGTCCTCGCTGGCGACGAGCTTGCCGAGGCGGCCCATGAAGTCCGAGAGTCCCTCGCGGCGCGTCGGCTCGAGATCGGCCTTGTCCTTTTCGAATTCCTGTTGCAGCACGCCGAACAGCGACTGGATGCCAGCCGCGTCCAGCGACGGCAGCGGTCCGTGCGCAGGTTGCGGCCTGGCTTCGGTGACGTGGAGCTCTGTCTTGAGATGATCGATGCGCTCTCCGAGCCGGTTCGCCTGCGTGAGCAGCGCCACGACGCGCTCGGCGTCTTGCAGGTTTTTTTCTGCAGGGGGCACGCCGGCCGGCAGATGCACGCGAGCGAGTCTCAGGGCCGTGGCGAAACGCGCACGCGCTTCGGACGCCAGCCTCACGTCTTTCGCGTCGCACAAGAGCATCAGCGTCTGGCCGAAAGAATAGTTGAGCTTCGAGGTCTCGACCGGATCGTTCTCGCCGCCGAGCAGTGCCTCGGCCCTGCGGAAGGCGGCGGCCGCGGCTTCGAGCTGCGGCCGCCGGCCACCCGCGCCGAGGTCGAAACAGGCATTGCCGGCATGGCGCCATGTACGAGCCCGCTCGATCGCGTTCGAGCCCGCCCGATCAGCCTCCTCCGCGAGGGCTTTCAGGCCCTCGGCCACTTCGGTCATCTCGCGAACGAATTCTCGGCCCTCGCGGTCGGGCCAGCGATCGAGCGCCGCATCGCTGCGCGCCAGCAGAGCTCTCCGGCGTTCCAGCTGAGAAGGTGTCATGAGCCAATCCGTCCTCCCTCCGCCTATAGGCGACGGAGGGGCGGGTTTCGCAACATCAAGGCTTCATCCAATCCATCACCGACTCGACGAACGCCTCCGGCTCCTCGAAGAACGGCTGGTGACCGCTCCGCTCGAAGAGCCTGAACGTCGTCGTCGGAAGCCTGTCCACGACGCCCTCCCAGAGGACATGAGGGACCACGTAGTCGTGGCGCCCGTGCGCGTGAAAGTGCGGCACCCGCAAAGGCGGCGCTGCGGTCGTGACGTCCCATCCTGCCGTGAGCGTCCCCACGAGGTGCGTGATCAGCTCCGGCTTGGCGCTCGCCTCCACAAACAGGGGGGCGGCGTCGATGTGCGCATCGAAGAAACGCAATGGCGTCTGGGCGAACAGGAACTGGCCCATGGAAGCGTCCGGCGGCAGCTTCGCCAGGTTGTCGCGGAGCACCTGCTTGCGCTCCTCCGACGCGTCCTCCTCGAAAAACGACGTGGCGAGCGCCGACACCCGGGCCATGTCGCCGAACGGCGGAGTCCCCGCCGTGATCACGTGGGAGACGCTGTCGGGACAGCGCCTGCCGTACTCGATCGCGAGAGAACCGAGGATCGAGTGTCCCAGGACGCTCACCCGCTCGGCCCCGAGAGCGGCCCGCACGGCCTCCAGGTCGCTCGCGAGCACGTCGAAGGTGAGATCGGAAGGCTCACCCGTCGACCGTCCGCCGCCCCGCAGGTCGACGAAGACGAGCTGAAGGTGGTCGCTCAGCTGGGACGGCATCTGGATCTCATACGGCTTCGTGCCGATGCTGCACAGGACGAGGCAGACAGGTCCGTTGCCCCGCGTCGTGTAGAACAGCTCGGCCCCATCGACGGAAACAGTCGTCATCGTGTCCTCCTTGATTGGACCACACCGCTCCGCGCGCAGTCGCCGAAACGGCTGCCGTGCCCTGGCTGTCGCGCTGTGCGGATGGAGTGAGAGGTCGGCACGGTCAAGATAGCACAGGCGGCCTCTCGGGAGGAAGGCCCAGGAGTTGGGAGGCAGCCTTAAGACCTGGTAGCTCCCAGAAGCTTCTCCACCTTCATGAGGACTTCCTTTCGAGGCGTTTCCAACTGCGCGAGGTCAGCGAGCGTGTTGCGGTACGCGTCGCGCGCGAAGGCCGGGGGCGAGCACGCATCGAATCGTTTCACCGCTCTCGCCGCGCCCCTCGAGTCGCTGTTCAAGGCGGCCGCCACGATCAAGTCCCCTGCACACCAGAAATCGTGGGAGCGCTTGCCCTTGACTTGGCGCTCCAACTGTTTCTGGAGCTCGCTCAGCGACTGGCACACATCGACGAATTCAAGGCTCTGGTTTGCGCGGAGCAGGTCCGGATTCATCAGCGACCCGGGCTCCAAGAGGACTCGCGTGACAAGCCGATTCAGGGCATTGTAAGAGCTCGCGGCGTGGTAACGCTCGTCAAGATGGAAGCCGGTGTCATAGGCCGAAGCGGCGGTGGTGAGATCACCCTGTTGTCTCTGCGTCCCGCCCATCATGCCGTGAAGGTCCGCCAGCTCCGTGCCGGCCCGGTCGATTGCCTCTTCGAGCGTCCGAATCGCACCCTTGAAATCGCCCTGGTCGCGTTGCTGCCGGGCGAGATCCTTGAGATCTGGGTGGTCAGCCTTTCCCATAGATCCTCCAATTCTCTTTGAGTTTATGCAACTCCAGGTCTCCGGGATAGGTTCGCCAGCTCCCGCGCTCCGGATATCCTACAAGGTTCGCGATCACGGTCTTCAGGCGCATTCCCGTGAGCTCGGCGCGCCCTTCGCTGGAACTCGCGACGTAGACCGCCGTCTCATCCGCATCTTCGACGTAGACGTACGGCTCGTCGCGTGCGACGACGGAAAGCTCTTCAGGGCCTGATACAGTCTTTCGGACAAATTTCCCAGCAAGCACAGCGTGTAGGTCCAATGCGAGCGGCAAGGAACACAGGTGCGCGTGGAGAGGAAAGCCACCGATCTCGGCGACCGAGGCGCCGGCGCCCGCACGCCCCTGCTCGTAAAACATCGTCGCCTGTGTCACACCATAAGCTCTTTCGTAGAAGCCCAGGACGGCGCTCCTGAGCCGCTTCAGCTCGGGAAAGGTTTCCCTCGGCATCTGGGAGAAAGAGCCGATACACTCGTACGGCACAATCGCGAGATAGCCTTCGATCATTTGCCCCTGAGGCGCGCACAAATACAGATCGTCTCCGCGAAGCAATATCTGGTCATCTCGAAGCTCCTTGTTCTGAAGACAATAGACGCACGGAACAGTCATCTGACACCGACCTTTGCGAGCAGGCGGCGTACGTTGGATTGCACCCTGAGATTTGGTCCCACGAATCGCTGTTGTGGATCGAAGGTGAACGCGAACGGCGAGATCGCCGGTGCAAGTAATTGATAATTTAAAACGCGGCGCGCCACCAATCCCTTCTTCACGCGGATCCACTCCGCAACGGTGGTCTCGAGCTCGTCTTCCGACAACCAGAACGCCATTTGCATGTCGCCGATCGAGTAATACGGATAACGTCTGGGTTCCTGGCTGCACAACATCAGAGGTCGTGCGTAAGCGATCGCCATTCCGATCTCATGGGCCCGGCTCGGGTTCTCGTGCTCCGGATTCTCGACGCCCAAGCTCAAGTCGGCAATCACGAATGTCGCATGTTGGATCAGAAGCCGCGTCCGCTCGCGGATACTATCGATGTTCGTCCGGTGGCGGCCGTCGTCGATCCAGAGGCAGGGGATGCCCGCCGCGGCTTCGACGGCAGAGCGGATCGCGTCCCGCGCCTGGCTGAAATCTCTTTCGAGACGCCCGATCAAGAACGCATATGAGCGTATGCGATCTCTTCCTCTCAGGACCGCCTTCAGGAACGGCTCAAGATCGATCGGTGTATCGGGAGCCACCGTGCGGTGCGGTATCCCGAGATCGAGAGCAATGGCCTCCGCTTGTGGGCTCGGCGGGATGATCACGGCGCCGGAACAACCGCGCATGGTGAAACGGACCCGCTCGGAGTCGTCCACGTCGTCGGGAAGAGGACCCACCACCCGGATGCCCGCCCGGTCGAGCTGCTCAACGATCGGCCAAGGGACCGCCTCGTCCCCGGCTGCAAGAAAGACGTCCACCCGGCCGGGCGCAAAGATTTCCAACTCAAAACGGCTGTCTTCCATCTAAGACCTCTGCAGGCCTTCCTGAGAGCGCGCTACCGCCAGCGCCTTCTCGAGATCCACGTCACTCCATACGTAGAAGTAGACTGTATCAATTGAGCTCTTCGTGCCCTCGAGGAACTCGACCGCAGCTTTGAGGCAGATCTCGGTATGGGTCTGGAAATCACCACCGCCGGGACCAGTGCCGAAGACTGGAAAGAGAATCGATCGGAGGTTGTCCTTCTCGAGCTCCTTATCGCTCGTTTTCCGCAGCGCGTTCTTCACACACTGGTCGATTCTGCTGACGGGCCTGTACCCCTCGCGCGGCTCACCCGCGACAGCCGCGACGTGAAAGAGCCACTTGACCCCATTCCTCTCCAGCTCTCCGGGAGAGGTCGGAATCACCGATGCAGGGTTCACGGTGAGAGTGCTCCCCATCTTGCGGCGCAACTCGTCGGCTATTGTGTCCTCCACGATACCGCCGGTCTCGTCCTTCTTTGCACCGAGGTACCGGACGGTTGCGGACGTCGACTTTCCGTAGAAGCTGTCCATCTGCATGTTTGTGTTTTCAGAAACCACCCAGACGTCTCCTACGAGGATGTCCTCGCGGTCTCCGGTCACGAAGGCGATCTGCTTGCTCGCATCCTTCACGAGAGGAAAGGAGAATATCTCCATTTTGGTGAGGCGGTTCGGCGCCTTTTGAACCATCAGGTTGGGCAGCGCGTGGTAAACGAGGCTATCGATGTTGTCCGGCTCATCCAGAGCGTTTTTTATCGTGATCTGGATCTTCTCTTGAGCTAAGGCGATTCCTGCCGGAGTCATGCTGTATTCGATCGAGTTGAGGCCCGCGATGTTGAAGGGCCAGCTCGTTCCTTTCTTGTGGATGAGAACTGTCACGGACTTCCGAAGCGCGTGACGGACGCCAAGCTCATAGAAGACGTTGGCGTTCAGCGTGCTCGTATCGACGATTGCAACCCAGTCCTCAAAGATGTGGCGGAGCATCCGTTCATGGATCCAGCCTGGAAGCTCGATATCGTCGCAGCGCTCGCACTGCAGCCCGGGAATGGCGCTGACAGCCGGCCGGATCAAAGACTTGTAGACCTTGTCGAAATCGGTCTCTTTGCCGTCGATGTCCTTCTTCTTGCCATACGGCATGATGACGAAGCAGAGTTGGTTCATGCTTCAGCTCCGTCAACACGAGCAAAACGCCGCCAGGCCTCGTGCGCGGCCAAGGGGGCCGGAGCCTCTCTCCAGTTCCAGGACGTCGTGTTGCCGAGGCGGCCGGCGATGAGTCGCCGCATGTGCTGCGATTCGAAGACGCGGCCCTCCGTGGCCAGAACCCAGCTTTCCCCCTCGGGCGATTCGTACAGGATGTATTCCCGGGCTCCCACGAGGTCACAGAGAGCAGACAGCGAGCCGTCGAACGCTACCCAGCCGTTCCCGCGGGAGTCGCCGAGGTCGAAGGCCGGCGGCACCGGAACGAAATGCATGTGGGCGTGATCCACGGTGCAGAGAACCCGGTCACCCGCCTCGGCCGACCCATGCTCGAAAAGCACAACACCAGCCCCGTAGGACTCGGCCAGGACCCTCCGAAGCCTCACTTTCATCGCGAGGTATTCGGCCTCATCTCCGGAAGCCAGCCCCGCGAAACTACGGATGTGAGATTTCGGGCACAGTAAGGAGTGCCCGCTGCTCAGTGGGCCAAGGCTCGGAAGGACAGCAAACGAGGGGCTCTCGAACAGTACGCGGCGTGCGTACGGGAGGTCCGAAAGCATGCGGGCGATCAAATCGTTCTCCGCATAACCTAGAATCTGGCTGCAAAGACAGCAGATCTCTGCGCTTGGCATCATCTTCCCAACCCTCGCGGCGAAAGCGATCAGCCGAGGAGGCTTCCTGCGGCACTTGCCTCCCGCTCGCCACAGAATGATAGCAATGCCTCTCGGTATTGGGAAGATAGGCGTGAGCCTCTGTGGAGGCCGCCGGTGCGGTGAGCCAGGCGGCCGTGGGTACCACTACGAGCCGGCAGCGGCCTGCCGCACGGCGAGCAAACCGCGTCACGCCCGCCGCCAGATCGTTGCCGCTGAGCCTCGGGGAAGGATCCAACGAGTCCTTCACGGCCATGTCAGGCGTCTTCCGAACCACATCCGGCAACGGCGGAAGATCGGACCAGGAGCTGTCCCGCCCAAAACCATACAGGGCTGGGTGATCGGCTTGTACAACGCCAGCGCGGGCTCGAAGGCCTTCGCAACCGAGGGATCGGTCGACCTGTTTCGGTGGGCCCAATGGCCGGCGTACCCACACAGATCCCGGCGTGCCCTTACTTCGATGGCCCTTGCCTGGCACCTCTCGGAGCCACAAAGTCGCGAGACTCTGCGGTCCAGTCGCGGGAAGTCCGGGGAGGCCGGCTTGGCAGGCCGTCCTCCCCCGTGCGTGTCAAGGAGCGTGAGGCTCGCTCTCCGGGAGGTCCTAGACGACCAGAGGGCAACGGCCACGGACCGGCGTCACGCAGGCCTTGCAGCTGCTCATCATCGGGCGGGTTGCCACAGACGTTGCAGCAGAGCTGACCAGTCGGGCACTCGCTGTTGCTGGTGCAGCCGGTCATGAACGAAGGAGCGGGTACCGAGTCAATCGGAGCCTGGGCCTGCTCGCCCGACAAGGTCGCCAGAAACTGCGTCGCGTCGGGTGCCGCCGCTGCTGGCGGCACTGAGGCGAATCAGCCCCGAAGCACCGTCACGGTATGCCCCGGGCGCGGTGTTCTGGCCTCCTCGAAGCGGGTCCGTTCCTCGATGGGCGCCGCTTCCGGCCGGCGGTCGAAGACCGCCAGCGTGCCGTGATCGAGGCCGAGTTGGTCCAGATATCCTTCGAGCTGCTTCAGCCCCCGCGGCAGGGGATCCGGTTTGCCCGGCGCCCACACTTTCAGCTCTAGCGCCTCCCGCTGCACCGCGCGCCCTCCGCCGGGAAGCTCGTACGGCCAGCGGATGCAGAGATCGATACGGCCGCGGCCGACGCCGACTTCGCGTTCGATCTGGCCGCCGCCGTTGACGACTCGTTGCAGATAGGCCATCAGGACGAGCTGCGGTGCGACCTCATGATAGGGCATGCCGGTGACGAGAACTTCGCCGTGCTCGCGCCAGAACGTCGCGAATTCGTCGAGGATGTGCCGCAGATCGAGCCGTCCGTCCGCCGCCACGAAGCTCCGCGGATCGGTCTGGATATTGCCCTCCACGGCGGCTGCGAGAACCCGCACGATCACTTCCCGATAGATGGGATTGGCGATGCGGATGGGATTGCCCGGTGCGATCAGGCCGAGATCGCGGACGTAGGTCACGTCGTCGTCGTAGGTGTCGCCGGTGATGATCTCACCGGCCAGGATCGGCTCGATCACTCTCCGCACCCGCGGCTCGGACAGGCGGGCTACGAGCGACGTAGCGCAGGATCTCGCCCTCGTTGCCCCGCTGGCCGGTGGCGACGCCTGCTTACGACGATGCTCTGGGCGTCGATCATCTTCCCCATGACACCGCCGCTGCTGTTGGCGGCACAGGCCAGGATGGGGCTCAATCCCAGCCGCTCGGCGCTGATCCGCTAAGATCAGCGAATTTCGCGCAGCTGGCGCAGTAGACGAAATTCGCGCTAGATGCTGATATCGCATCTTGTCATTCTCTGCTGGCTGGCGTTCTTCTTCGGAGTCGAAGAGCGCCCAACGCAGTTCTCTCTACAAGGAGTGACCATGAACTCTTCCATCGCAACCTTGAAGATCAAGCTACTCGTTCTCACCCCCGCCGCGGTCCTGTTTCTGGCGGCTTCGGCTGCCGCCGCGCCGCCGCCGGACTGGGACCCGCCGTACTGCGGAGATGGGTTCTGCAATTCCGGCGAGACCTGCTCGACCTGTTCCGATGATTGCGGGACCTGCGCCCCCAGTTGTCCGCTCAATGACCCAAATGCCGACTTCTTTGTGCGGCAGCAGTACAGGGATTTCCTGGGGCGGGAACCCCAACCCTGGGAGCTGACCCAGGGAGTCGCTCCGATCAACTCCTGTTACCACTACGGCGATCTCGCATGCGCAAACACGGAGAAGGTCAAGATGTCCCGCTCGATGTGGGATCACCCCGAGTTCCGTCAGCAATCCCAGACCTTTGGGCTCACCAACTGGAACCCGCCCCCGCAGTACAACAGTTGGGATTTCATCTATCTCTGCTACACCGTCTACCTGCGCCGTGCTCCCAATGCTCCCCCGGACAACGGCTGGAGTGGTTTTGATTTCTGGAAGGGAGTGCTGGACAACTGCACCAACAACGCGATCAACAACAATGGCAACATCGATCAGTGCTACAAAGACATCGTCAACGCCTTCCTGCAATCCACGGAGTACCGGGCGAGATTCGGTTGCTCGTGACGCACGGAGCTCTCGAAAGACCGTTCCCGGCAACGGACACCCTGGACTGCTACACCTGCGCACCGGTTCGAGTCAGGTAACCTACTGCTACCCTGCTCAGTGAATCTTTTCGGAACCGAGGCGGGGCATCCCGCCTGTTCTCAGCCCCGTCTCCCTGCGGAGACGTCCGCTGGGCGTTCCACCGGAGAAGAAGCCGGTGGGACGCCTGGAGGAGGGGGCTCGGAAAGCTTGGGCGACCGCGATCGCCTTCCCCTCGATGAGTAAGGCTTCGCCCCGATCACCAGAGCGAAGCTTCGCCGCTTCCTCCCCGCTGCGACGCCCTCTGGCTGGGACGCACGGCTGGCCTGCGAAGCCCGACCGGGCATACATGGAAATGATTCGGGCGGAGAAGTCATTCAAGGTATATGGACTATGCCGATCCGGCATACGTAGACAGGGGGATCACGTCCTCGAGGGCTTGTCCAAACCCGCGCATAGTGCGGTGGTTGACAACGGGATGGAAGTTATGACTTACAGAGTCTCACCTGCTGAAGTCGCCAGCCTCACAGACGCAGAGTTACTGAGCCTATACCTCTCCTTGCCTCCAGGCTCCCGAGAAATGGTGTTCATCAACACGGCACAGGCCGCAGAGATCACAGGCTTGTCGATGCGCACGATTCAGCTTTGGATCGAGAGCGGCGTCGTGCGCGCAATCGTCATTGGCAGAAAATACAAAGTTGTCGTCGAATCGCTGAAAGAACACCTTGAAAGCCAGATCAGCAAGTACACCTGACGGCATGCGACGGTAGCCGGGATCATCCAGGGAAGACATAGGCCTGAAGGAAGGAAGACGAAGAGGAGCGGCGAGAAGAAGGGGAAGAGTCGGGCAGCTTTCCGCCCTATCTGCCGTCCGTTCCGGCCTCATCCGCCGTGCGCGTCATCCTGGCAGGCGCAAAAGCGGTGTCTTCGATCGGGACCCCGAACCGGGCCTGCTCCACTTCCACCGTTGTTTCGCCGAGCGCATCCGAGATCGTGCTCCGGAAAGGGATGCGCTCGCCGTCGACCAGCCGGTAGTCGGAAAACAGGACGGTCTCGCCCTCCGTTTCCCGCTTGACGATGAGACCCGTGGCCGTCGAAACGGAGAGCAGCACCTTGGGTCCTGTCTTCGGCACGAGGGTCAGGATGAAGGCTTCTTCCGCTCCGACCTTGGCTTTCGACTCGACGCGCACCTCCTGATAGAGGTCGGCGAGGTTCAGGAGTGGATGCAGGTCGTCGTCCCGCCTGGCTCGCTCGTTGGCAGCGTCGTCATTCACGGCGTCCTGCCCGAACGTGGTCTCCTGGCCGCCGTGCCGGCCGTCGAAATAGATCCGCAATCGACCGATCTCCCGGCCGGCCGCTGTCCAGACCTCCTCCTCCACCCGGCTCGCCGGTGCTTTGGCCCGCACCGTGAGCGCCGCACGGACCCCCTGGTTCTCGTACGTCTTGTGCGCATGGATCTCGAGGGTCTTGTGCCCGCGCAGAACGTCCTCTCCTCCCACGGCCTCGATCATCCGCGAGAGAAGGGATTGCACGCTCGGCAGGCGCTCGTCCGCCGGAGCCGCGGCAGGCGCCTCCCTGCCGAGGATCAGGGGCCACAGCAGGGAACCGGCGTTGCCGATCGTGGTGAGGAAGTTGGGGGAGGTGTTGGCCAGGAAGACGAAGCCGACCCCTCGAGACGGGATGAAGCTGACGAGAGCGCTGATTCCCTCGGAGCCGCCGTTGTGCTCGACGACCTGCTCTCCATCCCAGGTGTACGTCACCCAGCCGAGGGCGTACGACATCTTGGCGTCGATGGCGATCTGCGGCGCGAAGAGCTCCTGGAGAGTCGCCGCGGACACGATCTGGCGATCCTCGATCCGGCCGCCGCCGGTGAGGAGCCGCAGCCATTGCGCCATGTCGCGCGCGGTGGACGCGATGCTGCCGGCCGGAGCGAGCGCCTGAAGACTGGCCGGCGGCGGCACGGCCCGAAAGCCGCCTGTCTGGGGAACGTAGACGTACCCGGTGGCATGGTCGGCGACCGTCGCAGCATCGCGGACGGAGGTCCGGCTCGCCGTCATCCCGAGCGGAGCAAAGATCTGTTGTTGGATCACGTTCTCCCAGCTCGAGTGATACGCGCTCCCGAGCACTTCCCCGGCGGCGCTGTACATCGCGTTCGAGTATTGGAAGGCGGTGCGAAATGGAGCCGCCGGCTTGGCGGCCGTCGCGGCGCGAACATACTCCTCTCGGTTCAGAACGCCCGGCGTGGCGGCGAGGTCCGCCTTCGCCTTGAGGCCGGTGCGGTGGCTGAGCATGTCGCGCAGGGTCACCTCGGCATCCGCCCGCGGATCCGCCATGTGGAACCACGGCAGGAAGCGACGCGGAGGGTCGTCCAGCGAGAGCAGATGCTGGTCTCGAGCGATACCGATGGCCATGGAGGTGAACGCCTTGGTGCAGGAGCCGATCGGGAAGACGGTGTCCGGGGTCACCGGAAGCGCGTGCTCGACATCCCGGACGCCGCGCACGATGACGAGCTCGAGCCGGTCCTTCCGCACCAGGGCGAAGGCGAAGCCGGGGATGTGCTGCTCGCTGCGTTGAGCTTCGAGGATCTCCGCGATCCGCTCCGCGGCATCCCCTTGGGTCGCAGGCGCCGCGGCCGTCCAGCGCGCCGGCACGACGATGATGGTGGCCAACAGCACAGCCGCAGAGCACGAGAGCAAGGGTCTCTTCAGCTTGGTACCCATCGGGTGATCATATGCGGCCTTCCTGTGGAATGGTTCCGGTACGCCAGGATCTCGGAGGCGAGACGTCGAGAGCGACGACCAAGGACTTGGTGCCGTTGTAGAGCCCTCAGAGCAATCGGGTAGACCCGGCCAGTTGCCCGGCCGGGCCCCCACATCACCCCCCCGCCGATCAGCGGTCCGAGAGCATGAGCATGCCCCAGGATCCTGGGTCTCCTTGGGTGACAACCCGGACGGTGTTGTTCCCAGGCCGCAGGGCCAGCGAGATGTCCGCCTCCAGGGTTTGGCCCGAAGCCAGGGGGCGCACCGAGAGCGGACGGTCGTTGACGGTCACGGTGAGCATCCGGACCCCCGGTTCGCCGTTCAGAAAGAACACCTTGAGCTGGTCGCCGCGTATCCGGCTGAAAGTGTGTTGGGTGGCATTTCTCTGATCTTCGATCTCCATTCCTATGAAGGTGGACGTCTGCACGCTGCACTCCCCAAGAACGTTGCAGGCCCGCAGTGTGAAGGTGGCGGGAAGGTGGTCGTCTACCTTCGTGACCGACATCCTCACCGGACCGTGCGTGCCTGGGGTGAAGGGTTCGATCGCCATCTCGGCGTTGACGGACGCCGTCACCTTCAGCCGCTGCAGGCCGTCCTCCGTGTCGCGGATCATGAAGTCGAGCGACTGCGGAGGCCCCTTCTCCATGTGTGTCAGCTGGATCGCAGGAGCGGCCGGAGCCGGGTCCACGACCGCGGGGGGCTCAACGTGGAAGTGCTCGGTAATGTCTGCGTGGTCATCGACTCCGGCGGTTCCGATCTGAGCCGTCCGGAGCTGGCCTATGACCTGCCCGAGGGTGAATCCCTGGTGGATCTTGCCGTGAATCTCGATGAAAATGGGCCGGTTAGGGGGGATTGGTCCGATGACGCGACTGTCAAGCCCGAACCAGGACCCACCCGCACGCTCAGCGAAGGAGGTCGCTATGGCCCCGTTCGTGGAGAAATCCTCATAGCCAGGGACGAGCTCGCCGGTTTCGGCATCCCGTACATGGCCGCTGTTCAGTGACGCAATCGAGGAGACTCTCGTCAGGCCACAGGCACAGTTGCTAGTGTTCGAGGCCAGGGGGAAGAAGGTCCGATAGCCGCGGATGATGATCCAGATGTCGTCACCCCGGATGATCACCCACATGTCGGGGACTGCTGGCTGCACGCAAGCCTGAACGGGACCTGCCGCCAGCAGCAGAGTGGTCAGGGTCAAGGCTGCCATGAGACCGAGTTGGTGGATCGGAATACCGCGTCCTTGTCGTGTCATAAAGGCCTCCTTACGAAGAGTTTCTATCGATCAACAAGCCTCCAGCGCGCTGCGATGCAGCCACGCCTAGAGGCCTGTAATGCTTGCTGGCGACACCGTCACCGGCTGGCCGTCGAAGCCAGTGAAGGAGAGGCCGGAGCTCATGTCCTCGTTCAACATCATGAGTGTGTCTTGGAGCAGGCAGGCCGCCACCTGCTCGCCAAGCCGCAGAGACCAGTAGGCGTCCGTCCGCCAGTGGACTCCCGCGAAGTTGCGGCCGGTTGCCACATTGGAGGCCACCTTGTGAAGCTCGGACAAGACAGTGAGCGGCGCGCCTTCATACGGTTGTGTATTGGCGCCGGATGGATTGGGGACGACCGGGTTCGGGATGACGAAGCTCTCGTCGAACATCGCCTTCAAGATCGTGACGCAGGCACCGGCGACCGTCGCATGGCCAGCACCGTAGGCAGGATGCGTGGGCGAGCCTTCGGGGAAAGTCATGGGCAGGAGATAGCTGCCATGTTTACGGCTGATCCGGTCGAGCGCCTCGGATCTAAAGACCTCGGGATGGATCGGGTAGCTTCGCCGGCCGGTCTTGTGGACATGAATGCAGCCGCCGTATTCCTCGGGCCGCAAACGCCGGTGGACAAACCACTTCTGGAACCAAACGGCTTTGAGCGCGCGAGTCGAGACCTCGGCAAGGATCGTCTTCAAGAAGGGGCCGCCCAGGGTCGCGAAGCCATCTTCGGTGAGCGATTGGGTGTAGGGGTTGCCCGGGTTGAGCGGGACACCGAGGCCTCCATCGCCGACCGGTGTCCCCATGATGAGGCAGGCCTCGAAATAGGCCTGGAACAGGACATCGATATGCACCCAGGCACCGAGATCACGCCCGTTCGAGAGGTAGCGCCGTTTGTTTTCGAACCTCTGGGAGCCCGGGACGTTTCCATTCTGCACGGCGAGCCACTCAGCGAAGCTGGTCATGTGGTCTGACCCGGCGACCAGGACGCGGCTCCGGCGATTGATGATTTCTGAGCCGAAAGGGGTCTTCAGGTACCAGAACTGCGACATGTAAGGGCCGACCGTGGTTCCGGGCAGGCGGTCGCGGAAGAGAGTCTGGGGCGTCACCTGGCCGCCCTGTTTGGGGCCGCGGAAGTCGGACAGGTTGTTGAGCTCAGCGACCGCCGCCGCGGCCAGGGAATCGCTGTCGTAGCGAAGAAATGACCTATCGCGCAGCAGGGCCATCCAGTAGAGCTCGACCATCTCGCCGGCGGCCTCGGCGCTACTGAAGGCGGGCGCGGCGGGCATGACGAACTGATGCGGGTCGTTGCCCTCCATGTCGAAGGCGAGGCCCGCCTGAGGATTGGTGAGCTTTCGGTTACCGCCCAAGACGATGTTGTCGAAGTCGGCTTGGAACCCCGTCGAAAGGGCCGTCATCAATCGGCCGTAGGCGGTGGGATCGACCTCGCCGCGGGCGTTGTGTGGCAAGGCCTTGCTGTAGTTGCCGATGAAGCCCGTCAGATCGTCCTCATCGCCGTTGTTGAGATGGGCCGGCGAGCCGGCATCGGCCATACGGTTGGCTTGATCGATTCGGTGTTGGTGGGCGGTGTTGATTCGCCCTGCTCCGAGGAGCGGTCCCACCTCCTGGGCCGCCTCGGCCAGACCCGCCTTGTTGACGAGCGGCTCGATCCCGACCGAACCTGCAGCCATGGCCATCGCGGCGACACCGCCGGCGCTGAGGAATCTGCGCCGGGAGAAGCCCCCCGGTTCGGCCTCGGTCTCGCTCTTGATCTTTTCGTCCAGGATGCTCATCACGTACTCCTTTCTAGTCGCCAGGCGATGAGTCCCATTTCGTCATCCGAATAGGCCGCAACGGCTACGTCCTTGCAGCATTGTGCTGAGAGCTGGGCGAGGCTCGCAATACGCCAACCGAGCGATTTTTTGAACCTTTCGGGTCTACATCCTGCGGCCGAGAAGGTCGCCGCAACGGCAGGCTGCGCGTCATTCGACCCCGTTCAGTGGGGCCCGACCGTCCCCTGGCTAGATCGAAAGGTTTACGACAGGTCTAGACAGCAGTCGTATCCCTCTGCCGGCTGCGGAGGCGCTGCGGCTGCAGCAGACCGAAGCGCCGGAGCTTGGCGGTCGCCTCGCCGCGGCGGCAGGTGCCGAGCTTTTCGAGGATGTGGTGCACGTGGACCTTCACCGTCGCCACCGTGATGTGAAGGCGGAGGGCGATCTCGCGGTTGCCCAACCCCTGGTCGAGCAGCTCGGCGATCTCGAGCTCACGGCTGGTGAGCTGTACCCCGTCGTCACCGTTCACCCGGGCGGCCAACCGGGCCACGGAGTCCATCAGCGCCGCGGCGATCCGCGGCGGGCAGTGCAGCTCCCCATCCACCGCGCCTTGCACCGCCGCCACGAGGTCCTCCAGCGAGCTCTCGCGGCAGACGTAGCCTCGGACCCCGGCCTCCGCGCAGCTCACCACATCGCCGCGTGTCTCGGAGATACCCAGCGCCACCACCTTTACCAATTTGTCGGAGGCGGCGATGGCCCGCACCGCCTCCAGGCTTTCCGGCATTCCCATATCGAGCAGCACCACACCGACCTCGCCGTTCTCGAGGTGCCGGAGCGCCGCGCCGATCGACTCCACCGTCGCGACCAATCGCAGCCGGCCGTCGCGGGTCAGCATCTCGGCAAGCCCCTCTCGGTAGAGGCGGATGTCGGAAATGATGAGGACATCGACCATTGGCGCGGAGCGTCTTAGAGGAATAAAGCAGGGCAATCAATGCTGTATAAGGCATTGTACGATGAGCGCGAGGAGACCGTCACATCTCCCGAAGCTCGCTGGGCGCGCCAGCTCAGAGGGTGATCATGCCCATGCCAGGGCGATGCTGGGCCAGAAGACCGTCAGGGCAGGAGGAGTACCTTCCCCGTGGTCTTGCGGCCTTCCAGGGCCCGGTGAGCCTCCGCGGCATCGCGCAGCGGCAGCTCGAGCCCGATCCGCAGCTTCAGCCGGCCGGCCCGGATCCAGCCCAGGACGTCCGCCGCTCGCGAGGTGAGCTCCTCCCGCGTCGCCATGTAGTAGAAGAGGGAGGGCCTGGTGAGGTAGAGCGAGCCCTTCGTGTTCAGGATGGCGGCATCGATGGGAGGGACCGGCCCGCTCGACTGTCCGAAGAGGACCATCATGCCGCGCCGGGCCAGGGAGTCGAGGCTCTTGTCGAACGTCGCCTGTCCCACGCCGTCATAGACCACCTGCACCCCCCGCTCACCGGTGAGGCGCCGGACCTCGGCCGCAAAGTCCTGCTCGGTGTAGAGGATGACCTCGTCCGCGCCGGCCTCGCGGGCGAGCCGGGCCTTTTCCTCCGTCGAGGTCGTGGCGAAGACGCGGGCGCCCGCATCTTCGCGATCTGGCAGAGGAGCAGCCCCACTCCGCCCGCCGCCGCATGGACCAGGCACGCGTCGCCCGGATTCAGGGGGAACGTCGAGGTGGCGAGATAGTGGGCTGTCATGCCCTGGAGCATGGCCGCGGCACCGTCACGGGCGCCCAGCCCTTCCGGGAGCCGGACCAGCCGGTCGGCCGGCACCACCGCTTTTTCCGCGTAGGCACCCATCACGCCGCAATAGGCCACGGCGTCGCCTGGAGCGAGACCGCTCACTCCGGGTCCGACCGCCTCGACGGTGCCGGCGGCCTCCTGCCCCGGAGTGAACGGCAGGGACGCGACCTTGTAGAGACCCGTGCGGTGGTAGACGTCGATGAAGTTGACCCCGGCGGCTTCGATACGAACCAGCGCCTGCCCCTCGGCAGGGACGGGGTCCGGCACCTCCTCGAACCGGAGGCTCTCGGGACCGCCATGAGCATGGACTCGGATGGCTTTCATATTCGTACCCCCCTCAGCTCTCGCAAGGGGATTCTACTCGTGCCGCGGGCGCCCAGCCATTCCGATCGACGCGACCGACTCCACCACAGTAAACCGCACCGGATGTTTGGGGTCTTTCTCGACGTGAACCCTCTTCGCGGGTCATCTCGAAGCAAATGTCCGTGGAGGCGCTAAGGCTAAGGAGCTCCTCATGAAGCAAGCACCCCAAATAGGCCCCACCCAATTCGCAAAAGCTCTTGGAAGGAATGGCTCCATGAGAATGCTGCCAGTTAAAGTACTGATCCTGTTGAACCTTGCGCTCGTATTGGCCGGTCCCGCCGTTCAGGCGCAGACCGTCGACATCGGGGACACCTGGGACCCAGCCCAGTTGGCGGAGCTCCACTTCTTCTTCCAGCATCTGGCCAACCTGGACGCCGCAGCGGACGCGGCGGAGGCCGCGGACGGCACGTTCGACGCGAGCTCCTGGCGAACCGCGGATCAGCGCGCGGCCGGCCTCACCGACTTCGAGGGCACCGCCGTCAAGGAAACCGCCTCCGGCTGCCTGCAGTCCCTCAGGGACCATGACATCGAGGTACAAGCCGCGGCAGGGACAGGGGCGGAGGTCCTTCCGGATCGAACGCAGATCGTCGCTTCAGCCCTGGATGAGCTCCGATTGCAGCTCGGCGAGGAGACGCTCCAGCGGTTGGCCTCCTATGTCCATACGGAGTTCGGCTCCGATCTCGAGGTGGTCAGCAGCCCGCCGGGACCGCTGCCTCCCGGCGCTGCCGCCACCGTCGAGGACCCATCTGCGAACGCGGTGCCGGCACTCTTCGTCGCCGTCGGAGGCCATGTCACCAAGCTGTCGGGTCCCTCCGTCCTGGCCGAGTGCTTCACGAACCTGAACGATGACACCGTCCGCCAGAATTACCCGTCCGGCATCACCGGCTGCGATTTGCTTTCCAACGGTCTCCCTCCGGAGAGGGTATCGTGCAATGGCACTGGTCAATGTTTTGAAGTTCTCGGCGCTCTCCCGGGCCTGACGCGCTGGACGGAAGGCATCCACGCCCTGGTCCTGAGCCCCGGCCAGTGTACTCCCCCGGACGCGCCGCCTTTTCAGGGTCTCCTGGATCCCCTGCACTTCTGTCCTTCGCCCGGGACTCCGATTCCGTTCTACCAACCCAACGGCACGGTCTACAATCAGACTGACGGGCCCGCATGCTGGCCATTCAATTCCTCCGGCAACTGTATCATTGCACAGACGCGCAGCAATTTCGTCACCTTTATCGACATCTTCCCTTTCGGGATCACGCTCGGCCAGAACGAGCACCAAACGTTCAACACCAACATTCCCGCCGTGCTGGGCTTCGCCGGGCCGGGGAGTCTCCAGGGCAACGTCTACTATGCTCCCAGCACGCTCAACAGTCCGCAGATCGCCAGCATCAGGGCTTGCGATTTCGTTCAGCCCCAGGATGACTGCGTCCCTGCCACGATCCATCTCCAACCGCAAAAAGTGGAGGTCACCCCTGCCAACGAAGAAGTGCTTCCAGGCGGCACGCTCGGCTTCAGCGCCCAACTCACCCCGAGCATCCCTGAGCAGACGGTGACCTGGACATGGAGCCTGAGCACACGGCCGGGCGATCCTGCCGGCACTTTCACGGTCGACACCGCGGATAGCTCGAAGGGCACCTACAAGGCCCCCACGGACAACCCGGTCGTGACCATTGAGGATGTCATCGTCAAGGCGTGTGCGAAGAGCCAGAGATCGAGCCAGCCCGTCTGCGGAACGGCGAAGGTGTTCGTGAAGCCGATTCTGTTCTACATCCTGGGGTCCAAGAACGTGCTGACCCTGGAAGAGACCACGCAAGTGACGGCCTTCGTCCAGAACGCGAACGTGCCGTTGGAGATCACCTGGAAGGCTCCCGCGGACGGCCTGCTCGAGCCCCTGACACCCTCGGATGTGGATCCGTTCGCCAGGATCTACTACGCACCGCCGTACCCGGTGGAGGCCGGCGGAGTCGATATTGAAGCCTGCCTCGAGGCCAGCCCGGACTTCTGCGCCAAGTACCACATAAAACTGCCGGTGCCGCTCAGCCTTCAGGCCATCACTTCAGATACCGGAAAGTGGCAAGCGGGAACGATCACTTCGTTCACGATCACGGGGACGGGATGGGGACCTCCCACGCCAGTCGCAGCCCTGCTTCCTCTGGAAACTACGGTGACGTCATTCTCGGAGACTACGATTCGGGGCAAAGCCGTCCTTTCGGTCGGGTCTCAGACGATCGAGCCTACCGTTGCTGTGACCTATCCCAATGGGACCGAATATATCGCCTCTCTGCCCATCGTGAGTCTCGAGGCTGCGCCCATCAGCGTCGCACCACCCACGACCCAGCTCACGGCAGGGGGCACACAGCAGTTCGGTGTTTTCTGCCAGACATCGACGGGGGATCCCTGCACGAGCCAGGAAATCCCCTCGTGGAGGGCCTCCTTGGGCACGTTCAGTGCGCAAGCCGGCCTCAGCGTGACGTACACGGCGCCCGCTTCGGTGAGCAGCAACACCACGGACACGATTCGCGCCTGCTGGCCGTCCGGCGCATGCGCCATCGCCCAAGTTACGCTCGTGCCGCCGCCAGTGGTGGTCACTGTGAGCCCGAAGACCGCCACCGTCTCGGCGGGACTGACGCAACAGCTCACCGCGCAAGTGACCGGCACCACCAACACCGCCGTCACCTGGTCGATCGAGCCGTCGGCTCCGGAGGCAGGCAGCATCACTCAGAGCGGCCTGTACACCGCGCCGGCGACGCTGGGCAGCGTGACTACGGTGACGGTCACCGCCACAAGCCAGGCGGACGCCACCCGGAAGGACATCGCCACGGTGACGCTGATGGCGCCCTGCGCTTCTCAATCCAAACCGTTCGAGGTCCTGGCGGGTCGCTGCACCGTGGTCGGCGCCGACCGCGACATCATCGTGACTCCAGGCTTCAGCTTCGATGTTCGAACCGCTCTGCAGCCCATGGACGGCTCGGCCGTCGACTCGAGGTGTTTCAGGTTCGAGTGGACCTCGTCGCTCGACCCGACCCCGGTGGGGGGCCAATCCTTCACAGTCCCGGGCGTGCCGATGACCCTCACGCTGAAGGTGACGTCGCTCGACAACGCGTACAGTGACAGCATTACGCTGACGGTGAAGACCGATCCCAACGCCTATAACTCGTGCGTCAAACGCCGCCCCGTCCGATCCAGCGGCGGTTCATCATCCAGCGGTTCATCATCCAGCGCGTCATCAGCCTACGCAACTCTGATCCAACTCGGAGAATCGGTCACGCTGTCTCCCCCCGAGGGAATCAACGGCACCTCGTTCGACTGGTACAAGGCCGATCCGAACAACCTTGACATTCTCTTCTCCCATGACGCAACGGTCGTCGTCAGTCCGACAGTCGATACCAGGTACTGGCTCGTGTACCGGTACACGGACAGCAACGGCGTGTTTCATGAAGAGCAGTCCGAGATTCACTATGTCTTGATCAACCGGCCTGCCCCGCCGCGCGTCCATATCGAGCCTCGCTTTCAGGTGATTCCCGCGAGCACCGGGCCTGTGATGGAGGTGATCGACGATGCTGTCACCGACGGTAACTACGAGGGCTATACTTTCGAATGGAATGTCGGAAGTGACAACACCCGTCCCAGCACGCCGTTGCCATGGCCGTACCGGCGGCTGGTCCTGGATCGGGTATACGACAGCAGCTTCTGGTGCAAGGTGACGGATCGCAACGGCAATGTCATGGTCACTGAGGTTGCGACCGTCGCCGTGACCTGTTCTGACGGTCTCCGCGGTTCCATCGGGGTATCGCCGGGAAACTACCTCAGCAAAACCGACCGGCCCGTGGTTTCTGCGTATGCTCAGGGATTGAGGCTCAGCTACGACTGGTTCGAGCGCTTGCCCGAGGAAACGACACCGCGGCCCTACTCTGCATTCGGAGCGGCGATCTCCCCGACAGTGGCGCAACCCCTCACCTATTACAGCGCCAAGATTCAGGACGCGTGCGGCCAGACCGCTGTGCTCCCCGAGACCCCGGTGTACCTCTGCGTGCCGACGATCGATTCCCAGCCCGTCGATCAGGTCGTGCAGCGCGGCGGGAGCACCAGCTTGGCGGTCGCCGCATCGCCGGCCCTCGCCGGGCAGCCGCTGACGATTGCCTGGCGCTCCGGCGAGACGGGGCAGGTCGTCGGCAGCGGGCCGACCTTGAATCTCACGCCGGCGCCGGGAACGACGCAGACGTTCTATGCGGAGGTGAGCGCAGACTGCTCCGGCACTCTGCGCAGCGTGCAGACGCGCGCCGCCACCGTGACGGGCTGCGAGCTTGCCGCCACCGCGTACAGCGACCGCAACATCGCCCCCGGGCAGACCGCGACGCTCACCACGGCGTTCTCCGGCACTCTCGTGCCACCGTCCGAAGTGGAGTACACGTGGTATTACGGACCGGCGCCTGGAACCGAGTACGTGTCCGGCGTCGGGCTGTGGTCGATCACCCCGACGCCGCAGACAACGACGACGTATTGGGTGCGCGTCAATGACGGTACCTGCACCGCCCAGAGCAACCCGGTCACCGTTCGCATCTGCGTCCCGGTCATCACCAGTCAGCCGCAGGGAACGACCATCGCCAGTGGCGATGTCACCCATCCGGTGAGCGGCGCGACGTCCAGCACCTTGGCCACGCCGGCGCTGACCGCGACCACATCGTACTGGGTCCGCGTGACGTCGAGCTGCGGCGCGACCGTGAACAGCGCGACCGCGGTGGTGACCGTCTGCAACAATCCGGCGATCAGCAGCGTGACGCCGACGCGCTACGTTCGCTACCCCGAGACGACGTGGCACCAGGTCTACGTCACGGGGAGCAATCTGACCTATCAGTGGTACACCGGCTCGCCCGGCAACACCAGCGCGCCGATCGCCGGCGCGACGCAGTCGAGCATCTCGAAAGCCCCTGCGACGACCACGACGTACTGGGCGCGCGTCACCAGCAGCAGCCTCTGCACCACCGACAGCCCGGCGATGGTCATCGACGTCTGCACCGATCCGCCGATCACCACGCAACCGGCGGCGGCGACGATCAACGGCGGCCAGTCGGCGACGCTCACCGTCGCTACATCAGCCACCGGCGCAACCTACCAGTGGTACCTCGGCACCGGCGCGGCGATCCAGGGAGCGACGTCGTCCAGCCTCACGGTGACGCCGACCGCCGACACCCAGTATTACGCGCAGGTGACGCGCGGCACCTGCACCAGCACCAGCGAGACCGCCACGGTGACGGTCTGCGCGCTTGCCGTTTCTCTGGCCGGCGGCACCAATATCGCCAGCGGGCAGAACGCCACCCTCACCGCTTCCGTGTCGAACACCCGGGGCACGTACGCGAGCGTTGAGTGGTATGCGGGAACCGGTACGAACAGTCTCCTGATCGCCTCGGGGTCAGGGCTGGGGCAGAAGACGGTCAGCCCGACGAACACGACGCAGTATTGGGTGCGCGTCAGCGACGGCACCTGCACCGTCGACAGCACGCCCGTCACCGTTCGGGTCTGCGTCCCGGTCATCAATGCTCAGCCGCAAGGGACGGTCATCCGCTCCGGCCAGACGGCGAGCCTCTCCGTCGGCGTCACGCCAATGACCAACGAGACTTTGCAGTACCAGTGGTATGCCGGCGCCAGTGGCGATGTCACCCATCCGGTGAGCGGCGCGACGTCCAGCACTTTCACCACGCCGGCGCTGACCGCGACCACGTCGTACTGGGTGCGCGTGACGTCGAGCTGCGGCGCGACCACGGACAGCGCAGCCGCGGTGGTCACCGTCTGCAACAATCCGGCAATCAGCAGCGTGACGCCGACGCGCTACATCCGCTACGGCGAGTCGACGTGGCACCAGGTCTACGCCACCGGGAACAGTCTCACCTATCAGTGGTACACCGGCTCGCCCGGCAACACGAGCGCACCGATCGCCGGAGCGACGCTGTCGAGCATCTCCAAATCTCCCGCCACCACGACGACGTACTGGGCGCGTGTCACCAGTTACGGCCTCTGCACGACCGACAGCCCGGCGATGGTCATCGACGTCTGCACCGATCCGCCAATCACCACACAACCGGCGTCGACGACGATCAACAGCGGCCAGCCGGCGACGCTCACCGTCGCCACATCAGCCACCGGCGCGATCTACCAGTGGTACCTCGGCACCGGCTCGGCGATCCAGGGAGCGACGTCCGCCAGCCTCACGGTGACGCCGACCGCCGACACCCAGTATTACGCGCAGGTGACACGCGGCGCGTGCACAGTCACCAGCTCCACCGCCACGGTGACGGCCTGCGCGCTTTCCGTTTCGCTGTCCGGCGGCACCAACACCGCCAGCGGGCAGAGTGCGACCCTCTCCGCTTCCGCGTCGAACACCCGGGGCACGTACGCGAACTATGAGTGGTATGCGGGGACCGGTGCGAACAGTCTCCTGATCGCCTCGGGGTCAGGGCTGGGGCAGAAGACGGTCAGCCCGACGTCCACGACGCAATATTGGGTGCGCATCAGCGACGGCATCTGCACCGCTGACAGCAGTCCAGTCACCGTCAGCGTCTGCAAGCCGACCATCACCGCACAGCCGCAGGGAAAGACGGTGAGCAGCGGCCAGACAGCGACGCTGTCGGTGACCGCGACCGGTGCGCCGCTTTCGTACCAGTGGTACATCGGCGCGGCGGGGAACACCGCGCAGCCGATCGCCGGCGCGACTTCGGCGAGCTACACAACGCCGGCGATGAGCGCGACGACGTCGTACTGGGCGCGCGTGACCGGCTGCACGACCGCCGACAGCGCCTCAGCCACCGTCACGGTCTGCGCGCCGCCGGCGATCACGTCAGGGCCGACCGCGGACACCCAGCGCTATCCGAACACCTGGGGCTGGATGCTGATGACCCCCTCCGGCACGAACCTCACCTACCAGTGGTTCACCGGCCAGAGCGGCGACACCTCACAGCCCGTTCCCGGCTGCACCAGCGCCAACTGCAATTTCCTGCTGACTACGAGCAAGTACTATTGGGTGCGGATCATCGGCGCGTGCGGCACGCTCAACAGCCCCGCGGTGATCCATCCCGTCAGCCCGACCATCACGCAGCAGCCGCAGAGCGCGTCGGTGCCGCCCAACGCAACGCCGACGCTCTCACTGACCGCCACCGGGACCGATCTGACCTATCAGTGGTACCGGGGTAGCACCGGAAACACAGCGACCCCGATGAGCGGCGCCACCGCCGCGACGTTCACCGTTCCGCCGGTCACCACCGCGCCGGTGTCGTACTGGTGCAAAGTGACCAGTGCCGGCAACTCGACGGCATTCGATTACAGCGCGGAGGCCACGCTCTCGTTCTGCACCGGCCCGTCGATTTATGGCCCCTATGCCCAATATCTCGGCTACAACCAATGGCAGCTCGCGGTAGGTTCCTATGTGGACGAGGACATCGGCAATTTCTACTGCGCCTGGTACACCGGCGTACCGGGCAACGTCGCGCAATCGGTTTTCCAGTACGAGGGAGGCAACTACACCTATGTCACCGCGACGGGCACTCAAACCTGGTGGTGCCGCGCCTGGTACAGCGACCACTCCTGTTACACCGACACCGGCGGCGCGACGATTTACAAGGTGCAGTGACACGGGGCCACCATGGAACCGAAGCACCGATTCCTGGATTCCGAGGCAGACCGCCGAACAGGACCCTGAAGTTGGGCCGGTGCAGCGTGGAGATGGGAACAAGCTCGCCGAGCAGGTACGGGGGAGCCGGGGCTGAACGATCTCGCCTGACCTCGCCGCCTCTGTGAAGGGCACTGTTTCCTCTGCGCAACTCGAAGATCCTTCTGTGCGACGGACCGTTTCTCTGGGAGGAGCTTCCGTTGCTCGTGTGCAGTGAGGCTCGTCCCCTGGGAAACCCCTGAGTGCGCCGATGAAGCGGCCCACTGGGCCTGAAAAGCGCGTCTTTTCTCTTGGGCAAGAGGGCGCTGCTCACGGGAAACGCCTCTCTTCTCCTGCGCAACGAGCCATTGCTCACGGGAAACGCCTCTCTTCTCCTGTGTAATGCGGCATTACGCACAGGAAATGCCTCGGTGCGCGTGTGAAATGAGGCACTTCGCACAGGAAGAACTAAACTACGCGGGTGAAATGAGCCATTGCGCACGAGAAAAACGCCACTTCGCCTGCGTAACGAGCCATTGCACAAGGGAAAAGCCCCGGTGCGCGTGTGAAATGAGGCACTTCGCACAGGAAGGGCTAAATTACGCGGGTGAAATGGGCCGTTGCACATGAGAAAAGCGCCGCTTCTCCTGCGTAACGAGCCATTGCACAAGGGAAAAGCCCCGGTGCGCGTGTGAAATGAGGCACTTCGCACAGGAAGGGCTAAATTACGCGGGTGAAATGGGCCGTTGCACACGAGAAAAGCGCCGCTTCTCCTGCGTAACAAGCCATTGCACAAGGGAAAAGCCCTGGTGCTCGGCGGCGGCGAAGGCGTGGATCGTCGGCGGCGGCACAGGCCTCAGCTGCCAGCGCCCTCGAACCGGATCAACAACCACCGGCGTATTCAACTGCCGCTGATCGGCTTCAGCGCGAAGCTGGCTCGGCTCCCAGCCTACCGGGCGGTTTCCGGGAGCCTGATGGGGCGGATCATCAATGAGGCCCTCGAGAGCTCGCTCGCTTCGGTCAGGCGCCTTTGGCGACTCGCTGGCTCGCTACCTCGCTTGGGAGTCGATGGACCTCTCTCTCCAATCTGTCACCAAGCCGGTCCTTCTCGACCTCGAGGTCATATCGAACCTGAAGATTCAGCCAGAAGCGCTCACTCATGCCAAAGAAACGTGACAAGCGAAGAGCGGTGTCGGCACTGATCGCTCGTTGTCCATGAACAATCTCGTTGATCCGACGCGCCGGCACTCCGATATCCTTGGCGAGCCGATATTGGCTCAGGCCCATCGGCTTCAGAAACTCCTCGAGGAGGATCTCTCCGGGATGTACAGGTGGAAGCTTCTTGCCCATGTCGCCGTTTCCTAGTGGTAGTCCGTAATCTCGACATCTGCGCATCGCCTTCGGACCATCGAAAGCAGATACGCCACTGCTCGTTGACTCTGATGCTGAACTGACCTTGGCGGTCTCCATGCAGGCTCTCGAGTCGATTCCCTGGGGGCACACGTAAGTCCTGACGTTCCTCGAGGAGCCGCGCGGCGCGATCCAGATCGGGGGCCACGAGGTCGCCGTCCGTGCCGTCCAGACCAGAAGCGAGCGCCTGAAGGCTTTGATCGATCAGGCCTACCTGGAGAAGTACAGGACGCCCGGCTCCATCAATATGCCCAGGATCTCGGAGGCGAGACGTCGAGGGCCACGACCACGGAGCTGGTGCCGCTGTAGAGCTTCCCCTCGCAGCCGCCACGGCAAGGGGAACGGCTGCGAAGAGGAAGCTCGTCAGGAGGTTGAAGTCACTTTGCATGAGGCCAGTGCACGAAGAATCCATCCGACCAGACAATATCCTCGTCGAAACTGTCGGGATCGAATGGACCGATCGTATAGACAGTGGCCCGATCCGCAGCTTCAGCCGGCCGGCGCAGATCCAGCCCACAGCCCTTCCGGAAGCCGGACCAGCCGGTCGGCCGGCACCACCGCCTTTTCCGCGTAGGCGCCCATCACGCCGGTATAGGTCACGGCTTCGCCTGGAGCGAGACCGCTCACTCCGGGTCCGACCGCCTCGATGGTGCCGGCGGCTTCCTGCCCCGGAGTGAACGGCAGGGATGGAACCTTGTAGAGACCCGTGCGGTGGTTGACGCGCCTGGGGAACCGGCGTACGCTGAAGAAAACTCAGAGAGCTGGAGGACCCCTATGCGATCAGCGTTGCTTTCCTTGACCGTTCTTGCCTCGATCGTCGCTTTGCCGGCGTTTTCTCAGATCGAGCCCACGACCTATGAGGCCGTCGATGCAACCGGGAAGGTTATTGGCCCGGTGACGACCATCACGTCGGACCGGGGGATTGTTCCCCTGGTCGTGGATGGTCATCTGATCCCCGTTCTGCTCAACCGCAACTTCCTGGACTCAACCCGCTCCAGCTTGATCTACTTTGCCTCCACGGACTGTTCTGGCCAGGGCTATATCGACTGGAGCAGCCCATCCTTCATCCTTGGACCGTATGCCATCGTGACCTCATCCAATAGTGTCTACGCAGGCCCGCGAGACCAGCCGCGCATCTCGATCGACTACAGAAGCGCTCTCGCTCCAGGATCCGACGAATGCGAAGCCGTCATCGGCAATCTGTTCCCAGCCTCGGCGGTGAGCTTCGTGCGGAACCTCAATCCGCCGTTTCAGCCACCCTTCGATATTCGCGCAACGGGAGCCCCGAGCGCAGTCTCCGTTCCCGCGGTCGGCTTGACCGGTCTGGCAATCCTCGCCTCGGCTCTGACCGTGCTGGCCTTCCGCCGAATGCGGGCGGCCCGGTCCCCACAGAACGTGTCCCGCTCCCTGTGATCCCGGCACCAGAAGCCATCAACGGCTTTCCAGGTGCGTCTTGTTCATCTGAAGTCGATCGGCAGGTGGCATGCGACGCAGCCGTGGCTCACGACGGGTAGCTCTAACCGCGCTGCTCGCCCTGGCGGCAGGCGGCGGGAGCGCACAAACGCCTCCGCCCTCCCTCTCTCCCGGTCCAGCGCTGGAGCGCGCCTTCGCCGCCGACGAGTCCCAGGTCTTCACGGCCGATCTCGCGGCGGGCAGGGTGTATCTCGTCGCGGTCGAGCAACGGGGAATCCACCTGGCCGTCGACGTGCGCGGGCCGGACGGCGAAAGCCTCGCCTCGGTCGATTCCCGCCGCTGCTGTTTGGCGGCACACACCCGGATGGGGCTCAACCCCAGCCGCTCGGCGCTGATCCGCTGGAGCCCCCGAAGAGGACGTTCGAGGAGGTGTCGCTTCCGGTGAGCGCGACTCCGAGCCAGCCCAGGAGTGGCGAGAAGAAGGGGAAGAGCAGTCCGGTCGATGCAAAGGCGAGCCTCATCATCGTCGCGTCCAGGCCAGCATAGCGAGTCGAGAATCCCAGGGCCAGCATGGCGGCGATCTGCAACAGAGCGTGAGGTCGCGCCGAGGAATTACTGAAGCGCTTCCTCCAGCAGAGCCGCCAAACGCCAGCCCGCTTTGTGAATCTCGTCCTTCACCGTCTCATACGCCCAGACCGCATAATACTTTCCACCGCCGTTCTTCTTCTCCTCTGCACGGCCGCTCGAGATATCATGATTCCCTGCCGTCAGCTTGATGCTTTTGAATTCGAGACGCTCATGCGCTTCGCGGGCGAGCGGCATGATCTCGTCGGCCATCTGCCGTGCCCAGGTCTCGACGTCACCTTGCAGCTTCCAGCTCGAGGGCTCACTCTTCGCCAGCTTGGAGGCAATCGTCGACATCGAGGCCTTGCCAAAAGCGTTTTCTACAGTTTGCCCGTCCCAATACCCGTGGAACACCCCGGCGAACTTTTTATCGCCCTGGTAAAACGTGTAGAGGTCGAGCATGTTCCCACCCTGATCCGCGAACCCCTGGTGGTTTGGCGTCGGCTCGAACGGATGTCCCCCGGCATCGAAGTATTCCGCTCCTACGTGGAGCGGCTGGTGGATGTCCCCCAGATAATGCGCCAGGAGGATCACGGCGACCGATTTGGTGATCGCCCGGTCATTCGTCTCGGGCTCTTGGCCTTCCAGAACGCGAACGCAGAACGAAATCATCTGGACGATGTCGAATTCCGACCGCCCCACCGTGCCGTCGGCGTACTTCTCGGTGCCAGCCACCGGAACGTCCGTATAGTGAAATTCAAGATGAGAGGGATGACCGTTGCATGGATTGGCGTCCAGGAAGGCACGCAGCTCGGCCTTGATTCGTTTCGAGCCATTGACTGGTTCCCTTTTCTGGCCACAAGTATCCCAGTCTTTGATGTCGTCTGGAAGCTGCGCGGCCGTTTCCAACGACAAGCCGTCGAGGAGTTGGTTGATCTTGCCGGCAACTGGCTTGTTCGCCAATCGCCGATCCGCGATCGCTCCCACCAGATGATGTCCACGCGGCCCATAGGCATCAGCACGACCCGAGAAAAGGCACCCCGTCAGTAGAAGAACGATCAACTTTTTCATTTTTCTTCTCCGCACGAGCAAACAAAAATGGTAAGGCGGATGATCGAGAAGAGCTCGCATGGTCGCCTCGCGATAAACGGCAGACACTTAAGCGGCTTCGCTGGCTCGAGGAGCCGGTGGATAAGGCGGCAACTCCAGGGCCTCGCTGGCCCCGTGGGTCGGCACGCTTGACCCACGGGGCAGGGACGACCGTCAGCGAAGGAGGGACCTCAGACCGTGCTCTTCGGCCGGCCGTTCCGGCGGGGCAGGACATCTTCGACGGACTGCAGAGAAGGAAGCTTCTCGAGCAGCTTGACCAGGGTCTCGATCGAGGAGATCGTTCGGACCTTCGCCTGGACCGGGTCCGGCACAGCTCCGAAGCGCTGCTCGATTCGCCCGAGCACCATCCGTCTCATCTGATCGACCGCCTCGGCCTTCCCCTCGGCCTTTCCCTCGGACCTCCCCTTCCTGAGGCCTTTCTCGAGGCCTTGAGCCTTCCCCTTCTCGAAGCCGCGGGCTTCGGCTTTGCCCAACCAGGTCTGATCCATGTGCCGAATCTCCTTGTTCCTCTTGAGCGCCAGGAGACGCCGATACTCCAGAGCGTCCTCTCCCGACAATTGTACATAGGTCTCGATCCAATTGACCAGGACCTCTTTGCCGAATCCGGCGACACCCCCCTGCTGGACCCGCCGGAGGCATTCCACCTTGAGCTCCGCCCGCGACCACTCTCCGGGATCCATGAGAGCGGCGAATGCCCAGGCCACCGGCTCGGGCCGCAGCAGCCAGTCCGCCGCGCGGCAGCCGGAGAGACCCAGGGCTCGAAAGCGGAACATGCCCGTGGACAGGGACTCGAAACCCTCTTCCATGGTCAACAGCTCCACGCCGGGACGTCCGCCCCGGAGATTGACCAGGATGGGCAGCACCAGGAGCCGGTAGTGGAGGCGGATCTGCATGTAGTACCACCAGAGGCGTTTCTTCATGGCGCCGCTCGCCCTCGACTCGATCTCCACGTGGACCAGCAGGGACATTTCCTCCTGCTCCACAGGGATCCTGGCCAGGAGGTCGAGCTCCCGGCGCTCGCCATCGGGCCAGTCGGTGAAGATCTCCTTATCGACGAAGACGGCCTCGCCGAGGCGGAGGCGGGATGCCGTGTCGGCCAGAGTCAGGCGCAGGAAGTCGGCGAAGAAGGTCGAAATCAGCGTTTTCGCAAGCTGGTCATGACGCATCAGGTCGTTCTCCGAAGGGTTGGGGCAGGCGAGGCCCGCCCGTTGTGCCCTAGATAAGTCGGAAAACGAGGGTCGATTCTTGCACTCAGGGGCAAAGATTCTTCGGGAATCTTCTCGCAGTGCCTTTTTGGCACTATGCAATGCGCGTAGCACCCACCGGCAGGCCGGTCCTGTTCTTCTCACTTCGGCGCCACTTGAAGCAGTGGCAGCGCCGGTGTCAGGCTGCGTGAGACAACAGACGTCGCATCGTCTCGGGCTCACGCTCGATCGCCTGAAGCAACGCACGAGCCGGTGCATCGGGAGTGCTGCGATGCTGCTCCCAATCCCGCAGGGTGCTGATGGGCAGTCTGAAGGCTTCAGCGAACTCGGCCTGTGTCATGCCGAGGCGCTGCCGCAACGCCTTCACGGGGGAGATCCGGCGCATCTTCGCCAACGTCTCCGGATCGAGCGGCTGGGCGTCGGGATCGGAGAGGGCCGCCGCCAACACCTCGTCGTCCGTCATCGCGTTCACGCGTGCCCAGTCGGTCTCGCCGCGAGGCGGCGCCTCACCAGGCTTCACGGTCCCCCGCGTCGATGCCATGCCTGCCTCGATTCTCGGTGGCCCTCGCGGCATCCCACTCGTAATCCACCCTCAACAAAACTACTGGTTACCCGTAGTTCTGTCAAGGACGGACAAACCGCCGCCGCCCGCCGTGAGCCGTCCGAAGTAAATGCCTGACGCCTCTCCTGCACCTCTCCCTCCAGAGCTTATAGAGCCGCCGCCGGGATCATCCACGGGAAAACATAAGCCTGCAGCAAGACGAGGACGCCGACCAGGGAGGCGAGGGCGATGCTGTGCCAGAAGACGTAGCGCAGGATCTCGCCCTCGTTGCCCCGCTGGCCGGTGGCGACGCCGGCCACGACGATGCTCTGGGCGTCGATCATCTTCCCCATGACTCCGCCGCTGCTGTTGGCGGCACAGGCCAGGATGGGGCTCAGGCCCAAGCGCTCGGCGCTGATTCTTTGGAGGCCTCCGAAGAGGACGTTCGAGGAGGTGTCGCTTCCGGTGAGCGCCACGCCGAGCCAGCCGAGGAGCGGCGAGAAGAAGGGGAAGAGCGCGCCGGTTGAGGCGAAGGCGAGGCCCATCGTCGCGTCCAGGCCGGCATAGCGGGCCGAGTATCCCAGGGCCAGCATGGCGGCGATCGTCAGGAGCGACCATTTCACCCGCCAGAGCGTCTTTCCGAAAATCTTCCCGAGCTCGGCGAGCGAGAACCCGAGGAGGAGACCGCTCACGATTCCGGTCAGCAGGAGGCATGTCCCCGTCGCGGAGAGCCAGTTGAAGGTGTAGACCGCGGCTTCCGGCGTCGGCTCCTTGACCACCGGCGGCATCCTCACGACCGCTTTATCGAGCCCGGGGACGGGGATGTTCAAGACCGAGATCCCGTGCAGGAAGTTCTCGTGTCCCTCGGCGCCTCCGTTCAAGAAGCTCTTGGACGCCGGGTAGCCCCAGAGGAAGACGAGGACGCAGAGGAGGAGCCAGGGCACGAGGGCCTTGAACGCTCTCTGTGAGCTGTGCTCGGGCCGCGCCGCCGCTTCGGCCTCCCGCTCCTCGGCCGACTCGTGCGTGAAGCTCCACGTCGTCTTCGGCTGCCAGAAGCGCAGGAGGACGAGCAGCGAGAGGATGGAGACGAGCGAGCCCGCGATGTCGACCAGCGAGGGGCCGAAATAATTGCTGACGAAGAACTGGGTGACGCCGAAGGAGACGCCGGCCGTGAGGCAGGCGGGCCACACCTCGCGCATCGCTTTTCTTCCGGCCATCGCCCAGATCAGCCAGAAGGGGATGAGGACGGAGAAAAAAGGAAGCTGCCGCCCGACCATGGCGGAGAGCGCCGCTTCCGGGAGCCCGGTGACCTTGGCGAGAGTGATGATCGGGGTGCCGAGCGCACCGTAGGCGACCGGCGCCGTGTTGCCGAGCAGAGCGAGCCCCGCCGCCTGGAGAGGCTTGAAGCCGAGCCCGATGAGCATCGCGCCGCAGATCGCGACCGGCGTGCCGAAGCCGGCTGCGCCCTCGATGAAGGCGCCGAAGCTGAAGCCGATCAGCAGCAGTTGGATGCGCCGGTCGCTCGCGAGTCCGGCGATCGTCGTCTTCAGGACCTCGAAATCTCCCGATTTGACCGTGACGTCGTAGACGAAGATCGCCCCGACGATGATCCAGCCGATCGGCAGGAGGCCGAAGGCGGCGCCGTTGGCAGCGGCGGCGAGCGCGAGATGCGCCGGCATGCCATAGACCAGAGTTGCGATCGCGAGCGCCGCGGCGAGCCCCAGGAGCGCGGCCCAATGCGCCCGCACGTGGAAGAAAGCGAGGAGACCGAGGAGAACGACGACGGGAAGGGCGGCAACGAGCGCCGACGCGAGAAGGCTGCCGCTGACGGGAGAGTACACCTGCGTCCAGGTCATAGCACGGTCCTCATCGAGAATCAAAGTCCAGGTTATATCAATTCTAGATCGAATCGCCCCTGGAGCATGGAGTCACGATGCCGACGAAATCCCGTCCAAAGAGTCCTTACTCGCTAAACCAAAGATCTCTTCGGTGATCTCGCTAAAAATCTCTTCCCTTTCTAAGAACCTGTGTTGCGTCAAGGGTTTCCCGTCGCGCGGTCTCAGTTCGAGAGAGCTGAGCCAAGGCACCATTCGCCAAGCGCAGGACCTGAGTAGAACAGGGATGATCTTCAACTTTCCTTCTTCGCGCTCCCTGAGCAGGTGGGGAATCTCATACCTGGCAACGAACTCGGAGCTTAGATAGTCAGCCGAAATAAGTACTACGGCGACATTGACTTCATTTATGACATTCAATATATGATCACGCCAAGATTCGCCAGGTGCGATTTTTTTATCATCCCACACCTCCAGCTCGCCAACGTTCTCCAGGGCTTTAAGGTGAACTGCCAGCCTGTCACTCCACCTTTGGTCTTCATGACTACAGCTAATAAACACCTTGCTCACTTTTTTGGTAGTCGGCGAGAAGCTGATGGTGGGATGTTTCCTTGACACCACGGGAGCCAAAGTATCAAAGAACGGCTGAGCACCCTGCGCTTGCAATTCCTGATCGATAGCTTCGCAAAGATCGGGGGGAAGAGAGTGAACCTGCGTCAGAAGGATGTAGATAGGCTCCTGCTGTTCGAGAGCACGATAGATCAGGTATTTGAGCTCTCGGCCCTTCCGGTCCGGTGGACAGTGGTTCCACCAATCTGTGAGATAGAGGAGTTTCTGCTCAAAAGAAGAGCCCAATGCCGCTAGCGCCAGCGACGAGAATTCTGCGGTCTTCAGGAGCATCTGCCACGCCTCCAGGGCAGGGGAAGGAGACCTGCCCGGGGCCTGGAGCACGGCTGCGAGCAGAATGCCCCGGATCACTCGGAGGTCACCCCAGCGCTGGCGCGCGGCGTCCGAGTCACTGGCGATCGCCTGCAGCTCTTCGCGGAACCATGAGAAGACGAGGTCGAGCCGCACTTGCTGACAGAGCCGCAGAAGCGGGATGAGCCAGGGAGGTGTCTGAGGCGCGAAGCGCCGCGCCTCGTCGAGCAGGCGGAGCACCGAGCGACTGATGGCGAGCGTCGCCAGTTGGACCGGACCTGCCTGCCTCAAGAGGCCAACCACGAAGGCTTCCGGGTCCTCACCTGCTCGAATATCGACCGGAAAGTGAGGGTCTCTGCCGCTCAAGCGCTCCCGCAGCCAACTCTCGATCCAACTGTCTCCCATGCGCTCGAAGCTGACGGGATCGAGGCTGCCGTCCTCTCGGACGAGTGGCTGAAACACCGCTTCGCTCATAAGGGAATCCTTCCGACCCAACGCAGCGGGGTCTCGACGATTGTAACAGGAGCGTTGTCATGCACTATTTCGGGCTGTGCGAGTTGCGGTCCCAGGGGGCGTGTCCAACCACAGCAGGTGCGGGGGCTTCCGGGATCCGGGATCTGCTCTTCCGCCGGCTGAAAGAGGGAGCTCCAGCCAGCCTCGGCCACGGTCGGAAACCGTGGGTCTGCCACGGAGTCGGTCGGATACGAAAGCTCGAAAAGGATCTCCTCTTTCGTGCGGGCTCGCCCCCAGAAGAGGAGAGCCAGAGCTCGGCTCAGAGCTGTGGCGTCATCCCGTGGTGCCGGCTGGTCGTGCTCGAATGTGGCGAAGACCTTGGGCTTGATGCCCAGCATGACATCCTGGAGCAAGGCGGAGTCCCAGTCGGCAGCCAGCAGCTCGCATGCCTTTTCAGGAGGCAGCAGGTCCTGCTGGAAGTCCGCAAGCACCTGGTCTCCCAACAACTGCTCGATGAGCCGGCCCAGAAGCGCCCGGCTCGTGCTGTATCGCAGCAAGGTGTCTGGCAGGTGTTCCCGAGGGATGCGCAGCCCGCAGCCGGTGAACTCCTCGCACGCATCTTCATAGGCAGACAAGGGAACGGAAGGGGCTTCATCTGCAAATGAGGCGGCGCAACGCCGCAGGAACGCCGACAGCTCGCCAGGATGGCCAAATGCTTCGTCCCCAACCAGATGAGCCTCGGCGCGGAGGTTCTCCTGTATCTGCACCCCCTCGGAATGGCCCTCCAGCCAAGCGGCAAAATGTCCGAGCGCGGTCCTTTCGTCTGTGGACAGACGACTCAGCGCCCGGTGATGGAGATTCGACGGCATGGAAGAGGGCATCCTTTATGCCTTTACCATATCCAGAGAAAGCCGGTCCGTCTAGCTAGCTGTTGTCTAGCGGGAAAGCCGAGCGGCTCCGCGCGGCGACTCAGTGAGGCCTGCCCGGGATCGCGGAGATCGGGTCTGAGACCCCTCACGCTCACCCCTGTAACAATTTTCAGGCTTGCACGCCTGCTTCACAAAAGGAGGCAGACCATGCCCACTTTCAACGAATTCGTGTCTCAGCTCATCTACGGCCCCGCGATCACCCCGAACCACCGCACCTGGCTGAGCAGCCATCCGGCTCCGACCGGGGTCGAGTGGCTGGACCATCACGTCGACCATATGCTGCCGGCGTTCAAGACCTGGCTGCAAGGCGAGACGCCGCCGCTGCCTCCGATCACCCCCTGGGACGGCACGCGGCCGGCGCCCTGGGACTCGTCGCAGGACGTCCCTCTGCCGGCCGGTCTGGCCGGAGGCTTCCCCGGCATCGGCAGCTTCGAAGCCCTGGGCGCCGCCCTCCGCGACCGGCTCGCCACGGTCGCCGGTGCGGCGTCCGAGCTCAACGGCCTGGAGAAGGCACCGTTTTCGACGCGCTACTGGGGATACATCGAATGGGCGCGGCGGATGCGGGCGCTGTTCCAGGGCGAGATCGTTCTGCCGCCGGCCGTGCTCTACGACCGCGACGGCACGCCGTTGTCGGCGATCCCGTTCCTCGACATCTTCAACCAATGCCATTGGCGCTGGCACATCGATTCGCCGGCGGCCGGCCCGTCCCCGGGCTTTGCCACCTCGGCCGGCCAACTCGCCGGCCGGGGCGGAGTCGGCATGACATCGGGAGACGAGTTCATCAAGTTCCATCACGACCACAACGAGATCTTCTTCCGCTGGCAGGAGCGCCTCGGACAGCCCGCCGTGCGGCCGATCAACATGTCCCAGGGCTGGCCGCGGCCGGCCCAGGCGGGGAGCGATCCCGGCACCTGGAGCGAGCCCGACTCCGACCCCTGGATCAATGCCGAAGGAGGCGACACGGATCTGAGCCTCCAGGCCTTCACGACGGTCGAGAACATCGGCAACTCGATCGGCGGCTTCCACGTTTCGGGTCACGGCACCAACACCGACATCGGTCCGATCCAGCACAACAATTACGTGCCGCGCTTTTTCGCCTGGCACGGCTCGATCGACGGCCAGTGGTGGTGGCGCGAGCCTCGCTTCGCGCGCTGGAACGCGGTGACCGGCCTGCGCGAGAGGACCTTCCGGCCCGTCCTCTCGACCGGCGCGGACTGGCCCGGCCTGCCCGCCGTGACGCTCGTCCGCGCTCCGGGCTCCGCGGCCGACGTGGTGTCACCGGCCAACGCAGTCGCCGGCCTCGACTTGACGACCGGCGCCGGCACGCTCAAGGTGCACCTCCTCGCCAAGGACCCCTATGGACGCAACCTGACCCTGCGCCTCGAGGCCGAGGTGTTCGCCGACGCGGTGAGCACGGCCGTGCCGGTCGAGACGATCCCCGAGGCCTCCAACACCTACCTGATCGGCGCCGGCGGCGCCTTCCCGCTCGACACACCGTTCGACGTCGACTTCGCCTTCAGCTCCGCCTTCCTCTCGAACGATCCGGCGCGGGCGAACCCGGCCGTGGGCTTCGTCAACAACCGCATCCGGATCAGCGGAACACTGACGGTGGCCGACGGCAGCGATCCCGGATTCGTCCACCATGACTTCATGGAGGTCGTTCTGATCCAGGAGGAGGAGGCGCCGGCCATCGACCTCTACCTCGACATCGCCAGCTTCGGCGAGGACCAGGTGAGCTCCGCCATGTCGGGCGGCGAGGCCCGCTTTGCGGGTGCGCTGATCGTGGTGGTGCAGGACCGCACGAGCGCGCCGGCGCCCGTCGCCTGGCCCGCCGCCGTGCCCGACGAGGTCAAGGGGCTGCTGCAGGGATGGGTTCCGGCCGCCGGCTTGTTCGACGCTCCCTATCAGCCCGACGTGGCTCTCTGGCAGGAGGCGGTGGACACGCCGTATACCGGGCTGACCGTCGAGCTCGCCTCCGGTCCCGCCAAGGAGGACCCGAGCCTGCCGGACAACCTGCCGCAGCGCTTCGTCTACCGCTATGACGTGGTCTTCGCCGGCGGCCACACGGCGTTCGACGGGCTCGCGCTCGGCGCCTCGCAGCTGGGGCGGCTGCGCGTCCGCGCCGTGGACCGCGCCGGCAACCAGGGCGAGGCGACGGCCCACGTCAAGCTGTTCCGGGCCGAGAACCCGTTCATGCGGGACGGCGATCCGTCCTGGCTGAGCATCGACACCCGGGTCTTCCGCCTGTTTGTGGGGGAATCGCGCTTCGATGGTGTGGCGTTGGCCGCCGGCCAGCCGAACACATTCATCCAGGACGTCCTCGCCAAGCTCAACGACTCGCTGCTGCCGGAAGCCCAGCGCGAAGCCTATTTCAGCGGCCTGCCGGCGGACCAGCCGGGGTCCGCTCTCGAGTACTCGACCCAGATCACCGATCACTCGACCGGCACGGCCCGGGCGGTCTACAACTTCGCCGTGGCCAAGGTGCGCCTCCACGGAGCGGGCGGCGCGGCGGACGTGCGGGCCTTCTTCCGCCTGTTCCGCTATGCGGCGAGCAACCTGACCTTCGACGAGGCCCTGGGATATCGCTTCCACGCCGGAGCCGGCAGCCTCAAGGTCCCGCTCCTCGGCTTCACTGGCGGGGACGAGCTGTCGTCGATCCCCTTCTTCGCCGCGCCGCGCGTGTCCTACACGACCGCCATGGACACCCAGACCGATCCCCTCAACGCGGCCTCCTTCCCGGCCGGTCCGGCCGCCGAGCGTGTCCTCTATTTCGGCGTCTGGCTCGACATCAACCAGGATGGCGCGCGCCTGCCGGCCAACCGCGTCGCCGCCCATCCCGACGGTCCGTTCACGTCCGGTGAGGTGCAGTCCATCCGCTCCCTGATGATGGATGCCCACCAGTGCATGGTCGTGGAGATCCGCTACGACGAAGACCCGACCGAGGCGGGCGCCTCGCCGGCCGGCTCCGACAACCTGGCCCAGCGCAACCTCCTGATCCTGACCACCGACAATCCAGGGGCGCCGCTGACCCATACCGTGCAGCACAGCTTCGAGGTCGACCTCTCCTGTTGCCAGCCGGTGACGCAACAGCCGCCTTCGGTATTCGGCCCCGAGCACGCCGGGCACGGCCACGAGGACCACGAGCCCGCGGCGCACGCCGATGCCGGACCACAGTTCCGCTTCATCTCGGCCGAGCACCGGGAGAAGCTGGTGCGGGCCGAAGCCCTGTCGCTCGCCATGTCGACGCCGATGACGATGGACGATGGCGGCGGGCATGGACACATGCACGACCTGGGGCCTTTCCTCGCCGAGGCCGGCCGACGGGTCGACCAACGGTTTCCATTCGTCTTCGATCCCGCACGCTGGCGGGCCTCGGCCGACTGCATCGACGAGCTCGTCTTTTTCTGGAACGACCTGCCGCGGCAGAGCCGCGTCGAGCTCTATCTGCCCGGCGTGCGGGCCGAAAACGTGATCAACCTGCGCAACCTGCGCCATGCGCCGGGCGACGTGCGGGTGCTCGACGAGCACACGCTGCTGCTGACGCCCGGCGGTATCTCCTGGGTGCCGCTGCCGGCGGCGCGCGGCGAGCGTCTGGCCGGCATCGTGACCGTGGCGCTGCCGGAGGGCATCCGCAAAGGGCAGCGCTTCCGGGTGGACGTCGCGCAGCTCCGCAGCTGCGAGCAGCGGACGACGGGCGGTTTTCGTCTCGACATCCAGGTGAGCGAAGCACGGCAGATCGCCGACGCCGAGCACCGCCTGCTCGAGGTGATGTTCGAGCGCTTGTCGTTGACACCCAGAGGGAACCGCTGGCGGCCGGTCCTGGAGCGGCGGGTCGAGACCATCCGCGCGCGGGCCCGCGCCCTCGCCGAGTCCGCGGGCCTGCCGTGGGAAGACCCGACCGTCTGGATCGATCCCAACGATCCGGGCCGGCCGCGGCCTCTCGCCGGGCCGAAAATCCGCGTCGTGCTCGAGAAGATCCAGATCCTGGAAGATCGCGATCCATGGATCAAAGGGCGCGGCGAGATCCAATTCGCCTGCCGCGTCTTCACCTCGGACAACGGCGGGAACGAAAGCCAGACCCGGCTGCCGCAGACGGGAGTCTTCAAGATCTCGGACCGGCCGGGCCGCAACGTCGTCGAGCTCAACAAGGTGATCTTCAGCGGCCACGCGGAAAACGATCTGGCGGTCGAGATCCTGGCCATGGAAAGAGACAAATTCGACCCTGACGACTCGGTGGGCAAGTACACGCGGCTCTTCTGCGCTCCGGCCGAATCCTGGTTCGGCAACTACGTGCCCGGGGACGAGCCGGTCGATCCCGAGAGCGCACCCGCCTGGCGGATCTGGTACCGGATCGAACGGGCCTGACGTTGACTCGCCGCCCCCTCTCCTTTGCGGAGAGGGGGAGTCGCGAGCAGAGTGAGGGACTTCCGAATTCCAGGCGTTAAGACATTCGGACAATTCGTTGCTCTTTGGTTCCTCAGAGAGAATCTTCCTTCTCCCTGAGGAGCCAAGGGCGCAGCGGATGCAACGATTGTCGGAGGAGGTCCTATGGCGATGCCGTACCTCGCACGCCGTTCTGTCTCGTCGCCGATCGCCGCGTTCTCCGTTCTCGCCTGGCTTGTCGCCACGCTACCCGCGGGGGCTGGCGCCCGCCTGGCCGACTTCAAGACGGCCGCGGCCACCCGGCCCGGGCGCTTCACGCTCTTCGAAAGCGGCCAGGTCCGCCCTCTGGCGCTGTCACCGAGCGGGAAGTTTCTCTTCGCGGCCAATACACCGGACGACCGTCTCGAGGTCTTTCGCGTCAAGAACAACGGCCTGGAGCATCGCGTCTCCATTCCCGTCGGCCTCGAGCCGGTGGCCGTCGCAGCGCGCAACGACAACGAGATCTGGGTCGTCAACCATCTCTCCGACAGCGTGAGCGTGGTCGAGCTCGACGAAGGCGGGCATGCCGGCCGCGTCGTGCGGACCCTGCTGGTTGGCGATGAGCCGCGCGACATCGTCTTCGGCGGATCGGGGAAGAACCGCGCCTTCATCACCACCGCCCACCGCGGCCAGAACGTTCCGTACGATCCCCAGCTCACCACTCCGGGCGTGGGCCGGGCAGACGTCTGGGTCTTCGATGCGGATCATCCCGGCGCCACGCTCACCGGAACGCCGCTCACCATCGTCACCCTGTTCAGCGACACGCCGCGCGCCCTGGCGGTGAGCCCGGACGGCAGCAAGGTCTACGCGGCGGCGTTCCAGTCCGGAAACCAGACCACGACGATCCACGAGTTTTTCGTCCCGAACGGCGGGGAAGCCGCCGGAGGCCTCCCCAGGCCCAACACCAATGCCGACGGCGTTCCGCAGCCGGAAGTGGGGCTCATCGTCAAATTCAACGGCACCCACTGGGTCGACGAGCTCAACCGGGTCTGGGATGACAAGGTCCGGTTCTCGCTGCCCGACAAGGACGTCTTCGTGATCAACGCGAACGCCAATCCGCCGGCGCAGCTCGGCGGGACCGCCGGGTACTACCGGGGCGTCGGCACCATCCTCTTCAACATGGTGGTGAACCCGGTCAATGGGAAGGTGTACGTCTCGAACACCGAAGCCGGAAATGAAAAGCGCTTCGAGGGACCCGGCACCTTCGCCGGCCACAGCGTCCGCGGCCACCTCCATGAGAGCAGGATCACCGTCCTCGGCCCGGCGGGAAGCGTGGCTTCGCGGCACCTCAACAAACATATCAATTACGCCGAATGCTGCGACGAGATCCCGAACGCCGAGAACGACAAGAGCCTCGCCTTCCCGCAGCAGATGGCGGTGACGAGCGACGGGAGGACTTTGTACGTCGCGACGCTCGGCACCTCCAAGATCGGAGTCTTCGACACCCACGCCCTGGAGAACGACACCTTCACGCCGAGCACCGACGACCAGATCAAAGTCTCCGGCGGCGGACTGACCGGGCTGGTGCTCGACGAGGACGAGCACCGGATCTACACGCTGACCCGCTTCGACAACTCGATCGCGGTCGTCGACACGGTCTCCGGCACCGAGGTCGAGCACGTGGCCATGCACAATCCCGAGCCGCCGAGCGTGGTCGCCGGGCGCCCGTTCCTTTACGACACGTCGCTCTCGTCGAGCCACGGGGATTCGTCCTGCGCCAGCTGCCATGTCTTCGGCGACTTCGACAGCCTGGCCTGGGACCTCGGCAACCCGGACGGCTCGGTGGCGCCCATTCCGGGACCGTTCGAGGTAGCCCCTTCGACGTTCGGGCTGCTCGACAGCCATCACCCCATGAAAGGACCGATGACCACCCAGAGCCTGCGCGGCATGGCGAATCACGGGCCGATGCACTGGCGCGGAGACCGCACCGGCGGCAACGACACCGCGAGCGCACAGCCGGACAGCGGGACGTTCGATGAGGTCGCGGGTTTCAAAAAGTTCCAGGGAGCCTTCCCCAACCTGCTGGGGCGCAGCGGACCGGTCTCCGACGAGGACATGCTGGCATTCGCCACCTTCATCCTTCAGGTCACCTATCCGCCCAACCCGATCCGGATGCTCTCCAACCGGCTCACCCCGGACCAGCAGGCGGGGCACGATTTCTTCATGAACAACATCTCCGACTTCACCAACCGGGGCACCTGCGCTTCCTGCCACGTGCTCGATCCCCATGCGAACGAGGACAAGGGAGTGGCCGCTCCAGGCTTCTTCGGCACCGACGGCCGCTACACCTTCGATGGCGGGACGGAAGGGTTCAAAACGCCGCACCTCCGCAACGCCTACCAGAAGGTCGGCATGTTCGGAATGCCGACCAGCCCGGTCATCCCCACCAACGACGCCTTCCTGGGCGAGCAGGTCCGCGGCTTCGGCTTCAATCACGACGGGGCCGTCGCGACGATCTTCAATTTCATCAGCGTCACCACCGACAACGGGGGCTTCAACCAATCCCCGGCCACTCCCGGCGGCTTCCTGCCCGGGCCGGCCGGCGAGGTACAGAAACGGCAGGTCGAGGCCTTCCAGCTCGCCTTCGACAGCAACCTGGCACCCATCGTCGGGCAGCAGACGACGCTCACGAAGGACAACGCAGCGGTGGTCGGAGATCGGATCGATCTCCTGATCGATCGCGCCCGGGCCGGCGAGTGCGACCTGGTGGTCAAGAGCGGGAGCAACCACGGTGAAAAAGGTTATCTCTACGACGTCGATTCGGGCCTGTTCTTCGGCAACCGGAGCTGCGACGCGCCACTCTCGGACGCCAGCCTGCGGCAACGCGCTGCACAGAAAGGAGGTGAGCTGACCTACACCTGCACCCCGCCGGGCTCGGGAGTCCGCGTCGGAATCGATCGCGACGAGGACGGTATCCTCGACGGCGACGAAGAGGACGCCGGAAGCGATCCGGCAAACGCGACGAGCACGGTCCGCGCGAGCGGCGGAGGGAGCAAGGCGGCGGCGTGCTCGGCGGCCGCGGGCTGAGCCCGGCCGCCTCCATCGCCTTTGGCGTGGTTCAAGCACGCTCATGCGGGTGCCTGGATGGTCGCCCACCCAGGCACCCACAGATCTTGTGAGCCCGCCGCCTTCTCGATCAGACCGCTTCGACAAGCTTCTTCAGCTTGGGATCGACTCGGTACTTCCGGTCCATCTGGAATGTCTTCGGATCGACGTGCAGAGCCTTCGCCTTGGACAGGTCGACCCCTTTCTTGGCGTGGCGCCGGGCGTACTCGAGAGCCGTCTTCTCGAGAGCCTCGCGGCTGGGGAGCTCGACACCCGCGTCGGCCTCGCAGTAGTGGCCGTGGACGATGGTGCCGGTCGCCGGATCGAAAAGTACGACGACGGCATGCTGAGTTGTCGCTTCATTTGGCATATCTTCCTCCAATCAGCCGAAGAACAGAATCATCGCGGTCGGGTTGTTGAAGCTGTGATCGCAGTAGAGAGCCCAGGTGATCTTGGTGCACTTCGTCGCCCCGACCCCCATGAAGTGTCCCGTCTTGGAAACGCCGTTATCCGTGAACTGCGAGACGTAAGCCTCCGTGACGGTCTCGTCATCGCTCTCGGAGATAAACCGAAGCAATGGGACAGCCAGAAGGTTTTGAGGGCTGTTGAACGTCTGGATCTTTTCAAAGGTCCAGCTGGTGCCGATAGTCCCAACCAGGGAGCTGAAAACGCTGAACGCGGCTGCGCCTGCCACAGACATAAGTTCTCCTTTTCGTGCAATCTATAAGAGAACGGCCCCAAGCCGTTCGTCTCTGATTCACCGGAGACAGGCGTCGCAACCGGTCGGAATGTTACTACGGCGAAAGGTTTTATCTCTACGAGGTCGAGGAGCTCGGCTTGACTGCCAGTGCCACCACCCGCCCGATCAGTCCCAGAGCCAGCAGCCCCAGCGCCTTCACCGCGCTCGCCGTGTCGCTGACCAGCACGCCGGCAAGAAAGACGACCGCGCCCACGACGACGATGCCGGCCGACCAGGGATAACCCCAGGCGCGGAACGGCCGGACAAGGCCGGGCTCCCGCCGCCGCAGCACCACCAGCGCGAGACAGGAGACGCAGTAGTTCACGGCCAGGAAGACCGAAGCCAGCGCGATGAGCTTCTGGAACGTGCCGGACGCGATGAGGATGAGCGCTGCGACGGTCGTGACGATGGTCGCGACGTCGGGTGTGCCTCCCGGGTTGACCGACGCCGTGCGCGGCGAGACGAGCCCGTCGCGTCCCATCGCGAACAGGATCCTCGTACCGATCATCAGAATCGCATTGAGCAACGGCAGGAGCGAGATCACCGAGAGCACCGTGATGATCTGCCTCCCCCGATCGCCGGCGATGATCGCCGCCGCATCCGCGCCCGGCAGCGTCGACTTCGCGAGATCCGGAATGGGCAGCACGTTCAAGAGCGCGAGGTTGACGAGCAGGTACACGACGATGACCGAGACGACGCCGCCGACCATGGCGCGCGGCAGGTGGCGCGCGGGGTCACGATCTTCCTCGGTGAAGTAGAGCGCGCTCTGCCAGCCGCCGTAAGCGATCACGACGGCTTGCAGTGCCAGGATGACGCCGGTCAACGTGAGGCCGCGCGCGTCCGTCGCAGCCGGCAACCCGGGGGCCTCCGCGGGCCTGTGCAGGAGCGCTGCGACGACGAGCGCAAGAAAGGCAAGAAACTTGACCGCCGTCGTCGCTTCCTGGAATCGAGCGCTCACCTTGAGGCCCACCCACTGGAGCGCCACCATTGCAAGGAGCGTGACGACCGCCAGGGGCCGCACCCAGCCGGCGAGCCCCGGCACGAGCACGCCGATGAATTCGGCGAGGCCGATCGAGACGTAGGCGAGCACCGTGCAGTAGGTGAGCCAGTCCGTCCAGCCGACGCCGAAACCGACCCAGTTGCCGAATCCGCGCCGCGCGTACGCGTAATACCCACCCGTCTCCGGCAGCATCGTGCCCAGCTCGGCCAGGCACACCGCTCCGAGCAGCGTGTAGAGACCGCCGACCAGCCAGAGAACCAGGATGGCGGACGAGCTCTGCAGGTTGCCCGCGACGAGCCCCGGCGTGCGCAGGATACCCACGCCGATCGTGCTGCCGATGATGACCGCGAGCCCGAAGCCCAAGCCGAGCAAGCGGCGGAGATGGCCTACAGGAGTGCGAGCGGTTGACCCTTGCATTTCCTCGTAGCGTAGCACGGCGGCTCTCCGCCCGTGGTTGCCCCTGCTATTTGCCCGGAGGCTCGAAAATCGATCGCGCCGCAGCGTGCCCAGTCTTAGCCTGACCTGAACCTGGAGCTCTTCATTCCGGCGGATCTGGCAGACCGGGGAGCCTCCCCAGGAGGCGTCCCCGATTCTCCCCGCGATCCTCGCAGGCCGCGGTGGGCCGGGGACCGGTCTCCGTCGCTTCGCTGGCGACCTGCCGGCCGGAGACGAACCGCATGGGATCGCCGCTTGTAGCGGGCGCCGTCCCGGTTTTCGCGCTTCGAGAGATCCGTTTCATATCTTCCTCCTTGGCTAATCGCCCAGATCTTGATAGACGGTCAGATAGGCGAGCCGCAGGCCCGCGTCATGCCATGCATAGAAGTCGTCGATGAGCACCGTGTCTGCACAGGCGTAGGAGAGGCTGTTGCCTTGCAGGCCGTCGTGCCAGATGCCGGACCACAGCGTCTGCCCGCCCACGTCGTAGGCCTCCAAGGATATGAGGCAACTCGTGGGGTACTGCTCCTCCCACACTTGGAGGAAGCGCGCGAGCGACATGTCACGCTCGAAGTAGGACCCGACGGGGGCGGGATGGCAAAGGCCGGCCCAGAGGAGCTGGTCACCGGAGAAATAGGGCTTGGCGATCGACAAGGGCGCCCCGGCGTCGAAGATCTCCTGGGTCTTGGCAGTGAAGTCGTCGGGCGGGTAGCCCCAGAGGAAGACGTGGTCGTCGCTCCGGCCGAGCTGCCAGACACCCGTCCAGAACCGATCTCCGCTCTCCTCGTAGGTCGAGAAGTCGATCAGGCAGTCCTTGCCATAGTGGTTGCCAAACTCGGCGACGAAGGCATCGGTCGTGAGCTTACGCTCGAGGTGCGTCTCGAAGCCGCTCCGGTATACGGCCGACCACCGCCGCTGACCAGCGGTCTCCTGCGAGGTGATCTGGGTGATCGTGAGGCCCGACGCAAGCATGCCGGCATGGGAGGCGAGAAAGTCGTCCTCCGCAAGGCCGGCGATGACGCCATGGGCATCGTCCGCCTCGATGAAGGTGGCGGCCCAAGACATGACGGTGTTCACGATCAGGCCACCGCCAGTGGTCTGGCCGAGCTCGACCGTGCCTTCGGGGAAGCAACCGACAGTGAACGCGCCGGGCACTCCATCGAGGACGAACCGCACATAGGTCTCGTCGATGTGATTGCTGCCTGAGTCCGAGTCGCTCGTACCGTTGAAGTCCACCCGGATCTTGAACGTGTCGGCGCCGGCGAACGGATTGCTCCAGTCCAGGAAAACGTGGCCCACGTTCGCCCCGTTCATCACGACGACGAACTGCGCGTTTCCCTCGACTCCGAAAAAGGGAATCGAGGCATTGTCGCAGCCCCACTGACCCGTCGTACCCGGATCGATCTGGACAGGGGGCGCCTGCCATTCGTCCGCGTCGAAGTTGAAGTCGCTCCTGAACAGCGTCGCTTCCGTTCGGTTTTCGAAGAACACCTGCACACTTCGAGTGGTGATTCCCATAGGTCCTTTCCCTCCAGCGGGCGGATGGAGGTGCCCGCTGCAAGGTAAGGCTCTCCTTCAGGTCCTTTCGTTACACATGAAGGATGGCGACAGCTTCAGTGACCCGGGCCCCGGGGGCGAGCTAGAAGAGCGTGTAGCTCAGATACAGCTTGAACTTCATGCCTTCCGGGCCGATTACATCCCAGCGGAAATACTGCGGCTTGGTCGCCGAGGTGCTCAGGGAATCAAAGATGATGTCGCCGTAGGCACCATCCGAGAAGATCAAAACGGGAGCAAAGTCCCACGGCCCGTCGGGCGTCGGAGCAGCCTCCAGCACCAGATCGACCCCGTCCGTCCCGATGTCACTATGCTCGAGATGCGCGCGCATTCTCATTTTACGGCTGACCGAAAAATACGCCTTCCCGTCGGCCTGGACCGGAAGGCTGACCAGGTCTGACTCTTCCGGAATCATACCGCTGTACAGGTTCTCCGTCGGCCAACCCGACTGTTTGCTCGGCCAGACGGGGTTGGTAAAGAACGTGTGATCGGTGCGGCCGTTCGCGCACACCTTGCCGCGGTTGGTTCCGCATTGCTTCGAGCCGTCGCTGTTGAAGCTATGGGGGCCGTCGAGAAAATAAGCTCCCGGCGAACCGTCCGCCTGCGTCTCACACGCGACCCTTCCTGCACAATCCGGCGTTTCCAGCACTGCGCCGTTCGCGCACCGCTGGCTCACCGGATCCGGTGCCATCCCGGAAAAGACTGTATATGCCACCCGATAGTTTTCGTCACTCTTCTGACAGGATGTATATTTCGTATTGGTGCACCACTTGGGGCAGCGGTCCCGCATGCCGTCGAATTCCCAATTGTTCTTGCCTGACCTCTGGCAAAGCACCTGCTGGTATTTGACCAGGAGACTTTCGTTCGGCCTGTCCACCGGGGCCGGGACGGCCGGGCAGAACGTCCCGTCGTTCCGCTTGGTGGCCCTCCCGCGCAGAGCCCGGCCCTTCGCCGCCCAGGCGACGGCTCTCTGCCCACCGACGTTCTCGAGGTTGGCCTCACCGAAGAGCATGAATGACAATCCATTGATCGTGTTGAGATCCTCGGCGAGCTTGTTTCCTTCGCCACCGTCCTCGAAACCTTCGAACTGCAGATGATATTTGCGCTGGAGCTCGCTGCCCGGAATCCGCAGCTCCTGGTGCGAAGCATAGAAGCGGTCCAGTGGAAGGGCGCCATCGCCCGACTTCTTCCGATAGAGCGCGTAGTAGTCGTCTGCTTCCTGGAGCCGTCCGAGCTTTTCCAACACGACCCCGTGCAGAAGATCCAACGTGTAGTCGGCATAGGTCTCGGCGGGGATCAGGGCCAGCGCCTCTTGCGGCCGACCATGACGCAACAGCCATCGTCCGTATTCATGGATGGGATCACCCTCTTCTCCCGGCCGCGTCAGCGCCAGCTCATAGGCGGCACGATAGGCCGATTCGGCGCGGGGATCGCTCATGGGACGCCACAGCCTGGCGCAACAGCTGGATCGCCTCTCCGTGCTCGCCGGCGTCACTGAGCCGGCTGCTCTCCTCAACGAGGTCCAGGCTCTGAGCCATCGCGGCTCGCGAAGGGATCAGCAAAGCGCTGATCAGGAGCGAAAGGACGGTGAACGGCAACATCTGGAGCATCGACGGACGCATGGCTTCCTCCCCCCAACTGACAAGGCCGGCTACACCTCGACCTCAGTGGGCTACAACGAGAGACACTCCCGGACCCAGAATGTTTAAGGCAGACCTGTCCGGAGAGAGCCGGATCGCGCCGCAACCAGCTCTGCCGCGGATAGCGCATCGACACCCTGGACGTCGCCCGTGACGACGCGCCGGTGGTAGCTGACCTGCCCGAGGTGGTAGGCGAGATGCACGGCGAGTTGAATCAGGAATTCATCCGTCTGCAGATGATGGTCCCGGATCGGCTCGGGAAAGGGCTCCGCCATCTGCTCTGCGCTCAGTTGGGAAAGCGTGGATTCGATCGCCTTTTCGGCCTCCGCGAGCTGGTCGAGGAGCGCTGCGCGGGGAACGTTCCGCGCAGCGAACTCCTCGGGCCGGTTCCGGATGTAGCCGGTGCCCCCGAGAATGGCACCCACGTAGTGCCGCAGGTTGCCTGCCAGATGGAGGGCGAGGGTTCCGGCCGAGTTCGGCAGCCCGGGCGGGAGCGCCCAGATCAGCTGCTCGTCGGGATACGCCTCGAGCTCCCGGCGAAGGGCGCGGAGCTCGCGCAGCAGAAAGTGTTCGATCAAAACTGGAAAGTGTGTTGCCATAGGATCTTCCCCCACCGATTCTCAAGATAGCACGAATGGCGTGATACCCTGCGGCCCGTGCTCAAGAGACTCCTCGGGCTCGCCTTGTTCCTCGCCGCCGTTCCGGCCGCCAGCCTCGACAGAGTCACCCTGGCCACCAACTGGAAGGCCGAGGCCGAGCATGGCGGCTTCTATCAGGCCATCGCCACGGGCATCTACCGGCGCTATGGGCTCGATGTGACGCTGCGCATGGGAGGGCCGCAGGTCAACAATCCCCAGCTCCTCGCGGCCGGCGTGGTCGACTTCAACGTCGGCTCCTCCTCCTTCGACGCTTTCAACTACGTCAAGGCGAAGATCCCCATGGTCACCGTGGCGGCGATCTTCCAGAAGGATCCCCAGGTCCTCCTGGCTCATCCCGGCCAGGGGAACGACACCCTGGAGGCGCTCAAGGGAAAGCCGATCCTGATCGCGCCGGCTGCCCGCCTCACCTTCTGGAATTTCCTCAAGATCCGCTACGGCTATACCGATGACCAGATCCGGGTCTATACCTTCAACATGGCCCCGTTCCTGGCGGACAAGAAGGCCATCCAGGAGGGTTACCTCACCAGCGAGCCGTACACCCTGCAGAAGGCGGGGATGAAGCCGGTGATCCACGTGCTCGCGGACCATGGGTTCGACAGCTATGCGACCACGATCGAATGCTCGTGGAAGCTGGTGCGCGAGAAGCCTGACCTGGTTCGACGCTTCGTCGACGCGAGCATCGAAGGGTGGTACAGCTATCTCTACGGCGATCCCCGGCCGGCCAACGCCCTGATCAAGAAGGACAATCCGGAGATGACCGACGACCTGCTCGCCTACGGCCTCGCCGCCATGAAGCGGCACGGCGTGGTCGACTCCGGCGACTCCCTGAAGCTCGGCATCGGCGCGATGAGCGATGCGCGCTGGAAGAGGTTCGCCGCCGAGATGATCCGGGCCGGTCTCTATCCTGCCAACCTCGATCTGTCCAAGGCCTACACGCTGCAGTTCGTGAACCGCAAGGTCGGAATGCAGCTCAAGCCACAGCCTCGTGTCCACTCCCGGCCCTGACACCGAATCGATCGCCGAGCCGGTCGTCCGTCTGCGCGGGGTGGAGCAGCGGTTCGCCGGCGGAGTCACGGCGCTCGCCGCGCTCGACCTGGACGTCCGTCCCGGAGAATGGCTCAGCCTGCTGGGTCCCTCCGGCTGCGGCAAGAGCACGGCGCTGCGGCTGATCGCCGGTCTGGCGCGCCCCACGGCGGGGAGCGTCGAGCGGCGGCTGCAAGGGACGCACGGTGTCGGCGGTATCGGCGGTGTCGGCGACATCGGCTTCGTGTTCCAGGAGCCGACTCTCATGCCCTGGGCCACGGTCGAGGGTAACGTCGCCCTCCCCTTGCAGATCCTCGGCACCCCGCGCGCCGAGATCCGCACCCGTGTCGGGGAGCTGATCGAGCGGGTGGGGCTCGCGGGGTTCGAGCGGGCGCGGCCGCGGGAGCTGTCGGGAGGGATGAAGATGCGGGTCTCGATCGCCCGCGCCCTGGCCGCCGCACCGCGGCTCCTGCTGCTCGACGAGCCTTTCGCGGCGCTCGACGAGATCACCCGGGCAAGGCTCAACGACGACCTGCTCGCTCTCTGGCAGGCGCAGGGTCTGACCGTGGTCTATGTCACCCACAGCGTCTGGGAATCGGTCTACCTCTCCACCCGCATCGCCATCCTCTCGTCGCGACCAGGCCGGGTCGTAGGAGAGGTCAAGGTGGATGCGCCCGCTCCGCGCGGGGCGGACTTCCGAGACTCCACGGCCTATCTGCACCTCTGCCGGCAGGTCTCGGAGATGCTGGCGGAGGCGATGCGATGAGCGCGCCGCGCTGGCGATTGACTTGACGGTCTTGACGCTCTAGACTTTTTTCATGTCTGAGGCCGCCGCCGTTGCTGCCCGCGCTTTCGAGCGAACGCTCGAGGAGCTGGAGCAGCAGGAAAACGCCCCTGTCCTGGGCGACCCCGCTGCGCTCGGTCGGCGTGCAGCGCTCCTGGCGGCGGCCGAAGCGGTTTGGGGCCGCCATCTCGGCCCGCTGTTCGATGTCGAGCAGGTCAAAGCCGTGCTCGCCGTCGGCAGCCGCCAAGCGGTCTCCGATCTCGCCAAGCGCGGCCGCCTCCTGGCTCTGGATGCCGCGGGAGGCCGCAAGCTCTACCCGGCGTTCCAGTTCGGACAGGATGGGCGACCGTATCCCGAGCTCGCGCCCATCCTTGCCAGCTTCGAGGGCGCCGTCGAGACTCCCTATACCGTGGCCTCGTGGCTTGTCAGCCCTCAGGATCTGCTGGAAGGGGAGACGCCGGCGGCCTGGATGCGCTCCCGACGCGACCCGGAGCGCCTTCTAGAAGCCGCCCGGCGCGCCGCCGCGGCGCTCGCCCACTAGCCAGGGGCCCTCCCCTGAGCGCACTCGCCCTCCCTCCGGCCGATCTGAAGGGTTTTCCGTCCCTCGAGCTCACCGGAGCTCGGCTCTACCGCATCCATCGAGCCGACCGCACCCCCTGGTGGTTCTCGAGCGACGGCACCGGCCGCTTCGACCTGCCCGCGGGAAGTGGTCGGGGTACGTGCTACCTCGCAGAGGAACCGGTGGGTTGCTTCGTCGAAGTCTTTCGCTTCTGGATGCTGGTGCCCGAGACCGAGATCGTGGTCCGCCGCCTCGCCCGCCTCGTCATTCCTCCAGTGCTCCTGGCCGACTGCACGTCCAGCCGCTGCCGCAGGTTCGGCCTCACCGGAGAAATCCATTCGACTCCTGAATATACCGTCACCCAGGCGTGGGCAGCCGCTTTGGCCGCTGCCGGCTTCGGCGGCATCCGTTACCTCCTGCGCCACGATCCTGGTCAGCTCCTGACCGGCATCGCCCTCTTCGGTCCCGCTGGCGTGGCCGGATGGCCGTTCGACCCCAGTGAGCCGATCGGTCCCGGCGTGATTGAGGAAGCCGAGCAGCGGTTCGGCGTACGGGTGATGCCGACACCATGATCGCGCCGCGCTGGCCCTCCCGCCTCTTCGGGCTTTCCGCGATGGGGCCGCCTCTGGTGGTGATCCTGCTGTGTCTGGCGGCCTGGGAGGGGCTGGTGCGGTGGCGGCAGATTCCCGATTACATCCTGCCGGGGCCGCTGCGGATCGCCTCCGCCCTCGTCGAGAGCTGGCCGGCGCTCTACCCGTCGCTCCTGTTCACTCTCGCGGTGACCGGCGAGGCCCTCGTCGCCGCGGTGGTCCTGGGAGGTGCCCTGGCGGTCGTCCTGGCGCAATCCCGCTGGATCGAGCGGAGCTTCTTCCCGCTCGCGGTGGTTCTGCAGGTCACACCGATTGTCGCGATCGCCCCGCTCATCCTCATCTGGGTCCGCGACGTCCGGCTCGCCCTCGTGCTCTGCGCCGGAATCGTGGCGTTTTTCCCGGTCGTCGCGAACACCACCCTGGGTCTCAACAGCGCCGACCACAATCTCCTCGACCTGCTGCGGCTCTACGGCGCGTCGCGCTCGCAGACGTTCCGGCGGGTGCGGCTGCCCGGCGCGCTGCCCTACTTTTTGGGCGGCTTGCGGATCAGCGGCGGTCTCGCGCTCATCGGAGCCGTGGTGGCGGAATTCGTCGCGGGGAGCGGAGGCACCGAATCCGGCTTGGCCTGGCGCATCCTGGAGGCGGGCTACAATCTCGAGATTCCCCGGATGTTCGCCGCGCTGGCTCTCCTCTCCGCCGCCGGAGTGCTGCTCTGGGCCATGCTATCCGGCCTCTCCTGGCTCCTCCTGCACCGCTGGCACGAGAGCGCGGTGCGGCGAGAGGGGTGAGGAGGGCTCAGCCCAGTCATTCGTACGACTGGACTCTTGATGGTCATACGACTCGGCGTTAGGCTGAGGTCTTGATGAGGAAATCTCGTGCCGTGACCGTATCTGAGCTACGACAGAACATCTACCATCTCCTGGACCAGGTGCTCGACACCGGAGTACCGCTGGAAATCGAACGTAATGGGAGAAGGCTGCGCATCTCCCCGGAGTCGCCGCAGGACAAGCTCGCCAATCTGAAGCAGCGGGATTGTCTGGTCGGCGACCCGGAAGAGATCGTCCACATCGACTGGTCGCAGGAATGGCGCCTCTGATCTACCTCGCGCTGGCCGAATGATTCTCTGGAGGCCGGCGCGGGCTCAAGCGGTCACTGCGCTGCTTTGGCCTTCCGGCGCAGCCGCGTCGATGTCCACGGTCAGCCAGAGGAGCGCGGCCGCGAGGCAGGCTCCAGACCAGAACACCAGCGTTCCGTTCCACCCCCACGCGGCGGACATCCTCGGTACGAGCCAGATGGAGAGGACGCCTCCCAGGTTTCCCATCAGGTTGAGCACGCCGGCTGCCGAGCCTGGATTCTCCTCCCCGAGGGCTGTCGCGGTCATGAAGAACGGTCCCTCGGCCCCGTTCACGCATGCAGTCGACAGGCTCAGAGCGAGGATGGCGAGGATCGCGCTCGGGAGGACCGCCCCGGCGGTCACGAAACACGCGGCGGAAAACAGGCACGCCATCGCGGCGCGGCGGCGGGCCCGCGCGGTTCCGATGCGACGGCCGAGGCGATCGGTCGCCACTCCGATGAGAGGCGCGATCACGAACGCGGCAAGGTTGGGCAGCCCGCCCCACCGTCCGCCAGCGAGGATGGTGAAGCCGCGCCCCTCCGTCAGATAGCGGAAAAACCAGAACACGAACACAAACCACACAGCGGAGTGCAGCAGATAGGCGAGCGAAAGGCGCAGCAGAGGGACGTTGCTCCCGAGAATGCGCAGCTCGGACAGCACGCTGCGCCGCGCCCGGAGCCCCTGCAGCTCCGCATGCGGCGGCCGCGGCGGCATCAGCGCCGCCCAAGCCAGTGCGGTGATGCCCGCGATGGCACCGCTGAGCGCGAACACCGCGCGCCAGCCGAACCTCTCCATGATCGGTGCCATCAAGAGCGGGGCCGCCGCGGCACCGAGGCTCGCCGCGGCTATATAGATGGCGGTCGCGCGCACGCGTTCCGTCACCGGTACGTAGATCATGACCGCCATGGCGGCCACGGGGAAGACCGCGGCCTGGGCGATGCCGAGCAGCACCCGGGTGGACACGAGCACCAGGACGGCTCCCTCGCCGGGCATGGCGCTCGTGATGAACGACGCGGCGCTGCAGCCGGTGAGCGCGAGCGCGAGAGCCGTCCGCGCACCAAGGCGCTCGCCGAACATGCCGGCCGGTACTTGAAACAGGGCGTAGGAGAGCTGGAAGCCCCACGCGGTGATGGCACCCATCGCGATTATCGTGAGCCCCACGGCCGGCACCATCCGCTCTTGCGCCACCGCGACGTCCGCACGCACGAGGTAGGCGACCCCTGTGACGAGGCTGAGGAGAAGGATGACGCGCCAGTGAGGCGGCATGAAGTTGCCTGGGGTTCTTGCGGATCAGCGAAGGGACTTCTTCACGGGCGGTATCATAACCCGCTCCTCTGGTCCGGCGTTTGCATTGGATCTTCCCCGCAGGTCAAACCAACGGAAAGGGAGGGACAGAACGATGCTTTGGACCATTCTCGTGATCCTGCTGGTGCTCTGGGCGCTCGGCTTCCTGGTGTTCCATGTCGGTAGCGGGCTGATCCACCTTCTTCTCGTAATCGCCGTGATCGTGTTGGTCGTCCGGTTGCTCCAGGGGCGACGACCTCTCTAGCGGGTGCGCTGGCCTCGGGCGGACGCTATACTTCCGGGGCCGTCGTGCGCTTCGCGGCGCGGCGGCCTTTCCCGGAGGACTCCGACGCCGCGAACCGTTGCGAGGTTGCTGTTCTCGTGTTCCCTTCTCCTGCTGCCCGCGCTTCCCATGCTGGGCGATCCGGCCCAGCCGGCCGGAGCGTGCACGACGAACGCCCAATGCGGCGAGAAGGAGTTCTGCGCCAAGCTCTTCAACAGCTGTGACCAGACCGGCATCTGCGAGGAGCGACCGACGGATTGCACCGAGCACGGCAGGATGCACATCCAGCCGGTCTGCGGCTGCGACGGCAAGCCGTACGACAACGCCTGCCTGGCCGCCACGGCCGGCACGAGCGTGAAGAGCGAGGGGAAGTGCCCGGCGTAGCCTGACCAGGCAGCATCCACAGACTCTGTTCAACGGGGCGCGACGCTCGAGATCCCGGCTCCGCCGGGTCGGCCTCGACGACCACTTCGTCGAGAGACCCGCCGCATCTCGGCGATCAGCCGGGGCGACGTGGAACGGTCCCAGGGCCGGCGGTCGAAATCGCCCCACGTGTGTGCGATCTCCAGACCGGCGGACCGGGATCGTTCCGCGAGCTCGTCGAGAGACCAGAGAAGGGAGGGGAAGGATGCGCCGGCTTCGAGGCGGCCGTCCACCCGGTATTCGAAGCGGGTGGTGCAGGACCGGCTGGCGTCGCACTGCCAGAGCTCCCGCACGGCGAGGCCTTCGTCCCCCTCCCGTTCTTCCACCAGTCCACCGGCCTGGGCCGCGCGACGGCGCTCGGGAGGAAACCAGGCAGCATCCAGAAGAAAGCGCCCGCCGGGAGCCAGATGCCTGGCCGCACGATCGAAGGCGCGTTTCCGGTCCTCCTCCTCCGTCAGGTGGACGAAGGGATCATCCACCGCCGCGATCAGGTCGAAGCGCTCGGCGAGCTCCAGGGTCCGCAGGTCGGCGACCAGACACGAGACATGGGGCTGGCCGGCGAAACGGCGCCGGGCGATGGCGATCATCTCCGGCGCGAGATCGAAGGCCACCACGCGCGCGGCCGTCCGGGCGAGAAACCGCGTCGCCCGTCCCGTCCCCGCTCCTACCTCCAGCACCCGGCAACCGGCCGGCTCGCTCGCCGCCCAGGTCCAGAAGTCCTCATCGCCCCGGTCCTTGAGCTCGGCTTCATAGAAAGGAAGGACGCGGTGATAATACTCCCGGATCTCGGCGCCGGTTCCGGCCCCTCTCGTCCGCATGGATGAGAGAGGTTGCAATGATCGGGCCGGCCAAACGCCTGCCGGTCAGTAGTGATAGCGGAGCTGAGCGATCAGCACCGAGTCATCCTGGATCTTGTAGACGATCCTGTGCTCGTCGTTGATGCGGCGCGACCAGTAGCCCTGAAAAGCATGCTTCAGCGGCTCGGGCTTCCCGAGCCCGCTGAACGGCTCGCGCTGGATCTCACGAATGAGGCGATTGATTCTGGCAACCAGGTTGCGGTCGGTCTCCTGCCAGTACAAGTAGTCTTCCCAAGCCCTCTCGGAGAAGATGAGCTTCACTCGGCCAGCTCTCGTTCCGTGCCGCCGCCACGTTCGAGCTCAGCGATCGCCTCGATCAGACGCCTTGCGTTCTTGGGGCTGCGCAGGAGATATGCCGTCTCTTCCAGGGACTTGTAGTCTTCGAGCGAGAGCAGCACCACCGACGCTTCACCGCTCCGGGTGATGATGACGGGTTCGTGGCTCTCGCAGACATGGTCCATGGTCTTGGCCAATTGTGCCCGCGCTTTGGTATAGGAGATCGAATCCATCGTGAGTCACCTCTGAGTACGTACAGGAAACTGTACGTCCCGAGGCGCGGGAAGTCAAAGGTTTACCCCTGCATCCCCGCCGGGCCGGCCGGGCAGCCCCTTCCGCCGGGCAAGGGTGATAGCATTCTGGGGTATGTTGAGGACGATCGAAGGCGTCTACCGAGAGGGCAAGGTCGAGTTGGCCGAGCGGCCGAACGACGTGGGCGAGGACGCGCCGGTTCTGGTGACCTTCCTGGAGCCGCACCGCGTCGACCTCAGGGCGCACGGGATCGACGAGGCGCACGCGGCTGACCTGCGAGCCCGGCTCTCGACTTTCGCCGCGGACTGGGATGGTACGGAGATGGGCGTCTATAACGACTACGACACCGCGAGGGCCAGGCTGCAGGCGGGGTGACGTGGCCCTGGTCGTCTTTCCGGATTCCAACCTGCGAACAGCCAAGCTCCGACCGGTCCTGGTCGTCCAAGCGGACGACCTGAGGACAGGCCATTCACAGGTCATCGTCGCGATGATCACCAGCAATCTCTCGCGGGCCGGCCATGCGAGCCGCGTCAAGATTCTCCGCGCAGCCGCCGAAGGCCGACAGTCCGGGCTGCTCACCGACTCCGTCGTGATGACCGACAACCTCGCCACAGTCACCGATACCGAGATCCACCGGGTTGTGGGCAGCTTGCCGATGGACAAGGTGGAGCAGGCTCTGCGGCACACACTGGCCCTGTAGCCGGGACGGATTCACGGAACGCCGAGCGAAGAGAAGAGGCAAGAGAGCCGGCGAGGCGCCGCCTGCCCTGCCCCCGCCCCGCTCCCCAGCGCGTGGCGGAGCCACTTGCCCTGGGCTCCCTTCGTCATCTTCTGCATCTGCTCGTACTGCTTGAGGAGGCAGTTGATCTCGGTGACCGAGGTGCCCGAACCCATGGAGATGCGGCGCTTGCGGCTACCGTTCAGGGTGTCCGGCCGGTTACGCTCCTGCGGCGTCATCGAGTTGATGATCGCCTCGACTCGGCGCAGGCCTCCCTCGTCGACGTTCGCGGAGTCGAACCCCGGACCGACCTTCGGCAGCATCTCCATGACCGAGGCGGCGGATCTGGCGCAGCTGGTCGCGCAGGTCTTCCAGGGTGAACTGGTTCTTGACCATGCGCTGGGCGATACGCCGCGTCTCCGCTGAATCGAGCCCGCGCTCGGCCTTCTCGATGAGCGACATGATGTCGCCCATGCCGATCACCCGCGAGGCCGTGCGGCGCGGAAGATCTGCAGCCGCCGCGAGGCGCCCCGCATCCCAAGCTTTTAGCGAACCCTCCTCACTTTGGCGGCCACCTAGCCCGAGGAATCAGCTATGATCGGTCTGGGTAGCATCGGCCCGAACGGGGCCGAGCTCAACCCTGCTCCCTACTGTCGTAGCACACATCTGCCCTGCCGAGGACGTGGGGCTCTCATGGCGGACAGCCGGTAGCGTATGAGTTGACGGAGATACAAAGCGATGGATGCAAAAGCCAAGGAAATTCTCGAGGTTCTTCGTGCTCACGGAACACTCTCGAAAGATGAGATCGTTACTACCTGGAGTCTCAGAGAACCTGAATATATCGCATTGAGGCACGCTCTAGCGTCAGCTCAAGATGTGGAGTCCGGCCCACGAAAGGTCGGTGGTTTTCGTATCAAGGCCCGACGCAGCCCTCTCCCGACGGAGACTCCAGAGGGTTCAACACCAATACCGGGTGCAAGTTGGGAAGCCATGGCTGTGAATAGATTATCTGAGCTGTTGCAACATAGGGAGCTAGAGGACCTTCTGGGAAATCTCGTATACACAGTCCGATTGGCACGAAAGACCGCGACTGGACAGGATCGGCGTGGCACGAAAGAGGAGCTCGGACATGCGTTGGTTATCAAGCATGGGATCGACCTCTTCCGTGATGGAGAGGTTCGCGCAATCGTTGCCCGCAAATGTGGCCTTCGCGAGCCATCCAGATGGCATCCAGGAAAGACTGCGGCACTAGAGTTCGTGCGGCAGGCAGGATTTCCCTCCGATCTAGCCGGTATTCCGAGTGACGATCCACCCGAGGATTTCGAATATCTCGAGGGGCGCCTTGATCTTAAGCCGTTGCAGGATTTTCAGGAAGACGTCAAGCGCCAACTAGTCACAACGTTAAACCTACCTAACGGCCGCGCCATCGTTACGTTGCCTACTGGCGCTGGCAAAACCCGCGTCGCCGTCGAAAGTATCCGCGACTGGCTTACCACTCGTTATGCGTCGCAGACTGCGAAGGCATCAGCAGTGCTCTGGCTCGCGCATTCGGGAGAACTATGCGAACAGGCATATACAGAGTTCCGACAGGTCTGGCAGGCCTCTGCTTCGGTTTGCCCCCTGCTTCTATTTCGTTTTTGGGGAAACTTTACGCAAGACTTGGCGGCTCATCGCGAGGCGCTAGCAGATATCCTTTGCCGACCAAGCGTCCTGGTTTCGACTCCTCAGCGCGTGGTAAACCTTCTCGCAGATCCCGGACCAGCCGAAAAAGCATTGCTGAACAACCTCCTTACCGCCACTTGTCTCGTGATTGTCGACGAGGCTCATCGCGCAGCGGCGCCCTCTTACACTCGGATCCTGAACTTCTTTGCCGCGTCTCCATCTCCTCTTCCCATAGTTGGGCTAACGGCCACTCCATTCCGTACGGAATATCTCTCCGATGGTGAGGCCGGTACGCGCGAGCTAGCCTCACTCTTTGGTACGCTCATCGAGTCCCGGTCGGTTCTGGGTGAAAACCCTCGCGAAACCCTGCAAACCCGCGGAGTCTTGGCCCGCCCCGTAGTCGAAACTATATTAACGTCGACAGTTCTCGAGGCTCCGCCAGTCCCTGATCAAAATGCTATCACCGAAACTGACATCGAAACCATCGATCGTGCGCTTAACCTCCGGGCTGATAATCCACAGCGGCGGCTCGTGGTTTTTCGGCACATCCTACCAATCTGCAGAGATCCAGAGAATTCCATCCTCTACTTCGGCCCTAGCATCTTAGATGCAGAGTGCATGGCCTTTCTCTTGCGCCAAGAGGGCATCTCTGCTGCCGTTCTCAGCGGCGGCACACGTGAGGTCACTAGGCGCAAGGCGGTAATGGATTTCAGGGCCGGACGCCTCCGCGTCCTGTGCAACTGTGAAGTACTTACGACGGGATTCGATGCCCCCAGAGTTACCCATGTTGTAGTCGCCCGTCCTACAGTAAGTCGAGTTTTGTACGAGCAGATTGTTGGTCGCGGTCTACGTGGGAAGCTCTTTGGTGGAACTGACGAATGCGTGATCATCGACTGCGAGGACAACTATAAGTCAGAACGGCCTACACTTGGTTATCAATCATTTCGGCATATATGGTCACCAGTCGAGCGACACAGACAATAGGCCAGAAGAATCAACTGATGCGGTCGCCGCGCCGGTGGCGGCGGCGGCTACCTGGGGCTGTCTTTAACAAACCTTATTTTCTTGGGTAGGTACCGGAAGACCGAAGCTTCTACCAGATCTCCTGCTGAGACGCTGGAACAGTTCTACAGGCGTTCCTTACCCCACGGCTGCCGTTCAGGACGCCCGGCTGGTTGCCTTCCTAGGGGGCGTAGGCGCCGAGCGTGACGGCCGAGTCGGTCAGCCGGAAGGTACTCACCGGGGTGCGGGATCTCGGTCCTCAACATCCCCGTCCCCTGGCTCAACAAAGCGGCGTGTCGATCATGTCGTAGCGGTCCGCCGGGCCGGTTTCCGGAGCGGGCGTGGCGATGAAGCCTGCCAGGCTCCCCGTCAACCTCTCGAACAGCTCGGCCATGTGGGTGGTGAACCGGGCCTGGGCCGCCGGACCCCGGCGCGCCGCCTCGCGAATGCGCCAGAGCGCGGCGCAGCCATGCGCTTTCTCATTTCGCGTGGGCTCTCTTCGCACCTGCCAGGGTCGGACCAGTGAGTTGAACATGAACCTCCGCGTTGAGAGCGCGGGCGAGGCGCACCATTGTTGCGAGGGTGAAGTTCACTTTTCCCCGCAGGAGCTTGGTTACGTAAGCCGGAGTGGCACCGAGCCTCTGGGCAAGAGCCGTACAGGTCATCCCTTGGCGCTTCATCTCGCGGACCACATCTTCGGTGAACTCGAGGATTGCACCAGCCACCCAGTAGTCCTCGTGCTCTTCTGCTCGCTCGAACAGCTGGGGGAAAGTTCTTGGTCTCACAGCCGGGGGCCTCATTCGCCCACTTTTGCCAAGGCTTCGTCCACCAGCCGCGGCTTCAGGCGCAACCCGGCGTCGCATAGCGCCTCGATGACGGGGCGTGCTGCGCTGATCAGGCCGCGATGGCGGCAGAGAACTACGATGCCCAACGTGCCGATCATGGGAAGGCCCAGACTGTGTGCACAGCGACGTGCCGCCAGATCGTCCAAGACGACCTCCGACCCAGGCCTTGCAAGTCCATGGATCAGGACTTGAGACTCCCCGGCTCCCAAGTCCCAGGAGCGGATCTGATCGGGAACCGGCTGATCGTCAACTCGGAGCACCGAGGAGAGATCCTTGATCCGGTCGGCCGTGTCGTCGTGATCGGCACCAGCATGGATCTCGCGGATCACAGCCTCTGGTACGATAAGGGTCTTCGCCAGAGAGGCCAGGAGGTCGAGGCGGTCGGTCCGGGAGAGGAGAATCAACGGCGAGGCATTGACGACCAGGACCCTATCCACGCGCCAGGACCTCGTCGAGATCCTCCAGCGTCTCCTGGCAAGCCGAGACGCCGCTCTCCGACAGGGCGTCGAGGAACCCGGCTCGACTAACTCCCGCGAGCTCCGCGGCTCGACCTTGGGAGACTCGGCCCTGGGCATACCAGATCACCGCCGCCGCCAAGCGCATCTCTCGGGCAACCTCCTCCGGAGATCTCCGCAGGGTCGCAAAAACGTCGGAGTCGAATTCCACCTGGACCCGGGTCATCGTTGACCTCCTATCGACGCGCTTCACCCCTGCATCCCCGCCCCGCTCCCCAGCGCACGGCGGAGCCATTTGCCCTGGACTCCCTTCATCATCTTCTGCATCTGCTTGTACTGCTTGAGGAGGCGGTTGATCTCGGCGACCGAGGTGCCGGAGCCCATGGAGATGCGGCGCTTGCGGCTGCCGTTCAGGACGTCCGGCCGGTTGCGCTCCTGCGGGGTCATCGAGTTGATGATCGCTTCGACCCGGCGCAGGCCTCCCTCGTCGACGTTCGCGGCGTCGAACCCCTTGAGCGGGCCGACCTTCGGCAGCATCTCCATGACCGAGGCGAGCGGGCCGAGGCGGCGGATCTGGCGCAGCTGGTCGCGCAGGTCTTCCAGGGTGAACTGGTTCTTGACCATGCGCTGGGCGAGACGCTGCGTCTCCGCTGAATCGAGCCCGCGCTCGGCCTTTTCGATGAGCGACATGATGTCGCCCATGCCGATCATCCGTGAGGCCATGCGCTCGGGATGGAACAGCTCGAGGTCGTCGTACTTCTCGCCGATGCCGACGAAGCGGATCGGCACGCGCGCCACGGTGCGGATCGAGAGCGCCGCGCCGCCGCGGGAGTCGCCGTCGAGCTTGGTGAGGATGGCGCCGGTGAGCGGCAGGGCCGCCGAGAACTGCTCGGCGCTCTTCACCGCGTCCTGACCGGTCATCGAGTCGGCGACGAACAGGGTCTCGTGCGGCTTGATGCGGTCGGCGAGGCGGCGGATCTCGTCCATCAGCGCTTCATCGACGTGGAGGCGGCCGGCGGTGTCCATGATCACCACGTCGTGGCCGCGCTGGCGGGCCACGGCGAGGGCGCGCTCGCCCAGGGCGATCACGGTCTCGCCCGGCTCCGGCTCCAGGACCGGCACCTCGACCCCCTTGCCGACCTGCTTGAGCTGCTCGACGGCGGCGGCGCGCTGGAGGTCGCCCGCGACCAGGAGCGGATGCTTGCCGCGCTTCTTGAGGCGCTTGGCCAGCTTGCCGGCGGTGGTCGTCTTGCCCGAGCCCTGGAGGCCGCAGAGCAGGATCACCGCCGGGCGGCCGTCGAGGCGGAGCTCGGTCCCCTCTTCGCCCAGGAGAGCGGCGAGCTCGTCGCGCACGATCTTGACCACCTGCTGGGCCGGGGTGAGGCTCTCGAGCACCTCAGCCCCGAGAGAGCGCTCGCGCACCCGTTCGACGAACGGCTTGACCACCCGCAGGTGCACGTCGGCTTCGAGGAGCGCCAGCCGGATCTGGCGGAGAGCCGCGTCGAGCGCCTCGGGTGTGACCTTGCCTTCGCCCTTGAGGCGGCTGAAGACGTCCTGGAGCTTGTTCTGGAGACCGTCGAACATGGAAAAACCTCGAAGTCGGAGAACGGGGATCGGACGGCCCCTGTCCTGCCGGACCGCCGGGATGGGAATGGTAACACGGGGGAGGTTTCGGCCTGCTACGTGCGCTACCCTTCGCCCAGATTTTTCAGGATCTCGTAAAGCTGAGAGCGGCTGATCCCGGCGCGTTCGGCGGCCATCTCTTTGTTGCCGTCCGTTTCGGCCAGAACTGCGCGGAAGTAGCGTGCGCGCACACGGTCGCTGACCTGGCGCCAAGTCTCGCGGGCCGGGTCGAACCGCACGCTGTGGTCCGGCTCGGCCTGGGAAGACTGGCGCTGGGCTGCTTCGAGGAGATGGAGGGCGCTGATCATTCCGTCCGGGCCGGAGGCGTAGGCGGCGGCCTGCCGCACTGCCAGACGGAGCTCTCGCACGTTGCCCGGCCAGGTGTGGCGAAACAGAGAGTCGAGCACCCCGGCGGGGATCTTCCGAGTCCCCAAGTACTCTCGGTTGTATTCGTCGAGGAAGCTTTGCACCAGCAGAGGCAGGTCGGCCCGCCGCTCGCGCAAGGGGGGCAGGCGCAGGGTGAAGCCGCGCAGCCGCTCGTAGAGATCGCGGCGAAACTGTTCCTCCGAGGCGGTCTCCAGGTCCCGGCGAGTGGCCAGCACGAGCCGGGCCCGCACCGGTTCCCAGCGGTTGCCACCCACCGGCCGCACCTTGCGCTCTTCGAGGACCCGCAAGAGCTTCGCCTGGGCCGCCGGGGTCAAGTCGCCGATCTCGTCGAGAAAGAAGGTTCCTTCACCCGCGGCGACGAGCAGACCCGTGCGCTGTCTTTCGGCTCCCGAGAAGGCACCGCGCTCGTGGCCGAACAGCTCACTGGCGAGCAGCTCCGCGGTGAACTCCGCGCTGTTGACCGCTATCAGGTCTCCCGGCCGGCCGCTCCGGCGGTGGATCTCCTGGGCCACCCGTTCCTTGCCCGTTCCCGTCTCCCCCAGGATCAGGACCGTTTCGTGAAGAGGAGCCACGGTCTCGAT